>Ga0163144_10011165_pt1 | contig 19032 bp, 31 predicted proteins | sample OliLak19BULKMAT1_FD_123175 | JGI IMG/M metagenome (GOLD analysis project Ga0163144, IMG submission 123175) | Freshwater microbial mat bacterial communities from Lake Vanda, McMurdo Dry Valleys, Antarctica - Oligotrophic Lake LV.19.BULKMAT1 | ecosystem: Environmental > Aquatic > Freshwater >... | reverse complement strand
ACGTTTTATGCTCCTGTTAGAATGCCTAAAAATTTTAGCTAAAGAAATTAGCGTCTACACCATCCCTGTATGGTTTACGATCATCATTATAATCGTCATCCTCCTCCTCATCGAACTCACCTATTTCGGGTGCTCCAAAATCGTTTATCCGGTAAGATTTAATTATTTTAGAGGACCACTGATTTATAGCGTACCTGAAAGAGTCTAATAAGTGCCCCATTTTAGCATCCGCTTTATCTATTCTGCCCATATTTGTCATTCGTATAGATACTAAATCATCTATAAGATACTTACAATCCGGATGTATAGCGAAATCTTTATGCTGTTCCAGAACGGTATTTACAATTATCTGACTTGCGGTATGTTTAGGGTTAAACTTACTAACTTTAATCTGGTTGCTTCTTAGCCCCATCTCTCGTGCGATAATTGAGTAATGGGAACCTAATTCTTTACTTCCCTGATTACGCGCCATGCCATTAGAATCCCCTGTAACCTGTAATACGTGTCTTCCATACCGTGCTAATATCTCTCGGCATATACCGATAACATCGCAGTTAGGTATGCGTAATTCTCCTATAACGTGAAACCGTTCTGTATCCGCGTAAGATAGAATTATAGCGCACATAGGGTCCACATTAAAGTCAAAGGATACGAAGTAAGGTTTATTATCCCTCGCTAAGAATTTAGGAACTACTCTAACGTGCTCATATGGTTTGAAAGCCCATGCAAAAGTATTTGCTGTGGGAACAGCTTCCCAATCTCCCTCAACAAATCGCTTCCTTGTTATAGAAGCCATTGTCTCCCAGTTGTTAAACTGATCCTCTGTAACGAACGGATTATCGGTAGGAAGTGCGGATATGAATAACCAACTTTTAGGTAGTGTGCCTGTAATATGTGGCCTATAAACCCTATTCTTAACCCAATTCTGTGTCGGGTTAAAGGTAGCTAATATAATACCGGGAGGCTGCGTACCATCTACTAAACGGTAGGAACCTACACGCTCAATAGCCTTATTAAATGTCTCCTCTTGTAACTCTTCTAACTGTTCTAATAGAATGAAGTTACACTCCAGCCCCTTAAACCTACCCAAATCTTTATCATGCTGATAAGACTCCGCAAAAAACTGTATACGAGTCCCATTAATCATCGTATATTCCATCGTAGAATTGTTAACCTTAGCTATAAGGCACGGTGGAAATACCATATTAAAAGAATCTAGCGTAGTCGACTTTATAATAGGTAGATTATCTCGTATAATTATTATCTTACAACCGGGGTACTCAGTAGCTAAATAACATAGACACGCCAAAGTTCCAATTGTCTTGCCTCCTCGAATAGCTCCCCCATAAAAAACAATCCTTTTACTTGATTTACCTTCTACTATACCCTTTATGTGCCTAAATAATAATGATTGCTTACTGTTTAGGGATAAATCTACAGGTTCTCTTTGCATTTTTTAATATTTAAATGTTGGAAGCATAAACTTACCGCGTGATACGGATAAACCCTTAAACATATTATAGTTTACGTATGTAAATAACTGCATTTCTAATTGCAATACATGTAATCGGATGTTAGCTATATCTCGGTATCTGTAATTATCAGTCATAGATATATTGAATTTAACTCCCCAATGCGGGCTTAGTCTTACGGACTTATAATCCCTATACAGTACGTCACCCGCTTTAGCGTAAGTTAAAAAGTCATCCTCTATCTCAAAGTCTATCGCGTGGTCTATATCCCCATAGTGATTGCTATTGACAAAGGTTATTAAATCTAATCTATGACTTACCACCCCTGAATAAGGTTTTAAAGCGGGCATAGTTTTAAGCATAGTAGAAAAACCTGTCAAATAATTGATATTAGGTAGCGCATGTATGTCTATGAAACAAGAATGCGTAAAATAATTTGCGTAGGGGTCATCCACAGCCACAGATTTCATCATTTTAATTGTTATTAATTACTATCGACTTCTTCGGAATCTACATCCATAATTTCCATATCTTCATCTCCAATACCGGGACCCTCAGGAACACGTAGTATACCTTCTTTAAGCTGTCTTGATATATCGGTCATGTTAACGCTATCAGGATTAAATTGTGGGTGGAATAACTGGGCTAATTCTAATAATAATACAGGAGATATATCCTTAGGTTTCCGCATAATTTCCCTCCTAAGCAAATTACCGTCCGCATCGTAAGTTTCTTTTACGGCCTCCTCCATTTTACCAGATAGCAAATCTATTATACGTTGTAATACTAACGTAGGTATATTATATTCGATAACATCTGTTACGTTATCTCTTATAGCATCGTCTACAATTTTCTTAAGTTCTTTACTCTCCCGTATGTACGAATAAAACTCGTGCTTATCTATAGCAGCCTTACGTATAGCGTCATCAACGGTTAACCGGTTGTTTCTAATGAATGCCGCAACCTCATCTACTTTTTTCTCTTTAGAGGAATAAGGAACGACGCTAATATAGCCAGAAAGTAAATTATCGCCTGTATTATCTATGTTTTCCATGTCTTTTTAGCTGCACTGTTAGGCAAAACTTATAGTTTACAATGCGTTTATGTACTTATGTTAAACATTGCATCGCTATAATTCGTTCATTACAAATTATGCTATGTTTAATAGGGGTTCAAAGTCTGTATTAGCTATTGCCTCAACCCATGTTTTTATTTTTGAAATTGTACCCTCCGTAGACGAAATTAGCAATTCATCGTAACGTACTATAGGGCCATTAATCGTTAACTTATCCTCAAAATGGAATGATATTTTAAAACAGGTGTCTTCTATACCCATATAAATACGAAATTTACAAATTAAACTACCTCGTTTTACATAGTATAATTGATTTACAGTTACTTTTACGGTCCATAAATCTGTGTATCCTATATCTATAGGGTCAAATAATACATAAAGAATATCATTAAGAAAACGATCATGTAACCTATCGCCTATTATAATTAACTCATCGTAACTATTGTTCCACCTGCGGGATGTATACTCATCGGCATATAACTTAACAGATAGCAGTAATTGTGTACCCTCATTAGGACTTAGATGGCTAAAAGGAAACTGATTTCTGTTTATACTGTACGCTTTAAACTTCTCACCTACCGGGGAACTTCTCATTGCTACTACGCTTTCTGTCTCACCCGATTCATCTACTAAAGAAACCCGTAGTTCTTCCCCTCTAAAACCAAAGTCATATACATCTTCTATTTTACACTTAATTAGAAATTCTTTGTTATCCAGACTCTCTATATTTATGTACGGATTTCTGAGTACAGGGGGTGCGTGCTTAATAGTGAACATATTTAACCCCTGTGCGGGTATATTTTTAGCTACTCGATATAGGTCTATAATATCCAAGGACAATCCTATATGCTCCGAGGATGGAGATAGCTCACGAACGTGCCATTTAGGATTATCACTATAAGGGAACAGCTTAACAGGCATGTAACCGCAAGATAGTATCTTACTTTTAAATATTAAATCCCTGTCCAGTATAAATTCAATATGTTCAACAGATATAAGAGGTTCTAAAACTTCTAACTCTGTTACATAAGCGACTATAAAACCATTTTCAACCTGCCGTACATCGTATATACCCGTATGTGCAGTAGTTTGAAATAACAAATGAGACTTTTTTTCTATTGGAGTCATAGTTGTAGATACTATTGTTAAAAACTGATGTGTATTTTATCCTCAGGATAAAGTTTAACAAAATCGTTAGGCTTAAAATAAACTATATCCATATCATAATGAATAAACTTAAATCGGGGGACTTGTAACTTTACCCCTCTATCACTGTATAGCGCCCTATTTGCTATTCTGCGGGCGCCTACGTGGGTTTCCGATGTTGTGTACTCTATACCTACCAACCTGCCTAATGAGGTTACTAAAGTAGATTCTGGGGGTACCATTATAAAGTTCTCCGTAGTAAAATGCTCACAAAAAAGAGCATCCGCGGATTCGTCTATACCTATAGGTACTTTAACATACTTATCTGTTTCATAAGAGTATATTTTGTATCCTCTGTATAGGGGGAAGTCGTTATATATGTTAGCAAAGAATTGATAGGGCTGGTTGTCTAAATAAATTTTATAAACTTTGGGCGTATTATAATCAGAATGCTCCTCGAATGTACATATAATAACTTTAGGCTCCCTCTCTATAACCATATAAAGATCACCGAACTCATTATCGTAAAAGAAAACATCATTCTGTAAATCCATGGCTTTCTCTGTAGCGATTAACAGCTAAATAAAAGCTAGCCCATCTGTAAGTTATAGTATTATTTATAGCGTCTTTTAGTTCGTATGGCAAATATAAGTCCGCTGCTTGTTCGTAATTCATCAAGGAATATTCACTTTCTACTTTTGAGCTACCGTTGCGGTCTTTACTATGTAGGTAGAATGAGTTCACTTTTAACAAGCTATCGTATATAGTTTGCTCATTTGTTTCTACAGTTGCGCCATCGGAATTCATTTGAGGAAAATTCACTATAGACAAACCCATATTTAGCGGGCTTGTTTTCGTATTCAACATAGGTATAATTCTACCATCAGTTGTTTTAGAGAAATTATGCCTCAATTCAGAAACGTAGTTGAATTGCCTATAAAACTTATGTGCGAAAATTAAACCTTTCTTATAGTCTATCGCGTGATAACTTAAAGGGCTTATGTCCCTCACGTAAATGCCTCCCTTCTCGCCCTCTTCCTGATTGATTACACGCCTATCGTTACTCCCTTTCTGCCATGAATATCTTATAACATACTTTAAATTACAATTTAGATTATCCTCCTGCGTGTATAACCCATATAATTTAGTGGGTAACGCAGGTTGTAGATAATCCATGAAATCGCATGTATCTTTTTTTAGTATCTCCTCTGGACTAGGACTTCTAAATGGGACAGCAAGATTTTTTCTTAGTATCCCATCAAAGGTATCTTTGGTATAGTGTACATCTTCACTTTCCTGTGAGATTGGAAACATATCCTTCATTACTTTATCGGATACCTTATTTTGGAAAGCTAAAGCCCTACTATTTTTAGGGCTTATAGCGTTATGCTTCAATGAGCTGCAGTACTTATAGACCGCATCTTTAATATCTACATCTTCCGAAAATTGGAATAATGTTTCGTGAATATACACATTAGGATGTACAAACTTAGTCTTAATGTCTTTTTTAAAATTCTCTTGATTCTGTACAAACTCTTTTATCTTTGAATCGACTGGTAAATGGTACGTTTTTATATCGTCATTAGGGAATCTTACTTCTAAGGCCCCCTCAACTGACATAAATTTTTCTATAATGCTATTGTATTCGATAAGTGACCCGTACCTGAATTTAATCTTAGCTAAAGCGTTTAACGCTGGATTTATATTCATAGGTTAAAAAAACTTCTAACTCGTGGCATAATAGATTTACAGTAGGTTTGTATTTTTGGTAGTTCATAAGATTTTTTATCTTCCAATGCGGGTTTCTCTAATGCGGGTTCTTTTGCTAACTCGGAATCCGCTCTTTCCTGAGGTACGTTATTTGTAACGCAGCCTGCTTGGTGGGCCTGTTTGAAAGACTTAGTAGCTAACTTAACTTCCTCATAAGGAAATTGCAGTGCTAAATTTTCAGTGCGCTTAAACATATCCTCGGCACGGTCATCAAAGTATACAAAGAAAGTATTTTCAACCTCATTATATTGTATAGAGGTAAAGTTAACCTTGATAAGATTCTCAAATTCGCTATTCCCTACCACTAATTTCTCAAAGTATGAATAGAATCCGGTTACTTCGTAGTCAATTACAAAATTATAATCGGTGCTCTTTGATTTTTTTCTGCGCCCTGTAGCTACGACGTCAATCCTAATAAATACTTTAAAATCAGAGGCGTTACTTTTAAGACTATCATTTATACTTTTTATAAAGCGACAAAACCCCTCTTGATTAGGGATTTCCGTAGTTACATTTGCAGCGAAAGCGGTAATCCGAAAAGGATAGGTTATATCCGCATCGTTAGCTGACTTGCTTTCCCTATAAGCATCTATATCTTCTATACGTAATGAGTTAGTATCCCCATTGGGTAGATTATAAGATATGAGACACTCCGAGGTTTGGTCGCCTTTTATCTGGACATCTAAATCCAACGCTACTTTTGAGCTATCTATTTTGGCACTTATAATGTTATCCTCTATCCAATCTCTATGGCTTTTAGGTACAAATAGTACTTTACTGTTTAATGACTTAGGCATTAGTTACTTATTAAAGGTGAAATTAAAATCTCTTGTGTAAAAAACATTATCAAACTCGTAATTTTTACATTCTTTTGAAATGCTCGGAGATAAGAAAGGATTTGTTTTACATTTTCTGTATCTGTATCTCGGCACCACTCTGGGGGTATTGCGTCTTCCTTTATTATAATAGTTAGTTGCAAATCTAACTCGTATAACTTGGGCGGGGTCCTCCCCTTTGGTGTAAATCGTATGGAATCCTATAAAAGGTTCTGTTACAATCATGTTAGTACTACATATAGTATTTTCTTTAGCGTACAAAGCTACGAAACTTTCTTTGTTTTTTATAAAACTTAACAATTTAATGACAGCGGCTTCTGCTTTGTATACATTTAGTACGTAATCATGGGTATCATATTGAAAACGATTAAGATACCAATACTTTCCTAAGCCGGTATCATCCAATAAAAAATCAAGATGCCATTCTAAGTACTTAACGTTTTTGTATTTACGATAAGTGTAACTTATTATGGCATCTTGAGCTGTTAATGTTACATTCGCTTTCTGGCGATAGCAAAATTTATTTTTATATTCATATAATTCTATGTACATACGGTAATATCTGTGTCGGGAATTGCATACTCACAACATAGATCAAATATCGTACCATATATGGAATCAAAGTTAATCGGAATTACTACGGATAACATATCAGGAGAGCCGTAAAATACACTACATTGATTCATAGGGATAAAAAAGGTATTTGATTCCGAATGTTTACTATCTGATTTTTTACCGTGCCCACCAAAAATAAAGTTTTTAATGTACACTGCTATACCCCCTGGTGCAGGTGTAAATGTAATTTTCCTCTTGATAAGAGTTCCAGTCTCATTGTTAGAAGTCATGAATAAGGTAGACCTCGGTAAAGATTCGTAATCATTAGCGTATCTTTCCATGCCTACAGAGGGATAGTCTGTAAAAAATACCTTAGTGTTCTCTAATTCTGATAGAGCTTTACTGGGGTAGACTATGTACGAATACATCCTAATTGACGCGGTATCGTATCTCTCGTTTACAAGTATACGAATTATGCAATTGAAATCTACAATTGATACATCGAAATACTTACAGATTCCAATCGTTTCTGGTGATATTAGCTTATCTTCCATAATTTACTTAGTAGTTTATATTAGGTACTTAATTAATAATTAATTTAATGTTGTTAGTTACTTAGCTATATTGTATATATAAATCAACTCATCAATTAACTCGGTGCTTACGCCATACACGGACTCTAAATAGGCTACAAGATTAGCGTATTCCTCAAAATCAATATCCTGTTTAGTATACGTATTAGGTTTTTCCGTATCTAAAGTAACTATCACGCATTTAGAATATATTCTGTCCTCACCCGCTGCGTAAACAGTAAAGCTATTCAGATTACGGTCAATTTCAAGAATCACAGTAGCCGCCCATTTTTTATAATTGAGTTTAACTCCGCCTCCGGCTTGCTCTATGGCGGGTATTATTATTTGTATAGAATTCTTAGAATCCGTAAACCCACTCAAATCCTTATTTCGGACTGTATGAGTTGTTACCTCGGACTCCTGTAATTTAGTAAGTCCGCTTAAAACTTCTTTTCCGTATTTTATGACACTTTTCATTATATTTTTGGTATTAACAGGTGAAATTATTTTTTTATTAATATCATCCCTATTGACGATATTTCTTAGAATCCGCATTATATCAGGACTTCCTACAAATTTAGGCAAGCCGTCCGTATCAAATTCTGTATAATTTTCAGTACTTTTATTTTTTTTTAGTATTATTATCTGACATTGTTCTTTATAGGGTTATCTCTAAGCAGTACTATACATACTAAAACTATAACAGACCCTATCAAGTATTGATTATATAGTTGTTCATACATATATGTAACTATCTCAGGGTCTGAAGTATGGGTGACGGTTACGGGTATATTAAAATGGTGAAACCAGAATACAATATGGTAAATACTTAGTAGAATTAAGCCTACATCTTGTTTCCGTATACGTAACTTGCTCATACAGCATGTGTTTTTATTTTGATATTTACAACTAAAAATTAATACTATAGTTTATACGCTGTCAACCTATTTTAAAGTTTTCTACAACCTTAAAGGCGTTGAATAGAACCTTGTCTATAGTTTCATCGAACGTGCGGTCATATAAATAATCATCTTCTCCGGGGTACTTTTCTGGCACCGACTCATCCAGTAAAGTTATAGATTTCTCCATTTCAAACCATCCAGAATTAGCAAGAAAATAAGGTGTATTACAGTTAGATGGATGCAGGTTCCCAATACTTCTACTTATACTACTCTTTTTATTTGAGGCGTAAACATAGGTATGTCTTAAGGCCTCCACATGATTTTTATATTTTTTCCATCTGGCCCCCGACTCACCGCCGTATGTAAACTCTATATTATTGTCGGAGTTTATATACGCATGCATAGTATCAATACGAATACGAATACCGTTTACGGTGAAACTCAGCGGGCTAATAGAAAAAATATGTCGATCAGATATGCTATTTATCATAGGATATTGTTTTAAACTGTGAGTTAGAAAATATTATAAGTATAACCTATAGATACCCTCTTTTATGATAATCCAACCATTCTCATAGTTGAAAGCATGGAAGTCGCTGGATAAAATACCTGAAGAAACTGGTCCATCTTCAGATTCATTATCTGAGCAATAGGCGTCAAAATCAACTGTAAATGTTACAAACATAAACTTAAACCAGAAAAAAGTATCTATATTAATTGACCCGAATTGAAGATCATTAATAACGGACTGAAAATACTCTAAGTTTTTAGGGTCTTTCTTAAAAAACTTATCTGTAAAATCCCACTCGGGATAAGCTTTTTCTGCGGCGGCTACAAAGCCATCGGTAAACAGAGAATTGTAGATATTTTTAATAGATTCTTGCATAGCGAAAAGATAAGAGGTGAAAAAAGTTAATAATTATTGTATTACGCATTTAGTACTTGCTTTGCTTCCCAAAGTCTAACTCTTTCAATTTGAGCTTCCTTAGCGCATACGTAGTTTGTAGTTGTTTCGCTTATATAGGTTAGAACCACATCCTCAAAGGAGGAGGCTTTAATATTCTTGTGCGTTACAGCCTTACTCTCAATAAGAGGAAACCTTACGCCGTTTAGAAATGCCTGTTTTTCCACAATTTTAAGAGTACATAGTTCCCCAGATATAGAATAAGCACTTACGTAAAAAACACATTCGGTACCGTCTATTGTGATGTCGCAATAGGCGGCGAAATCTGCAAAGTTTATAGTAACTTCAGATTCCGCGAAACCTGCCATAATTTTAAGTATCTGCTGTGATTTAATCAGCGACATTTCTCCGAATTTCATAGTTATAGTGGTTTAATATGGGTTAAATAGTATAGCTTTATTTCCCGTACCTCAATCCCTTTCCTCAATCATTATAAACAAAGGTACGAAACCTATTTGACAATTCCAAGCCTTTTTCAAAACTTAACATTAACTTAACATTGGAATAAAAAACGGGAAGTCAACTAATTGCCCCACATTAAATCTTTGGCCGTTCCCAATTTACAGGTATATTCAATTGAAAGGCAAGTACTTGTCCTTTGGCAAGTCAACTACTTGACTTCCGCCGAAAAAGCCGTTTTATGCTTCTGTTAGAATGCTTAAAATTTAGTACAAAAAAAACACGCCGTAATATATTAGGCGTGTTTTATACAGTAGATTAAGTACCACTAAAGCCTAATTGCTATCTACGTATCCATTATCGCTATCTATATACCCGCTTATTTTATCCATTACTGCGTCTGAATTGTCCACAAAGTCACCATTTTCATCTATGATTAAGATTCCCTCAATTAAAAACGCATCAATAACTATGTTATAGTATCTTATAGCGAATTCTACATAAGAATCTATCTCTGAAATATCCATGGCCTCTAAGCCGTAACGATACAAATCTACGGTAAAATCAATGCCCGCAGTGCAATCATCAGTTTCCATTAGGAATGTCATAGCATTTATAATATCGCCATCACCGTGAATAGCATCCAGAGCATAACCCCACTCTGAGGGGTACTTAGCATATAAGTAATTTATGTAGTTACCCAACTGTGTACAAAATACATCCGCTTGCTTAAAAGATTCTACGAATCTACTCGCGGTATGTTTTAGCTTAGTAAGAGCTATCTCACTTTGGCTGTACCTTAGTATAACGGGCGGTTTAATAGGTGTAATTTCGGTACTCATCGTAAGTTCTGTATTCCTTAATAAGGTTAGTCATATCCCAAGCATTCTGATCCATTTCTATAAGCTCCGCAGCCACTAAGACACTTACGATATTTTTGTACGCTTCTATATACTCAGTAGCCGGCATTTCTTCAACTCCCGTACATTCACTATACGGAGATTGATAAAAAGAAAGACGATTTAGGCCCGCGGTATTTCTAAATAGCTCCACTGACGTAGCAAAGTGGTAAATAGTAGAATCGTAATCTGCATCCAGTCTAATATCCCACTGTGTTGTATAGGTCTTATCCATGTGCGCTACGTAGTTAGCCATATTATGAAGCATTCTCCGTAGCTCCCTCCCTGCTTTGAGTATAGTTGCGTTTGCTTCCTTTAATCTTAAGAAAGTAAACTTACAATTTTTAGGTACATTTAAGTAACCCTCTGAGGAAACATCATCCTTAGAATCCCAAGAATGTAAGTGATTATCGTCATAGTAGAACCCATTTTTCTGCACATCTAAGGAATCCTCATTCGTTGTCGTGCCTACATTAGTTACTGTACCCGTACTAATTTCTTTATCAGTAGAGGTTATTTTATTAGTCTCCATAATCATCGTTATCTTTATGTGAATTGGTTAAATCGTTAATTCCTTTTTTAGCATCCCGCTTTGTGCGAAAATACCTATCTCTTTTTTTATCGTACTCTTTATTAAGGTTTTTACCTTTTTTAGAAGCCCTTATAGGCTCAAAGTTTTTGTCTGTTTTCTTACCCATTTTAATTAAATGTATATATTAATAGCAATTATAGCTACAATTCATTTTGAGATACTACGGAACTCATAATCTTCACAATAGTTGTTATACGAGATTCTGAAGACTGTAAATCAGCTAATTCTAAAAGAATGTTATTAACACTCTCAACGTCATTCTTGGGACTAAAAGATAGTTTAGCGATTAACTTCCGATACTCTTTCATATCCTCCCTTAGAATAGTTACAATCTCTTCTGTGTGTGATAAATTGGATACGATAATTCTACTTATATCCTTTAGCTTATCAATGTCCGTTACCGCTACGCGGCTTGTACTTTGTGGTTCCATAAAAAATTTAGTATACTTTGTTTAATTAAATAATCTAATATCCCCATTTATCTCGCCACACTTTCGCTCTATCCTGTAAGGCCCTATCATAATCAGCCTGTAATTCCTTAGCATCTTTAAGTAAAACAGAATCTTCATAAAACCGGCTCTTAAAATACACAGTTCCTTTATGCAAGGCCAACATGGATTCTATACAAGGGCCAAAATGAGAAGAACTATAGACTAACTCGCTAAAGAACTGCTTATTAGCAAGTACCTCACGTCTGTAGTCCCTTAACTGTGTAGCCATAGTAGTATCCATTTGAATTAAGGTACTTGTATAATCCGCTTTAAGTTGACTATTAGTGACTTGTAAATGTTTTATAGTAATTACCTGCCATACAATAATTATATTCAACATAAGTACGCAACTTAATAACGTATTTACAGAACTTACCTTAGGTATTTTACTTAATACAGATATTTTACATAATATAAAAACATACGAGGTATAGAAAAGATTCCCTATACCCGCTAAAATTTCTTTTATTTTTATTTTTATTGATTTCATTTACAATGTGTTTAGACTTGTTCCTCCTACTTCGACATACCTAATCTTCCTTTTCCGACTATCATTATTATATATAAGCAAAGAATCCGTTAATTCTGATAACCTACTCCTAAAATCGTCAACAGTACTTAAATACTGAGATTCTCTATTCACCATAATATAAACGGTTATGTAGTCGGAGGCTACTTCGTATAATCTTGAGGGCACGGATAAACTAAAATTAACTACGGATTCCTCAGTTTGAACTATTAAATGCAGGTGCTCAAAAGTAGATTCTCCTAAGTACGCGCCGTCAAAATTATCTTTCTCGTCACCTAATAAATATAGTACTTCATAAAATCCTACATTATTAAAGTAACTATCTTCAGATATAGCTTGACAAAATCCATTATCTACCTTATTATCAGGATGAATTCTGTACCCCTTAGTTGTTATATGCGTACCTACGTTACTAATAATATTAGTATCTATGAACTTATACCCATATCCGTGATTATCATAGGTAAAGTTGAGGCTGCTCGCATCTAAAGAAAAAAGATGGCTCTTAACATGCGCCTCTGGTTTGTTTGCTCTTTGTTCTGTAAACATTATTTTATTTTTACCGGACATATGATATTTTAAACTTGTTATATCATTAACCTTTACACGTATTAAATCTCGGAATTCCATATAATTAATTTTAATTAACGTATTATACAGAATTTCATTATTTTTTAGTCTATCTTCTAAACGTAAAGGATGGGGTATAGATTTATAATCTGACTCCGATAACAATAAATGTTCCGTACAGTCATCGCCGTATTTTACGGTATTTATCCTGTATTCACCGATAAGGTGGCTTATGTTACGCCCGCTTTTATTCGTATCCGCGTAATTAGTATAGCCATATATTTTTATAATATAATCTTGCATATCACAAAAATCACGCCCATCAACTGGGTACCTCATAGGCTCCCTGCGGTCCCTAATATAGGCCTGTTCTCCTATTTCTGTATCTATATTCTTAGTATATATTGTATAGTGGTCAATATCAAACTCCGTAGCCTCAATTCCTACAAACATAACAAATTCATTATTAGAATCTATATATTCGTATATATCTACGTAGCCATTATGCGCACTATCCGTGGGAGATTCAGACTTAGGATGTAATTTTAACCTACAACTCATGATAAGATTATATTATTAACCAATACTGTGTAAATCATTTCAGTGCTGATAAGTTTCTATAAAAAGGTTATCGGTAACTAGAAAATGGTACGCTCTTTCTATATGAGTATCCATAGTTGTATAGAAATCCCGCTCATCCTCTAATGTGTACTTCAGTACATCAAAAATTTTAGTAGAGTACGGGTAGGGTTTATGGACAGAAATCCAATTTCTATACCTATTATTCCAAGCGTACTCACCTGTAGCACTTTTCATAGTGAGCGGTGCAATCTCATGCACTTCATCCTTTATTAATACGTGCCGACCTAATAATGAGGTTGCACCTAAATGGTGAGATATGTACCTACCATTGTTTTTGTGTAAGGGGCCCCATGTAACCTCGGATAATTTGAATTCAAAACCTTTATAGAGTATCCAGCCTCCGGGCCCTAAAAATTGAGGCACTCTATACGTAAGAGCTTCGTTATTGCCTGCCATAATTATTCTGTATATAGTGTTTTATTAAATATTAAATCCGTTATGCTGGTCCTATCTCCATCACGTATTCATGCTCCTCATATCTAATGGTCCCAGAATTATAGTGCGCTTCGTGTGCATTTTCAGCACTGTTTCCAAAAGAACTCAGATAGATATTCAGGTCTAAAAGCATCTTACCCTCATCCAAATCACAAATTTCAAGCCGCATGATCTCACATTTATAGGAGTCAACGGTTGTGAAAAATATAATAGATAAATCTCCTAACATAAGGCGTTGTCCGAATTCCGAGTATACTCGTTCCACGTTACGAGACTTATACGTGTTATGTACCAGTCTCATTTCCAAGTGGTCTATATTGGCCCTGTACACTATATTAAACGTCAAATCGTAATCTGACGCATGGAAATGCACTATTTTATAAAGATTTTTACTGTTTCTCATAGTATTTTATATTGTGGTTTTAGTGTAACATAAAATAATCATCCGCACCAATGAAGTAATCCTTTGCGATTTACGAGAAAAGGTTCCTCAAAATCACCTGAATACGGGGTGAATGATTCCATAGGAATATTACGGCTATACTTATAACCATCGTAATCCACTACAACATTAATAAAAAACTGTGATACTTCCGCATTACAGTTTTTACGTAAGAAAAAATAGTCTTGTTCACAAGCGGTTATTTTCACAGAATCAATCTGCATAATAACAGAATCTCTAACAATTGTGTTTTCAGATCTTAAAGAAGTGTGTTTATTGTAGTTACTATCCGCCCTAAGTTTAAAACTACCATTGTAACTAAAGTTATCTTCATCCGGAGTATCACAGGTCATAGTACGACTTATGCGTTTTACAATAGACAGCCTACCCACTTCCTCTATCGCAGAAAAAGGTCTGTAAATTATATCTGTAAGACTGTCTCTGCCCTCTCTATGGTGTTCAACTAAAAAATGAAACTCATTATACTCGCCCTTGTATTTACCGAAAATCTTTTCTATAAACATACGATACGCGGTTGGAGCGGAATTTTTATACGAGTCCATATACGTAGATTCTTGAGTTATATTCATAAACTTTAGTATTATATGGTTAGTTAAATATAGGTGAACATTTAGTTATAATAACTTAATTTAATTGTCTCGCGTCACGGCACCATTCTATTATAATATCATTATATATATTTTCTTCACAGGTGAAAAATTGTTTCCCGTTATCGTAGTATATTGCTTTAATAGTGTAGTATACATCATCTCCTAAAATCTTGTAAGTAATAACGCGATGTGCATCGTCATTTATCATTTTACTCGGATATATATTTATATCCTCAATCCCCTCTGGAAAGTTACTTACGTAACGAGATGCCCTTGGGCGGTTAACTGCCATAGTTTTTATTATTTAGGGTATATCTTTTCCATTTTAGTGTGGTACCCGCTGATACTCTCTTAATCTCTGTATCTAACCATTCTCTAACTTCCCGCATAAAAGGGTAATCTGGAATAATAAATTCTCCATACTCTAAGACTCTTAAAATAACGAAGTCGTACAAAACATCCATACCCCCATTTCGAGCGGGTTGTAAAATTAATCCGTAAAGTCTACCATTACACGCATATTGAATTGCTATAGAGTCGAGTCCATAGGTATCTTGGCACCACGTGTAGCTGATGGAATCTATTCCATAGGGTGCCGGAGTTTCCTCTTGTATATTCATGTTATAAGCTAAGTAAGGGTGTAAAATTGTGGATAGATATGCTGTCACCTATTGCTCTACGATTTGTACTTATAGCAATAAGGAGGTCAAAATTGGAGTCGGCTAAATGTGCGGGATGTGTGAGGTCGCTTGATTTTTCTGATAAATTAACTCTTACACCCTGTGCGCTAACAGATAGGGTACTTGCAGACAAAGTAGCTCCAGTCATAGAGCTTGTATGTTGTACCTCAATACTGCCTACCCATTCAGACTTACCGCGTAAATAAGCTTGAAATTGTTTAACATAATCCGCAAAACCCGAAAATAACCGTTCAGAATTATAAGCATTGAATATGGCATTTAATTCCATATCATTAAATTTTATATTTGTATCTTTATCCACAATATGCACACGGACTAATAGTCTATTAGTGTAAGACTCCATGTAGGGATTATATATAATCTCTGCAATAACTACTGTGTTGTCAATGCGCCCCACATAGGTATGTGTAAATTGTTTCGCATCTTTATACCCTCCAAAGACTAAACCATTATGGTAATCTTTTAGGTGTACGCAACCTTGCGCAATTCTTTGCTCATCGGTACACGGGTCGTGTAAACTCATGACGTATATTTTATAGATTAACGTGAATTAATTAAAGACGAACAATAAAATAAAGCTGCACACCACGCGAAAAAGACATAACCATAAGCTTTAGCTTAAAGTTTAATGATAAAGTGTGCAGCTTATAATATACTAATTAAAGCTACAATCCTCGGTAAACATAGCGTTACAGCATTCTTTACGAGATTTTGGTGCTATAGAATAACAATAATCATTGTGCGAAATACCGCCTGTGTTGTTGCACATACTTCGCTTATCCCCTACATTAGGTTTAGAACGGGCGCATGCCTCACGGTGGGCATCTCTACGCATATCAGCGCAATTAGTATAATCTGGTTTAGGATAGTTCGTTGCGCCAGCCTCACGCAATAATCCTAAATCCGTAGATATTCCGTTTTTTAGCAGAATCTCAAAAGCTAAACTTAGCTGGAATAAACTAAAATTACGACCCGTACTCTCCTGTATATCCAATAACAAGTCCGATACGGGACTATAATTATCGGAATAACTGTTACGCTTATTTACTAAATACATGTTGCTCAATAATGCGGCTAATACGGTAGCTTCTTTAGCCTCCATATTAGCCGCATTATTGTTTTCAAAACAACCCGGAACAGCGTTAGATGACTCTCCCTTAAAATTTTTATTATTCTCTTGCATAGTACTATTAATCAGTTACTTGTAAATTATAAGTTATTTTCTCTATATCTATAGGAAAACTTTTATAGTTCTGCAATAAGTGTACCACAACTACTAACTGGTACATACTATAAGTGAGATTATTACATTTAATTATCATATCTATATAATTCATCCGTTCTTTGCCATCCGATGGCTCCATAGAATATACTAAATTAGCTAATAAATAGCAATCATACAACTGTCGCTCTATAAGAGGTACTTTAACGCCCTTATCTATCATTACTTTGTAGTAATCTACTATGCTATCCACATCAGGGGACTTATTCATATAATCCGCTTGTTATACGTCGGTGAGTATAATTCCATACGGACGGGTGAATATGAAGTAAATAAACTACATGTGAATACCATCTGATCTAATGTTAAAACTAAACCGAGTTTTTTAACTAAGTTTGCAATATCCGCAGGCTGGGGGTCACTTACACTCATAGCGTCAAAAATATGGTGTACTTTAATACAGTCTACTATTTGTTTATCAGTTAATGCGTAGGCTATGCCATGTTCTTGACTTTCTTCAATAATAGTTGGCTTTTCCATCGTGATAGATTTATTAATGATGATTTATTATGGTTCTTATGCTGCTCGTATTAATTCTGGCGTCTCGCGTTTAACGCGTTCTCTACCTGCACTTTTTTAAGACCCAGTTTTAGAAGGGCACTAAGAAAAGACTTAAAGAGGTTTAAGTTAAATAATTTAATATCACAAATTAGCGTAGTATACATGCACTCTCCGGGGAATAGTGATTCATACCTGCTGTAAATAAGTTGCACGAATACGTCCAGTTTAGGGCCATACCCCTGCATAACACAAGGTAAAAATGTTAGCGGTGTATCGGATGGAAAGTTGTCGCTGTCAATATCGCGCACAAGAGTATCTCCAGAGTCGCTATTGTAGGAAAACTCTCTAACCTCATGATCCTCGCCATGAAATCTTACGCTTTGTGTAATACGCACAGTTTTAATTTCCGTGTCTACAGAAACTCTAAATGTGTGACTACGTCCATATGCACACTTTATAGTGAATATAGGCATCATGAAACCGTTGTCTAAGTAGATGTCATGCTCTAATTTTTTTGATGGGTCTTCCATTATTATGGTATGGTTAGGGTTAAATGTACTAATATATATATAAAAAATAAGTATGTTTGTTTATTCGTTATACTATACTATGGCCGCTTCTATTAGACTATCTGTAATAAGAATCTGTGAGCGGTATACAGAAAGAGCATTATAAAAAGATTCTATAACTTTATCAATAAGTAGCTCAGGGGAATCTAAAAAAGATTCGTGTAAAGTGCACTCAAATGAACGTTGAAAACATTCAGAAACAATGGGTAAAAGTATTTGAGCAAAACTATCCTGTATGGCTGAATCTTCTGTATCAAAATTAGACACCGTAACTGCGGTAGCATCCCGGTATTGATAAATATACGCCAGCACCTTTACTTGCGGTATGATACTATCAGATACGCAAGAAATAACGACACCATCTGTATCCGCGGATAGGCGGTATTTAATAACATCAGAAATATACGGGGAATGCAAATCAACTTCAAAAAGGATAGTACCGTCTTGCTTAAACAATTCATTAGCAATATCCGTTGCTACAATCTTAAAAATATCTCGTGCGGGTTGTATATCACTGCACCTAATAGTTGTTGGAATCATATCTTGGCTTTTCATATTTTTTTTATTATTATGGGTGAATTAATTACTTTAAGCTATTATACACAATATAAATTATTTGTTACAGAGTACATGCACACGGTAGGCCTTGTCTTCAAAAAGGAACGTGTAAGAACCCATTTCTTCTATGTCACGCGCTACACCGTCCCAATTTATATTATATCTAAGTGCTGTATCCATATTACCTACCTCATCTTTCTTATCGTATAAATCCTCAGCAAAAGCGGCACGACAATTATACCATCCTTTGTACGACTCATTAAACTCATTTAGAGTATCATCGTCTATGTACCGTGCGACAAACTTAGCTAAATAATTCAAAAAAACGCGTTCAATACCGCACTGTACAATTTTCTCGTCGAAATTATCCCATTCGTAATAAGACACCAGCTCATCAAGGATGTTTTCATCGTTCAACAATAACTCCGGAGTAATTTCTACGCCTGCAGAATTAACTAACAAAGGTTGCTTAGTTTCTGCGAATGTTTTTGGGTTTTCAGACTGATTTTCCATGTTCTT
>Ga0163144_10011164_pt1 | contig 19033 bp, 15 predicted proteins | sample OliLak19BULKMAT1_FD_123175 | JGI IMG/M metagenome (GOLD analysis project Ga0163144, IMG submission 123175) | Freshwater microbial mat bacterial communities from Lake Vanda, McMurdo Dry Valleys, Antarctica - Oligotrophic Lake LV.19.BULKMAT1 | ecosystem: Environmental > Aquatic > Freshwater >... | reverse complement strand
ACGGGTGTGAGTGTGCGTTTTTGCAGCTTTCTGGCAAGGCGCGACGACGAAGCAGGCTTCACCCTGCTAGGAGGAGCAACGCTGCCAGGGAGCTGCAAAAGCGTGCAATCACACCCGTAGCGTCGTCACCCAAATGGTGAACGACCAGAACGCGGTAATCTTCAAACATATCAAGTGCCTATTGGTCAAGTTAAGCGGTCAACTGAGGATTCTAGGTTAATGGCTTGTCAGCGGTCACACAGTAGAAACCGGTTCCAAAAAGGGTGTCAACCGGCTATAATTCCGCGCGTTAATCGCCTTGACAGGGACGGAACTTCACCAATCTGTCTGAATTGATTCTCGATACTCACTCACTCTCAAAGGACTCACGAATGAAAACTATTTCCACCCTCGTCGCTTCGTTGTTAGCGGCCGTTGCTGTCAACGCTGCTGCTCAGGCACCGGCGGCTACACCGGCTAAGGCTGCGCCAGCTCCCGTCGCTGCACCGGCTGCCAAAGTCGAAGCTGCGAAGCCAGCAATACCAGCGACGCCAGCCAAGGTTGAAGCTGCGAAACCAGCAACGCCAGCAACACCAGCCAAGGTCGAAGCTGCTAAACCTGCTCCCGCTGCAGCGACTGCTGCTTCCAAAGCCGAAGCCAAAGCCAAGGCTGATGCACTGGCAGCCGAAAAGAAAGCCAAGAAAGAACAAGCCAAGAAAGAAAAGGCTGAAAAGAAAGCTGCTGCAAAAGCTGCAGCCGATGCAAAGAAAGCAGAAGCTGACGCGAAAAAAGCTGAAGCCCCTGCCGCCAAGAAACCTGACGCGCCAAAGAAGTAATAGCTCAGAACCCGAACTCGCCGACTGGCGAGTTAGCGGTAACATGAAGGGCGAAACTCCGGTTTCGCCCTTTTTGCTTTATCAATGTCATTTCCACCCATTCTTGTCGCTGGAATTGTCACAACAGCCCGCGGAACCCCATGAATAACAAAATAGTCGTCGGCTTGTCAGGCGGCGTTGACTCCGCCGTATCGGCCTTGCTGTTGAAACAGCAGGGCTTTGACGTAATCGGCCTGTTCATGAAGAACTGGGAAGACGATGACGACGACGAGTACTGCTCAACTCGTCAAGACTTCATCGATGCCGCCGCAGCAGCCGATGTAATCGGCATCGATTTTGAAGCTGTTAATTTTGCAGCTGAATACAAGGAACGGGTGTTTGCCGAGTTCCTGCGTGAATACGCCGCTGGCCGCACTCCCAATCCTGATGTGTTGTGCAATGCCGAAATCAAATTCAAGGCTTTCCTGGATCACGCGATGAAGCTTGGGGCGGCGCGTATCGCCACCGGCCATTACGCACGCGTCCGCGAAAGTGATGGGCGCTTTGAACTTCTGAAGGGGCTCGATCCGGGCAAGGACCAAAGCTATTTCCTGCATCGCCTCAACCAGCATCAATTGTCCAAAGCTGTATTTCCAGTCGGGCATCTGGAAAAAAGCGATGTGCGGAAACTGGCGTTGACGGCTGGAGTACCGAATCACGCGAAAAAAGACTCCACCGGCATCTGCTTCATCGGTGAGCGACCGTTTCGCGAATTCCTGGAACGCTATCTGCCGCGCGAACCCGGTGAAATGGTTACGCCTGAGGGAAAACACATCGGCCAGCATCAGGGCTTGATGTATTACACAATTGGCCAGCGTCAGGGGTTGGGTATCGGCGGCACCCGCGACGGCGCAGGTGAGCCGTGGTTCGTTGCCGACAAACGCATGGACCGCAATGAGCTTGTCGTCGTTCAGGGCCATGGTCATCACGCTCTGCTTAAACAAACGCTCCGTGCACAGGATGCATCGTGGATCAGCGGAGAAACGCCGGCTACAGTATCGCTGGCAGCGAAAACACGCTACCGTCAGGCTGATTCTGTGTGCCGCCTGCTTGATAACGAAAACCCATCACCTGACGAATTTTCGCTCAGCTTTGAGCAGGCGCAGTGGGCGGTGACGCCTGGCCAATCTGCCGTCGTTTATGACGGCGATATTTGCCTGGGCGGCGGCGTTATTTCGAAATAGCGTCTGGATCGGGTCTATTAGCTAGCGCATCCCGACTGCATAAGACAGCCGGGTGTGCCGTACCCGAGCACCCTCCTACGAGGCGTGTCGCTGTGCGTGCTCGCAGGTACTCACTGCGTTTCACCGTCTTCACCTTCTGCGGGCAGCGTCCGCATTGTGTTGGATGTGGATTTATCAGCCCGATACTCAAGAATATCTCCCGGTTGGCAGTTTAGGCGCAGGCAAATGTTCTCCAAAGTCAAAAAACGGAGGCCCTTGACCATGCCCGGCTTCAGTGGCAACAAGTTTTGCTCAGTGATGCCGATATACGCGGCGAGCTCCTTGGATTTAATCTTGTGACGAGCAAGCATCATGTCGAGATTGATGACGATGACCACTGCCGCAGTGCCTCGTCGCGACCGGCTGGATCATTACGTGCGGCGGCAGCGTTCGTCACGCACAACCACGGCACGGCATTACCTGGATCTATCGCGGCCCAATTTGCGGCTGTCATGGGCGCACAAGCCGGCGTCGAGAGCGCTTTTGATTTTATCGAGGCCGCAAGCGCTGCCATCATCAACCACTGCAATTTCGGCGCTTCCGGGAGGCTTGTAGACGTTGGCCTCGACCGCCATGCGCGGCGGTTCGCAAAGCCGAAGTGTCGTTATGCTTGCCGCAATCGATTCGGTTTGTTTAGCCGCTGCGGCCGCGAGGTAAGGCTTGGACGACTGCGGCAAATCGGGCCGTGCGTAAGTCAAAACGGCCAGCTAACAAATCAAACCTGCGACCGCAATCAGGGCGAACCAAAGTGCGATCCGATTTCGGCGCGGCATCGAGAACTAATACCCCGAACTACGCGGGCGGTTTGGTATCCGCGAACGAAGGCATGGCTTCAAGATTCGCAAGCCATTTTTTCAGATTGGGGTGATCGGCGCGCCAGGAAACTTCCGGCAGCCGAAACTCCAGCCAAAGCAATGCACAGGCAAGCGAAATATCGCCCAGCGTCAGTGACAGGCCATGACAATATTCGCGGTCGCTCAATTCGCGTGCGGCGGCGGCAACGCCGGATTCTACTTTGCCCATCTGACGGGCCATCCAGTCCTTGCTTTGCAGACTCGAGTCGCGTTTGCGTTCAAGAAATAGTGCAATGCCGGCGTCGGCGATGCCGTCGCCTAACGCTTCCCAGCGTTTCACCAGCGCGCGCTCACGCCCACTATCGGGAATCAGCCGGGATACCGGCGTCACGCCATCGAGATACTCGGCGATAACACGGGAGTCGTATAGTTGCATACCGTCGTCAAGCACCAGCACGGGAATCTTGGTCAGCGGGTTGCGCAGTGTCACTGCGGTGTCGGCGTTCCAGACATTTTCCTCGATAAAATCGCATTCGATGCGTTTCTCGATCATCACAATACGAACTTTACGTACGTAAGGGCTGGTACGGGATCCATACAAATTCATTGTGCTTCTCGCTCTGTGACCGGGCGCAAATTATAGCATCGCGATAGTTGGCTTCTGCCGCTCTCCGCTGGTCGCTACGCCCCATTTGAGTGCGCCATCCCAAGGGGGTGCAAATGCGCGAATGGTAAAATCTCAATACATAATTTTCAGGTTTCAACATGACCGCATCCCTCCCACTCTCCGCGCTCACCGCCCTTTCGCCGCTAGATGGCCGCTACGAGCGCAAAGTCGCGGGGCTGCGCGAGTACTTCAGCGAATTTGCCCTGATCAAATACCGGGTTCACGTTGAAATCGAGTGGCTGATCGCACTGTCACTTGAGCCACAGATTGCGGAATGCTTGTCCTTTTCCACGTCGACGATAGATGAGTTGCGCCGCGCCGCCACCGACTTTGCGGTGAAAGATGCCGAACGCGTCAAAGCGATTGAAGCCACCACCAACCATGACGTCAAGGCGGTCGAATACTGGCTGCGCGAACGGTTCGCCAACAACGCAGAAGTGACCGCGTCCCGCGCTTTCATTCACTTTGCGTGTACATCCGAGGACATCAACAATCTTTCGCATGCGCTGATGCTCAAGGCCGCGCGCGAAGCCGTACTTCTACCTGCGCTGGAGCGCATTGCAAACAAGCTCAAGTCGCTCGCCCATGCGCTGGCACCCGTCGCCATGCTCGCGCATACGCATGGGCAGGCTGCATCGCCGACCACCCTGGGCAAGGAGATGGCCAACGTCGCCTATCGCCTGCAACGCGGACAAGCAACACTTGCGGACATCGAGATGCAAGGCAAGATCAACGGCGCGGTTGGAAATTACAACGCGCATCTGTGCGCGTACCCCACGCTTGACTGGCCCGCGTTCTGCAAGCGATTCGTCGAAAGCCTGGGGTTGGCATTCAATCCATATACGATTCAGATCGAGCCGCACGATTACATGGCGGAGTTGTTCGATGCCATCGCTCGCGTCAACACGATCTTCATCGACCTTAACCGCGATATCTGGGGCTATATTTCACTAGGCTATTTCAAGCAGATTACCAAAGCAGGCGAGATTGGCTCCTCGACCATGCCGCACAAAGTGAACCCGATCGACTTTGAAAACTCGGAGGGTAATCTTGGGCTGGCCAATGCGCTTCTGAGGCATTTGGCGGAAAAATTGCCGATCTCGCGTTTGCAGCGCGACCTCACGGACTCCACGGTGCTGCGCAACATGGGCGTGGCATTTGGTTACTGCGCACTGGCTTATGACTCACTTTCGCGTGGCCTCGAGAAACTCGAAGTCAACGAAACAAGAATTGCCGCGCACCTCGATGCAAGCTGGGATGTGCTGGCCGAGCCGATTCAAACGGTGATGCGCAAATATGGCATCAATGATGCGTATGAGCAGCTTAAGGAGCTCACACGGGGCAAAGGCGGCATAGAGCGCGAATCGTTACATGCGTTCATCGAGCGACTGGCCATCCCAGATGCGGACAAGCAGGTGCTGTTGGCGCTGACACCGGCGACCTATATCGGACTGGCATGTCAGTTGGCGTCAGAAATTTAATAAACTCCACTATTGGCGGGCCTCTCGGGACGAAATGCTCTGTAACGGCAATGTGGACGCGGGGTCAGCGTCAAGCCACCCTGACATCCATCGCCATGCGCTTTCTTTACGGCAACACTTCAGGCGCATCAGCAGCTTCGAGCGCTACGAGCCTATCTCTGATCAGGTCACGCAGTAGCACTGTCGCCGCAAACCGGACTCAAACATCGAACTTGATGCCCTGCGCCAACGGTAACTCGCGCGAGTAATTGATGGTGTTGGTGGCGCGACGCATGTACGCCTTCCAGCTATCGGAGCCGGACTCACGTCCACCACCGGTTTCCTTTTCGCCGCCGAATGCGCCACCGATCTCGGCACCCGACGTGCCAATGTTTACGTTCGCGATGCCGCAATCGCTGCCGGCAGCCGATAGAAACACCTCTGCTTCGCGCATGTCGCTAGTAAATATCGACGACGACAATCCTTGCGGCACGGCATTCTGCAGGGCAATGGCGTCAGCGAGGTGCTCGTAGCGCAACACATACAGGATGGGTGCAAATGTTTCGTGGCACACGGTGGGTGTCTGCGAGGCGACTTCGACGATGGCCGGTCTAACGTAATATGCGTCCGGGATTTCCTGTTCCAGCACCCGCTCGCCACCGACCACCACGCCGCCGTCGCCAGCGGCTGCCTGCAGCGCCGACTGCATGGCGACGAACGCGGCGCTGTCGATAAGCGGGCCGACCAGCGTAGACGCTTCCAGTGGGTTGCCGATGCGGATCGACGCATATGCGGACTTCAGACCCGGCAACAATTGATCATAAATGCTGCTGTGAACGATCAACCTTCGCAAGGAAGTGCAACGCTGTCCAGCGGTGCCGACGGCTGAGAACAAAGCTGCCGTCTGCACCATTTTCAGGTCCGCCGTGGGGGTGACGATCATCGCGTTATTGCCGCCCAGTTCGAGAATGGTCTTGGCGAAGCGTGAAGCAGCCTTGGCGGCCACGGCGCGACCCATGCGGGTGGAGCCCGTCGCCGAGATCAATGCCACGCGCGGCTCATCGACCATCGCTTCACCCACATCAGCGCGGCCGATGAGGACCTGCGAAAGACCATCCGGCACACTGCCGCCCGCAGCGCGATAGCGCGCGATAGCACGTTCCAGAAGTGCCACCGACGCCAATGCCACCAACGGTGTTTTCTCGGATGGCTTCCACACCAGCGCATTGCCACAAACCAGGGCGAGCGCCGCATTCCACGCCCACACGGCGACCGGAAAATTGAACGCACTGATAATGCCGACGACACCGAGCGGGTGCCACTGCTCCATCATGCGGTGCTCCGGCCGTTCCGAGGCAATCGTCAACCCGTAGAGTTGACGCGACAGGCCGACGGCAAAATCGCAGATGTCGATCATCTCCTGCACTTCTCCGAGTCCTTCCTGCAGGATTTTTCCCGACTCGATCGTGACCAGTCGTCCAAGCGCTTCTTTGTCGGCGCGCAACTCTTCACCCAGCAGGCGTACGAGCTCGCCGCGCTTCGGTGCCGGAATATCTCGCCACGTTAAGAACGCGCTGTGCGCAGCGTCGATTTTTTTCGCTACGGTCCCGTGTGTATCACAACGCAGCGATGCAAGCGTTGCACCGTCGATGGGCGAGCGCGCGGTGAGGCCATCGCCATCGAAGGCATTCAACTCAACGCCCAGTTGAGCAAGTAGTTCTTTTGAATTCATAGTGCCATCCCGAATCAATAAGGTCCGTATGTTACAGGCAAGGTGCCATGCGCTGCAGCCGCCTGCTGCCTGCGCAGAGATCACGAGCCACCAGCGCAAGGTGAACTTCGGCCACCTTTTGATCGCAATTAGACTGTGTGCGTCAATTACTCATCTGCGGATTCATCCGCTCCCCATGCGCCATCTTGTTCAGCGCATTCAGATACGCCTTGGCGCTGGCGATCACGATGTCCGTATCCGAGCCAATGCCATTGACGACGCGCCCGGCGCGGGACAGTCGCACGGTCACTTCACCCTGGGAATCGGTGCCCTCGGTGACGTTGTTGACCGAGTACAACTGCAGTTCAGCACCGCTGTTGACGATGGCCTCCAGCGCGCGGAATGTCGCATCCACCGGACCGGCGCCTTTGGCTTCGCTGATTTTCTCTTTGCCATGGTCGGCGATCACGATCCGTGCATACGGCTTCTCTCCGGTTTCGGAGTGCGCGGTCAGCGCGACCAGACTGAACTGCTCGACTTCCGGCGTCACCGCTTCATCCGAAACCAGCGCCTGTATGTCTTCGTCGAAGATTTCCTGTTTCTTGTCGGCGAGTTCCTTGAATTTCTGGAAGGCGGCGTTAAGCACAACTTCAGATTCGAGTTCGATGCCCAACGTTTTCAGGCGATCACGAAACGCCGACCGGCCAGACAACTTGCCCAGGGAAAGCCGGTTATTGTGCCAACCCACGTCCTGCGCCCGCATGATCTCGTAGGTCTCCCGATGCTTGAGCACGCCGTCCTGATGAATGCCTGACTCGTGCGCAAACGCGTTGGCACCGACCACCGCCTTGTTGGGCTGCACCGGATAGCCGGTAATCGTGGAGACCAGCTTTGAGGCTGACACAATTTGCGTTGCGTCGATGCGGGTTTCAACGTTGAAGTAGTCCTTGCGGGTGCGCAACGCCATCACGATTTCTTCCAGTGCCGCATTACCCGCGCGTTCGCCTAGTCCGTTTATGGTGCACTCGACCTGGCGGGCACCAGCCTTTACCGCTGCGAGGGAATTGGCCACCGCCATGCCGAGATCATTGTGGCAATGCGTGGACCACACTACCTTGTCCGAATTTGGTACGCGCTCGATCAGCGTGCGGAATCGCTCCGCCCATAACTCTGGCGTACTGTAGCCAACCGTGTCGGGGACATTGATCGTTTTTGCGCCAGCTTTGATAACCGCCTCGAAAACCCGACAGAGAAAATCCATCTCGCTGCGAACCGCGTCTTCGGCAGAGAACTCCACATCGTCGCAAAGGTTCCCCGCAAACTTCACTGCGTCCACGGCGGCGACCAGCACTTGATCAGGCGTCATGCGCAATTTGTGTTGCATATGAATTGGCGAGGTGGCGATGAAGGTGTGGATGCGGCCGCGCGCTGCCGGTTTGATGGCGTCACCTGCCTTTTGAATGTCGCCAGGTTGCGCACGCGCCAGCGAGCATATTGTGGAGTCTTTAATAGCGCTTGCCACGGCGTGGATGGCTTCGAAATCGCCTGGACTTGCTGCCGCAAAACCAGCCTCAATCACGTCCACGCGCATCCTCTCAAGCTGCTTGCCGATTCGGACTTTTTCGTCCTTCGTCATCGATGCGCCCGGACTCTGCTCACCATCGCGCATGGTGGTGTCAAAAATGATCAAACTGTCCATTGAATGCTCCAAACTTTGAAATGGTGATGATTACGTCGGGATGGCCCGAACGTGGCAATCCGGATTCGCTCTATGTTGCAAGCGCAGGGTATTTGGCGGGGAGGGGGAAAGTTATGTGCGCGCGGCGCGCAGCAGCGGGCCTAGCGACAGGATCGCAATCAGGCGCACCGTGGTGAAACGAATCATGATTGAACGGGAGTTCATGGCTGCAATATAGCGCGCAGTGTGTTTACGCGCAATAGCCGCGCGCATTCCGGCATCTTGGAGTTGCACCGCACCATCAGCGGTTGATCGTGCGTGTCACGTGTTTTACTCGCATACGGCGCATGATTATTTCCCGGCCAACACCGGGTTATGGCAGGATGTTTGCTACTTATTATGATCCATCATGATGGCAGTGCGCTGCGTCTTGATATAGCTCCAGCTGGTCAATGCAATCAGGAAGTGTAACCATGCGACTGCCCCCGAATCATCCACAGCGCTATTTGCTGAGCAATGAGATCCACGCCAGACCGCCGCAGGAGCTTTCCACGCCTGTGCGGCTGTCGTATATCGCCATCAACTACGACCCTGATTCGGAAAAGCTTGCCAATGTCGCTATCGAGGACCTGGCCCGCCTGTGTGTAATCTGGGGCGTACAAACGCCTACACCCGAAGTGACTCACTTTGTCGCCGAGTACGCCACGTTGCGTCTCAAATGGGAGCGGCACACTGAGTTCGTCACCTATACATTTTCGCATCTGGGCGCATTTGAACGTCCCTTTGAGAACCCTGTGATTGCGCTCGTGAATCAGGAATGGCTCGCAACCCTCGCGGGTAAGCTGGTGGTCGCGATTCACCTCGCTGTTCAGCAAAATCACGTACTTGTCCCTGATCTGCGAGAGGTCGTCGCTGAATTCAACGACAACTATCTCGTTGGTGCGACCGTCGCCGGTGGAAATGGCATCGTGCTCACCGACTTGAAGATTCACGCCGATGACTTCGGTCGAATGCTATTGATGGATCTGAAGCTCGGCAAGCGTCAGGCGGGGCGCACCGTGCAACGGCTGCTGGAAATCGAAACCTACCGCATTATGGCGTTGCTCGGCTTGCCGGTGGCGCGCCGAATCGGTGCATTACTGGGCAATGCCGAACGCGAACTGGCGGCGATTACATCTCTAATGGCGCAGGATACGACCTCCGACGAGCCGGCGTTGCTGGTACGCCTGACCCGCCTCGCAGCGACCATTGAGAGCGAAGTGGCGGCGAACAGCTTTCGTTTTGGCGCTTCAGGCGCGTATTACGATCTCACCAAACGCCGGATCGAAGAATTGCGCGAAGAGCGTCTCAGCGGCGTGCAGACTATCGAAGAATTCATGGACCGGCGTCTTGCACCAGCAATGTCGACGTGCGCCTCTGTCGAGAAACGGCTGCTGGATTTATCGGAACGGATCGCGCGGGCGAGCGACCTGTTGCGTACGCGCGTGGACATTGAGCGGGAGCAACAGAATCAGGCGCTGCTTGCTTCCATGAACCGGCGCGCGCAGATGCAGTTGCGATTGCAGCAAACGGTAGAGGGCCTCTCCATCGCGGCGATCACGTACTACGTGGTGGGGCTGGTTGGCTATGCAGCCAAAGCACTCAAGGAAGCCGGTGTCCATCTGTCTGTTGAACTGGTGACCGGGGCCTCAATACCATTCGTCGCATTGGCGATATGGCTCGCCGTGCGGCGGGTGCGCAAACACATCATCGCCGAGCCCGAACATATCGTTCTGCCCTAATCCAGGCCGCTATCCGTCTTTGTCAGCGGGTTTATCTTCTGCGGAGGACTGCACAGCTCCCGGGCGAAGCAGATTGACAATTGCCATTACATAACCGGACAGGGCATACACCACAAACAGTCCCCAGAGCACATGCGAGGGTTCAATCGTCACCACCAGGTACACGACGAAAATTACCGGCACCACCCAGAAAGGCACACTGCGACGGAGGTTGAAATCCTTGCCGCTGAAGTAGCGGATATTGGTCACCATGGTGATGCCGGCAAATACGGTAAGGCCCCAGGCGACCCAGCGTACATCCCCGCCTTGAATTTGATAGTTGTTCAGTACCCAGATCAACCCGGCAACGAGCGCGGCGGCGGCAGGGCTTGGCAGTCCCTGAAAGTATTTCTTGTCGACCACGCCGATGTTGGTATTGAAACGTGCCAGCCTCATTGCGGCGCACGCGCAGTAGATAAATGCGGCCGCCCAGCCCATTTTGCCCATGGGCTGCAACGCCCATGCATACATGACCAAAGCCGGCGCGGCCCCAAAAGACACCATGTCCGAAAGGCTGTCGAGCTGCGCGCCAAATTCGCTCTGTGTGCGCGTCATGCGTGCGACGCGACCGTCCAGTCCATCAAGAATCATCGCGCAAAATATAGCCACACAGGCGACTTCAAACTTGCCGTTCATGCCTTGTACGATTGCGTAAAAGCCAGCGAATAGTGCTGCGCAGGTAAACAAATTAGGCAGTATGTAAATGCCTTTCCTGCGGCGCTCTGGATCCAGCAGTCCCTTCTTGAGCCGGGGTATCGGCGTATTGATCATCGGTCGGCCGCCTGCGGTTCGCCTGTGGAAGTGTTACGTTTCATGCCGCTATTCTATCGGAACGCCAATCCGGGCAAGCGATCCGATCGCGTCAGGCGGGCTTGGTGCCCATCGCTTCGCCCATGCGAACAGCCCCGTTGGGCAACCACTTTGGATTGAAACGCATTTGCCCTTTGGCAAACAGCATGACGACGGTCGAGCCCAACAGGAAGCGGCCCATCTCATGCCCCTTTTCCAGCTTCACCTTCTGATCATCGTAAATCCAATCACGGGCTACTCCAGTCCGTGGCGGGTTCACCACGCCGTGCCAAACAGTGGCCATGCTGCCAACAATGGTCGCGCCAACCAGCACCAGGACAAATGGCCCGTCGACCGACTCAAAAACGCAGACAACCCGTTCATTGCGCGCGAACAGGCCAGGCACACCGCGTGCGGTCGTTGGATTGACCGAAAACAGCGCTCCCGGAACGTAGATCATGCGCTGCAGAGTCGCGTCGCAAGGCATGTGGATACGGTGATAGTCCTTGGGGCTCAGATACAAAGTGGCGAACTGGCCGTCCTGAAATTTTGCGGCCAGCACTGGATCACCGCCCACCAGCGCGGTCGTCGTATAGAGATGGCCTTTGGCCTGGAAAATCTGCTCGCCTTTGATTGCACCGAATTGACTGATCGCCCCGTCCACCGGACAAACATAGTCGACTGGCGCAAGCGGGCGAGCGTCGGCGCGTAACGGCCGCGTGAAGAATTCGTTGAAACTCTTGTAGCTGCTGATATCCGGGTTCGCCGCCTCTGCCATGTTGACCCCGTAGCGCGCGACAAACCAGCGGATCAGGCTGGTTGTCCGTGTCCCTTTTTGGCCATTCGCGACCACGCCTGCAAACGCCGTAAGCGCCTTCTTCGGAAGGACGTATTGGGGTAGAACTTTGAGTTGGTCGGACACGATGGGTAGTGGTTGACTAGACGGACGTTAGTTTAACGTATGTGCCACGAATGCTTATCGATGCGAATTTAGGCAAACAATAGCACTGGCGCGGCGTTTAAGACCCTTTTGCCTTGGCGAGCGCTTGGATGCTGGAGTTTGAGTTTCTCATCGAATCAAGTGCGTTGCCGATTTCGCGAAGGGAAAGATGGCGCGGCACCTGCGGCACAAGCAAAAGGCCGGTTGCCCAGCCTTCTACTGATTCGCAAACTTGTTTCCCTTGGTCCGCAGTGCTTGCTGCGTCGCGTCTCGAGGGACCCGTCGCAGAAAGCCCAAGCCCGACGTAGCGGGCACCCAGTGTCTTGCTAGTTCCGACTCTGGTCGACTAACTTGTTCTTCTTGATCCACGGCATCATGGATCTCAACTTCTCGCCCACCTCTTCGATCGCGTGCTCCGCGAGCAAACGCCGCTTGGCGGTCAATGTCGGTGCACCAGCTTTGTTTTCCAGAATGAAGTTCTTCGCATACTCGCCCGTCTGAATGTCTTTCAGCACCAGGCGCATCGCCTGTTTGGTTTCATCGGTAATGATCCTCGGGCCGCTGACGTATTCGCCGTACTCGGCGTTATTGGAGATCGAATAATTCATGTTGGCGATGCCGCCTTCGTAAATCAGGTCAACAATCAGCTTGGTCTCGTGCAGGCACTCGAAGTACGCCATTTCAGGTGCGTAGCCGGCTTCGACCAAGGTCTCGTAGCCCGCCTTGATCAGCTCCACAATGCCGCCGCACAGGACTGCCTGTTCGCCAAAAAGATCGGTCTCGGTTTCCTCACGGAAATTAGTTTCGATCACGCCACCGCGCGAGCCGCCGATCGCCTTCGCATATGAGAGCGCCAAGTGCCGCGCCTTGCCTGAATTATCTTTATGTACCGCGATCAATGCCGGTACGCCGCCGCCAGCGACATAGGTTGAACGCACCAGATGGCCGGGGCCTTTGGGGGCGATCATGATCACGTCGAGGTCAGCTCGCGGTGTGACCACACCGTAGTGAATATTGAAACCGTGCGCGAAGGCGAGTACGGCGCCTTTCTTGATGTTGTCGTGAATCTCACTCTTGTACACGTCGCCGATATTCTCGTCAGGCAACAACATCATGACCATGTCTGCCGATTTAACGGCGTCAGCAACTTCCGCCACTTTGAGTCCGGCTTTCTTGACCTTGTCCCAGGACGCGCCGCCTTTACGCAATCCGACCGTAACCTTCACACCGGACTCGTTAAGGTTTTGCGCGTGTGCATGGCCCTGTGAACCATAGCCCACGATGGTGACTTTCTTTCCCTTGATGAGCGAGAGGTCACAGTCTTTGTCGTAATACACTTTCATTTTGTTCTCCGAGTTGTTCTTAACTAAACATTCAAGCTTTGATAATCCATTCGCCGCGGCCGAGACCACAGGCGCCAGTGCGGACTGTTTCCAGAATCAGCGAGCGATCCAGCGCCTCCAGAAATGCGTCGAGCTTGTTACCCGTTCCGGTCAATTCGATGACGTATGTTTTTTCCGTCAAGTCGATCACACGCGCGCGAAAAATATCCGCCGTTCGCTTCAACTCTTCACGATCTTTGCCGACCGCCCGTACCTTCACGAGCATCAGCTCGCGTTCGACATGCTTGCCCTCATTGAGATCAACAATCTTGACGATATCGACGAGCTTGTTAACCTGTTTGGTAATCTGTTCGATCACTTCGTCCGAACCCGTCGTAACGATGGTCATCCGTGACAGCGTCGCATCTTCTGTAGGCGCAACCGTTAGGGATTCGATGTTGTAGCCGCGCGCCGAAAACAAGCCGGCAACCCGCGATAGTGCACCGGCTTCGTTTTCAACCAGTAGGGAGAGGATGTGTCGCATCGCTTACAGATCCTCTGCCAGAATCATTTCGCTGATGCCCTTGCCACCGGGCACCATGGGAAATACGTTTTCTTTCTGGTCGGTGATGAAGTTCATGAATACCAGACGCTCTTTCATGGCGAATGCTTCTTTGAGCGCACCTTCGACATCGGCAGGTTTTTCGATATCCATGCCCACATGGCCATAGGATTCGGCAAGCATTTTAAAATTGGGCAATGCGTCCATGTACGACTCAGAGTGACGGTCGCCGTGGAAGAATTGTTGCCACTGGCGCACCATGCCCAGGTAGCGGTTGTTGAGCAAAATGATCTTGATCGGCAAATGATATTGCTTACAGGTGGACAGCTCTTGAATATTCATCTGGATTGAACCTTCACCCGTGATGCACGCTACGTCCGCATCGGGGAAGGCAAACTTGCAACCCATTGCATATGGCAGGCCCACGCCCATCGTGCCTAACCCGCCTGAGTTAATCCAGCGACGCGGCTTGTCAAAACGATAGTACTGCGCAGCCCACATCTGGTGCTGGCCGACGTCGGACGTGACGTAGGCGTCGCCTCTGGTGACTTCCCAGAGTTTTTCCACCACGTACTGCGGCTTGATGATGTCGCCGCCAGTCTTATATTTCAGACAATCTTTGCTGCGCCATTCCTCAATCTGTTTCCACCAGGCAGCAACGGCTTTTCCATCAGGCTTGTGTTCGGCGGCTTTTAGCTGGGAGATCAGTTCGGTTAATACATCCTTGATATCACCGACGATCGGCACATCCACTTTTACCCGCTTGGAAATGGATGATGGATCGATATCGATATGCACGATCTTCCGCGTAGGGTTGCCTGCCGCAAAATGGGTCGGATTGCCAATGACGCGATCATCAAATCTTGCGCCGATCGCGAGGAGCACATCGGAATTCTGCATCGCCATGTTGGCTTCAACTGTGCCGTGCATCCCGAGCATGCCCACAAACTGCTTATCCGATGCCGGGTAAGCGCCGAGGCCCATGAGCGTGTTGGTGCACGGGAAACCCAGCATCCGCACCAGCTCGGTTACCTGTTCGGCGGCATTTCCCAGCACGGCACCACCGCCAACGTAGATCATTGGGCGCGAGGCACCGAGCAACATTTGCATCGCTTTCTTGATCTGACCGGCGTGCCCCTTGACGACGGGCCGGTATGAACGCATCTCAACAGTTGCCGGGTAATGGAACAGCGTTTTCGCTGCCGACACGTCCTTGGGAATATCAACAAGCACCGGGCCGGGCCGACCGGTAGTGGCGATGTAGAAAGCTTTTTTGATGGTTTCAGCGAGGTCGGCTACATCTTTGACCAGAAAATTGTGCTTTACGCAAGGACGGGTGATGCCGACCGTGTCGCACTCCTGAAAAGCATCCTGACCGATGGCATGCGTGGGCACCTGCCCGGTGATGACAACCATTGGAATTGAGTCCATGTATGCGGTCGCGATACCGGTAACGGCGTTGGTGACGCCCGGACCAGACGTCACCAATGCGACACCGGGTTTGCCCGTGGCGCGAGCATAGGCATCGGCGGCATGTAGTGCTGCCTGTTCGTGGCGTACCAGAATATGCGAGAACGCCTTCTGCTTGTAAATTTCATCGTAAATGACCAGCACAGCCCCGCCGGGATAGCCGAACAGGAATTCGACACCTTCGGCTTTGAGTGCACGGCAGACGATTTCGGCGCCGCTCAACATTTCAGTTGATTCTGCGGTCGTGGGAGATTGTGGAGCGTCAGAGAGTTTCATGGTCAGCTAGCAAAAGATGATGAGTTGGTTATTTGAAATGTCACAGTGGCAAGTTCTCGCACCCGCATTTGCTGCGCGTGTCGTAACTTGCAGGGTACTGTAATGGGTGCTGCGCGCTTGTTCATGCAATTGCGACCGTTGTGCGGCCATTTACGAAGCGCCCGACTCACCGCGCCAACCACATCGCATGCCTGAGTGAAAATTGGCAAATCGCGATAAGCCGGGGGTCTCCCGGTGGATTGTGCAGCGCGCAAAAAATAACACCTTACCTATTGGTCAGCGAATGGTCAAGGGCCAAGTCGCTTGTAAATGGCTCGTTATCGCTAAACTTGATAGACTCTACCTACAACCATCGGGCCGTTTTGCCCGTAAAGAATAATTCAACCGTACACCTCGAGGCAATACTGGCCACCAGACAAGAAATGTCGGATTTTCTCGCTTCCGTCGAAAAACGCGCCTTCAAGCAGGCTGTTTATGCGGTTCGTCAGGACGAGTCCGCACTGGATATCGTGCAGGATTCGATGTTAAAGATAGCGGAGAAGTATTCTGACCGGCCCACGGGCGAGCTTCCCATGTTGTTTCAGCGGATCCTGCAAAACACGATCCGAAACTGGTTTCGCCGCTCAAAAGTTCGGTCAACCTGGACAACGCTATTTTCGTCTTTTGGTGGCAAAGACGATGATGACGATTTTGATATCCTTGAATCAATACAGGCCGACGAAGGCGCCAACGTACCCGTCTCACCTTCCGCGCAGTTGGAACAATCGCAACTGCTAAAAATCATTGAAAACGCGGTTGAACGACTTCCCGCACGTCAACGCGAGGCGTTTATGTTGCGTTACTGGGAGGAACTGGATGTGGCCGAAACCGCCGAGGCGATGGGTTGCTCGCAAGGCAGCGTTAAAACTCATTGTTCGCGTGCTGTAGCTTCACTCTCTACTCTATTGAAAGCAAAAGGAATTTCTATCGAGTCTGCCTTGAGGACTGATTGATTTACCGGGCAACAACTATGGATGACAAACAGGAAAAGAATTTCGCACGCGGCATTGTGCACTCTCTTAATTTGGGACTCTCCCAGATTGAGGAAGACAAGCTCGCCCGCATTCGCAAAAGTCGCCAGCGTGCGATGGCCGCTTATCGCGAGCCAGTCACGATTCTTGGCATGGTCACGGTTTCCGGCCAAACGCTGGACATATCAAACTGGATTCGTAAGCCATTGTTCTGGTTGCCAATTTTGGCGATTTCCGTGGCGATTGGTGGCTACTCACTTTCCGTTCCAGACGAAAAATTTGATGAAACCGGTGGCGAGTTAGACGCACAGCTGCTGACTGGTGAGTTACCCATTAATGCGTTTCTGGACAAGGACTTCGGCTCGTGGGTGCAAGAATCTTCGCAATAATTGGCGCGGTTTTCGTCGCGCTGGCCCTGACTTCACCGTTCGCTTACGCACAGCAAGCCAAACCGGACAGTAAGACAGAAACCAAACCGTCACCACCTGTACCGTGGAACAAAGTGCCCTCAAGCGAGCGCAAGGTCTTGTCGTCACTTGAAAGAGACTGGGCCCAGCTTCCGGGAGTTCAACAACGACGCCTGATAGGGGCCGCGAAGCAATATCCCCAGTTAGCGCCAATTCAACAAGAGAGATTTCAGGACAGACTGAAGGAATGGTCGGCGCTGACGCCGGAACAACGTCATAGCGCGCGCGACAAATACAAGAATCTATCGAGCCTGCCACCTGCGAAGCAATATGAACTACGGGAAAAATGGCAGGAGAAATCGTCGCGTTCTAACGAGGCCACAGACTCGCCTCCTCCCGTCGCCCCAAGCCGGTAATTGACGTGGCTTCAGTGTCGGCGATGCCGCCGGATGCGGCGAAGCTGGTTACTCCGGGCATTTTTCGTCGCGTTGCAACGCTTTTTTATGAGGCATTACTGCTGCTCGCGGTAATCGTTATTGCCTCATTCCCCGCAGCAGGCCTAAAAGGCGCAACGCTTTACGGAATTCCTCACCTGATCTTTCAGGCCTACTTGCTATTGGTGACCGCCAGCTATTTCACATGGTTTTGGCGGCATGGCGGGCAGACACTAGCGATGAAGACCTGGCGTTTCCGGGTGGTTGATTACCAGGGGCGCAAGCTAAATCTGGCGCGAGCACTGGCACGATTTGTTCTCGCGTCGTTTTTCTATGGCCCAGCCTGCGTCGGCGTGATGCTGCTTTTTTTCCCGGATCGCATCAGCCGGATAATCGTCATGTGGACCTTTCTGCCGATGGCCGCCACACTCCTCTGGGCTCGCTTTGACGCCGACGGCCAGTTCCTGCACGACCGATTGGCCGGTACGCGACTGGTGAATGTGCCTGCTTAAGTGCGCAGGGTCGGCAGTAGCGCAGGATACTCTTTCCATGCCAGCAAGAGGATCGCGACGGCCAGAAATAACAGCGACGGGACAGTAACCGTTAGCAAAGGCGGCCAGTCGTTGAGCACAGCCAGGTGCGATGCCAACTGGTTCAAAAAATAGAAACCAAGCCCAATAGTGATGCCCAGCAGTAACTTGCCGCCTACACTGGTTGAGCGCTGCGCCTGAATGGCGAACGGGATCGCCGCGAGCATCATGATGATGACTGCCAGCGGCTGAAATACCTTGGACCAGTAGGCCAGTTGGTACCGCGTGCTGTTTTGTTTGTTGTCGCGCAAATGCTCGATATATGAATTCAAATTCAGGAGCGACATGTCGTCCGGCTTGACGCGCAGAACAGAGAGCAATTCCGGTGTCATGGCGGAGTCCCAAAACGCCACAGGAAGGTGGTCCATGCGCGCACGTGTGCCGTCGAACGTGGTTTTTTCAACCTCGCGCAAGACCCAGCGGCTTGTTGTTGCATCAAACCCGGCACTTTTGGCAAGGCTGATGGACGCCAGCCGATAAGCGCCGTCGAATGCATAGATGCGCATATTCAATAACGTCATATCCAACGTGACGGTTTGAATATTGACAAATGAAAGACCATCTTTCACCCAAAAGCCGGAACGAAACTCTTGCGCCACGACGGTGCTGGTCGCCGCCAGCCGCATGCGCCTCGCCGCCTCTTCCGTCGCCGGCGAAACAAACTCCCCGAACAGAAACGTAAGTGCCGAGAAAGCGAGGCCAATCATTGACGTGTATCCCGCCAGCTTCGTAAGTGACAATCCCGAGGCGCGCATGACCGTCAACTCAGACTGCATGGACAAACGGGTGATTGCGAATAGCGTACCCATCAATGCCGCTACCGGCACGATCACGACGACGTGGGAAGGTTGCTTAAGCGCCACGTACAAAAGGACGGTCAACAGTGGATAGCTACCCTTGCCCAGGTTGTCGAACTCTTTAATGAGGTCAAACAACGCAAACAGTGCAAGCAGTGCCAGCAACAGCAGAAGGGTGGCCCAGAAGACTTCTTTTGCAAGATAGCGAAACAGGATGGTCACGTAGTGT
>Ga0163144_10011160_pt1 | contig 19036 bp, 21 predicted proteins | sample OliLak19BULKMAT1_FD_123175 | JGI IMG/M metagenome (GOLD analysis project Ga0163144, IMG submission 123175) | Freshwater microbial mat bacterial communities from Lake Vanda, McMurdo Dry Valleys, Antarctica - Oligotrophic Lake LV.19.BULKMAT1 | ecosystem: Environmental > Aquatic > Freshwater >... | reverse complement strand
ACAGCGATCGCAAACGGATTCGTGGCATTGGATTCTGCGGTTGTGATTGGTAAGCCGATCACTAAAGAAGTTTTATGGTTAAAATTGCTTGGCGAAAGTACCAAAAAGGGATGAATGTCACTCATTTTCGCTCCAGCCTGAGGATTACAATCAATCCAAATAATCTCTTGGCGATCGGGTATCCAAAGCGGAACAGATTTTACCACTGCTCAGCGCCTAGTTTTTGTGATGTGATCATGGCTTCGCCTCCATGCAGTTCGGGATCAAAGTTATCCAAAAGTTGTTCTAAAGTCAGGGGTTTGTTTAGAATTGGCTGAATCAGAACTCCGCCATCAACCACAGATAAGCGCACGAGTTGATCTAGGCTTAAGTCGGCTTCAGCCGTAATTGCAGCGGGTAAACGAACTCCGAGATTATTCCCCCAAGATCTTATGTGTAAAATTGTTTCGCTCATCATCCCAATCCAAAAACTCAATGTTTAAACATTTATTTAAACATGGTAGCCGTTAAGTTCAAAGTTGTGCCAAAATAGTTTCAAGAGTAGAAAGTGCACGAGTGGAAATTGCCTATGCCACGCTTTCAAAGTAAGTTATTTAACCTGATCGATCATTCTCTGCCAGTAGTGTGGGGTAGGCAAGCTAGACGTTGGCTCGCAGAGCTTCAAGCTGAGCTTCAAAAAGAAATTCGTATAGAGGATCAAAGGTACCCAACTTCAATTAGAAAGAACTCTAAAATTAGGCAAGTGCTTTCGGCAATTCAAAAGTTTAATCATGAACTTAGCCAATCAGTTTTGAGAATTCCCAACAGAATTTCAGGTAAACCACCTAGTTCTAAGCTTGACCAAATTGGCGCTAATCCTGTGGGCAACTTTGCCGAATCCCAGTCCAAACTTGAGACTAAGCATCAGCCCAGACTAATTTCTGGCGCGATCGCTGCCTTAGTAAAAGTAGTGAGCGCAATTATTCGACTTGAACCTAATTCAGACAGATTGGAAAAGCAATGGTCAGATCAGATGGCAGATCCATCAAATACAGATTTTGATTTGGTAGATTCTGATTTAGTAAATTATGTGAAAGTTCAAGCACTCAATCCTAATCCTCGCTCTGAAGCTTCCGAAAGTCTTGCAATTAAGCCAGAAGAATCTAACCCAAACCGAAATCAGCCAGATCTAGATACCCTAAATTCCAACCTCAAGCCAGAGACAACTACTCTCAGCACTGGCGAATCTTGGCATGAGAAAATGCAAAGGCTTCTTCAGGCCGCGATCGCTTATTTTTTGGCTAAAGATGCCCAAATCAAAAAGTTACCCGCCGATCTAGCCAAAGATTCTGGTCAAATATCTAAGACCCAGACTAATCAAGTTCTTCCCTTAAAAAAAACAAATGAATCAAGCGATTTAAATGAGCTAGAAAACTGGTATGACGAATCCTACTTCAATCCACAACTCTCTCAATCTAGACAAAATGCCAGACAACTCGCCGCTACAGGTTCTCTTACTTTTCAGAATTCTCAACTAAACCTAGAAGTTAAGTTGGGCAAAGGTTCTGGCTTAAGTAATGTTGAAACTGCGCAGAAAACTCAGCTAACTACGATTGAAGAATGGGCTGCTGCGGATATGTTGGAATTAGAAGACTTAGGCAATGAGCAACAAGATTCATCTTTACGTGCCTGGATCGAAACTCAATCGGTATTTTTGGGCTATGCCTATAGTCCAATAATGGCGGTGATTCATTGGTGCGATCGCTGGATGGCTAAATTTGAAGAAAAGATCAATTCGATCTATCAAACATGGCAGAAGTTTTGGCAGAAGTTAGTCAGTTTTTTGGGAAATTCTAAGCCGCCCGAAGCTTAATTAATTTAAAATCTTATTTAGACAGGGCAAAATCTGGGGATAAGAGAATTTGAACCCCGCTAACTCAACTTTTTTTGGCAGTACCTTTTGTCCTGCTAAAGCTAAAACCGAAGCTTCACCCAAAGCGATTTGGAGAACAAATTCTGGCACAGGTAAAAATGCAGGACGACCGACTGCTTGAGCTAGAGCTTCAGTAAACTCTGCATTGGTGACTGGATTGGGGGCAGTACCGTTGTAAATGCCTGCGAGTTGCGGTTGAGTTAGCAAAAATTCGATTAAATCTACTAAATCATCGCGCTCAATCCAGGAGAACCACTGCTTACCTGTCCCTAGCTTGCCACCTAAACCCAATTTGAATATAGGCAAAATCCGCTCCAAAATGCCGCCATCGCCCAAGACAAGCCCTGTACGCAGCTTAATTACTCTTAAGTCGAGATTTGCCGCCATATCAGCTTCGGTTTCCCAAGCCTGACAGACTTGAGCCAAGAAATCCTTTCCTGCAAAACTGTATTCATCAAATTCCTTAGTTAAATCCGTGCCGTAAAACCCGATCGCGCTGCCATTGATTAGTACCTGTGGACGAGGATTAGCATTAGCGATCGCTTGGACTAAAACTCGGGTTCCCAATTGCCGACTTGCCAAAATATCTGCTTTTACTTTCTCCGTCCAGGCTGAACCAGATAAAGGCGAACCAGCTAGATTAATTACTGCCTCAATTCCATTTAGCGCCTGTTGCCAACTACCCAAAATTAAAGGGTGATAGCCCACTACCTGCACTTGAGCAAAAAAAGCTTGGGGGAACATCTTTTGGGCTTTGGCTTGATCTCGTGCCAACAAAACTAAACTATGTCCATTTTTGTGCAGAATTTCAACTAATCTCTTCCCAACAAATCCTGTAGCTCCAGCGATCGCTATTTTCATATTTTTCTAATTTCTATCTGAATCCTTAGCAGCTTATCTTAACTTGGCAGGGCAATTTATCTTTTTGATCCAGATTTTTTAATTTGAATCGATAAAATCGATTACTAATCTTCCATTGTTAAGAGATTAGTGAAGAGGGCTTTTATCTAAATAGCTTTGCGTAAGTCCAAAACAATAGTGTTAGATTAATATTTTAGCCACATATTACTTAGAAATACCCTAAAGAGTTGATAGACTATTTTTTAAAATTTCAGTATAAGTATCTGGCTTATTTCTAAGGGAGCGAATTTGTGACTCTAAGTCTACTTTTAGTTCTTGTGTGGATTTCCTGAGAAGATCTTCAAAGTCTTCGCGTTCCTCTTTTCCGCTTAGCAAAGAGGCTAAATCTCTACCTAGTAAACCCAAACTCCATTTTCCCGCACCAATACTTTCTAGGATTCTAAGCTGAATTAAGCTTTCACAAGCCAAGTGAATTTTTTTAGGCTCTAAATCACCAAGTGCTTCTTGAAGGGAATCTATCCCTAAAATCGGAACATTATCTTCCCAAGCATTCTGCATTTCCATAAGAACTCTAAGGGCTTCATCAGACATATAGGAAATCGAACGAATAATCATTAACTTCTCCGAAATCCTGCTAGTTGGATAAATAGTAGAATTTACCAAACATTTAGCCAATGCGTTAAGTTTTTGTTCGGAAGCCGCTGATCCAGCCTCATATATGATCTTAATTAAAAATTCTCTAAATTCAGGAGAATCCAGATAGCTATTATCAACTTTTGTCTTATCAATATCATCAAACTTTTTCTTACAAGAACTTTCAAATTTTCTTTGTTGTTCTGCATGCTGAGCAAATATTCCTACAGATACGGCTCCATTTAAAAAACTTGAGCCAATTGCATGTGCTGGTGAGCATGATGCTAAAAGGTTTAAAATCCCAAGAATGCCATTTATGGCAATTTGTCCTGAATTTCCTAAAGAAAGTTTTTCAGAGGTTTGTTTTGGTTCCAATTCATTATTTGCTGACATAATATTTCTCCTCAATAAAATACTCTAAACAAATTAATACTTAGAAACGGCTGGATGGTTTTGAATGTACCAACGCCAGGGAATATCTGCACCTTGGGTTAAGCCGATGCGAGTTGTTTGCACAACTGAAAATTCCAAATCAACCGCTTTAGGTTCGATCCAAATATTTGAACCAAGCGATAAAGGAAGAGAATTCAAACTGCGATCAATTTGCAAAGCGCGACAGAGTTTTCCTGGCCCCGCCGCTACTCGGCTTCTTTTCTCTTTCTCACTTACCCATTCAGGAATCAAATCTAGATCTAAGGCCCGAATCAGAACGGCGCTGCAATAATCTGTGCGATCGCAAACAATATTTATACAGTGATAAATGCCATAGATCAAATAGACATAGAGCGATCCTGGTTGCCCAAAGATTGCTCTATTTCTTTCGGTTTGTCGTTTGTAGCCATGACAAGCTGGATCGGTGGCATCATAGGCTTCTGTTTCCACAATTAACCCCCGATAGCTAATCCCTTCAATTTGTCTCACCAAAGTGCAACCCAATAGATCAGGCGCTACGCGATCGGCAGAACGGGCAAACCATTCAGGTTTAATCTGCAAATTTATTAGCGATTCAGCCATTCACTCTCAAGGAAAAAAGCAAAAATCTAAACTTGAGCAAAGTTACGAACAGATAAAGCTTCACGCAAACTACGCACCACCGCGATCATTGCCACCAGGTCGGTCAAGCGATTTACCGCCGAACCTACGCCAACGCCTTTTGCACCCGCAGCGATCGCTAAGGGTACGGTCACATCCGACAAACCAGAGGCACAAAGTACAGGCACAGACACTGCTCGACTGATCGCATGGGCAGCCGCCAAGGTAGGGGTAGCTTTTTCAATTAAGCCCAAAATGCCTGCATGGATCGGAGCGCTGCTAGTTCCGCCTTCGGTTTGGATTAGGTCTGCCCCGATCGCCACTAATTGTTCCGCTAGGCTCACTTGAGTATCGAGGGGTAATCTGTGCGGCACAGTTACAGATAGGGTGATATTTTCAGGTAGAATCGCTCTGGTTCTGGCGGTCAATTCAAGCACCTGGGCAGCAGTAAAGTCTAGCCCTTGGCTATAGAAACTGTCGTAGTTACCAATTTCTACTAGGTCTGCACCCTGCTTTACGGCTGCTGCTAATAGTTCAGGCTCAACCGCAGAGACACATACAGGCAAGCTACCGCAATTTTTAGCGATCGCGATCAATTCAGACTTAGCGGCAATATCTACATAGGTAGCACCACCGAGGTTAGCTGCCTGCACCACCATTTGCACAGAGGTTGGATCGAAATTTTGCAAACCACTAATGATTTTAAGAGCATTAGCTTGATTAAAGGCAGATTGTAGCGATTGAGGAAGAGATTGATTAGGGCGTTGTTGGCTAGTCATAGGTAGATTAATGTAAGTAAACTGAGAATAATTAGAGTCACAGGGCGCAGCCCCGTAATTGGTTTTAGATCATTTTAGGCTTTGAAGTTTTAACTTTACTCAGTTAGACCTAAACTTAGAAATAAAAATCTTTGCAATAGATCTAGGATATTACTGTTTTCCGATATATTTCGATATGTAGTTGTGGATGCGAACAGGATTTATGTGGGCTAAAACCAAGATTATCGAACTGGGGCATATTCTGGGGCAAAGAATCTGGCATTTTGGTGCGCATATCCGCCTAGCACTTAACAAAAATTTACTTAATCGATCTAAAGTTTGGTTAGTTAGTCTGCTCTTGATCTCTAGCCTATCTCTTGCTGCCTGTAGCGATCGCGCCTCTAACTCTGCGGCTACGCCTGGGAATCTCCTAAATACCGCCGAGAAAACCTCTGGTAAAGCTAAAAAAGGGGCAATTGCTGAAGTTTCTGCGCCAGATACAATTCAAAAACTAAACCGCCTGTTTGATCGCTATGAACCGCAACTCAAAATTCTTAGCCCCCAAGCCGATCAGCTAATTGCCGATACGAATGTCAGCGTAAAGCTCGAAGTTAAAGATTTACCGATTTTCAAAGATGCGCAGTTTGGTTTGGGTTCCCATGTGCAAGTGCTACTCGATAATCAAACTGTCAAGTCCACTTATGATCTCAGCCAACCTTTAATGTTTGAGGATTTAAGTGTCGGTACTCATACTCTAAGGGCATTTGTAGTTCGTCCTTGGAATGAAAGTTTCAAAAATGAAGGTGCTTATGCCCAAGCCACTTTCCACGTTTACAGCAAAACTGGAGAGAATACGCCCTCACCCCAAGTTCCTTTGCTCAGTTATGGCTACCCGCTCGATCAAGTGGGAACAGAACCAGTATTGTTAGATTTCCAGTTACATAATGCTCCACTACATTTAGCCGCGATCGCCGATGAGAACTTAACCGATTGGCGCATTCAGGTAAGCCTAAACGAAGATAGTTTCCTGATTGATCAATGGCAACCAATCTATCTCAAAGGTTTAAAGCCTGGTAAAAATCTAGTGAAGTTAGAATTGCTAGATGCCAAAGGTGCGCCAATTTTGAATCAATTCAATAGCACGGCAAAATTGATCAACTATCAGCCTGGAGCAAAAGATTCTCTCTCTAGATTGTTTAGGAATGAAGCGATCGCGGGAATTGAAGCGATTGTCGATCCCAACTATAAAGAAAATTTAGAGCGCACAAATCAAGCTGCTAGTATTTCTAGTTCGATTGCTGCGCAAAATCTAAGCGCTTCTGTAAGTTCTTCAATCAGTCTTGCAAGTAGTATTTCAGCTAGTACCTCTCTAAGCGTTTCCCAAAGTTTATCTCAGTCTTCTAGCTTGGCAAATGACGAAATTCAAACTAAGAAAGAGCTAACCGAATCTCAGCGAAATATTTCTGAATCGTTAAGCGCATCATTAAGCCAAAAAGAATCTAGTGCATCGGTACGCGCAATTAAATCTGAAGCTCCGATTCAATCACCAAGCACTGAAGCTAAAGCAACAAATAAATCTGAACCTCCAGTATTTACTTCTAGCACCGCAAGACCAATCCAATCCAATCCAGCCGAATCAAATTTAGGCTCGAAATCAAATGTTCAAGTAGTTCCGCAAGCAATTCCCCAGGCAGGTGCCCAATCTAAAATTCAAATCTCTAATGCTTCCCAAAACAAAGTAAAAACCGCATCAGCCAGTAAAATTATTCAATCTCTTTCGGCTGAACCAAAATTTGTGCCAGAGTTGATCAAATCAGAACCGCAAACTGAAAATTCTAAACCCGAATCACTTTCTTGGTTTGAAAAAGTAACTCAAAAGCGGATTAAATCTTTCCTCCCTTCTACTTCCATCTCTCAGCCAGCCCTAAAAGTTGAGCCAGAGGTTAGTAAAGAAATTCAATCTCAACCAAAACCGCTTAATCTCTCCAAGTAAACAGAAAATTTGAAATTGGCAGCGATCGCTATTCCTAGAAATTAATATGCTAAATAATATAAGAGAATAGAAAATATGGCGCGAGTCCTTTGTTTTGGCGAAATTCTGATTGATCACATCGATGGAAAATCCTATCCAGGTGGAGCGCCTGCAAATGTAGCTGTGGCTCTGGCTAAATTGGGAACCTCAGCAGGATTTATTGGTTGCGTGGGACAGGATCAAATTGGGCAAGAACTGCTCAGCACGCTCAATCAAGCTGGGGTAGATACTAGGGCGGTTCAAATTCATCCCCAAGCGGCTACTAGAGAAATTTTTGTAAAATCCGATCAGGCTGGAAATCCTACTTTTTCTCACTTTGTCGGCGATGCGGATGCTCAATTGGCGGCAGAACTGTTGCCCAGTCATATTTTTGGCGAGGCGGATTTTTTGGTATTGGGAACTCTAATGTTGGCAAGTCCAATTAGTTCTAGGGCAGTGGGACGGGCGTTGAAACTAGCAGAAGAGCATTTTGTCAAGGTGATCGTGGATTTAAACTGGCGACAAATATTTTGGCAAAACCCATCAGAAGCACCAAAACTAATTCAAATTTTGCTTTCCCATGCGGATTTTCTTAAAGTCTCTGCTGCCGAGGCGAAAATGTTCTTCCGTACCACCAGCCCCGCTGCGATCGCCCAAGCATTACCCGAACTTGAAGGTGTATTAGTCACAGATGGAGAAGCAGGTTGTCGTTACTATTTGGGCGATCGCCAAGGTAGCCTGCCCAGTTTTACGGTTGATGCAATTGATCCAGTAGGCGCAGGGGATGCTTTTTTGGCAGGATTTATTCACCAACTCTGCCAGCGATCGCTTACCAGTCTTTCTCAATCTGAACAAGTTCAGGAAATTATGCGCTACGCTCAAGCAGTTGCGGCAATTAGCATCCAAAGCGTAGGCGCAACTACTAGCTTGCCCACCGATGCCGAAGTGATTTCTTTCTTGGCTTTGCACAATCAATAAAGTTAAAATGATTAAAACTATTCATTTATTTAAGAGGTTATTCCTATGGCATTCAAAAAAGGCACAATGGTCAATGCTATCCGTGAAAAAATGGAAGGTAGCCTAGAAGCAAAAGCAAACGATACGCGCTGGTCTAGCTACATTTTTGAGACAAAGGGCGAGGTGATAGAACTGCGCGGTGATTATGTACAAGTGAAATTTGGGCAGGTTCCCACTCCACCGATCTGGTTCCATCAAGATCTACTTCAGGAAGTTGCTTAAATAATGGAATTTAATCCGCTGATTCAAACCCTGGCTGACCGCATTCAATCCACTTGGCAGACGAATCTTAACCTCTCTCTGTATGAGATGCCTGAAGATTTAGGCTATGTGGAAGGCAAACTGGAAGGTGAAAGGGTAGAAATTCAAAACTTTTGTTATCAGACTCCCGAATTTCGGAAGCTTCATCTTGAATTGGCAAAGGTGGGGGATAACCTGGATATTCTCCACTGTGTAATGTTCCCCCGTTCCAAATATGCCTTACCAATTTTTGGTGCAGACTTAGTCGGAAATCGTCGAGCAATTAGTGCGGCGATCGCTGATCTTTCTCCCATTGTTCCTTTTTCTGCTCAATTTACGCAAGCTCTAGATCACTTGCAAGAGTCACGTCAAAGTTTTTCTCACCCGCGCGAACTACCTACTTGGGGTGACATTTTTTCTCCCTACTGTGTGTTTGTGCGTTTGGAAGACTCAGATGAAAGCGATCGCTTTTTAGATTTAGTGATTAACTACATCAAACTCAACTGCCAAATTGCCACCCAGATTACCCAAAGTAACAGCTTGGCAGAGATTGAACAAGAGAAAGATATCCTCGCTGGACAACGTAACTATTGCGAACAACAACGCCGTAACGACAAAACCAAGCGAATTTTAGAAAAAGCCTTCGGTAGCGAATGGGCAGAACGTTACATGACCACCGTATTATTCGATGTTTTATAATTTATGTAATTCCTCTACCTTCTAAATGCAATGATCAATCCACTTTTTGCCCACGTAATTACAAATTTGGTAATTGCTCGACTACCCAAAGGAAAAAGGGCGAAGATTTAGAATAATGAGATCAAGGAACTGCCGCTAGATAAATTAAGCATATTGAAATGCTTTGGTATGTGCTTAAGTTTTTTATCGGACGATATAAGCCCCAGGATTTAGAACAAATCCAAATCGTATTCTAAAAACCTTTTTTCTGTTGTTGGAAAAGCCATTCTTTAGAAACTGGCTCGCTAAGTGCTGCTACTATACCCCTGAATAATTGAACAAACTGTAAGTAGTATTTAAAATTATGAAAAATCTATTTGTAAGATTTCTATTTGTAACATTGTCCATGATAGTCTGTTTGGGGGTAATAGCATCCTCGCAAGTATCGCCGCCCGTCTCTCCCACGACGGCATCTTCTCAACCAGTCAATCTGAATGCAAATAGGGTTACCAAGAAAGTATATAATTATTTGTGGAACCTAAGCTATGGCAGTACCCCAGGTGTAATTGTGGGGCAAAATGCTGGACATGGAAACGACTATTTAAGTTATCCAGGTTTCCCAGGTTCTTATGATATTGAAATAGAGTCGCTATTTAAGAAGACTGGTAAATATCCTGGAATGTTAGGAGTTGATTATGAATTTAGGGAAATAAACAGCATCGAAACCTTAAAAAGTGTAAATATATCACTGGCAGCATACTGGAATGCAGGTGGTCTTATCACCATAAATTATTCACCACGAAATATTTTGACAGATAATATTTTGTACGAGACTGCTCATGCTCAGGACAGTCGATCGGATATTAGGAGTGTCGGACAAATGAACAAAATTTTACCTGGTGGAAGTTTAAGAGATGCCTGGCTTGCTCGTTTGGATGTAATTGCCTCTGCTCTTCAAGACTTACAAAATAAGGGAGTTACAGTTCTTTGGCGTCCTATCCAGGAAGGTAATGGTGATATGTTTTGGTATGCAACCTCTGTACCTGGCAAACCTGGACAGTCTCCCAAAGACTATATTGCGGTTTAGCAGGATATGTATAACTATTTTACAAATATAAAAGGGCTAAGCAATTTGTTGTGGGTATTTGCCCCAACTGGCGACCTTTCTGAGTGGAAACCCCCATATCCAGGGAATACTTATGTTGATATTGTTGCGCCAACATATTATTCGGATGAGCTTAGTGCATGGCAGGACGATGCACTCAAATATGGAAAAATTATAGGTATGTCTGAAATGGGACCTGGCGGAGATGATAAAATTGATAATATGCAGTATCTTACAACTATGAGTCAAAACCCATAGGTTTGCTTATTTTGTTGCTTGGCATGATAATTGGAGTATTTCATCTAATAATAATGCTTCTACAATGATGAACGATTCAAGGTTAATTACCCGTGATAAAGTTCCTAGTTTTTCCCATTAGATCGCTTTTCCTAGCGAGTAAGGAGCAAACATTTTTGAGTTCATTGCTGGTTCTTTAAGTAGTGATGGAAAGGTAAAATTTAACATTTGATTCTATTAATTTCTGCAATACTAAATCAAATAATTTACGAAGAGAATGATCATGACACTTTCTAATGGTTCATTCTCAGTCCAGCTTTCAGCCCCCTGAGAGGCTCAGATACCTACAATGACTCATTCTCTTCCGAGGATATAAATCTCATCAAGCTTGGTGAGGAAGGCTTAGATTTCTTAAACGGAACTATTTTCTCTCCCAGTCTTTCCTTTTGAGAACTACCGAATATTTAAGAAGTTTAAGAAATATAGCGACTATACTTTTCAGGTAGAAAATCAGCTTAAGTTAAGTAGGAAAATAAATCTGATCGCTGGGGAAAACCATGCTAGGGCAGCTACTCGGAAAATCACAGAGTAATCTAGTTGGTAAACCCAAAAAATGGCGCTATGTTTTACTTTCTTTGGTAGTAGCGATCGCTGTATCGGGACTACATGGTTGTAACTGGTTGGCAACTCATTCAATTGCGGTGGAATCTTTACTAAACCCTACTTTACCTACTTGGATCAAAGAAATCAGCCCACTGAATGAAGCTTCCCCTCTCAATTAAATTTGAGTGATTTTTCTAGACCTAATTATACCATTTGAACGTCTAGACAATTCCGATCAATCTGAAATTTTATCTAAATTTACAATTTAGCCAACCATCGAAGGACAATTTCGTCTACTTACGCCGCGCATGGTTGGTTTTCAGCCCTACAACGCTCTTCCCATCGGTAATAGATTTAAGGTAACGCTCAAGCAGGGTTTGCAGGATCTTAAACAGAATCGCCTCGATCAAGATTTTGCCTGGACTTTTAATACGCCACAATTAACTTTTGATCAATTACCAAATCCCAGTTCCGATCCAAATCCAGTAGATTTACAACCGCAAATCAAATTCAATAGTAATGCCGAAGTAAATCTGACTTCTCTCCAAGCAAATAAGACATTATTAGTAAACGGGGCGAAATCTGTTCCCTTTGAAATTAAGCTAAATAATCCTGAAGCAAAGAATAGCTTAGCAAATAACTCAGCAGATAAGTTTGATCCTAGTCGTCATAATTGGCAATATATTCTTATTCCCAAAGAGACTTTAGCGAAATCAACTAAATGTAGTTTAGCGATCGTCGGTGCTGATATCAATCAAAAAAGGAATTTAGCTTTAATCGTGGCTAGAGTCGCCATTACTGCATCTTTATCCGCTTGAGATACACTTGCGCCCACTCGATTTTCCATGATTCCCCCTAGACTTTCTCTAAACTTCAAGCCCAAGTTTAATATCTTGCTCAATCTTTGCTCTATTAAAACTCTGATCGATTGAAGCTTCAACAATGGCGTTGCAGATCTCAAATATCGCAAAGATGAGTGGGGTTGGCGGCTTCATCCCTGTATGGGTTTTAATTTCTTTAGTTGAGAAAATGACCTCTCTATCAGGTAATACCGAAACTATGGGAAGAATAATTGAATTAGTTGCCAGATTCCCAACCTTTCTCAAGTCTTCTACTTGTTTGGGAAATTGTTGCACAAAAGAGCCAGTAGAGCAGGGCTATAACCAAATAAACTTCAGCATAGCGACCGATAAATTCAGGTTGGGCTAAAAGCGATCGCGAGATTCCAGTTAATTCCAAAATTCCCACTTGGCTAACCAGAGAAGTATCCATCAGTAAGCCAATAGTTTGACCAGTGAGGGCGGGTAAGACTGCGCGTAATGCTTGGGGCAGAATAATGTAAAACAGCATGGCTAAATTTGACAAACCCAGAGCTGCTGCCGCATCTTTTTGACCTTGAGGGATAGCTTGGAAACCACCGCGCAAATTCTCGGCTGTATAGGCGGCGGCAAATAAACTTAAAGCGGCGATCGCTCGACCTACACGACTAAACTCCAGCCCAGGCGGCAAGAACAAAGGCAACATTACTTGTCCCATAAACAGCACCGCAATCAAAGGTACGCCACGCATTAGCTCAATGTATGCCGCCGAAAACCATCGAAATACAGGTAAATTGCTCTGTCTGCCCCAAGCCAGTAATAGCCCCAGGGGGAAGGAAAGTAATAGGCTGCTAGTTGCCAAGAATAAAGTCAGGATTAAGCCTTGCCATTCTAAGGGGCGGGCAAATAAAATCGTGCTGACTACTAAGATCAAGCTGCCCAATCGCCACCACAGCATTTTCGGAAATAGCCTGGAGGAAATTAGAGCTAAAGCGATCGCGCCACTAGCCAACCAGATTTTCCAAGTTTGCTCAAGCGGATAACGCCCGATCAGTAAGCCCCGCAGATTTAGCCTCACTACCTGCCACTGGGCAGAAGTAAATGCCCAATTCAAAAAGTTACTTGTGACCAAGTAGAGCAAGCCAAGGCAAATAAGCGTTAGCAGGCTATTTAACCAACTGTTGAACAGGTTAGCTCTCAGCCATTTCCAGATTTTTGCTGAATCAAGCATCAGGTTTTAGGTGACTTTGTAGTTCTAGCAATTGCTGGTAAAGCTCAGGGTTAATCGTAAATTTTAGCGATCGCCCCAACTTGTTTTTTTTGCGCGCCAGATTTAGGCAATCAACATTTTTGCAAATGTAGGCAGAACGACCTTGAACTAAGCGATCGCCCTGATCAATACTCACCTTTTGCTCATGCCGCACCACCCGCCAAAACTCAGCCTTAGGCGCAAGTCGCTGACAACTGGCACAGCAGCGTTCTAGTTTAATTTTCAGGCTCACTTTCTGCTAATTCAGGCATTTCTTCTTCTAGATCTGGATCTTCTTCTAGCTCATCAGTCTCAGCCTGATCTATTTGTGGCTCATCTGTTTTGGCTTCAGCCATCTCAACAGGCTGATCATCTAGATAATCCTCTTCATCCTCGTCCAAAGAATCTACGGGATACATGGCTTCAATTTCTTCGCGGCGAATCCGAATTGCTTCTGCTTCATCAAAGGATTTTTGATCCTCTAGGGCGCGATCGTAGCGTGATGATTCTTTGATGTCGATTTTCCAACCAGTTAGTCTAGCCGCAAGCCGCACATTTTGACCTTCTTTGCCGATCGCTAAACTCAATTGATCCTCTGGCACCAATACATGAGCCTGACGTTCTTCAGCATTCATCAACCGCACTTCCTTAATTTTGGCAGGGCTGAGAGAATTAGCAATATAGGTAGAAGGATCGGGCGACCATCGAATCACGTCAATTTTTTCGCCACGCAACTCATTCACAACTGCTTGAATTCTAGAGCCGCGCGCACCTATACAAGCACCAACGGGATCAACATCTCGCTCTAGGGTATCAACTGCAATTTTTGTCCTGGCACCAACGGTACGCGAAGGTGGATTTGCTTCCCTTGCCACTGCCACAATCCGTACTACTTCATCTTCAATTTCTGGCACTTCTTTATCGAAAAGGCTCACTACTAAACCTGCATCGGTACGGGAGACCAAAAGCTGTGGACCACGGCGCGAGCCTTCATGTACTTTTTTCAAATAGACTTTGAGCGTATTGCCAATCCGATAGTTAGAAGCTTCATTGGGTAGCTGTTCGCGCTTGGGTAGTTCGGCTTCCACAGGCTGACCATAGCCACTATTGACTTCTAAGACTACACAGTTGCTTTCAATCCGCAGTACCCGTCCAAGTAGTACCGTGCCTTCGATGTCTTGGAACTCTTCTTGAATTAGGCGGCGCTGCTGCTCTCGTAATTTCTGGGCTAATACTTGCTTAGTTTGAATGGCTGCCATCCGTCCGAAGTCGCTGGACTTTTCGGGGGTAACATCGACCACTACTGTTCCGCCTGCCTGTGCTTCTTCTGCTACCTCGCGTACTTCGGCTAAACCAATTTCATGGTCGGCGCTAGTCACTTCTTCCACAATTGTCTTGGTAGCAAGCACACGGAAGCCCTCGTTTTCTAGGTCAAGCTCCACATCAAAATTATCAAAATACTGCTCTTCAAAGTTTGTACCATCAGGGCGATAGGTTTTGCGAAAACGCTCGTAGCCCTTGAGTAGGGCCTCAGATAAAGCAATTTGTACGGCAGAAACAGGGAGATTGCGCTCTTTGCTAATCCCTTCCACCATTTCTTTTAAGCCTTTTAAGTCCAAAATTGACATTGATTTTCTTTATCTCCTGAATAATTTTTTGATTGTATTTATCGGTCTGTTTTTGTTGGTCTGTATTTGTTTAAAAGCGAGGGTGCCTAAATCAGTTCAACTTTTGCAACCACCGCTAGGGGAATATTTAGTAGTTTCCCTTTTTGGCTCAGCACTAAACTGTCTTCACTGCGATTTACCAACTGTCCTTGCCAGGCTACTTTGCCTTCATGGGGTATGTGGCTAGATACATTTACCTTGAAACCTCGAAAAGCAATAAATTCGCGATCGCTTGCCAAAACTCTGGCGGTACCTGGGCTAGAAATTTCTAACACATAGGCATGGGGTATCAATTCCTGGCTATCTAATTCGGCTTCAAGCGCACGGCTCATTTTTTCACAGTCATCTAGTCCCGTATGTTGGCTAAGATTGCAAATATCTACTCGCACCACGGCGGGATTTTTGTGGGTATAAAAATATACATCTAGCACCTCTAGCCCCAAGGGTAGGGCAACTGTTTCCGCAACTTGGAAAATTTGTGGAATTAATGGGTGACTCATAAAAAATAATTAGGCGATCGCGCTTTTAAAGATTGCGTAAATCAAGTTAAAAATAAAAAAAGTGGGATAGCTCCCACTCCAAACACCATACAGAAAAGTCTAGAACTTATACTAGACATACATTTAAGCAGCACTGAGACAAAATCTGGCAATCACTAAATTTGGGTAGCAAGGTGAACCCGCCCAAATCTTAGTCTAGTTAGTTTCAGCATAAATGGTTTTGACCTAGTTAGGGCTAAACCTGGTTAAAAATTATTAACGCCTTATTTAGTGACCGAGCGCTGCAACTCAGGTTTTTCGTAAGGTAAAATTGCCCCCTGCACTGGACATACTTCTAAACATACGCCGCAGTCAATACAAACTGCAAAATCAATCTTGAACCAGTTAGTGCCCTTGAGATTAAAATCTTCCCCAGGATAAATACAGGCGACAGGACAGGCAGGCACACAGGCAGCTACACCCTCACAAATATCCGTAGCGATCGTGTAAGCGATAAATTTCTCCTTAATATTTATCTACGAATTTTAGCCTAACCTGATTTCATAATTAGATTCGCTATGCTTACAGTTCTATTTCCTTCAGTTATGTGAAAACTGTTACTTATTATTAAATTCAAATTTACCTTTGACGGCGCGATCTGCTTCCTCATCGGTGACAATCCAATAGCTAGCATTAAATTCATAATCACCACTGGGACGACCAGGCAGATTTTTGAGTTGAATTTGAGAAGGCGGTAAAGTCAGTCCAAAGCTGGCTAGATTCCAGAGTTCGGCGTTGGAAAGATCTGTATCAATATAGGTTCTCATATCGCTAATAATCTGCGGAAAACGGACTAGAACTAGAGGATTAGAGATTTTCGCTTTGATTCCTTCTATTAGTAGATTTTGTCGCTTTACTCTGCCAATATCGCCATCACCATCATTTCGAAATCTCACTAAACCTTCTGCTTGCTTGCCATTTAGAGTTTGTTTGCCTGGATAAAGATCGATTTCCAGTTTTTGAGTTTTGTCTTTGTATTTCATGCGCTTCGGCACATTCACTTCAATGCCGCCGATCGCGTCCACAAAGCTAACTAAACCCTTGGTATCGAGTCGTACATATCGATCAATTCGCACACCGCCTAAAAAATCACTAATGGTTTGAGTCGCCAACTTTGCGCCACCATAAATATTTGCCGCATTCACTTTAGTTCTACCAAAACCAGCGATCGCTACTTGGGTGTCACGGGGAATTGCCAAAACTTGGAGATATGAACTTTTGCTCTGGGGCGCAAAATGGGTGAGCAAGATCGTATCAGAGCGCCCGCTAAAAGTTTCTGTACCTGGAGCAGTATTTGATTCCCGATCTACTCCCATTACCAGGACTTGATAGGAATGTTCTAGGCGTTTGCCTGTCGCTTCGATCGCTAGCTCTTGCCAGTTTCTGCCCTGAATTAAGCCCGGCCAGTCTAGGTAGTTTGGCGGAATAATTTGGCCCAGAATAATTGCGCAAAATATGGCGATCGCTAAACAAACTAAACCAAAGATTTTAACTAGGTGGAATTTGCGACCTTTGGGGCGGCGCTTAGATCCAGTCATCGTCATCATCGTCGTAGTTCACACTGATATCAGGACGATTTTTTTCGCGGCGGGGCTTATTCTCTTCTTTTCTGCCGTCTTTCTTACCGTCTTTTTTATTGCGACTAGCGAAGCTGCTGAGGTTTTCACTAAGATTGCCAATCATATCGCCAAAGAAGTTTTCCTCATCGTCCCGCCCGTCTTCCTGTTCGTAGAGTTCACGCGAGAGATTGTAGATTTCTTCTTGCAAAATAGTTTGGCTGCGATCAATTTGGGCATCGTTTTCCTCAGCGATCGCTTTTTTCAGGTTCTGAATATTTTTCTCAATCATTTTGCGTTGGTCATAACTAAGTTGGTAGCCAAAGGTGAGGGCGATCTCCTTCAGTTGGCGTTCGGCGGCAGTTACGAGGCTATCGGCACGGTTCAGCTTTTCGATGCGGGCGCGTTTGATCCGATCCTTTTCACCAAAGCGTTCGGCTTCAGCAATCATCTCTTCTACTTCTTTCTCATTGAGCGTGGAAGCGCCCTTAATTGTAATTCGACGTTCTATGCCTGTGCGGCGATCGCTGGCAGTTACCGAGAGCATGCCGTCCGCATTCAAGTCAAAAGATACATCTACCTGCGTCGTGCCTTTGGGTTGGGGATCTAGCCCACTTAGCTTGAATCTACCCAAGGATTTGTTGTATTCAGTTAGATCTCGCTCGCCCTGCACAATATGAATTTCTACCGAGGTTTGGTTATCTTCGGCAGTGGTAAACATATCGGTTTTACGCACTGGAATGGTGGTGTTGCGCGGAATCAGGATTTTGTTAATGCCGCCGAAGGTTTCGACACCGATCGAAAGGGGGATGACATCTAAGAGTAAGACATTTTTGATTTCCCCCGCCAAAATTCCAGCCTGCACCGCTGCCCCGATCGCTACCACTTCATCAGGGTTTACGCTTTGGTTGGGTTCTTTGTCAATCAAGCGCCGTACCATTTCCTTCACCGCAGGAATACGAGTAGAACCGCCTACCAACACCACTTCATCAATTTGACGGGGAGTAAGCTTGGCATCCTTGATCACTTGCTCTAGGGGAATTAGCAATCTTTCTAACAGGGGCGTACAAAGCCGTTCAAACTGCGATCGCTTCATGGTTACTTCCAGGTGCAAAGGTGCATCGGTAGTGGCAGTAATAAAAGGTAAATTAATCTCAGTACTGCCAGCGGTGGAAAGTTCAATCTTGGCTTTTTCGGCGGCCTCGGTCAAACGCTGTAAGGCCTGGCGCTCTTTACGCAGATCTACCCCCTGCTGCTTAAGAAAGTCTTCGGCAAGCCAATTGACAATTTCTCGATCAAAGTCATCGCCACCCAACTGAGTATCGCCCGTAGTTGCCTTCACTTCAAATAAGCCATCGCCCACTTCTAGCACCGACACATCAAAAGTGCCGCCACCCAAATCGAATACCAAAATCTGCTGATTATTTTTGCGGTCTAGTCCATAGGCGAGGGAGGCTGCAGTTGGCTCATTAATAATCCGCCTCACTTCAATCCCAGCAATCCTGCCTGCATCCTTGGTGGCTTGACGTTGGGAATCGTTAAAATAGGCTGGCACCGTAATCACCGCCTCGGTCACTGGTTCGCCCAGATAGCGACTGGCATCATCCACCAGTTTTCTGATGATCATTGCCGACAGTTCTTCGGGCGCAAAGTCTTTATTTAATCTAGTTGAACGCAATCGAATATTGCCATTATCATCGCGGCGCACGGTGTAAGGAATACGTTTAGCTTCGGGAGCTAATTCGCTATATTTCCGTCCCATGAAGCGTTTGACTGAGTAAAAAGTATTGTCAGGGTTGAGAATTGCCTGCCGCCTTGCCATTTGCCCAACCAAGCGATCGCCATCTTTACTAAAACTAACTACGGAAGGGGTCGTGCGACTACCCTCAGCATTAGCGATCGCTACTGGTTTTCCAGCTTCAATAGCTGCTACCACCGAATTTGTGGTGCCCAAATCAATTCCAACTACTCTGCCCATCGGCTTACGATCAAAATTTCCACAGTACTTAACTTAATACTAGCCTTGATTTGTAGCGAAAAGTGCCTCGGCGCATGGTTGCAAAAGTGATAATCCTAATTAAGCACAATTACAGCCTCTTGTCTGCTATTTAACTTGGGTT
>Ga0163144_10011159_pt1 | contig 19038 bp, 6 predicted proteins | sample OliLak19BULKMAT1_FD_123175 | JGI IMG/M metagenome (GOLD analysis project Ga0163144, IMG submission 123175) | Freshwater microbial mat bacterial communities from Lake Vanda, McMurdo Dry Valleys, Antarctica - Oligotrophic Lake LV.19.BULKMAT1 | ecosystem: Environmental > Aquatic > Freshwater > Lake... | reverse complement strand
TTGATCTCGGCCTTGCACTTCTCGAACGCAACAGCGCTGGCTGCGGTCGGCACGAAGGGAACAGAAACGGTATTCGACGAAATGGTCGGATCGCTGGTGGTCATGGCAAAAGCCTCGCGCACATCTGCGCAAACGCTCTCCAAGCCAAGCGCGCATGATTGCGCGCATGACTCGGTCGGCAACTCGAGAAGGCACCGCCGACCCGCGCCATGAGCGCTGTGGCCATCGTTGTATTCTCGATAGTTGTCTCCCGTTCTCGAGGCAGGTTTTGACAAACAATTTTGCTCTGGCGGGCGAATTCGAATTCCGTGCGAAAAATTCGGTGCGACCGCCTTCTGCAGCCGAATCCGGCAAATTGGGGCGGTACGACCGCCTCCTGCAGCCAGTTCGGGCTCCGCGGCGCGGTCCTATCGCCTCGATCAGCCAAAACCAGCAAACGCGGGCGATGCGACCGCCTCGATTTGCCAAGACGAGCTGTCAATCAGCGGTCAGACCGCTCCGTGTCGCCGGGATGCGCAATGGCGGGCGGTGCGACCGCCTGCCAATTGCCGAAACGAGCTTCAAGTCGGCGGTCCTCCGCTCCAATTTGCCGGATTCGGCTTCACAAGGGCGGTCACCGCCCATTGGTTGCGAAAAGGAGCTTCGGATGGGCGGTCGTACCGCTTCAATTCTCCGGAATGGGCATCGGCGAGCGCTGCGACCGCAGCAGGTTGCCCAATTTGGGTTCGGCATGGCGGTCGTGCCGCCTCAGTTCACCGGAGCGGGCATCAATGAGCGGCGCGACCGCCGCAATTGGCCCAATTGGGTGTCGCCAGGCGGTCTTGCCGCAAGATCACGGCTAAATCAGGACTGTCTGAAGCAGATGCTCGCGCAACCGGCGCGAGACTCGCGCAAGGACTCGACGCGCCGTGCGCGAACACCTTCGCGTTCAGCGGCGCCGCGTCCGGCTCTGCGACTGCGGACTGCGACGTGTGTTCCCTCGTGATCGATCCGATGCCGGGCATGGCGGTGACTCCTCGGGCGATCACGTCGCACGCCCGAAGTGGGCGGGCTGCGCTTGCTCACGCACTGCTACTCGCGGCGGCCGCGCAGCTGAAGACACGCCCGTCAGCACTATTTGGCGGTGTTCACAATTCTTCAGAATTTCAGAAGAAGAAAAACAAATGCCACAGCGTTGTCACCTCCACGCAGGGCGAAAATCGGTGATCTTGGTCGAGGCTCGGCCACGCTGCCCTGGGGGAGGGTTAAGGGGATGGAACTTGGTCGCGATCAGTCTGCGGCGCGCGTGCTCCTGGTCGACGACGAGCCCTTGTTCGTCCTCTCACTCGCGGAGTTGCTGACGGAGAAGTGCGCTCCGACCGTGGCAGCTACCTGGGGAGAGGCTGAGGCGCTGATCCGGCGAGTGCCCTGGGCGGGAACGATGATCGATGTGTGTCTTCGTGGTCGCGACGGAACGGAGCTCCTTCCACTCGTCCGCCGGCATCACCCACAGATCCCCATCGTGCTGATGACGGGGGGCGACACCAGCGTGTGTCGCGCCGCGTACGATCATGACGCTGCGTTCGTGCCGAAGCCGTTGCCGTGGGGATACGCCGACCGCTTCTGCACGCTGGTGCACGGACCGACTCCGGACCAGAAGTTCGCCACCAAGTTGCGCAAGCCTGGTGTCAGCCACGCTGCGATCCCAGTCATCGTCGAGCTGCAGCTCGTGCACCTCGTTGGGCCAGCGAATAACGACATCGTCAGCCATCGACCTACAGCGCACTACGCAACAAGAATGAACAAATTTGCTCATTTCGGCCTGGCGAATTGTCAGCTCCTCTCGGGGGCCGATGGCCTGGTCTGACCTCGAACCCATTCTCCCGGAGCAGCCGACGCCCGAGCGTGAGCGAAAGCTCCTCGAAGCCGTGCGCCTGGGACCGATCGTTCATCAATGGGCGACCGTCTTTGCCCGCAACGGCGTGCACACGGTCGAGCTGGAGGTGTCGCGAGACGCCCTGATGGTTGGCGTGACGGGCGACGCGGTGCGCATCATTGTCAATGCGACCACTGCGCAGCAGATCGCCGATCACCTGGGCGCGCTGCTGCTCACGCCCCGCGTCGCGGACCTGATTCGACAGCAGGCGGAGGTGCTGATCGCGCCCGCAACGCAGACGCCAAACGCTGCCATGGCCAACACGTCCCGCATGGTCGCGCACAGCCGCGCTGTCGACCAGCGCATCGCAGCGACTGGCAACGCCGGCCTCGTCGCCAACGCTGGCAAGGACTGGGTGCTCTCCAACCGCCTGCTCGCCCAGCCCGATCGCGCGGCGAATTACGGCTGGTACGTGGCGCAGTCGAGCTACCCCGCCACGGTAGCGGGCCTCTTCGTCCTGCAGCCGCTCGGGCTCGCCCATAACCGATTCCACGTCGACTACTCACAGACAGTTCGGCTGATGCGCAGCGTCTGCCGCGCAGACGGCGTCGAGCGCGACCTCGCTGCGGTGCTCTCCGACCCGGAGCTCGCGCCGCTGCTCTGTCACGAAGGTGTGCTTCAGGTGCTGCGTCAGCCCGGCGTGCCCGCGACGGGTGTGCACGACTCGCCGCCGCCGCCGAAAGACCCGCTCGCGACCGTCCCTCGCGTATTGCGGCGGGGCATGACCGGCGCTGACGTCGCAGCGTGGCAGCGGCTCGCAGAGGTTCTGCCTGCTGATGGCATCTTCGGCTCAGACACCGAAAAGGCCACCAAAGCCTGGCAAGCCGCGCACGGGCTTTTGCCCGATGGCATCGTCGGCCCCCAGACCCGAGCAGCCGCCGGAGGCCTGCATGTCTTCGTCCAGGCGAAGAACTACGGCAAAGGCCGAACGTCCAACATCAACACGATCGTCATCCACACGATGGAGGCGGCGGAGAAGCCCGACACCGCCGAGCGCGTCGCGCAATGGTTCGCGGGCCCCAGTGCTCCGATGGCGAGCGCCCATTACTGCGTCGACTCCGACTCGGTCGTCCAATGCGTCATCGAGCTCGACACCGCGTTCCACGCGCCCGGAGCCAACCAGAATGGCATCGGCATCGAGCACGCCGGCTACGCCAAACAGACCGCGGAAGACTGGGGCGACGCGTATTCGCAGACCATGTTGCGGCGCTCTGCGGAGCTCGTCGCAGGGATCTGCAAAAGATATGGCATACCCGTGCGTTTCATTGGTGTGGACGAGCTCAAGGCTGGCACGCCCGGGATCACGACGCACCACGCGGTGTCGTTGGCGTTCAAGAAGTCGACGCACACCGATCCGGGCGCCAGCTTTCCGATGGATGAGTATCTCGCAATGGTCGAGGGATATGTGACCTAGCTGCTTGCTGCGCGACTGAGGGATCGGTTTCTGCTGACTGGAAAGGATCGTTATGCTTCGAGGCGAAGAGCTGACTGATGGCGGCGCGGAGGACTTTCCCGTCACCATTGAGACGGGTGAGGTCTCGCCAACCACGACTGAAACGGTGGTTGCCAGCGAGATCGGGAGTCTCTCCTGTTGCGACGTCTGGGTCCGCGTAAAAGCCGACTGGATCGGTCGGGTGACCGTCTCGGTCTACGGCCGTCTCGGTGGGGCGCGCGTGCTCCTGCAGCGCGTCCCGCTCGGAACAGCTGTGACCACGACGGACGGGGACTACCTGTCGGCTATCGTCATTTCGCTCCGTGGCCGTCCGGTTCGGTCGTTCGAGGTCACGTGTCAAGCCAACGCGGGCCCTGGCCTCACCGATGGCAGGGTATTTTTGCAAGCCTGGCACGACCGAAGCGGGCTCGCCGGTAGCAACTCCGTCGGCGCGCCATTGGTCCACGCGCGACTGGTGGCTCGCAGCTCGACATCGGGTGCCACAACGGACGTGACGGTCAACTCAAGTGGACGACTTCGCGTGAGAGGAGCCAGCTCGTGACGCTGCAGGCGATGGAAATGCAGGAAGATGAATTTCCCGCGACGGTCGAGGCAGGGCCGCTCAGCCTACCTGACGATGAGGAAGTCGTCGTTGCCAGCGACATCGGTAGCTTCTCGTCCTGCGACGTCTGGTTCGCCGTTCCGAGCGCGTGGGTGAGCCAGGTCACGCTCCGTTTGTACGCCCGGCTGGGGCGCGCGAGGGTGCTCTTGCGTGCGGTGGCGCTGAGCAACGTCGCCACCACCTCATCGGGTGACCAGCGCTCGGGGATCGCCGTCTCTGTGCGAGGTCGTCCTTGTCGCGCATTCGAGGTCTCACTCTACACTCGGTCCGCCGGACTGGTCGACGGGCATGTCTACCTGCAGTCCTGGCATGGAGGCGCCGACATCGCCATGGCGCCAGGCGACGACCCCGCACCAGGCGTCAGCGTGACTGCAAGGCTCCAGGGTCGCGACTCTGTCAGCGGCGCATTCGTCGATGTCGTCACCGACGACGAGGGCCGACTGCTGGTCGACAATCCGGTTTTGGGCGACGACTACCTTCGCCTCCCGGACGTAACGACAGCGCCAGCTCCCACGACCGGAGAGGTCCGCGTCTACTACGATGGCGGCACCATCTTCGCTTCGCCGCCCGATGCGCTGAGCGTAATGGGCTTGACGATCCCGAAACGCACGGGAACAGGGGTCAACGCGGGCACACCTCTGGTTCTCAAGTCGCAAGACGGCCGAGATGTTTCGAGCGGCACAAACAGCAATGGAGGCGCCCTCACCCTTTCGGCCGGTGATGTCGGAACTGGAGGCACCGCCTCGACGGGAATCGGCGGCAGGCTGATTCTCAAGGTTGGGGCAGGCGGAAGCGCCCACGGCACCTTGGACCTTGATATGGCGACGTCGATCTCGAACATTGCGCAGAAGACACGCTGGCTGGTAGATGGAATCGAGTTCGCGAGCCTTCAGCAACTGAGAGTTTCGGGGGTCGACTACACCTTCATTCGCGCCACGAATGGCCTTGTTTGCGAGGCCGTCGGCGGCACCGCAACCCTGAAAGGGAGCAGCGTGACCTTGGAGGCGGGCGGCGGCAACGCGATCTATTCGGTCGACACTTCCGGGAAGCCACGGATCACCCAGACGCTGGGCAACACGACCGCAATTGCAGCGCACGAGACCGTTACTTCGTTTCAGATCAACCACACGAAGCCAAGCGGCACTGGCACCACCATTGGGGCCACACTGCAGGTCAAGGCGCAGGACGGCCAAAATGGCACGGGGACGCAGCCCAATAGCGGTGGTGTTCTGAGCTTGGAGAGCGGCGCAAAAGGCGCGTCCACGGAGAACGCGTTCGACGGCAATGTCGTTATCAAGACCGGCTCGACGACCCGCATCTCGATTTCGGGCAACGGGCTCGACCTTGCCGAGGTGGGCAAGATTCACACGCATCTGGATACCAGCGCCGTCGAGCATATGCGGTTCGTCACGGACAGCACCGAGGCGACCGTCCCAGCCGTGCCGGCTAGGCTCGCGATCTGGCAGGACAATGGCAGGCTGCAGAGCCGGACGCAGCGTGATGTGCGCCATGAGCTGAACTGTCAGGACACGGCGACCGGCGCCGCTGCCAAGCGAATCTACGACCGCTTGGTTCGAGCGACAAGCACGACTTCCGGCACGACCACCGTGGCGCTGCTGGTCGCTGCTGATCTGCCGACGTCATCGCCGACCTGGCTTGCTCGATTCGCGGTCGAGTGGGGTGGCTACAACACCGTCGATAACACGATCGCGGGTGGGCATCGCCGGGGCACCATCAAGTGTCAGGCGGGGACCATTACGGTAGCAACCAGCGGCGCCAACCAGATCGTCGGTGTAGACGACGATTCGAGCACGGGCATCACATCGGGGGCGACTTGCCTTCTGCTCACGGCCAGCAGCGAGATTCGATTCAGCTTCGTGACTACGACAACCAACAATATCCGCTTTTGGGTACGCGCTCAGATCACCCTCGTCCAGCACTGAGCCAGCCTCGCAAAGAACAGAAAGAAACACACCAATGGCCATCCATCGTTTCAGCGGACAAGTTGTGGACAAGGTCACGAGCTCGGGTGTCGACTCCCTCCGGGTGGAGGCGCGGGTCGTTGGACGGCGAGCGCCGGGGGTGGTTGCGGCAGCGATAACCAACGAGCGCGGTGAATTTGCATTGGAGATGTCCGATGTGGCGCTTGCGGATCTCTTCCAGTCCGTCGCTCGACCGCTGTACTTTCGCGTCGTCCAAGCGGACACGGACGTGCTTGCGTCGACGGAGCGCACGCTTCGATGGCTCCCCAATTCCGATGGCAGCGGTCGCATCCAGGTGGATACTGCCGTCTCGCTCGGCCCCGTCATGGGAACTGAACGCTACACCGTCGAAGGCATCGTCGGCGTGAACGCGGAGGACACGCTCGGTGAGGCGCTCACGGTAAACGTGTTCGAGCGCCTTCTTCAGCTGGACGGGACGGTGGCGACGCAGCTACTGGCAACCACGACGACCGACGCCTTCGGTCGGTACGCCGTCAGCTACCCTCCGTCCGAGGTCAGCGTTCGCCCTGATCTCGTGGTGGAGGCGCGTAGCGGCGCGACGCTAGTTGCCACGAACACGCTTTGCAAGGCGCCCGCTCGCGCGGTGGTTGATGTCGTCGAGGGCGGCGCAGACGGCGGCCGCTTCCCGGGCATGCCTCTCTTCCATACGGTGAAGATGCGGGTTGACCGCGTACTGGACGAGTTGGGTCGCGGGACGCCGCTTACGAGCGTTACGAGCGCTGCTTCACGTGACCACATCGCCTGTCGTGGCGACTTGACTCGCGGGGAGGTGGACGCGCTCGCTGACGCGGCGATCCTCAATGGTACCTATGGCGACGTCACGATGGACGTCTTCTTCGCGATCTTGTTGCGCGGGACGACCCGTGAAGCGTTCTTTCGCTACCCGCTCGCGCACATGCGCACCATTCTCGAAGAAGCGGTAGCGACGCGCGTGATCGCGCCACGCACCGTGACAGCGCTCGACGACTTAATTGATACGCTCGAGCTCGCTGCCTTCGACGAGCTTTCGATTCCGGGCACGACTGGGCTGCCGGTGGGCCAGCTGGCCGCCATCACCCCAGGGATCACGACAACCGTCAAGCGCAATGCCTTGATCAGCCACACGCTCCGCAATGAGGACAGTGATGAAGACTTCTGGGACGTTGTCTCCCGTGACACGACCTTCAGTGCAGACGACGTCAGCGCGCTGCGATTCTCTTCCGACGTTGCACGTATTTCGGGTTTTTGGCCCGGCACGATCAGCAAGCTCCACGCCCTACGCGCACCAGGCGGCACGGCTCGCGATCTCGCGGATTACACGCCTGCCAACTGGACGGCCGTGGTCAACGACTCCGGGTTTCCACCGGGAACACCCGGCGCCGATACGGATGCGAAGAAGGCGAACTACGCGCTGCAGCTTGCAGACGAAGTAGACAAGCGCTTTCGTACAGCCTTCCTCGCCGGAAAGTACAAGGCAGGAGCGGCAAGCCCGCTCAAAACATTCTTCATCAACAATCCCACCATCGACTTCAGAACGAAGCGTGCCCGGCGCTATTTCCACGACACCGCGACGCCGTTCGCCGGACTGACCGCACCTGAAGCAGAGGCCGTGAAGAGGGACCTGCTGGCGTACGAGCGGCTTCAAATGGTGACGATGAGCTACGCTGAGAGCGAAGCGCTATTCCTCGGCGGGCTTTCCAGCGCGAACCTGATCCACGCGAAGGGCAAAGGGGCCCTGATGGCCCCGCCGTTCAACCTATCTGCACCGGTCAGCGAGGCCATCTATGCCAAAGCCTGCTGGACGACCGCGGCTGCGGTGGCGGTGCACGCAAAGTTCTCGCAGAAGTACGACGTGGTCTCGGCAATGGTGCTTCCCAACAAGGCGGTCAGCACCGCGCTGGCTGGCTTCAGCAGCGTGATCCCTGACTGGGCGGAGTTGTTCGGCGCCCTCGATCAGTGCGCTTGCGAGCATTGCAGGTCTGTCTTGAGCCCCTCAGCGTATCTGGTCGACGTCGTCAATCTCCTCGATCGCTTTGGTAGCCCCACGGCGAAGGCAAGGCTGATGGGGCGCCGACCTGATCTCGCGAGGCTCGTGCTTTCCTGCAGGAACACGCAAACCATCTTGCCCTACGTCGACCTCGTGAACGAGATCTTGGAAGTGAAGGTAGCGACCACGTCGTGGCCGTCGGCGCCCGCGAGGGTTGAGTCTGTCGGGGGGAGCAAGCAACTCCAAGCCCATCCGGAGCTTGCGTACGCGCTGGAGCACTTTCAGGCATACGTAGCCCTCGCGGATGCGCTCCACCCGCTGAGCTCTCCGTTCCACCTTTGGATCGAGGAGGCCAGGGTCTACCTCGAGCACTTGGGTGTCTCGTGGCACACGCTCGTCGAAAAGCTCGCCGTGACGGCCGGCGTCCCCAATGCGCGTCTTCTGGCAATGGAGCGGCTTGGCTTGGCGCCCAAGCAGTACGACATCGTCGCCGGGCTCGCCAGCCCGCCAGCATGGCAGCTGTGGGGCTACGCGGTCGAGCCGGGCAGCCTCGTGACTGCGCTCTCCGGCGTGCGCAACCTATTGCTGCGTGCCGGCATGACCTATGAGGAGCTGCGCGAGATTCTGTACGCGAAAGTCGATTCCAACGCTGCGTTCCCGCCAACCGCGCCCTGCACACTGCAAGGTCTGACGCTGATCGAGGTCGACACGACGTTCTTCGACAACGTGCAGCGGCTGCTTCGCTTGCAGCGGCAACTCAGGTGGTCGCTGAGCGATCTCGCGAAGATCATCCCCGCGTTCCCAGTAACGTGGTCAGCCCGGATGCAGGCGCTCGGCGCTGTGGTCCGGCTGCGTGCGCGCACCGGCCTCGAGCCCGCCGAGCTATTGGCGTGGTACGGCAACATGGACACGCAGGCAGCGGAGGCGGCGCCGTCGTTGTTCGAGGCTCTGTTCCTCAGCCGCTTCGTCCTCAATCCCGACCAGCAGGTGTTTGCGACCGTGTTCGCCAGTGGCGCTGGCACCGGCAGCGTGTCCAACATCGAAGACTATGGCGCCGGGATGCAGAGCGGGCTCCGCATCGACGCGGCCGATTTTCGGCTGCTGACGGACGCGGACACTTCACAGGCGGAGCTTGTGCTTGTGCCAGCGGTGCCGGGCGCCGACCCGCTGAATCTGGCGAACATCTCTCGTCTGTTTCGTATCGCCTCTTGTGCTCGCGCCCTGCGCCTGACCATACGCGAGCTACTCAGCTTGCGTGAGCTCGCCGGCGACAAGGTGCTGACGGGCGACACCGGCGAGGTTGCGGTGCCCGAAGGAACGCTGACGTTTTTCGACAAGGTCGACAAGCTTGGCGCGGCCGGCTTCACCGTCGACGAGCTGTCGTACCTGCTGCGGCACGTTGCTCCAGCCAAGAGCGGGCTCGAGCCCAGCGATTCGACGTTCGAGCAATGGGACGCTGCGGTCTTGGCCGGGGTGAAGACCGCCGCAAACGAGGCTCTTCACGTCGAAGATCCGACCGGAACACTGCTCGAGTCGCTCGGGACCGAGCTGTTGCTCGCCGCCGATGCGTTGACCATGAAGCATCTCGCGGAAAAGCACCCCTCGCTGTCGAAGGATGCGGCGAATACCTTCCTGGCGGGGCCGCTTGCCCCCTATCTCGACAGCGTATCGGCCGCGCAAGCCGCGCTGGTGGGCGGCACGGGAAGCGGAACGGTCGCGGGAGCGCTCTCAGTCGTTGATGAGCGGCGTACGTATTTAGCGCAACGGCTGCAGCGCTTCGTGAACAGCGCCGCGTTCGTGAAGAACTGGGCGGCGGCGACCTTCGAGCTCGACCAGGCAGCTGCCGACCGCTTCCTAAGCTCAGGCGCGATCAGTCGGCCGACAATGCCGACCATTCCCGCCCTGTTTGCGCTGCTCCCGGCGAGCGTATGGGACCAAGCCGCCGAAAGCGATCAGGGGAAGCGGAAGGAGATCTTCGTGCGCCTACAGAAGGCGGCCCTCCTTACGAGAAAGCTAAAGCTCACCCCGGCCGAGCTCGAGCAGTTCTATCCCGATGGCGGCGGGCCTGCAGTGGGCGGATTGCCCCAGCTCGTGCTCAACAGCGTGCCGACTGCCCGTCCGACCAGCACCACCGTGATTGCAGCAGCCCTCACCGGCTTTGAAGCCGTGCTCGGGCTCGTCGACTACGCTCGCGTGCGCTCAGCATTCAACGGAGCCGAGCCCTTGCTGGTGGTCTTCAACCTGGCAGAGACGGCAGCGATGACGGTCGTGTTCGACGCACTCGCTTCAGCGACCGGCTGGAATCGCAATCACATCGACGGCCTGGCCACCCGTTTTGGATACACGACCGCGGCAAGCTTCCGAAATCAGATCGCACTGGCCCGCCTGCTCGATGCAATTCCGTTGCTCCAGCGTGTCGGGGCCTCGGCGACGCAAGCGATCGCCTGGGAGACCGACCGGGACTCACTGCCGAATCCTGCAGCCACCGAGTCGGGCCCGAGCGCCTACCTGGTTGCACGGGATATCAAGCGCCTAGCGAAGTCGAAGCACAGCGAAGCCGCATGGGCTGACATCGCACGTCCGCTCCGCAATGTGCTCCGCGAGCGCCAGCGCGCGACTTTGGTCGACCGCATGACCGGCGTGAACAAGACCAAAGAACAGCTATTTCAGGAGCTCCTGATCGACGTCGAGATGAGCCCCTGCCAGCTCACCTCCCGCATGGTGCTCGCGCACGGCACCGTGCAGCTCTTCATGGGGCAGATCTTGATGGGCCTCGAAGGCAGCCTCGAACCCAATGCGGACATCGCTCGTGAGTGGCGGTGGATGAAGAACTATCGAGTGTGGGAAGCGAATCGCAAGGTCTTCCTGTGGCCCGAGAACTGGATCGAGCCCGAGCTGCGTGACAACAAGACGCCACTCTTCAAGGAGCTCGAGACCAAGCTGCTGCAGGGCACTCTTGATGTAGAGCGTGCCGAGGACGCCTACCGCACCTATCTCGAGGGTCTCTCCGACATTGCCAACCTCGAAATCATGGCGCTGCACGACGCTGCCGCGCCTCCGTCGCCCCATTTCGCAGCCGAAACAACGCCGACGTTGCACGTGTTCGGCAAGAGCCTCCGAAACAAGAAGTACTACCATCGGTCGCGCCACGACGGCATTTGGAGCCCGTGGCAGAAGCTCGACTTCGACATCGATTCACAGCACCTGATCCCGATCAGCATTGCGGGGAAGCTGTACTTGTTCTGGCCCCAGTTCACCGAGAGGCTGCTGCCGAAGGAAGAAGGCGCAGACTCGCAGGAGGCGGAGACGGGCTTTCGATTCGCTTTTAGCGAGCTTCGCGCGAGCGGCTGGACTGCCCCGAGTAGCTGCCCGGATGATGCCTGGTTCCTGGGCGCACTCGTGAGCCCCGAAGCACTGTCATTCACGGCGCAAAAATACAACGGGGCCATTCTGATCTACACCCATGTTTCGGATAGCACCGCTTACTCGGAGGCCAGTTATCTCGATACGGTGGCACGGCTCACGTTCATGCCAGGGGTTCGTCGCGGACATTTTCGGAGCATGAACGGCTACGAAGTTCCCAACGCGCCTGCCTTCAGTAGACCGAAAGCACAGGTGTTCGAGCTCAAGGCGGACCCGCCATCGTTCACAATCAAGTTCTCTCGCGAAGGCGAGTATCCGGCGCTACACAAGCTCCTGTCCGGAGCGGTATCAGATTTTCGAGTAGTCTTCGAAAGAAACTATGAAGGCAGCGGTGGCTTGGCGGAGCACAGCCAGATTATTTATCAGGACGATACGCGGACCCTTCTGTTCGACCTTGACCGACAGTACCCCGACGTCCCGGTCCTGGTTCCGGGCCCGGACCCCCTAAACAAGTTTGCTTTCAAGCAACGGTACCTCACCCAGATATTTCACCACCCCTACGTCGGCCTCTTTCAGCAACAGCTCGCGCTACGCGGAATCGACGGCTTACTGCGCTGGGCCGACCAACACCCAGCGATTCAGCTGGAGACCGAGAACATCAAGGATTTGTACTTGCCAAAGTGGGCAAACGTCGGCCCGTTTCCGAAGGAGATGGTCAACTTCGGTTCGTCTCCGTTCGGTGAGTACAACTGGGAGTTCTTCTTTCACGCTCCATTTCTGATCGCAACGCGCCTGATGCAGAGTGGGCGGCACGCCGAGGCGCAGAAGTGGCTTCACTACATCTTCGATCCGACGGATGGCAAAGCGTCGCTAGCAATCGGACCGAGGCAGTATTGGAAGGTGAAGCCGCTTTACGCGAACACCGATCTGGCCACCATTCAGGAGGAGCTGCTTGGTCTCGCGGAGTCGGCGGAGGCAGAAGCGCTGGATGCTCTCAACGCTCAGGCGCAGAACCCGGCCTCGGACGACTTGCTGGCCCAGATCGAGATCTTTCGCCAGGACCCGTTCGACCCTCATGCGATCGCACGGCTGCGACCGGTCGCCTACCAGAAGGCCATCGTCCTTCGCTACATCGAGAACCTGATCGCTTGGGGCGACCAGCTCTTCTCCCAGGACACGATGGAGAGCGTGAACGAGGCGACGCAGCTCTACGTCTTGGCTTCGCAGATCTTGGGGACGAAGCCCACGATCATCCGAGACCCGAACGATCACGAAACGAAGACACTTGGCGATCTCGACAACACCGATGCGTTCTCCAACCAGCTGACAGAAGTCGAGACGTTCACTCCGTTGAAGAACGCCGTCCCGGGGATCTGCGGGGTGCACCCGCCCGTGCCCACGATCGTCACCGGTACGCTTTACTTCTGCGTGCCGCCCAATGAGAAGCTTTTCGGTCTCTGGGATCTGGTTGCCGATCGACTTTTCAAGATCCGGCACTGCATGAACATCGAGGGTGTCGTGCGGACATTGCCGTTGTTCCAGCCGCCGATCGACCCCGCGCTGTTGGTCCGGGCCACGGCCGCTGGGATCGACATCGCCAGTGTGCTCTACGATCTCAATACCGCGGCGCCGCCGTATCGCTATTCGGTGCTGTACGCGAAAGCGCAGGAGTTCGTCCAGAGCGTGGTCGCCCACGGCTCCACCTTGCTCTCGGCGCTGGAGAAGCAAGACGTCGAGCATCTCGCGAACATGCGCTCACAGCATGAGATGGCGATCCAGGATGCGGTTCGAGAGGTGCGCAGGAGCCAGCTCGCTGAGGCCAAAGAGAACCTGAAGGGGCTGCAGCATACGCGCGCCCAGGCGCAACTTCGCCTCGACTTCTATTCGTCACGCACCTTAACGAGCGCGCAAGAAGACGAAGCGCTGGAGCAATTGCGGAGTGGGCAAAACTACCAGAACATCGCCAACGGCCTCCAGGTGGAGGCAGGCATCGCTCACGCCATTGGAAATATTCAGGCAGGCATCGCCGCAGCAGTTGTGACCGGGGGCCAGTTCGTAGGTGGCGCCCTGCAGGCCGGCGCCAGCGCGGCTCAGTTCCTAGGAGCCGACGCGTCATTCCGTGGGGCCACCATAAGCACGATGGCCGGCTACGGTCGCCGGTTGGACGACTGGAAGCTGCAAGCCAGCGTCACCCAGCGGGAGATCAAGCAGCTCGAGAGCCAAATCTTGGCGGCCGAGATTCGCGTGGCGGTAGCCGAGCACGAGCGCGATGTAGTCGAGCGGCAGATCACGCAATCACGCGAAGCCGACAGCTTCATGCGCGGCAAGTTCACGAATGAGGATCTGTACGGTTGGATGGTCGGCCAACTGCGTGCCGTCTACTTCCAGGCGTACCAGCTCGCCTATGACATGGCGAAGCGGGCCCAGAGCGCGTTTCAGTACGAGCGCGGGGATGCCAGCCAAACCTTTATCAGCTTCGGCTACTGGGACGGCCAGAAAAGCGGCCTGCTCGCAGGCGAGAAGCTTGCGCATGACCTCCGCCGCATGGACGCGGCCTACGTTATGCAGAACAAGCGGGAGCTGGAGCTGACCAAGATGGTGTCACTGGCCGAGCATGATCCAGCCAAGCTCGTTTCACTGCGTGACACCGGTATCGCCGAGCTCTCGCTCACCGAGGACGACTACGACCGCGACTTCGCTGACCACTACCTACGTCGCATCAAGACGATCGCAGTCAGCGTGCCGTGCGTACCGGGCCCGTATCAGGGCGTGCTCGGAACGCTCACGGTTCTCCAGGGCGCCACGCGCGCGAAGCCGGGGGCGGCTGCGCTCACCACTTCGAACGCGGCACTGCAGAGCATCGTCACCAGCCAGGCACAACAGGACGCGGGGCTCTTCGAGTTGCAGTTCCGGGACGAGCGGCTGCTTCCATTCGAGGGTGCTGGCGCCCACTTGCCCAACGAGCCCGCCGGCGAGCAGATCCGGTTCGCGCTCAGCAAAGGCAATCGCTTCGACTACAGGTCGATCGACGATCTGGTCCTGGACATTCGCTACACCGCTCGTGCCGGTCGCACGGCGGAGGTGCCGGGCATCAACTTCGTCCGTCCCGTGCACCGATTGGTGCGCGTCCGCGATGAGCTGGACGCGGGCTGGGCTGCGTTCAAAGAGGCGACCAGCAGCAGCTTCATCCTCACACTCCCGCCAGAGACTTGGCAAAGGGCCCGCAACGAAGGCCTGGAGAAGGTCACCAAGGTTACCGTGCATGCTTGGTTCGCGAGCCTTCCGCTGCCAACGATTCCCACCGTCACCCTCACGCCGCCGGCTGGAGCGGCGGTGACAGGCTCCGCGAGCGGGACGAGGGTCGAGTGGTCCTGGACGTCTGACATCCCTTTCTCGACGATGCCCACCGACTGGACGCTGGCGTTCACGTCTCCGGAGACAGGGATGCGGAGCGCGCTGGACGATCTCTGGATCATCTTCGACTACGACGTGAAGACATCGAGCTAAGCCATGGAGCCCAACGATCGCGGGAAGCCCCAGGCCGAGACCGGCTCCTCCACTGGCAGCTCCTCCACCAATACCTACCAGCGCAAGGCTGGCAAAGCACCCGAAGCCGCGCAGGCGCAAGTCGCGAAACCCGCGCAGGAGGGGCCGCGCGCGACGTTCGCCGCGCTGAAGCCGCCGGCGCTCAACCTGCCGCAAGGCGGGGGAGCGATGAAGAGCATTGGCGAGACCTTCAAGGCCAACCCCGTGACGGGGACGCTCTCGGCGGGGATCCCGCTGCCGCTGACACAGGCACCACGAGGGCCGACCCCTGCGCTTTCGCTGGCCTATGACTCGGGCTCCGGCAATGGCCTGTTCGGCCACGGCTGGAGCGTCGGGGTACCGCAGGTCGTTCGACGGACGGACAACAAGCTTCCCGAGTACCTCGACTCGGAGGACAGCGACGAGCTGCTGTTCGGTGGTGACTCGCTGGTGCCGCTCTACGCGGGCGACGGCAGCACACGCTACGAAGATTCGATCTCGGACGCCGACCACCTGATCGCTCGCTTCCGTCCGCGCATCGAGGGTGCGTTCACCATCATCGAGCGCTGGACGCACAAGACGAGCGGCAGCGTGCATTGGCGCGCGCTCGGCGCCGACAACTCGACCACCACCTTCGGCACATCCGACGCAAGCCGCATCGCAGCGCCTGGCAGCCCCAAGCGCGTGTACGCGTGGCTCATCGACAGGATGACCGACGATCGCGGCCACGTGGTGGAGTACTTCTACGCCGAGGAGAACCTCGACAACGTGCCGCTTGGCACCTCGTCGGAGCTCTCTCGCCGAAATGGTCTCGCCCCGATCTCGAACAAGCACCTGAAGCGTGTCCGCTACGGCAACACGACCATGGGCGTCGGCAGCAGCTTCAAGCTCGAGCTGGTGTTCGACTACGGCGAGCACGACCCCGATGACCCCGCCCCCGACGGCACCAACGATTGGCTCGCGCGAGAAGATCCGTTCTCCAGCCACCGTCCTGGGTTCGACATGCGGACCTATCGCCTATGCCGGCGCGTCCTCATGTTCCACCACTTCACGGAGATCCGCACGGCGCCCACCCTCGTCCGCTCGCTCGATCTCACCTATTCCGAGAACAGCCCGAAGCTGACCCAGCTGCTGTCCGCGAAGACTGTTGGCTATACCTGGAATAGCGTCACGAGCGAATACGAAACCCGCGAGCTGCCCGCCGCGGTGTTCGGGTACACGCCCGCTACCTTCGAACGCACGATCGCCACCATCGCGGCGGCAGAGACCAGCGGCTTCGACCCCCTGTCGCTCAACCAAGGTGCGCAATGGGTCGACCTCGATGGGGAGGGTCTACCGGGGATCCTGACGCAGCGTCGAGGCGGCCTCCACTACAAGCAGAATCGCGGTGAAGCGCACCTCGGCGCCGGGGCTGTGCTCGCCTCGTCGCCGAACATGACCATACCCCCTGCCCAGCTGATGGACGTCTCCGGCAGCAGCACGATGGCAATGGTTCGCCTCGACCCACGCGGCAGCGGCTACCAAGAGCGTCGCAAAGGCGGCTGGGGGCCATTTCGCACGTTTGCACATAACCCCAACGTCGACTTCAGCTCCCCCAATCTCCGGCTCGTCGATCTCAATGGTGATGGTTTCGAGGACATTCTGATCACTCACGGCGAGCACTTCGTATGGTACCCCTCACTGGGCAAGGACGGCTGGGGAGCACCGCGCAGGGTGCCGATCGAGCGAGACCAGCAGAGGGCGCCGGCCGTGATCTTTGCTGGCCGCCATAGCAGCATTTTTCTCGCCGACATGACCGGCGACGGCCTTCAAGACATCGTCCGCGTCAGCCACAGCCAGGTCTGTTACTGGCCGAACCTTGGCCACGGCCATTTCGGCGCTCAGATCGTGATGGACGCGTGCCCCAAGATCGATCGCGCCGACTGGTACCACCCGGCGCGCGTACGGCTCGCCGATCTCGACGGTTCCGGCACTGCAGACCTCATCTACTTCGATTGGCGTGGGGCTCATATTTGGCTGAACCAAGCCGGGAACAGCTTCGGATCGGAGCTCCTCAACGAGAGCGTCCCGGTGCCCTCCGGCCTTCCCAGCATGGCCATCATCGACCTGCACGGCACGGGGATGTCGACGCTGACCTGGGCGCCGAATCGCCACGGAAGCGCGGGTCAGATCCGCCATACAAGCCCCTTCGGGACGCGCAAGCCCTATCTCTTGAGCTCGATCGACAACGGAATGGGGCTCGCGCTGACGTTCGAGTACGTGGCGTCGACCAAGTTCTATCTGGAGGACAAGCAGGCCGGCCGCCCGTGGGCAACCAGGCTTCCATTCCCGGTGCAAGTCCTCACCAGGGCAGCGAGCCATGACGCTGTCAGCGGCGCCGAGCTCGTGACCACGTACCGATACCGGCACGGGCACTACGACACCCACGAACGCGAGTTTCGCGGCTTCGGCATGGTCGAGCAGACCGACGCCGAAACATTCTCGCCAGGAGAAGCCGTCGAGCTCGACCAATACCCGGTGCTGACGAGAACCTGGTTCCACACGGGGGCCTGGATCGAAGCTTCGTCACTGGAGGCTGCCTTCGCCGCCGAGCGCTGGACGGGCGACAGCGTCACGCCAATCGCATGTGTCCTGCCGGCAAGCCTCACGCCCGAGGAGCGACGCGACGCCCATCGTGCCCTCAAAGGGACGCTGCTCCGCCAGGAAGTCTATGGCCTCGACGGGGCACCCTTGCTGCAAGGGATCCCATTCAGCGTCTCCGAGAGCAGCTACACGGTCAAAAAGCTCCAATCGTCAAAGATCGCGAAGGGCACAACGCGACCGAAGCTCCACGGCGTCTACCAGGTCCTGCCCCGCGAGACGCGCGACCATGCGTACGACCGCGTGGCCGCCGACCCACGCGTGACGCAATGGGCAGCGCTGGCGCACGACTCGGCCTATGGCTTCGTGACGAGCAGCGCGAGCGTGGCCTATGCCCGTCGCACGACGCCGCTCGATGCCGCCGAGACGGGGGACCCGGCGCTGGTGGGCCTGGGCACCGATCCGCTCAGCGCCGAGCAAGATCGCGTGTACGCGGTCGTCAGCGACGTAACCGTTGCGCACGCGGTCGAAGTCGCCACTGGCTACCGACTCGCGATCCCCACGGCCACGGTGGCCTACGAGCTCACGGGCCTGTCGGGTTCGTCGCCCCTCAGCGTCGAGACCCTCGTTTCCAGCTACGCGACCGCGAGCAGCGCAGCCCTGCTCGAGTATCACCAATCCCCCACGCCTGCGACGCCCCCTGCCCCCCCGCCCCTGGAGCGGAGGCTGATCGAGAAGGTCAAGGTTCGCTACTTCAACTCCGCGAGCCTCCCGAACCCCCTCGATTTCGGCTCGGTCGACGCGCGAGCCCTCGTTTACGAGAGCTACCACCTCGACCTGACAGACGCGCTGCTGACGCAGGCCTCAGGTGCACGCGTCACCAGCACAATTCTGGCGGAGGGCGGCTACGTTGCCGTCCCAGACGAAAGCGGCCACTGGATCCCGTCCGGCCGCGCCACCGTCGATGACACGCGCTTCTACATCACCACCGAGGTGAGGGATCCGTTCGAGAACGTCACGTCACTCACGTACGATGGTCACACGCTCTTCGTCATCGAGGCCGAAGACGCGCTCGATAACATTGTCGCCGCCAGCTACGACTACCGCGTGCTCGCCCCCAGGCAGATCACTGATCCGAACGGCAATCGCCAGCAGTCCAAGTTCGACGAGCTTGGCCGGGTGGTCGCGCTCGCCGTGATGGGCAAGACCACGGAGAGCTTGGGCGACACGCTGAGCGACCCGACGCAGGAGTTTCTGTACGTGACGGATCGCTGGACTGAAGCGTCACCCAAGCCGAACTATGTTCGCCAGCGCGCTCGTAGGGTGCACGGGGGTGCCGCGAGCTGGCAGGAGAGCTACGTCTACTCGAACGGCAGCGGCGGCGTAGCGATGACCAAAGTCCAAGCCGAGCCTGGCGACGCGCCGGAGCTCGAGGACGGAGTGCCGGTCAGGCCGATCAACCCCATCCCGACCGACCCGCGCTGGGTGGGCACGGGTAGGACCGTGGTCAACAACAAGGGCAATCCGGTCAAGCAATACGAGCCCTACTTCTCGGCGACGCAGGAGTTCGAAGACGACGACGATCTGGTGGAGTGGGGCGTGACGCCGATCATCCATTACGACGCGTTGGGC
>Ga0163144_10011155_pt1 | contig 19040 bp, 15 predicted proteins | sample OliLak19BULKMAT1_FD_123175 | JGI IMG/M metagenome (GOLD analysis project Ga0163144, IMG submission 123175) | Freshwater microbial mat bacterial communities from Lake Vanda, McMurdo Dry Valleys, Antarctica - Oligotrophic Lake LV.19.BULKMAT1 | ecosystem: Environmental > Aquatic > Freshwater >... | reverse complement strand
TAAACCCCTCCTTTATCTTCCCGCAGGGCCTCCCTTAGTTTAATCCGGATGACATCTATGGCGGAGGACAGGTGGTAGCGATTAATATCATTCCAGTTAAAATCACCGTGGTAGGTAATATCAACAAAAGTTTTTGGGGCCTCTCCTTTAGAAAAAGATTTGGTGACAATTCCCTTGGGTTTATGGACCAGCAGGTCCTTCCAGGTTTCTTTTCGGGTATTGGAGGGCAGGTTGCCGAGGTATTCCCGGGCCAGCATTTTTAAATGGGCCTCATCAAAATTACCTACAAATACAAAAGTAAAATCACTTGCGTCTGAAAAACGATCCTGATATATTTTAAATGCATTCTCAAAATTGAGTTTTTCCAGCATTTCGACGGTGGGAAATTGTTCCCGAGGATGATTTTGAGTTTTTATTTTATTACTTTCTATCATAAAATAAAACTGCGGATTGGCCTCAATATTCTTAAGAAAGGATTTTTGTTTGTCGATATAGGATTTAAAAGCATCCAGGTCTTTCCGGGGTTCTGTAAAATAAAGATAAACCAACTGAAACAAGAGTTCCAGGTCTTCAGGAGACGCATTTCCGTTGATCCCTTCATACAGATTGCTGATATAAGGCACGGCGCTTACAATCTTTCCGGTCAGCCTTTTTTGAAGTTGCACCTGATCTAATTTCCCTAAACCTGAATTATTGATCAACTCAGCGGCCAGGCTGGCATCCACGTCTTCTTCATCTTTATATAATGACGCACCGCCAGGGCTATAGGCGCTCATTAAAATTTCATCATTTTTAAAGTCGGTTTTTTTAAAAACCACTGTCACTCCATTCTTTAAGATAAATTCTTTGGTGCCGATTTTATCGTTTGATTTTTCAGCAAGGACATCTACTGCAGTAAAATCCCTGCTGATCAACGGTTCATTGCTGACTTTATCTTCATAGGGTTGGATATCCATGGATTTGACCTCTGAAACCATTTTCAGCACTTCTTCTTCAGTAGGGTAGATCAATCCCGGTTTTTCCGGACCGGAAATAACAATGACTTTGCCTTCATCCCTCAACCATTTTTTAGGAAGGAGATTGATTTCAATAATGTCAACGGTGGGCAATAATTTTTTGGTCAACTCCAGTTCCTGTTCCGGGCTCAAAACCATTTGACCTTCCAGAAAATTCGAAACTAATAAGCTGGCTAAATTACCTGATTCGGTTTTATCTTTTTCTTTTACGGAGGATTCCAATTGACGAAGAAGGTTTTCTTTTTGCCGTTCAAATTCTGTCGAGGTAAAACCGTGTCTGTAAGCCCTTTCATTTTCAATCAAAGCAGCCTGCAGTCCCTGAAGGGATTGCCCTTCAGAAGTACCGGTCATGGTATAATAAGCATTCAGGTTAGCCAGAAAGTCACCATATCCGGCGCTGGCAAAGTTAAAGGGAGGATTGGGACGTTGGCTCAATTCATCCAGCCGCACGCTGAGCATTCCATTGTAGAGTGTGCCCAGGAGGCCGCTCCTGAAATCCTGAATGGTGGCAGGATGTTTTTTCTCATGTTTATAATAAATCTGGGCTTGGGTAAAAGCAGCTTCTTTGTCGGTAGCCACAATCACCTTGGTTTCAGGATGCATTGGTACCATGATGTTTTCCCTCTTTCTCACATTGGTAGAGGAAGCCGGTATTTTTGAAAACCTGGCCTTGATTTCCGCTTCCATCTTATCCATGTCCAGGTCACCAATTGCCATGATAGCCATGAGTTCCGGTCGGTACCAGTCTTTGTAGAATCGTTTTACCGCTTCATAACTGGATTTTTCAATAATCTCCGGTTTGCCAATGGGTAATCGGTTTGCATAATGCGATTTGAAGAGGATCACGGGTAAAACTTTCTGAAAGATGCGCTGGTCCCCACTTAATCCGGTGCGCCATTCGGAGACGACTACGCCTCGTTCTTTGTCAATTTCTGCCGGATCAAATCCAACTCCGCTTGCCCAATCTTCCATCACCAGCAGACCTTTAGACAACTTTTCGGAATCATCGGAACGGGCTTGCAGCATATAAACGGTTTCATCAAAACTGGTATACGCATTGAGGTCCGGGCCAAACCGGGTACCTACCGATTCCAGATAATCCACCAACTCTTGTTTTTTAAAGTTTTTACTTCCGTTAAAAGCCATATGTTCAACAAAGTGTGCTATACCCAATTGATCTTCATCCTCCAGAATGGAGCCTGCCTTCACTGCAAGCCGGAGTTCTACTCTTTGCTCAGGTTTTGAGTTTTTACGTATATAATATTTCATTCCATTAGATAAGGTTCCTACTCTGACCGATGGGTCAAAGGGGATTTTTGTACTCATGTCCAACCCTATACTGGATGCCTGGTTTTCAACGGGTTGACTAACCGGAACAGGGGACGATGGAGTAGGCTGGTTAACAACAGGTACGGTAACAGTGGTGGCTGCAGATTCCACTATTTTGGTGCCTGTCTTAGGATGGCAGGCTACGAAAAAAACAAAAAGGGCAGCCAGTGATAAATTGGTGATTAGTTTCATAGTTTAAAAGTTAAAATATAATAACGATTTCGAAGGATCAATTGAAACCCCGCATGTTTTGCATTTGTTTCATCATATTGCCCATTCCTTTACCTGAACTCATCTGTTGCATCACTTGTTTCATCTGATCAAATTGTTTGATGAAAGCGGTGATTTCATGAATGGATTGTCCGCAACCTTTTGCAATCCGCGTTTTACGGTTCATGTTGAGCATTTCCGGATTGGATCTTTCTATAGGTGTCATGGATTGGATGATAGACTCTACTTTTTTAAAAGCGCCATCATTGATATCCACATCTTTCAGGGCTTTGCCCATACCGGGCATCATGGAAACCAGATTTTTCAGATCGCCCATTTTTTTAATCTGGTTGATCTGAGAAAGAAAATCATTGAAGTCAAATTTATTTTTTCTGATTTTCTTTTCGAGTTCTTTGGCTTCTTTTTCGTCAAATTGTTCCTGAGCTTTTTCCACGAGGCTGACGATATCACCCATTCCCAATATCCGTTGGGCCATACGATCAGGGTAAAATACATCCAGGGTATCCAGTTTTTCACCCATGGATACAAATTTGATGGGTTTACCAACGGTGTACTTTATGGACAAGGCAGCACCACCTCTGGTATCGCCGTCGAGTTTGGTCAGGACAACTCCGTCGTAATTGATGGCCTCGTTAAAGGCCGCTGCAGTGGTCACTGCATCCTGGCCGATCATCGAATCGACTACAAACAGGGTTTCACCCGGGTTGAGGGTGGTTTTGAGTTCCTGGATTTCGGTCATCATGACCTCATCCAACGTGGTCCGGCCCGCGGTGTCCACGATGATCACATCATGCCTGTTTTGTTTAGCAAAAGCTATGGCCTGGTTGGCTATTTCGACTGGATTTTTATTTTCCACATCTTTAAAGACCGGCACCTTAATTTGTTCCCCAAGGGTAATCAATTGATCAATGGCTGCCGGGCGGTATACATCACAGGCCACCAGTAGCGGATTTTTACCTTTTTTAGTTTTCAGGTAGTACGCCAGTTTAGCTGAAAACGTTGTTTTTCCGCTCCCCTGCAACCCGGCTACCAGGACGATCCCGGGGTCCCCTTTAATATTGATTCCGGCACTTTGGCCCCCCATCAGCTCGGTGAGTTCGTCAAAAACGATTTTGATCATCAACTCTCCGGGCTTGACCGATTTCAGGACGTTTTCAGAGCCCAGTGCTTTGTCTTTAACTTTATCGGTAAATTCTTTAGCTATTTTATAATTAACGTCCGCGTTGACCAGAGCCCTTCGGATCTCTTTAATGGCTTCGGCGATATTGAGTTCAGTAAGTTTACTTTCACCTTTTAAAAACTTAAAGGCGGATTCTAAGTTATCGTGAATGGATTCAAACATGGGGCAGTAATTTTGTTTTTCGAGCCGCAAAAATAGGTGAATTCCCTGAGCCCTGAGGATACTTTCGACGAAGCAGAAAGAATTCTGAAGCGCATCGTATCTTTAAAAATTAAAGCACGTTTATGAAACCTATTGCTCTTCTTTGTTCAATAATTTTATTGTTGCTGGTGTCTTTTTGTAAATCGGACCCTGAAATGAATCTCGCCCAGTCCGGGACCTTAAAAGTTTTTGATTCAACCGGGTCGGACCCCGAAGCTATTTGGGTTGCCGATGATGCCATTGCCGCATCAGGCGGGATACAAGCCTGGGATGACACCCGTATAATTAAATGGAATTTTTTCGGCCGGCGTTGGCTGCTCTGGGATAAGGAACATGGCAAAGTGCGGATAGAAAATGTGGCTAATGATACCAAACTGATCCTGGACATCCATACAAAAACAGGCAAAGTATTTAAAGACGGTAAGGAATGGACGGATCCGGATACCCTCACCAAATATCTGGAAATGGCTTACCGGACCTGGACCAATGATTCTTATTGGTTGGCCATGCCTTTTAAAATGAAAGACCCGGGTGTCCACCTTCGTTACCTGCGTGAAGACACTACACGTACCGGTATCAGTTGCGATGTCCTGACAATTACTTTTGACAGTGTAGGGATCACACCGCAAAACAAATATGAAGTTTGGATAGGTAAAAACAGCAGTCTGGTGGCCCAATGGGCCTATTATCCCATTGCTTCAGATAGTTTACCCTCGATAGTTAGCCCTTGGGATGGTTATATTAAATATGGGGACATATTTTTATCCGGCGACCGGGGAGAAAAAAGGCAGGTGACAGGTATTAAAGTATATGAAACCCTGCCCGCTTCCTTATTTGAAAATTTTGACCCAATAGATTTTAGCACTTTATAATCAATTTTTTATGGCTGACCTGCGCATGATATCGGTTTATTCATTTTGTATTTTACTTTTATGCATACAATGCAAAAACAATACACGTAATACCGTTGGAATATATGATGGACAAACTGATAAATTGGATAGTTCTGCTGCCTACACACGAACAGATTCCATCCAACAAGCTTTAAACCAATATGCCAGGGTAGACCTGACTACGGATCTAGGAAAATTGAGTGCCCGGGAAATAGAAATGATACCCTTGTTGATCGAGGCAGCTAAAATCATGGATGAATTATTCTGGAAGGAAGCCTATGGTGATAAATCGGCCCTAGTGGATTCTCTGAAGGATCAAAACACCAGGGAATATACCATTATAAATTATGGACCCTGGGACCGGTTGGCTGGAAATAAAACTTTTGTCCCAGGTACCCCATCAAAACCCTATGGAGCGCAATTCTATCCCCCGGATATGACTAAGGAAGAATTTGAAGCGGCATCCTTTAAAGACAAAAACGGGCTTTATTCCATGGTGAGGAGAGATGATCAGGGCAAACTCCACACGATTCCTTACCATATCTTTTTTAAAGATGAAGTAGGCAAAGCTTCTGATTTACTCAACCGGGCTGCTGCCCTGGCAGAAGACCCGGGTTTAAAAAAATACCTCACCCTTCGCGCCAGGGCCTTACTTACCGATCAATATCAAGCGAGTGACCTGGCGTGGATGGATATGAAGTCAAATACCCTGGATGTCGTAATTGGTCCTATTGAAACGTACGAGGACCAATTGTATGGATACCGGGCCGCCCATGAAGCATATATCCTGGTCAAAGACCTCGAATGGAGTCGTAAGCTGGAAAAATATGCAGGCCTGATGCCTGCCCTCCAGGCCGGTATCCCGGTAGATCCGAAATATAAAAAGGAAAAGCCTGGTTCAGCTTCGGATCTATATGTTTACGATGCAATTTATTATTCAGGCGATGGTAATTCCGGCAGCAAAACGATTGCAATAAATCTTCCCAACGATGAAGAAGTACAACTAAAAAAAGGAACTCGCCGATTACAATTAAAAAATACCATCAAAGCTAAATTTGATCAGATCTTGCAGCCTATCTCCGCGGTGCTGATTGCCCCTGCCCAACGACAACACATTACCGGTGATGCCTTTTTTGAAAATGTCATGTTTCATGAAGTCGCCCATGGACTGGGTATTAAAAATACGATAAATGGCAAAGGAACGGTCCGGGAAGCCCTGAAAGAACATTACAGCGCTCTGGAGGAAGGAAAAGCCGACCTCCTTGGGCTGTATATGATAAAGCAGTTACATGACAAAGGTGAAATCCAGGGAGAGATGAAGGACTATATAGTAACCTTTATGGCCAGTATATTCAGGTCAATCCGTTTTGGAGCATCGAGCGCACATGGTAAGGCCAATCTGATCCGGTTTAATTTATTTCAGGAACAGGGCGCTTTTCAACGTCAGGAGAATGGAACCTATCTGGTTGATTTTGACAAATTTGATCTGGCCATGGAAGAGGTAATAAAGTTGATCTTGCAAATCCAGGGTGATGGTGATTATGCTGCCATGACCCGTTTGATGAATGAGAAATGCCTGATTTCTCCTGACCTTCAACAAGGATTGGATTTATTAGCTCAAATGAACATTCCTGTCGATATTGTCTTTAACCAGGGGCTTGATATACTGGGTATAAAAGCCAACGGTCAATAAGAAAACCCAACGCTTTGAAGTCACCAAATGAATTTGTTTGAACCACTTCCTATTAATGATTTTGCTTTTCAAATATTATCAATAAATTGGTTTGTTTTTTGATATTATTTCATTTTTTTAATAAAAGTGTATAATTATTTGCATGTAAATGTTTAATCTATTAGATTTGTGGCATCAAAGTAATTATATTCTTTGTTCTTTGAAATACTGTGAGGTGATGAAATTGGCAGACATGCCCTCTTGTCTCGGGGGTGGAGTCAAGCGATAAACTAAGTATAAGGCCTGTCCCTGTTTGTGGACAGACTGGGGTTGACCACCAGGCAATGTACTTGTGCTAAGCTCTCCGTGGAGGTTCGAACCCTTCCCTTACAGCTTTACCGATAATGTCTGAACCAGGATTTATGAGATTAAAAGGATTTACCTGGATTTTAATCCGCTAATCAAAATCCTGGTAATCCACTCTATCGCGAAAATCCCGGTTCAGACCATTTCAAAATCCGGGCAATCCACTCTATCGCGAAAATCCCGGTTCAGACCATTTCAAAATCCTGGTAATCCACTCAATCGCGGAGAATCCTGGTTCAGACCATTTCAAAATCCTGGTAATCCACTAAATCGCGAGAATCCCGGTTCAGGCCATTTCAAAATCCTGGTAATCCACTAAATCGCGAGAATCCCGGTTCAGACCATTTCAAAATCCTGGCAATCCACTAAATCGCGAAAATCCCGGTTCAGACCATTTCTCAAGCCTGCCATAATTCTTTTTCGCTCGTGAAACTATAACCTGGCAGCTACTGCATCCCAATTGATTACATTAAAGAAAGCTGCGAGGTAATCCGCTCTACGGTTCTGATAATTAAGATAATATGCATGCTCCCATACGTCTACACCTAAAATAGGATTGCCTTTTAATTCTGCAACATCCATCAACGGATTATCCTGGTTTGGAGTGGAAGAAATAAATAACTTTCCACTGGCATCTTTACTCAGCCAGGCCCATCCACTGCCAAATCGGGTCATGCCCGCTTTGGTCAATGCCTCTTTGAAAGAATCAAAGGACCCAAAACTTCCATTGATTGCATCACCAATCATGCCGGTAGGCGTACCGCCCTTGCCAGGGCCTAAAATTTGCCAGAACATACTATGGTTATAATGGCCGCCTCCGTTGTTTCTGACCGCCGGCGAGAGGGTTGACACATTGGCCAGAATATCTTCTATGGATTTCGAAGCCCATTCATTGCCTTCCAGGGCTGCATTCAGATTAGTCACATAGGCCTGGTGGTGTTTGCCATGATGGATCTCCATAGTTTTCGTATCGATATGAGGTTCAAGTGCATTGGTCGCATAAGGTAAAGCGGGAAGTGTAAATGACATGAGTAAAATGTTTAATTAGTTAATTGAATATATTTCCAACAAAGTTAAGTTAAAAAGGTTGGTACGTAGTAAGGTTTTGATTTCCCCTCTTTCTTAGTATTCAGGATATAAAAATCACCCCGACATAGCCTTTTACAGGCCTAAATAGAAGCTATCCGGGTTATCTTTGTATAAAAAAATACTATGTCGGTTAGAAGAGAAAAAGATTCACTTGGTTTTGTAGATGTTCCTTTTGATGCTTATTGGGCAGCCCAAACCCAACGATCAACTCAAAATTTTAAAATAGGAGGCCAACGAATCCCTATAGAGGTTATTCGGTCATTTGCAGTCCTTAAAAAAGCGGCTGCCAGAACCAATTACAGTCTCAAGGTACTGGATAAGGATAAAATGAACCTGATCTCCGAGGTCTGTGATGAGATCCTCGAAGGCAAACTGGATGATCAGTTCCCCCTGGTGGTTTGGCAAACCGGTTCCGGTACACAATCCAATATGAATGTCAATGAGGTGATAGCCAACAGGGCCCATGTCCTTTCCGGAGGTAAATTGGACGATGCAAAAAAAATCCTCCATCCCAATGACGATGTCAACAAGTCCCAATCCAGCAACGATACCTTTCCAACGGCTATGCATATTGCGGCATATAGTGCATTGATGGAGTGGACTTTACCAGGTCTTTCTGAACTTCGACAAGGACTCCATAAAAAGGCAAAAGCGTATTACAAAGTGGTCAAAATAGGCCGGACTCATCTTATGGATGCCACTCCGTTGACACTTGGACAGGAGCTTAGTGGTTATGTTTCCATGCTCGACCACGGCATTCAGGCGATTAAAAACAGCCTGGGGCATTTGGCGGAGTTAGCTTTGGGAGGGACAGCGGTCGGCACCGGGCTCAATACGCCTAAAGGTTATGCCAAACGGGTCGCCCGAGAAATCTCCAGGATATCGGGTTATCCTTTTGTGACTGCGCCGAATAAATTTGAAGCCCTGGGAACCCACGATGCCCTTGTCGAAGCCCATGGTGCATTAAAAACTGTGGCAGTTTCTCTGTTTAAGATTGCCAATGACATCCGTTTATTGGCTTCCGGACCGCGGAGCGGAATAGGAGAAATAATCATCCCGGAAAATGAACCAGGATCTTCCATCATGCCCGGAAAGGTCAACCCGACCCAGTCAGAAGCAATGACGATGGCCATGGCCCAGGTCATAGGCAATGATGTAGCTATCAATATCGGGGGTATGAACGGGCATTTTGAACTCAATGTCTTTAAGCCAATGATTATTTATAACTTTTTGATTTCAGCCCGCCTTATTGGAGATGCCTGCGATAGTTTTACGGAACATTGTATTAAAGGCCTGGAACCCAATCTTGCAAGGATCAAATTTAACCTCGACAATTCACTCATGCTGGTCACAGCACTGAACAACAAAATCGGATATGATAAAGCCGCTGAGATTGCTAAAAAAGCTCACCATGAACACAGTACACTCAAAGAAGCAGCAATCATATTAGGCTATGTATCCGCAGAACAATTTGATGCCTGGGTGAAGCCGGAGGATATGGTGGGGGGAGGGGGAGGTTGAGGTTGAGGTTGAGGTTAAGGTTAAGGTTAAGGTTAAGGTTGAGGTTAAGGTTAAGGCTAGGGTTGAGGAGTCAGTCAATACTCAATCCTGTTTGGGATAATCAATCGTCAATCGACTGGTAGATCATCCGTGTAAAAATGGCCTCAGAATGATCTGATTCCAAACCCCGGGTTTGTTTCATCAAAACGGCAATGATCTTTTCTTTTGGGTCTGCCCAATAATTCGTATTAAAATAGCCGCCCCAACTAAATGTTCCTTCAGATCCTCTTCCAACCTCTTCACCGATTTTACTGATCACACTGAAAGACAGGCTGTAATGTTGTTCCCCTTTAACTCCTCCAAAAAGCCGTCCGACTTGATTTGACCGGGTCAGGAGGAAAACATTGGGTCTGCTCAGAAACCGCTTACCATTGTAGACCCCTTCATTGAGCAACATTTGTAAAAAAATACTATAATCTTTGGCCGTAGAACTCAAACCTGCGCCTCCTGAACACCACAATTTTGCTCCACGAACAGGATAATCGGGGTCATAACCTTCTTTCAGTTCAGTAGTCCACTTTTGATCTTTCCCGGGGGAATGTATCTTAACCAGGCGTGCTGATTTTGATTCCGGGAGGTAAAAATAGGTATCATTCATGCCCAGGGGTTTAAACAGGTGATTATTCAGGTAATCGGCAAATGATTCACCGGAAAGGACTTCAATAAATGCTCCCAAAACATCGAGCCCCATACTATAGGTGAACTTAGTCCCCGGCTCATGGTGGAGAGGCAGGGCCCCTAATTTCCTGATATTGGCCATGGTAGTGACAGGAGAGGTAGTATATAATTCTATAATGCCGGCCTTGGCATAAATTTTCCTCATCCTTTCATCTTCGTCTATTGCCCCATATCCCACCCCGGAGGTATGGGTCATTAATTGACGGATAGTAATCTCCGATTGAGCGGATTTGGTTGTAAAGGTTGAATCACCCGGATTAAAGGTATCCAGGATTTTTGGGTTTTTAAATTCTGGAATCCATCGGCTTATCGGGTCATCCAAACCAAATTTCCCTTCTTCGTACAACATCATGATAGCCGTTGCGGTAATCGCCTTGCTCATGGAGGCAATTCGAAAAATATCATCGGTTTTCTGGAGTTTTTTAGCGGGTTCATCGGAAAAACCGAAAGCTTTATGGTATACAATCTTGCCTTTTCTGACCACTATTGCGACCAAACCGGGTAATTTCTGTTCCTCAACCAACGATTTCATAGCCTGATCCAGTCGTTGAAGTCTTAACGGAGAAACCCCAGCTGCGCCCGGGACGGTGGTAACCGAAGTTAAGACCGGCTTTTTTAACACGGTTGGAGTTGGATTTTGGCTGTTTAGGGCCAAACTGCAACAATACAAGGTCAAAAAGCAGATAAAAGTTTTCATATATACCGGGTTAAGAATGAATGGCGAAAATAGATCAACCATTTAGAATACACAATTCACAACCTAAAATTAAAACCAGAACGGAGCAACCTCAAATTCGGTCTAACTTGCAGAAAATAAATATTTTATAAAAAATTTCCTCATTTCGAGATAAAATCAGAAATTTGCAGCCGGATAAAATAGAAACTTAAATTTTTTTGTAATTAATTAAAAACCAATAACTAATGAGAAAAGCTGATCTGGTCGCCATGATCTCAGAAAAAACCGGTGTACCCAAAGTGGATGTATTGGTAAGTTTGGAAATGTTTTTTAAAGAAGTAAAACATACTCTGGCAGAAGGTGAAAATGTTTATATCAGAGGTTTTGGTTCCTTTATTATAAAAAAACGCGCACGAAAAATAGGAAGACATATCAAAAAGAATGTGGCTATCGAAATACCTGAACATTTTATTCCATCCTTTAAACCGGCGAAAGTTTTTGTAGAGCAGGTGAAAAATAAAGTGACTCAAATGCCTGAAACTGAGGAAGAAGAATGAAACCTTCTTTCCTGTTGATCGCTTCGGTACTCCTGTTTATTATACTTTTTTTTGGATTTAGTAAAATCCCGCCGGAAGTAAGAAACCCTGAAAAGTCAGGTGTTTCAGAAATTGAAAATGTCGATTTATTAGCAGAAACCAACCTGATCAGGGATAGTTTAAATCCTAATGACCGGGACTACCTGGACTTGATGGAAAAACAAGTGGAGGCTGCTCCGGATGATTCATCTAAACGAATGGGATTGCAACAGCTTTCCGCTTATTGGTATCGCATGGGTTATATCAAAATAGCTGCAGAATATGCCCTCCGGATAGCTAAATTATACCCATCTGGTGAGACCTGGTCTATTGCAGCATCCAATTTTGTATTGGCTGCCAGGCAAGAAACACTGGCTCCTGAAAAAAAATCCGATGCTGTAGAAAAAGCCAAAGCCGCTTTTCTTCAGGCTAGTCAGGTCGATTCTGCCAATCTCAACCACCGGATCAATTATGCCCTGTTGTGCACCGATTTTCCATCCAAGGATCAACCCATGGAAGGGATACTGCAACTGAGGGAGCTCAATGAAAAATATCCGGAAAATGTTCCTGTCCTGTATCACCTGGCCCGGTTGGCCGTTCAGACCAATCAATGGGATAGGGCAAAAGAAAGATTGACTACGCTCCTGACACTCGATCCTGGTCATCAACGCGGAATTTGTTTAATGGCCACGGTCGCCAAACAGGAAGGAGATAAAAAAAATGAAGCCTATTGGTCAGCAAAATGTCAAATTGAAAACTAATGTTACCCGTTTTTGGTTATAACAACCAGTGCGAGTATCACTTAATAATAATATTTTAAAATTTAAATTTAACACATGCCTTGCGGTAAGAAAAGAAAACGCCATAAAATGGCAACGCATAAACGTAAAAAACGCTTACGTAAAAACAGACATAAAAAGAAATTGAGATAGTGATTTCATAAGCTTACTGGAATAGGAGAGGGCCCGGTCCCTCTCAGTTTCATTTCATCTTTAATTATTCGCTCCTTCCCCGGAAGGTCATCTTGCCGGGAGCTATTCCAAGAGGCTAAGTTTAATTCAAATTAAAATGGAGCGTGAACTCATTATCAATTCTACTTCCAAGGATGTAGAAATCGCTTTTTTGGAAGACGGCAAACTGGTAGAACTGCACCATCAACAATCGGATGAAAATTTCCAGGTAGGTGATGTGTTTTTAGGATCAGTGACTAAGCTTATGCCTGGTCTTAATGCCGCATTTGTCAATATTGGCCATTCCAAAGATGCTTTTTTGCATTATACCGATCTGGGACCTACCCTGATGTCTTTTTTGCATTTCGCGGATAAAGCCATCCAGGGCAAACTCAATACCCATTTGCTGGACCAATTTCAGATCGAACCTGAAATCAACAAATACGGTAAGGTCAATCAGGTGCTCACCCGCAAACAAAACATACTGGTTCAAATCCTGAAAGAGCCGATCTCTACTAAAGGGCCAAGGCTTTCCGGTGAGATCACCATTCCAGGCCGGTTTATGGTGTTGACTCCGTTTATCGACCAGGTAGCAGTTTCCAAAAAGATAGAAGACCAGGAAGAAAGAAAAAGACTGCAAATCCTGGTAGAATCTATCAAACCAAAAAACTTTGGGGTCATTGTACGCACTGCCGCTGCAGGTAAAAAAGTAGCCGATCTGCACGAAGAAATCAGCGACCTGGCCCAAAAATGGGAAACTATACATAAACAGTTGTATAAAGCAAGGGCACCAATGAAGTTGTTAAGTGAGCTAGACAAAACATCTTCCATGCTCCGGGACCTCCTCAATGCGTCCTTCAACAAAATCATTACCAATGACAGGGACTTGTATCAAAACATCAGGGCCTTATTACAAAACATAGCCCCTGAACAAACCAAAATCGTCCAACACTATAAGGGTGACCGACCCATCATGGAACACCTCGGTGTAGCCCGTCAGATCAAATCCTCTTTTGGTAAGACTGCTACCATGGCTACCGGAGCCTACCTGGTCATCGAACATACCGAAGCCATGCATGTGATTGATGTCAACAGCGGCCCTAAAATGCAAAAAACGGACCAGCAGTCTGCGGCACTGAGTGTCAACCTGGAAGCAGCAGCGGAAATTGCCCGCCAACTAAGATTGAGAGATATCGGCGGCCTCATCATCATTGATTTTATTGATATGAAGAGCCAGGAGCATAAGAACCATCTCTATAAAATGGTGAGGGAATATATGTCATCTGACCGGGCCCAGCACAGCGTCCTGCCGTTAAGCAAGTTTGGCTTGATGCAGATAACCCGTGAACGGGTAAAACCAGCAGTTAATATCAATACCAATGAGCTTTGCCCCACTTGCGGGGGTACTGGCCAAATCCAACCGTCTATTTTAATCACGGACGAAATCGAACGCGACCTGGAGTTTATCGTTGAAAACCGGCCAAAGACCCGGATCGTCCTGGAAATCCATCCATTTATCTACGCTTTTCTGACTAAAGGATTCTGGAACCGGCAAAGACAATGGTGGTGGAAATACAAACGATGGATATCTATACGGTCCAACGACAATATCGGTCTGACCAAATATAAATTATTTGATGAAAATGAAGACGAAATCAGGATGAACTGAACAGGAAAAATATTTTAAGTGAAATTCTGAAGACAGGTTTCAAATTTAGGATCTATTCTTATACTTCATTAATTTTAGGTTGGAAATTGAAAAAATTATGAAGCCTATGAAATACGCTATATTGATACTCTTACTGATTGTTGGATCGGGTTGCGCCAAGATCTATTACACTCCCGACGCAAAAAGCCTGGCCAATAGACATCAAAAAATTGCTATCCTGCCACCCAGGGTGTCAATTACTCCGCGTAAAAAATCCGATCCAACAGAGTTGGTCAATCAGCAAAAAGTGGAGACCAAAAATTTTCAAGTGGAAATTTACAGTTGGTTGCTGAGACGTAAAATGCAAAACAAGATCAACGTAGAAATCCTTGATCTGGAAACTACGGAAGCTAAATTGTATAATATGGGATATCCTGGTGAAAAAGTCCAGACCCCTTCCGAATTGGCGGAAGCACTGGGGGTAGATGCAGTAATGACATCAACTTTTGCGCTTTCAAAACCGATGTCCGAAGGAGGTGCTATTGCATTGGGAGTTATCCTGGGTATATGGCCCGCAACAAATCAAGTGCTTGTGAACCTGGAACTCCATGATAAGAATAAAGAAAAATTGATCTGGAGTTTTAACCATAAATTATCAGGATCTACGTTTAGCACACCTGCTATCTTGGTTGATGGTATGATGAGAAGGGCGAGTAAAAAAATGCCTTATACTATAGCTAACTAATACCAGCACCAAGCGTAACATTGGTACTTTAATTTCTTTTTTTGTAGTTAAATCTTATTGAATGAATTTAAAGTTTCAACCGAGATCAGATCACTTTTCACCTGCATGCTTCGGGTATTAATCTGTCCGCTCAACTGGGGACTAGGCCATGCTACCCGATGCAGGCCTATAATAGATTTACTTACTGCCCGAGGGCATGAGGTACACTTGGCTGGGGATGGGCTTTCCATTCAAATCCTAAAAACCAATTATCCGGCTTATCCGGTTCATTCCCTCGCTCCCTTAAACATTCAATATGGAACTGATTTTTGGGCCCGTCTAATGGTCCAGATACCAACCCTGATCTTTTGGGTGGTAAAGGATAAAATTGAGATAAACCGGCTTCAGAAATTATTTCAATTTGACCTGATTATATCGGATTCCCGACCAGGGTGCACCGTAAGCGGGGTCAGTTCGGTGTTTATTATTAATCAACCTTCACCGATAATTCCGATACAGGTGGTACAATGGCTGGTGCATCGGGTTTTGAGACGCTGGTATAAAAGAATTGACCGATTATGGATACCGGACCAGGAAGGAGATATAAACTTGAGTGGAAAATTAATTGAGTTGCCTTCATCCGTACCCACAAAACGCATTGGTTTTCTTAGTGTTCTGGAAAATGAATTTTCGGAGGCGATTCAAACAAACCCTGGAAAAATAGTTGCCATTGTATCGGGTCCGGAACCTGCACGCAGTGATTTTGAAAGGGCACTGTTGTATTGCCTTGCCAACCAGGATGCGCTTATCGTTGGGGGAAGGCCAGACCTCTCGATACAAACCAAAGGTTATTCCTCTTTTATGGATGCCATGGAGCTGGCAAAACAAATTAATGAAGCTGAATACATTATTTGCCGTGCCGGCTACAGCACCCTCATGGACCTGGCTGCTTATCATAAAAAACTTGTCCTGGTACCAACTCCGGGGCAAACGGAACAATTATATCTCGCCCGCCAAATCCAGGATAAAAAACAAGGAATCATCTGGGACATGCATCAGGTTACCTGGAAAACCATAAGGTCTGAAGCCGATCAAATGTTTCCTTTCTATATAAAAAACGATCCATTGCTGCTGGTCCATGCCATCGAAGAAGTAGAACGATGGTGTTCCGGTTCAGAAAGTGGTATTTAAAAATGAAATTAAACTTAAACCCCGATCTTTATAACTTGTCTTAATTTGCAGGTATGATCCGTATAATAGGTATGTTGGTTTGTTTAGGAGTGGCATGGTTAGCCCATTCACAAAACACCCGCTATGGAATTAAACTGGGTCCTTCGGTTGGATTTCAAAGGTGGAATTATTTTCAAAATGATCCATTGTATAAATACCATGGGGACCTTTGGATTGAATCCTACCAGGATGAAGACCCCTTTTCCATATTTGCTCAGCTGGGATATCATCGAAAAGGTAGCGCTACGAGGTTTTACGGTCCCATTCAGATTGATAATCAGATTTATGATATACCTGCAAATGAATTTATTTTTAATAATCTGTCACTGCAGGTAGGAGTTAAGAAGAAATTTCCCTGGGGTGGGGTATTAGGATATTATGCCTTTGGATTAAGAGGGGAGTATACGGTTTCCACCAACCTGGACCTATACGATCGGATCAACCAATTTGTGCCGGTTTATCCCTTTAATGCTGCAGTGAAAAGGGTGTTGGCCGGTTTTACCCTTGGGGGTGGGGTGGAACTGCCTTTCGGAGCGCTGGCCGGCAGCGTGCTGGAACTTAATATCTGTCCTGACCTGACCAAACAATACTATCAACCTCAAATCAACAATATTATTGACATTTACCAACCTGGCCAGACCACCATGATACCAGAAAAAAGTATCAAAAATCTGACCCTCGAACTTTCCCTGGGAGTCTATTTTACCCGAAAAGTAATTTATATCGATTAATTTTTATAGCCTTTAATTGTCTCACAATCAACCTTATAATTTTTTATAACGTAATTATACGTTTTAAAATTAAAAAATTAGTTGACAAACGCATTCTGGCGTTGTATATTTGATTCATCCAAACCAAATTGTTTTATGCGCAAACGATTAACCAAAGCAGAAGAAGAAATCATGCAGATTATCTGGTCCAAGGGAAGGGTATTAGTCAGTGATATCCTGGATGAGTTGGGTGAGCCCCGACCCCCTCATAGCACCATTTCATCCATTGTCCGTATTCTGGAAAAAAAAGGGTTTGTAAACCATAAGGCATATGGCAGGACCTATGAATATTTTGCGGCTATCCCCAAGGAAGAATACAGTAAACATTCTGTAAAAGACCTGATAGCGGAATATTTTGGAGGATCCGCCAATCGATTGGTTTCCTTTTTGGTACAGGAAAACGACCTGAACCTGAAAGAATTGGGCCAACTAATGGAGGCCTTGGAAAAAAATAAAAAGAAAAAGTCATGATCACCTGGATATTGCAAAGCAGTCTATGCTGGTTATTTTTCCTGTTAATCTATAGGACCTTTCTGCAGAAAGAGACCTTTTTCAGGTTCAACCGGTATTATCTGATAGGGACCTTGCTGTTGGGGGCAATTATTCCTTTAATCAGATTAATCTGGGACCAGTGGACGATGCAGGACAAAGACCTGCCGGTATACGCTGCTTTTCAAGGTACTGCCAGGATTCTGGAATTTCAGTTCAATTCACCAACCGGTCTAAGCGCCATAGATTGGTTTGCCATATTGAGCCTGATCTATTGGGCTGGTGTGGTTGTTAGTTTCGGGTTACTGGCCAAAGAATGTATCGGAATCCTGCGGCTTATCCGGACCTGTCCTAAAAAACGGATGGGGGATTACATTCAGGTTGCCACGGACTTTGAACACCTGCCATTTTCTTTTCTCCGTTTTATTTTTATCAGTGACAAGGTAAAATTTAAGGACAAGGAATTGAATCGTATACTCCGGCACGATACCAGTCATGTCACGGACTGGCATACGCTGGATGTATTACTCGTTGAACTCATTTCCGTGATGGCCTGGTGCAGCCCTATGGTTTATTGGTACAAAAAATCCATCCGCAATACGCATGAATATCTTGCAGACGCGCTGGTCACCAGGTCGAATGACAAAAACAGTTATGGCCGTTTGCTGATAGACCATTCCCAGCGTGGTCTGCATATGGCTTTGGCCAACCATTTTATTTACTCACAATTAAAAAACAGAATCAACATGATGATGAAATCAAGATCCAGACCTGTTCAAGCCTGGAAATATACTTTAATAATACCTATGTTATTTATATTGGGATTGTTATTTGCGTACAAATCAGATGTAATGTATCATTCTGATCCGATACTGGATTTAATCCATCCGGAAGAAATAGGGTCAGACTCTGTTTATACCGAGGTCGACGTTATGCCAGGGTTTCCGGGCTGCAAACATTTAAGGTCTGAAGCGGAGCAATCTGATTGTTCGTTACAAAATATGATCACCTATTTATCAAAGACCACCCGTTATCCCGGCTCCGCTCGTCAATTGGGTATACAAGGAACGGCTTTAATCAGTTTTGTAGTCAATACGGATGGTTCATTGACTGAATTCGAATTACTTAAAGATCCAGGTCAGGGTACCGGCAGCGAGGCCTTGAGGGTTGTAAAGGGAATGAATGAACTCCCGGAACGATGGACCCCGGGTGAAGTGAATGGAAAAGCCGTGAGGGTAAAAATGACCCTGCCGGTCAAGTTTAAATTGGATATACCTTTGAAACCCGTATCAGGGTCGGAGAAAATAAATTTTTCCGGACAGGCTATATATATACTAAACGGAGACCGGGTTACACTGGACGAAATCCAAAATATATTGCCTGACCAGATAACCTCTATCCATGTATTAAAAGATCAAAAAGCCATAGACCAATATGGGCCTGAGGGTAACTTGGGCGTTATCGAAATTTTAACCAAACCGAACTATTTTGTGAATGGCGAAGAATCCACCAAAGAGCTAGTGGATAAAATCCCTTTAGATCAGATCACTACCATGGATGTAGTTAAATACGGGAAAAAAGAAACGGGTATCGTCAATATCCGAACCACAGTCGATCCGGATCCGGCATTAAATGAAAAAACCTTAAAAATGCTCGGTGACGAAAAACGTTTACTGGTATTGGATAATAGTCCTATCAAACTGGAAACCCTCCTGACTATAGCTTCAAAAATAAAATCCATGCACCAACTGGAAGTAGAAGAG
>Ga0163144_10011154_pt1 | contig 19042 bp, 13 predicted proteins | sample OliLak19BULKMAT1_FD_123175 | JGI IMG/M metagenome (GOLD analysis project Ga0163144, IMG submission 123175) | Freshwater microbial mat bacterial communities from Lake Vanda, McMurdo Dry Valleys, Antarctica - Oligotrophic Lake LV.19.BULKMAT1 | ecosystem: Environmental > Aquatic > Freshwater >... | reverse complement strand
GTTGAGGGATTAGAGGCTCGTGCATATAATAATTTAAAAAATGGTGAACTTTTTATGGGGGCTAATAAATATTATTTAGCTGAACAAAGCTTTAAATTAGCCAAAATTTTATACGAACAAAATAATTCAACCCAAACCTTAAATTACTCGCAGGTAATTAGCGATTTAGGTTTAATGTATCAATCAAAAGGGCGTTATACAAAAGCAAAGCCTTTTAACGAACAAGCAATTACTCTTCGCGAAAATTTTGAAAATAAAGGTATGTATATTGTAGCAATAAATAATAATGCTGTTTATTATAAAGAAACTGGTAATTACACAGTTGCAGAAGAGCAGTTTAAAAAAGCCTTAACTCTTGCAAATTCAATAAACGATGCTTTGGCAATTGCATTAATTAATAATAATTTAGCTATGACCTATTTGGATATGAATAAGCTAAAAGATGCCGAAACCTTTATGAATGCTAGTTTAGTTGAAGCAATTAAAGTTATTAAAGAAACTGAAAGTAATTATATTAAACTTCAAATTAATTTAGCAAATATTTATCGCTTTGAAAAAAAATATAAAGAAAGTGAAGAGCTATATTTAAAAGCGATTGACATAAAAGAAAAAAAACTTGGTAAACATCCTGATTTAGCTCATCTTAAAAAAGGTTTAGCGCAATTATATATGGAAATGGGTAAAACCGCCGAAGTAGAAAAATTATTACTTAGTGCCTACGATATTGATAAAAGAAAATTAGGCGAGAATAATCCTGCTACACTTTCTATCGAACAAGAATTAGGTAATTTTTATCGCTTTAATGCTAACCCTACTAAGGCAAATGAATTATTGACAAAAGTTGTACTAAAGAAAAAAGAAATTTACGGCGAAGCTCATCCTAACTACATTCAAGCCCTTGAAGATTTAGCGCTTACACAATGGGAACTCACAAAAGTTACGGAAGCAACAACTAACTACAAAATTGTAATTGATAATACTTTAAATTATATAAACACGTTTTTTAATTCGTTAAATGATAATGAAAAAACTTTGTATTGGGAAAAAACAAATACCCGTTTACAACGCTTTTATTCCTTTGCTGTAGCCAATTCTAAGCAAAACGAGAGTAATAACGAATTAGTAATTCAACTTTTTAACACGCTAATAAATACTAAAGGTTTTTTATTAAATAATTCTTCAAAAATTAGAAATATAATTTCTAGTAGTACCGACGAAAATTTAAAAGCTACCTACAATCAATGGTTGGAAACTAAGGAAAATTTAAATCAGGCTTTTCAATTAAGCAAAGAAGAATTAGCACAAGAAAAAGTTAATTTAGATAGTTTAAAAAACCGAGTTAACGACTTAGAGCGCGAACTATCTCAAAAAAGTTCTGCTTTTAAAGAAGGAAACGACAACACACTTTTAACCTATGAAAGTATCCAGCTACAACTAAAACCAAACGAGGCCGCTATTGAAATTTTACAGCTTAATACATACAAAAATGGTTTTACGGGTAACGGACTTTATCTTGCCTTAGTTTTAAAATCAAATGATTTAAAATTAATTACAATTGGAAATGTATCAGAAATTAACGATGTAATAGTTGCTTTTAGAGAAAAAACTATTAATCAAAAACCTGAAAATGAGGCCTACCTGCCAAGCTGGAAAGCTTTAGATGACCAATTAGTTGATATTACAAAACTATATATATCAAGTGATGGCGCTTACCACCAATTAAGTATTAATGCTTTAAAAGATGGCTCGCAAAAATATTTAGTTGATAAATACAACATACAATTCGTTGGCAACACAAAGGATATTATTGATGTAAAGCAAACGGAAAATTTATCTACAAAACCTACTACGGCTTTTCTAATTGGCAACCCAACCTACGGAAAAAGTGGCGCTATTGATCAATTACCTGGAACAGAAGCTGAAGTTAAAAACATTAATAAATTATTAATTAGCTTTAAAGTTAAAGCTACAGCACTTTATGGAGCAAAGGCTACAGAAGCCGAAGTAAAAAAAATTAATTCGCCAAGCATTTTGCATATTGCTACACATGGTTATTTTTTATCAGATTTAAGTCAAATGGAAACTAGCAAAGTTTTGGGGGTAGATATTAGTGCCGCCAAAGAAAACCCTTTATTACGCAGCGGCGTTTTGCTTGCAGATTGTGATAATGTTTTTGAGGAAAATTACCATGTTGCAGCAAATTCTGAAAATGGCATTTTAACCGCTTACGAAGCTATGAGTTTAAATTTAGACAAAACCGATTTAGTTGTTTTAAGTGCATGCGAAACAGGTTTGGGTGCGGTAAAACAAGGCGAAGGCGTATATGGTTTGCAACGTGCTTTTTTAATTGCTGGGGCTAAAAGTATTATTATGAGCTTATGGAGTGTAAGCGACGAAGCAACTATGCAATTAATGACTTTGTTTTATACCAACTATGCAAAAAGTGGTAATAAACAACAAGCCTTTGCCGAAGCAATTAAACAGTTAAAAGTAAAATATAAAGAACCATTTTTTTGGAGTGCTTTTGTAATGTTAAGCAAGTAATAAATTTTAATTTAGCACAATAATTCCTTATCTTTAACGTTAATAGTTTATACATCTTTTCTAAAAATGCGTTTACTACTTTATAGTTATTTAATACTTTTATCTTATAATATTTTTTCACAAATAGGTCCAAGGCAATGGCAAGACCATTTGGGGTTTAATTATTGTAATACTCTTACTGGTTTTGGCTCAGATATTGTTGCCTCAAATGGCAATGGTATAGTAAAAATTGACCAAACTGATTACAGTTCTCAACGTTTAAATAAAATTAATGGTTTAAATGATATAGGGGTACGTTTATTGCGAGTAAACCCAAATAATAATAAACTTTTAGTTATTTATGATAATTGTAACATTGATGTTATTGATGCGGATTATAACATTAAAAATTATTCGGAGTTTAAATTAAAATTACTAAGTGGCAAAAAAATAATAAATGAAGTAACATTTAGCGGCAAATTTGCTTATTTGGCATGTGGTTTTGGTATAGTTTTATTTGATACTGAAAAATTAGAAATAAAAGAAACGTATTACATAGGACCCAACGGAACCGATTTAGAGATTTACCAACTTGCTTTAACAGATTCTTTAATTTATGCCGCTACACCAAAAGGACTATACAAAATAAATTACAAAACAAAATTATTAAATAATTATAAAAATTGGATAGTTGATTCGCTTCCGCGTATTCCAAAAATATCTCCAATTGGTAGTGTGGTAAATGTTGGCGGAAAATTAGTTGCGGCATATTCGCCTTGGAAATTAGATAAAACACAAAATCAAAAGGATACCCTATTTACATCAATTAATAATATATGGAGTAAATATTTACAAAATGCCTACCCAGTAACAATTATAAAATTTTGTCAGTCGAATCAAAATTCATTAGCCTATATTGATCAGTTTGGCATGCAGTATCGCGATTTTTCAACTGACGTTTTGCAGTGTTATGTAACATCTTTTAATGGCAACAATATTAATTTTTTAGACGGTTTTTTTGCTAAAGATGGAAATAGCAATGTATCGTATTGGATGGCTGACGGCACAAATGGCGTCGTTCAAAGTTTTGGCTCTAGCCCTTTTTATGCTCAACAAGCTATAAAGGTTGATGGTACAAAAACTAATGCTGTTAGTAACATTGCCGTTTTTGATGGCAAAGTTGCGGTTGCACCATCTTATCAAAGTAAAGAAGGAGGAACCAGCTACTACACAAATGGTGTAAATATTTTAGAGAATGGTAATTGGGATGAATTTAAATTTAAAGACTTAAATGGTAATATTATTTATGATATTAATGCTGTTTACTTTGATAAAAAAGACAAAACCCGTTACTTTGCTTCATCTTGGTTTAGCGGATTATTAGAATATAAGGATAATAAATTAGTTGCTGTTTATAATTACTCAAATTCAGGTGTTACAGAGGTTTACCCTGGTGCAGTAAGAGGCAGTGGTTTAGGAATGGATAATGAGGGCAATTTGTGGTTTGCTACTAGTGATGTAACTACTTTTTTAAATGTATTAAAAACAAATGGCTCCATTCAAAAATTTAATTTTGGAGTAGCAAAATTTGTACGTAGAATTTTAGTAGATAAAAACAACTTTATTTGGGTAGCGCACGAACGCGATGGTGGTTTGACAGTGTTTAATGGTAATAATTTTCCTACCCCCCAATTAAATGCAAACTATAAAGTGTTAACCAAAGATGCTGGAAGTGGTAATTTAGAATCAAATGCTGTTTATTGTTTGGCTGAAGATAAGGATGGTAAAATATGGGTCGGCACAGCCGCAGGTATTCGTGTATTTTATAACCCCTCAACTATTTTTACAAGTACCAATTTTGATGGGCAACCTATAAAAATTGTTCAAGATGGAAATGTAGAATTGTTATTGGAAAAAGAAACCGTTACTAGTATTGTTATTGATGGTGCTAATAATAAATGGGTTGGTACTTTTAATAGTGGAGTTTATTGTTTTAGTCCCGATGGTTTAAAGGAATTGTATCATTTTACGAAAGACAATAGTCCATTATACTCAAATAGTATAATTGATTTAAATTATGATATAGCAACTGGCGATGTTTTTATTGGCACCGATATTGGCCTACAATCTTTTAGAAGCACAATAATTGAAGGCGATGAATTTTACCAAAATGTATTTGCGTATCCAAACCCCGTAAAGCCAAACTATCAAGGCACAGTTTTAGTTCGTGGTTTAATTGATAATTCTATAATAAAAATTGTTGATGAAAGTGGTAACCTTGTTTGGGAAACAAAATCAACAGGTGGGCAAATAGAATGGAATTTAAAAACATTTACAAATAATAGAGTGCATACTGGTGTTTATGTTGTGTATGCAAGCAGTGCCGATGGCGAACAGCGCGCCGTTACAAAAGTTTTAGTGGTTAATTAATGCGTATATCCGACAAAGCCATTTTATTACAAAGTATAAAACATGGCGACAAAAAATATATTTTAAAATTATATACCTTACAAAATGGCTTAGTTACTGCCTTTGCAGCTGTTGGTTCATCGCCCAAATCAAAAATAAAAACAAGTGCGTTATTGCCATTAAATTTATTAGATGTCGAATTAGTTATTAAACAAAACTCTGAAGTTCATCAATTAAACGAAGTAAGTTGTTATTACGTTACCACAACAATACATACCTCATTATTTAAATTAAGTATTGCGCAGTTTATAAATGAAACTTTAATTAAATCGCTAAAAGAACAAAGTGCTAATAAATATTTATTCGAATTTATTGAAACCTGTATCCAATTTTTGAATACAAACGAAACTAATTTTACTAATTTACATTTATATTTTTTAAGTGAGTTAACAAAATATTTAGGTATTGAACCTCAAAATAACTACGATAGCCATAATTGTTATTTTGATTGCAGAGAAGGTCTATTTAGTAATTACAATTTGGCTTTTCCCTTGGGATTAAATTTAGAAGAATCAATATTGCTTAGCGAATTTTTAAAAATAAATAGTCTAAAAGTTACAATTACCCATTTTCAACGCCAACAATTACTTACTGGTTTATTGGCATACTACTCAATACACATTCCTAATTTTGGAAATTTAAAAAGTGTAGCCGTTTTACAAGAAGTGGTAGCAATATAATCTTGTTTAGAGGTTAGGCTACTTCAACTACCTTCAAATTATCAATATAAACCAATAACATTTTTATTTTTTTATAGCCCATAGTTTGTAATGCATTTTGGTATTTTAATAATTGATTAAAATACTTTTTATTATTTTCTTTTCCTGTTTTATAATCAATAATTATAGTTTCATTATTTATAAAAACAAGTTTATCGGGTCGTAATATTTCGCCATTGGCAGTAATTAATTCGGCTTCTAGTTTTTGCGAAACTCCATCTATATAAAAGAGATGCAATTGTGGATGAAGTATTACTTTTAAAATTTTTTGTTTATAGTCTCTTATTTCTTTTAAGGTTATTAAACCATTTAATACCTCAGTTTCTAAAACAGAATCTATATCTTTTTCCGATTTTATTCTTGATAAAATACTATGCATAATGATACCGTGTTGTTTGGCATCTTCGGCTTCAAAAGAGTTTTGTAAATAACTTGCTTTTATTTTTACAACCTCGTTATGAGTATTAAACTGCAAAGGTTGCAAATTAAATGTTTTAGAATTTTCTTTTTTATGTTTTAAAGGGAGGGAATTTACATTGCCTAATTCATAAAAAAATTCAGATGATTGTTTCAATTGTATTTGCGCATAATCATCTATCCATTTACTAATTAAGGGTTGTGTGTTACCTACCGACGAATGAGTAATAACATGTAAACGATTTACAGCTCGTGTAAAAGCAACATACAGTAAATTTAAATTATCTAAAGTTTGCTCTTGCGTTTCGTCTTCAAACTCAGCTTGTAAGCCAGCATTAATTACCTTACTTGTTAAGTTAACAACTGCCACTGGTAATTTTGTTTGTGTTGATTTAATATTTACCCAACTATCGTTTGCTTTGTATTGTTGCCAATTACAATAAGGTACTATTACTACTGGAAACTCTAAGCCCTTGCTACCGTGAATAGTTATAATTTTTACAGCATTAATTGTTTCAGGAATAATCATAGATGCTGATTTGCTTCGTTTTTCCCACCAATCAATAAATGCAACAAGATTACTGTTTTTAGTAACTAAATACTCATTTACCTCATCTAAAAAAAAACGCAAGTAAGAATAACCATTTTTATTTAAATGTAAGGCATTAATAAAATAAATACAACTATCTAATAAATTTGATAAACTGTAATCGTTGGGATAAATAATAATATTTAAATTATTTAAAATTTCGAATAACGATTTATTTATTGATAATTGATTTAATGCAAAACTAAATTGCGTTTGATTAATTAATTGTGTTTGTAGCGTATAATTTAAAACTGTAGCAGCACTTATTGTATCGTTTGTGTTTGCTAAATAATTTAAAAAGGCAACTAAAGTATTTACTTCTAAATTTGATTTTAATAATAACGAGTCGCTTGATACTACGGGTATTTTTTGCTCAACTAAATAATTTGCTATTTTATTTCCGTCAGCTACTTTGCGTGTAATAATGCAAATATCTTTATATTCAAAATTAACATCTAATGCTTGTTGAATGTATTTATTTATTAGTTCAAAATTTAATTCGTCAACAGTTTGTTTTTCTACCTTACCAGTATTTAATGTTACATAACCCAATTCGTTATTTTTTATTTCTTGGGCTTGATTTTCGTAAATAGGTTTTGTAATATCGTTTAATAGTTTGGTGCTTAAACTATCAAATAAATTATTGTTAAAATCAATTATTGTTTTTACACTTCGGTAATTGGTATTTAAATTATATTCTACAAAATTTCTATCCAGTGTTTCGGCGCGCTCCTCAATAATAAAACTATTTGTTTTATTTTCAATTTTAGGCAAAATACTAAATTGATTTACGTTAGCATTGCGCCATCTATAAATACTTTGTTTACCATCGCCTACAATTAAATTAAACCAACCATTAGCCAACGAATTATCTAACAAGGGCAATAAATTTTGAAATTGTAAACTGCTTGTGTCTTGAAACTCATCTAATAAAAAATGATGGTATTTATCGCCCAAACGCTCATAAATAAAGGGAGTGGGTTCATTATTTATTAAATTAAAAATAGTTTTATTAAACTCGCTAATAAATACAATTTGCTCTTCTTGTTTTTTTTCCTCAGAAATTTCTTCAATTTTTTTAAGAAGCAATAACGGGTAAATTTGTTTAGAAATTAACATGCATAAACTATAATATTTAAAATGAGTTTCAATAAAATAAATTAATTCTTTAGCATTTGCAGTAAATTGACTGGATAAACTTTCGATTAAAGTAATATTATCTTTTTTACCAGCCCATTTATTATCGTTAATAGCTTTTTGTAATCTACTGCCAGAAACATCCTCTAAAATAACATCAGCATTATAGCATTTATAAAAAAAGTTTATAGCACCATTTTTTCCATAATAAAAATCGTCCATAACTATGTTATGTTTTAAAATTATTTCGATAGTTTTATTCGCCAATAATTTTAATTCGTTTTTATAAAAGCGCACAAAAACTATTAATTCTTTACGAATTTTTTCTAATTCGTTTACGTCTACTAGTTTTAATTTTTGTACGTATTCATCCGAATTTTCTTTTTGTAGTAACTCAGCAAACTGTTTTATGTGTTGTTCAGGGTCCCAGCCAGCATTATCTTCGGCTTTAGTTAGCGCATATTCTTTTAATAATTTACCTACATACTCATCTTCACCAATTTTATTAATTAAACTATTAATTACGGTTTCGTAAAAATTTTTAACATCTAATTCAACATTAAAATTTATGGGTAGTTTTAAATCGAAAGCAAAGGTTTTTACTAATTTATGCGTAAAGCTATCAATTGTTCCAACCGAAAAATCGGAATAATGGTGCAATATGTGGCCTAATACTATCTGAGATCTTTTTTTCAACTCAGTTTCGGTTATTTTTAATTCGTTACATAGTAATGTTCCTACAAGGGGCATTGCCTCATTTGTTGATATAAAATTTAAAGCCTCTATCACGCGTGCCTTCATCTCGGCAGCTGCTTTATTGGTAAAGGTTACAGCTAAAATATACTTGTAATTAAATTTTAGTTTATTTTCGTCACACAAGGCCAATCGTAAATACTCTTTAACGAGTGTAAACGTTTTTCCGCTACCAGCACTTGATTTATAGACAACAAAATTTTTCATCTGCTCTAAGTTATGTAATCATTATTAATTTTTTAAATTATTTATTAAGATGCTAAAATATTTTGTTTTTAAATTTTGTAATTGTAAATTAGTATAAATATTAAACCCGACTTATGGCAAATGATAGTTTTGCGTTTAAACAATTTACTATAAAACAAAATAAATGTGCCATGAAAGTTGGTACAGATGCTGTACTATTGGGTGCTTGGGTAATACCAAACGGTAGCAAAACTATTTTAGATATAGGAACTGGTACTGGAATTATAGCCTTAATGCTAGCACAAAAGAGTGATGCTAAAATTTTAGCTATTGATATTGATAAAGAAAGTACCGAACAAGCAAAAAATAATGTGAGCGAAAGTTTGTTTAACACAAAAGTTGATGTTGTGCATTCTTCTTTTCAAGAAATGACAAAAACATTTCCCCAAAAATTTAATTTAATTGTAACTAATCCGCCTTACTTTATTGATTCATTAAAAAGTTTAAGCGATACCAGAAAATATGCGCGCCACAACGATTTATTATCGTTTGACGATTTAATTGACGGTGTAAAAAAATTATTACATGATAAGGGAAAATTTTGTTTAATCTTACCTAAAAATGAGGCTTTAATTTTTAGAGAATTAGCAAAACAAAAAGGTTTGTACTTATCAAAGTTAATGCGAGTGCGCACTAAGCCTACAATCGAAACCGAAAAACGACATTTAATGCAATTTGAATTTAGAGAAACCGAATTTAGCGAAAGTACTTTAATTATTGAATCGGAAAAGCATTTTGATTACACAGATGATTATAAAAATTTAACAAAAGATTATTATCTTAATTTTTAGATGAAAAAATTTATATTTTTCTTTACTATATTTTTTTGTATTACACTTAACGCTCAGGTAGACAGCGTATATTATGGCAATAAATCTCGCGATACCACTACAGTTAAAAAGACAAAAAAAAAGCAGGACTGGCTAAAAAAAGTTACCTATGGTACTAATTTTGGGTTGTTGTTTGGAAATTATACATACATAAATTTATCGCCTAACATTGGGTATAATTTCTCTAAAAATTTTAATGCTGGGGTGGGTTTAATATATAATTATTTTAGTATAAATTATGGTGTACAATACGGTCGAATTTCACAAACAGTATATGGCCATCATACCTATGCCCGCTATATGGTTACTCAAAACACGTTTTTATTAGCACAATACGATAGATTATTACAACCTAATTTTTATAGTAATTCTAATCCCGACCAAAAAATTTGGGTAGATTATGTTATGGCAGGTGGAGGTTATAGATTAAAGTTAGGAAATAAATCTGCCTTAATGACTTCTATAATGTATAACTTTACTGCTAGTCCATTATCAATTTTTCAGAATCCTATTATACAAATTGGGTTTTTTGGTAGCTTTTAAATTATATTTTTTGTATAGTAAATACTATATTTACGAGTTATATATTTTCAAAAAACCTTATGCATAAATAGAATTATGAACTCCAAAATAACCCTTCTTGAACAAAAAAAAGCCGAAGCTCTATTGGGTGGCGGTCAAAAACGTATCGATTCACAACACAAAAAAGGTAAGTTAACAGCCCGCGAGCGGTTACATTTTTTGTTAGATGAAGGCAGTTTTGAAGAGATTGGAATGTTAGTAACGCACCGCAGTAAAGATTTTGGTTTAGAAAAAGAACAGTATTTGGGCGATGGCGTTGTTACAGGTTACGGTACTATTGCAGGACGATTGGTATATGTTTTTTCGCAAGATTTTACAGTGTTTGGTGGTTCGTTATCTGAAACACATGCCGAAAAAATTTGTAAAGTAATGGATTTAGCTATGAAAAACGGCGCACCTTTTATTGGCTTAAACGATAGTGGTGGCGCACGTATACAGGAAGGCGTTGTTTCTTTAGGAGGTTATGCCGATATTTTTTACCGCAATGTACGTAGTAGTGGGGTTATTCCCCAACTAAGTGCTATTATGGGCCCTTGTGCCGGTGGTGCAGTGTATAGCCCAGCTATGACCGATTTTATTTTAATGGTTGAGAACACTAGCTACATGTTTGTAACAGGACCAAACGTTGTAAAAACAGTTACACACGAAGAAGTTACCAGCGAAGAATTGGGTGGGGCAATTACCCACGCTACAAAAAGCGGAGTAACACATTTTGCGTGTGCAAATGAAGTGGAGGCCATTAATTATTTAAAAACATTATTAAGTTATATTCCGCAAAACTGTGAGGAAGATGCACCAAGCATACCTTACGAGCAGAGCGGCTCGGAACTTAGGACAGAATTAAATTCTATTATTCCTGAAAATGCCAACCAGCCTTACGATATAAGAGAGGTAATTGAAAAAGTAATTGATGATGGTACTTTTTTTGAAGTGCATAAACTATTTGCCGAAAATATTGTGGTTGGTTTTGCGCGCTTAGCTGGGCGAAGTATTGGTATTGTAGCCAACCAGCCTGCGGTATTGGCAGGCGTGTTGGATATTCATTCAGCAATTAAAGCTGCTCGCTTTGTGCGTTTTTGCGATTGTTTTAATATTCCATTATTGGTATTTGAAGATGTACCGGGCTTTTTACCGGGTACCGACCAGGAGTGGAATGCTATTATTACCAATGGGGCAAAGTTATTATATGCCTTTAGTGAAGCCACAGTGCCACGTATAACTGTAATTACTCGTAAGGCTTATGGCGGCGCTTACGATGTAATGAATAGTAAACATATTGGCGCCGATATGAACTATGCCTGGCCAAGTGCTGAGATTGCAGTAATGGGCGCAAAAGGCGCTGCCGAAATTATTTTTAAAAACGAAATTAATTCAGCTACAAATAAAGATGAAAAGTGGAAGGAAAAAGAGACTGAATACCAAACCATGTTTGCCAACCCTTACCGTGCAGCCGAACGTGGCTTTATTGACGAAGTAATAAAACCCGAACAAACCCGCGAAAAATTAATACGTGCTTTTAAAATGTTAGAGAATAAAGTAGATAAATTACCTAAGAAAAAACATGGTAATATTCCTTTATAAAGCTAAAACAAACTTATTTGGTCGCTATTATCTTCTTTAATTTTAGGCTTGTGCATTTTTTGAAAGGATAGATTGCCATCAATCGTTTTTTCCCGTTCCTTGGTTTTTGCAACAATAGTTTCAATATCGGCAATAGCAAGTTCTATTTCGCTTGGTGCATTTGGTATCTTGTTTTCTGCTTTTAAAATACGAGCTTCAACGGTTTGTTTCCACCAAATATTAAGTAATTGAGATGACCTTGCGTTGTTGTTTTTTAATGCCAATTGCGATTGAATATGTATTAAGTCTAGTTTTTTAACTAATTGCTTATCCGATAATGTTGTTAATGTATTTACATAGTCATCCCAATTATCAAGTGCAAGTTCTATACGAGTATTTTTTGTTTCCATTTTTTATGCGTTTAGTTTAGCACCCTTTTGAGGCTTTGGTCAAAGGGCGGGGGAGGGAATCGCTGTATTTTAACTTCCTCTCTATAGCCACTCAATAGACTTAAACTGCGTATTCTATCAATTCTGTTTTTTTCTTTGTTTTACCGCGTTTAAAATAATTTCTCTTACATTATTTATTTCGTTTAATACTTCCCCATCTTTAAACCGTATTACTTTTAAACCTTACACTGCTAATTTCTGTTGAATAATTATATCGTTTTAATTACTTAAATTAAAGTATGCCTGTAACCAACCGTTTATAAAATACATAGTTTTAAGAGAAAGGTTATTGGAGTGTTAAAAATTAATTTAACACAATTTCCTTAACGGCATTTACCCATACATCGTTTGTGTTTAGGCTGCCAACAAGGGTAATTTTTTCGCCACCATGTTCTTTAAAAAGTTCTTCGTATTCGGCGCCAATTTCGTGTATGGTTTCTAAACAATCTGCAACAAATGCAGGTGAAAATACTAATAATTTTTTAGCCCCTTTTTCTGCTAATTCCTTTACAACCTTGTCGCTAAAGGGCTTTAACCATTTTTTATCTAATCTACTTTGAAAACTTGTAGTGTATTTTCCTTCGGGTATTGCTAAAGCTTTTATTAAAAAACGTGATGTTTCAAAACAATTGGCACGGTAACAATATTGATTATCTTTTGTAATTGAATCGCAACAACTACCCAATTTACAGCTATTACCGCCATAATGTTCAGAAACTTTGCGAATATGCCTTTCGGGTAAACCATGGTAACTAAAAATAACATGGTCGTAATCGTTTATATTATGGTTTTTTGCCTCAATTAAAAGGGCTTCTAAAAATTTTGGATGATCGTAAAATTTGCTAATAATGTTTAGGTTTGGAATTACTTCCCAACCTTTAATTTGTTTTAAAACTTCTTCAATAGTGCTGCCAGTGCTACTGCTAGCATATTGCGGATAAAGTGGAAGGATGTGAATTTTTTCGGGGCGTTGTTGGCGAATTTTTTCTAAAACGCTTTTTATACTTGGGTTTTGGTAGCGCATAGCTAATTCAACTGTATAACGCTTATCAACATGTAGTTGTAGTTTTTCCTTTAAGGCAATGCTGTTAAGAAGTAGTGGAGAGCCTTCTTTTGTCCAAATAGCTTTGTATAATTTACTTGATTTAAAACTGCGTGTAGGCACAATTATTAAATTTACTAAAATAAACCGTAAAATTGGGTTAACATCTATTACACGCCCATCATTTAAAAATTGAGTTAAATATTTACCCACCTTGCCAGTTGTTGGCGAATCGGGTGTACCTAAATTTATAAGTAAAATAGTTTCTTTCATTATTAAATTAACAACTAATTTGCATTACTGTTTAAATCAGATTCGGTATTATTAACATCAGAATTATTAGTAGATGTTGTTTGCGGTTGAGGTGTTTTTTTTGTAAAACGTTTTTGAAAGGCAATAATTATACCTACGCCCAAAGAAATTGAAAAATCAGCAAAATTAAAAATAGGTCTAAAAAACTGAAAATCCTCACCTCCCCAAAAAGGAAACCACGTTGGGAATTGGCCATTTACAATAGGGAAATAAAACATATCTACTACTCTGCCGTGTAAAACAGACGCATATCCGCCGCCTTCAGGCAAAAATTTAGCCACATTAAATTCGTCACTTTCGCCAAATAAAACGCCATAAAAAACACTGTCTAAAATATTACCCACTGCACCAGCTAATATTAAGGAAACTGAAAAAATAAAACCAATATGTTCTTTATTCCTAACAATATGGCGGATATAAAATACACCACCTATACAGGCTAATATGCGAAATACGCTTAAAATAATTTTACCATAATTACCACCAAACTCAAAGCCAAATGCCATACCTGGGTTTTCGGTAAAGTGAATAATGCACCAATTGCCTACATTTGCAACCTCACCTAATGGATAATTTAATTTTATATAAATTTTTACAAACTGATCTATAATTAAAACAGTTAAAACAGTAAGTAAAGGAATTTTAATTTTTTGAAACATTAATTGTTTTTTTGGAGTGGTAAAGATATACTTTTAGCCATAAAAAAATAAACTAAATTAATCGTTAAATTTAAAAGTTTAATTATTTTTAGTAAATTAGAATTTAATTTATCATATCCCTTCAATTAATGCACCGCGCTCTAATTCGTACTATTTTTTTTATTTTTTTAATAAATTTAAACTGCATTTCTCAAATAGATTCTATTAAAATTAAATTTTTAGAGAAAAAAGCTTATTCAATTTGTGAGGAAGAACCATTACGAACAATTACTTTAGGACGAGAAGTACTCGAAATTTCTAACGATCAAAATTTTGTTGAGGGGCAATCAATTGCATTTAATTTAATAGGTGTAGGGTATGATGTTTTGGCAAATTACGACTCGGCATTGTATTATTATAATTTAGCATTAATTAAAAATAAACAAATTAGCAACCCAAGTTTAAAAGCAAGTATTTTTAATAATATTGGTTTAACTTATTGGAATAAATCCGAATACAAGCTAGCGATTACGGCTTATTATCAAGCTTTAAATTTATTTAAAAAGATAAATGATATAAAGGGATTAGCGAAAACAAATAGTAATTTAGGCTTGCTCTACAACGATATGCTGGATAATAATAGTGCCCTTTTAAACTTTAATGAGGCTATACATTATTATAATCTACTAAACGATAATAAAGGAATATCTATAGTTTATTTAAATATGGGTATAACTTATCACGAAATGGGTCAAAACAAAAATGCTGAAGCCGCATTTCGCGCATCTTACAATTTAAAAAACGAAGATGAGTTCTATGGAAAATCATTGGTTCTTTTAAATTGGGCATCAGTAAAAAACTCAGATTTAAAAACAGATACAGCCATATTATTACTAAATCAGGCTATAGTTTTAAAGGAAAAAATAAACGATACTGAGGGATTAATTGTTGCTCATAATACCCTAGCAAATATTTACATTACTAATAAGCAATATAAAAAAGCAATTGCCGATGCTCAAAGAGCTATTTTTTTAAATAAAACCGCACAAAGTAAAAAACGATTTATAAGATCGTATGCTATTTTAAAAAGAGCTTATATTTATTTAAACTTCCCCGATTCTAGTTTTAAATATAATGATTTAGAATACAAGTTAAAGGATAGTATTTTTTCGAAAAATTTATCAGATGCTGTGGCATCCGAAAAAGTAAAATACAACACTTTGACTGTAGAAAATGAGAATTTACTACTAAAATTAGATACTAAAGAACAAAAATTTAAATTTAATATTTTGGTTGTATCATTCACATTCGGAATATTATTTATTATTATAATTTTAATTTACGCCAATCGTATTCGAAAAGTGAAATTATTAGCAACCCAACAACGCCAGCAAAACTTAGCCAACCAAACTATTTTTGAAACCGAACAAAATGAACGTAGCCGTATTGCACGAGATTTGCACGATAGTATTGGGCAAATGTTAGCCTTTATTAAAATGCAAAATAACCAAATTGATGATGCGCCCATTTCAAAAGCAATTGATAAAACTATTGATGAGGTTAGAAACATCTCACACGAATTGATGCCGCCCGAGTTAAATTTTGGCTTAACAAAAGCGCTGCAAACTTTAATTATTGATACAAAATTACAAACTCAATTAAATATAAATGAAGCATTTACAAACGCTAATTTTACCGACTCATTTAAAATAACAATATATCGTATAATGCAAGAGTTGGTAAATAATACCATTAAATATGCTCAGGCAACTCAAATTAATTTTAGTGCCGAAAAAATAAATTTAAAAATTACATTTAAATTTTTTACAGATGGCAGGCCAATTAATGAAAGTAATTTACAAAACAGCAAAGGGATAGGTTGGCAAAATATAAACGCTCGCCTTTTGCTTTTAAATGGAAATATTAAAATAGAGAATAGTGCCCAGCAAAATGGATTTGTTTTAAACTTAAATTTACCAAATGACAACTAATAAAATTAAAATTTTAATTGCAGACGATCATCAATTATTTGCCGATGGAATTAAAAGTTTATTACAAGCCTCAAAAGATATTGAGGTATTGTATATGGCAACTAATGGGCAAGAGGCCTTAACAATTATTGAAAATAATCCGAATGCTGTCGATTTAATTTTAACCGATGTCAGTATGCCTTTATTATCGGGTATTGATTTATGTAAAGCCATTAAAAATAAATTTCCAAAAGTAAAAGTTCTTATTATTTCAATGTTTAATAACGCAACCGTTGTTAAAGAAAGTGTGCTAGCTGAGGCGGATGGCTATCTTTTAAAAACATCAAGTAAGGAATATTTTTTTACAGCCATACACCGTTTGTTAGAAGATGGCACCTATTACGATGAAAAAATATTACCAATTATTTATAATCAGTTTACAAAAGAAAAAGAATCTGAAGCACAAAAATCGGTTCTTACCGAGCGCGAAACTGAGGTTTTAAAGCTTATAGCGCAAGAATTTACGAGTAACGAGATTGCCGAAAAACTATTTATAAGCAAAAAAACGGTTGATAACCACAGGCATAATATTTTAGAGAAAACGAATTCAAAATCAACTATTGGCTTGCTAAAATATGCCATAAAAAACAACTATGTTTAAAAAATAGGTATTTATACCTATAACTTTTGCAACACTTATCTAAATGCAGAGGCGAAGTTTACCATAATTTTGTAAAAAAATTATAGTATTATGCACTCAACATTAAAAAACGTAGGAATAAAAGTAGCCCTTTTGGTTCTTATTTCATTTAATTACGCTAATTCGCAAAGTATTAGTTACACAATAACTGATACCGATCCAAGTCAGTTTCGTAGTTTAAACATCCGCCCTTATTTTTCGTTTAATATTCCACAAACACAATTAGATATTGGTTTACCTATAAATTTAAATATAGATGGGCAGTACTGGTTTCCAAAATTGTTAGATGTACGATCAGGAATTTCTTTAGGCACTTTTATTGGCTTTACGGGCGGTGCTACTTACCATTTAAGTGATAAAGTAAAAATAAAAAATAATAAGTTTGTTGTAAGCAGCTCTACCCGAGGCAGAACAACAACAACAAGGTATTTTAAAGCACCCGCTTCTTCAAAAGTAATTTTTGGCCCATGTGCCGATTTTGCTTTGGGTAAACTTGGAACTGCTGGGTTTTTTACCGAAGTAGATTTAGGTTTAAACTGGCAAACCTTTACACGCGCTTATGCTAATTTACAAGATGGTTCATATATAAGAAGCGGTAAAAACGGATGGATTGATTTAAAAGCTCAAGCTGTTATACGCTCAGTAAACTGGGATTCATCTGTTTTAAACCAAGCGCCTTATCGCTTATTGGGTGTTGGTGGACAATTAAATTTAAGTGGTTCGGCAAAACCATGGAAGGGTATTACTGTTTATGGGTGTATTGCTATGGGAGCTGTAAAAATGATTGGTGTTATACAAAGTGGTATTACTAAAGAAAGCACAGTACAACCTATTTTAAATTTCGGATTTGGCGCTTGTATAAACCTATTATAGTTAATTGTAAAGATTAAAACATAATGAAAAAATCAATCTTAATAGTTTTAATTTGTTTTGCCCACATAAATAAAAATTACGCGCAAAACTATGGCAGGCTAGGTTTTACAAATAACCTTAATGGCGGAATATGCGTAGTTAATGTAAATAAAGAAAATAACGATTTAATTAATAAAAGTAGTAGCACTTACTCAAAACAAAAGTTTTATAATGTTAATTTTAGAGGTGGTGGCACATTTATTGGTAAATTAATTAATGATGAATCTAAGTTTTATATCGGAGATTATTGGGAACTTGGTGCTGGCGCAGGATATGGCAGTAAAAGTGGTACAGCTAATTCGCAGTACAATGGCGTAACCTTTAACGTATTGCTTGGATTTTATTTAGGTTTAGCCAGTAGTTATAGCTTTAACGATAATTTAACAATAGGCTTAAAAGTTATTGGCTTGGGAGGCGATTATTATTTAGATTTTGATCAAAACCCTATTTACGCTAATGGACTTACCTTTCATCCAACGGCACAGTTTAAAAATTTTTATGCCTCAGTGGGCTTTGGCGGAAGAAACTACAAGGGTTATCCTTACAAAACATTTGAAGGCGAGTTTCGTTTTAACTTTGACAAAGACCAAAGCGAAAGTTATTATTTGGGTTTAAAGTATCAATTTAATAAATATGATAATACAGAATTAAACATAAACGAAAAACAGTCAATCTCAACTTTGGGTTTAATATTTGGGAAAGTTTTTTAAATAAATAGTAAATTGAAAATGTGAGAGCGATTTTAATACAATAATAAATATTTATCAAACAACGTAAATCTCAAAACTCAGATAAAAGTAAATTATTAGAAAGAAAAAAATAAATTAAACTCAAAAATAAAAATCAAATGAAAAAAACAATTACACAACTCTTGTTAATTTTTAGTTTTACTAACTATTCCTTTTCACAAAATCAACTACAATCTATTACTAATTTAGCAAGGCAAACAACAACAACTAACCTTATAAATCAAGATAGCTTATTTTATTTTTATAAACCAGGTAATGCAACTAGCGCCACACAAATTAATAAAATATGGGCAAGGTCAGAACTATTGCAACAGCCTAATTTCGATTTTAAACCCATCCTTAGAACTTTTGCTGATTCGAGTGTTGAAATGGGTAATGGCAATTCTTTTACCAGCCCGTTACAAATAAAATGGGCAAATACTTATACTTACAACGTCACTTACAC
>Ga0163144_10011152_pt1 | contig 19046 bp, 18 predicted proteins | sample OliLak19BULKMAT1_FD_123175 | JGI IMG/M metagenome (GOLD analysis project Ga0163144, IMG submission 123175) | Freshwater microbial mat bacterial communities from Lake Vanda, McMurdo Dry Valleys, Antarctica - Oligotrophic Lake LV.19.BULKMAT1 | ecosystem: Environmental > Aquatic > Freshwater >... | reverse complement strand
ATTTTTCGCATGCGGAAATCATGACAGGTTTCGCGAGGGACAAAAAGACAAAAACCCCTGGAAAAAACGGGGCGGAGATGCTGTTAGGGGGCGGAATTCACCCACACGCTTTGGAGAAGAGCCTGGAAAGAAAGACCGAATCCAAAAATGGAAAAACTGAACCTAAAAGGACGAATGCCGCCAAGGGAGAGGAGGCGGGCTTTGGGATCGAATGGCAAAATAGCAAAGTGCGTGCCAATTTTGTGAAGGCATTGGCTCCGACGATGCGAAGTGCGATTATTGACAGGAGTTGTTTCTCATTTTGTTTCTCATTTTATTTTCGCATGTTCCATTTTCGCGCGAAATCGCCTAAGCTCTAGGCAGGCGATGCCTCTTCTTCTCACAATCGTCCGCGTTAATCTTTTGGGTCTGTGCATGTTCCTATTCAACCTCCGCCCCGGTCTGTTTCTGTTCGCGGCGCTTGGCGCTGCGCTCGCCGGGACCATATTCTTTTCTAACTCCGCAACAACTTCCGCGCAGGAAGACCCAGTGCCCAAAGGCGATCGCGCGCTCGACTCCGGCATTCGCGGCGACATCGTCGGTTCTCCTTCCTGCTCCGCCGTCAGCTGCCATGGCGGCATCGAGCCACGCGACAACCCCGCCTGCGGCCAAAATGAATTCTCGCTTTGGTCCACGCGCGATCCGCACGCCAATGCCATGAATGTGCTGAGCGACGAGCGTTCGCTCAAAATGGGAAAGCTCTTGGGCATCACCCCAAACGAGAATCTCGCTTGTCTGGCCTGTCATACCAATCCGCGCGCCGCACTAACGCCGCCGGAAGAGAGCAAAAAGACGCTCTTCGCGACCGAACGCCGCTGGGGTGTCGGCTGCGAGTCCTGTCACGGACCCGCCGAGAAATGGTTGCTCAACCATACGAAGTCCGCCTGGCGCGACTTTAGCCCGGCGGAGAAAAGCCGCCAGGACATGGTTCCCCTGGAGGATCTGGCGGCCCAGTTCCATAATTGCGCCGGCTGCCATGTCGGCGCGCCGGCGCGCGACGGCCTTCCCCTGCGCGACGTCACGCACGATATGATCGCGGCCGGGCATCCCCGACTGCAATTCGAACCAAGCACTTTTCTTGCCAATCTGCCGCCCCATTGGAACGTTGCGCGCGCGTCGCGCAAGAACCGTTTCGAGGGTCAATCGTGGGTCTTGGGCCAACTCGCCGCCGCCTCGGCGTCCTTGGAATTGACCCTGGACCGAGCGGACCGACCCGCCTCCTGGCCGGAACTCGCCGAGTTTTCCTGTTACGCCTGCCACCACGACCTCGAAAATGAAAGTTGGCGACAACGTCGGGATGAAAACCCCGCGCATAAGAAATCCATGCGACCGGGCGCCGTGCCGTGGAGCGGATGGTACTGGTCGGGCCCGTTGCTCCTGTCCCAGTGCGAGCCGTTTGATGCCCCGGCCTTTCAAGCGACTCTGGACCAATTCAGTTCCCGAATCAGCCTGCCCGGCGGCGCGACCAGCCGAGACTGGATACCGCAGGCCGACGTGCTCAACAAAAACCTCGACCGGATGCTGGAACAGGCAAAGCGGCCCTGGAGTCGTGAGCGCTCGCACGCTCTGCTCCGGCAATTCGGCGCCAAGGGGATTCCCGCGTCCGCGGCGGGCGATTGGGACGAAGCCGAGCAACTTTTCCTGGGCTGCTTGGCGCTCAATCAAGACGCGCGAATCAAAGCGCTCGACGCACTTCTCTGGAACAAACTGGAAGACGTGCGCGGCTTCCCTCCCAAGGTCGATAGTCCGCGCGGCTTTCGACCGGATTCGTTTTTTCCAATGTTGGAAAAGGCGTTGCGAGGCGAAAAATGACGCCGCTTAGCAATGTTCGAGAAATACTTTCCGATTCGCAAACGGCCGAGGCGAACGCTAAGCCGCAAGCGGCAGCTAAATCGGGAAGTTAATTTCCGATATTACTTATCGGCGGGGAAACACCATCGGCGGCGGCGGGGCAGGGTCGCGCGACTTTGCGACCAAATATATGAACGATCCAATCACCAGGACCACCGAGGTCACGAACGCCAGAGTCAGCAAGATTATCGGCAACGTTTTGGAAGGCGGCGGCGGCGGATTGGCAATGTCAATGTCCGGCGCGCGCCGCCGTGAACGACGCGTTTCCCGGCGTGGCTCACGGGGCAAAGGGGGCGGAATCATGGGTGGATCTTCCCGGGGCGGCAGCAGCGGCGCCGTCTTGGGAGCGAACTCGGTCCGCGCCGCCGGACCGACCTCGTCGTCGGCGCTGATCTCGGGAATGAGCGGCGTCCATTCGTCCGGCGCCGCGTCGGTCGTCTCTTGGGGCTCCGCGCGCACCACCGTTTGACATTGGGGACAACGTCCCAACCCGGAATCGGGCAATCGGAGCGTCACTTTGCAGTTGGGGCATTCTCGCCGAATCGCCATTCCAAACCCTCACCTTCCGCTGGGCGCTTTCGTCCTCGGTTCATCGCGACCGCCAAAACCCGACTAGGAGCGCGGGCCTCCGCCAAATTGGGCACTGGACATCCTCCCCGGTTTTAATTTACCTAATCTCCAGACAAAATTCTCTCTACGTCGATAAAGGAGTTGGTCCATGGCTGAAGGAATTCGCGGCCGCATCTATGACAACATTACGCAATGCGTAGGCAACACGCCTCTCGTGAAGCTGCGCCGCGTCGTCGGCGACGCCAAGGCGATCGTCGTGGCGAAGATGGAAAACTTCAATCCGCTTTGGAGCGTCAAGGACCGCATCGGCGTCGCCATGATCGAAGCCGGCGAACGCGACGGCAAGATCAACAAAGACACCGTCATCATCGAACCCACCAGCGGCAACACGGGCATCGGCTTGGCGTTCACCTGCGCCGCCAAAGGGTACAAGTTGATCGTGACCATGCCCGACACGATGTCGCTGGAGCGGCGCCGCCTCCTCAAGGCGTTTGGCGCGGAGGTCGTCCTGACGCCCGGCGTCAAGGGCATGAACGGCGCCATCGCCCGCGCCAAGGAACTCGTCGAGACCACTGGCAACGCCTTCATGCCCCAGCAATTCGAGAACCCCGCCAACCCGGAGATCCATCGCAAAACGACCGCCGAGGAAATCTGGCGCGACACCGACGGCAAGGTCGACATCCTGGTTTCCGGGGTCGGCACCGGGGGCACGATTACGGGAGTGAGCGAGGTGATTAAAAAGCGAAAGCCCTCGTTTCAAGCGATCGCGGTCGAACCCGTTACCAGCCCCGTCATTACCCAGCACACGAAGGAAGGCGTGGCGCGCGATCAAGTGAAGCCCGGCCCGCATCGCATTCAGGGCATCGGCGCCGGCTTCATCCCCGGCGTCTTGAACGTCGCCATCATCGACGAAACCATCCAGGTCAATGACGACGATGCCTTTGCGATGGCCCGTCGTTTGGCCCGCGAGGAAGGCATGCTCTGCGGCATCAGCTGTGGCGCGGCGACGGTGGCGGCCCTGCAAGTCGCCCACCGCCCCGAAAACGCCGGCAAGCTCATCGTCGTCGTGCTGCCCGACTTGGGCGAACGCTACTTGAGCACGCCCCTTTTCCCCGAATAACACTCGAACGCGACGGGGAAAGTCTCATGGCAATCACTTGCGACATGTTGATCATCGGCGGCGGCGTGATGGGTACGAGCATCGCGTTGCAGCTCGCGCGCCGCCGGGTGGGTCGCGTCATTCTCTTGGAAAAGTCCTTCCTCGGCGCCGGCTCCAGCGGGAAATCCGGCGCCATCATTCGCCAGCATTACTCCAACCGCCTCACCGCGCAGATGGCCCAGCACAGCCTGCGCGTCTTCGAGCGTTTTTCCGAGGCCATCGGCGGCCCCCCGGTCTTCACCCGCACCGGCATGGCGATCATCGTCGGCGAGAAGGATCGCGCCGGACTGGAAGCGAATCTCGTCATGCAACGGGAATTGGGTATCGACGTCCGTCTCGTCTCTGGGCAGGTGCTCGCGGACATCGATCCCAACGCCCGTCTCGCCGAGGACGAGTTGGCCGCCTACGAGGCCGAGGCAGGCTATGTCGAAGCCGTGCAGGTGGTGGCCTCGTACGCGGAAGCCGCTCGTCAAGAAGGCGCCGACATCCGCCTGGGCGTGGAAGTGAAGACCATCATCACGCAGGGAGGCAAGATCGTCGGCGTCGACACCAACGAAGGACGCTACGAAAGCCGTTGCGTGGTGCTGGCGACCGGCCCCTGGGCCGCGCAACTGGGGCGCGATGCCGGGGTCAAGCTGCCGGTCCAGGCGAGTCGTACGCAGGTGGCGCTCTATCGCCGGCCGCCCGACTTCGGTCGCCGCGCCGCCATCTATGCCGATTTCACGCAAGGGATCTACTTCAAGCCCACGCACGGCGAAATGATCCACGCGGGCAGCTTGGCGGGCGAGGAAGCCAACGCCCCGGTCGATCCGGACGACTACAACGAAGCCGCCGACGGCCCCTGGCTGCCGCAAGTGCGCCAGCGCCTGAGCCGGCGCTATCCCGCCATGCACCGCAGCTACGGCCGCGGCGGCTACGGCGCCCTCTACGCCGTCACCCCCGATTGGCACCCCATCCTCGACCGTCTGCCCAATCTCGAGGGAGGCTACTGCGCCGTCGGCTTCAGCGGCCACGGCTTCAAGCTCTCCCCCGTCGTCGGCCAACTGATGGCTGAACTCATCGTCGACAAACAAGCGACCACGCTCGACATCGCCCCTTTGCGCCTCAGCCGCTTCGACGAAAACGATCCGGTCAAAACGCCGTATGCCTACGGGGTCATGGGATAATTTGATACTTACGCAAGCGAGGGAATTCACTCGCTTGCGCGTCGTGCTAACGAATTACTTCTTGCCGATACAGAAAAGGTGGTGTGCGCCGCGGATGTACATGCGGCCGTCCGCGACGGCGGGGGTGGCGCGCACCATTTCGCCCAGGCCGCTTTTTCCTAAGCGGCGGAAACCCTTCGCGTCGGCGGCGAAGACGTAGACATCCCCTTCCTCGCTGACGGCGAAAATGCGGTCGTCGACCAGAATCGGCGAGGCGCTGAACGCGGTTTTGCCCGAGTCGGCGCGTTCATACCAGTTCCGCTTTCCCTCCTTCGGGTCGTAACAGCCGACGAACCCGGCGTCATTCACGAAGAAAAGTTGGTTGTCCTTTTCCAAGAGGCAAGGGACGTAAGGAAAGTCTTTAATGCTGTCCCAGATCTTTTTCGGCTTGGCGCTGTCGGACTCGCCGTGAATGGACACCGCGGTCAGCATGCGATCGCCGCCGCCGTCGCCGGAGCCGGAAAAAAGAATGCCGTTCCAATGCAGCGTCGCGGAAATGGTGCGCAGCGGGAAGCCCTTCTTTTTGGCGCCGGACCAATCCCATTTCCAATCCCAAAGCACTTTGCCCGTCGCCGGTTCATAGCCGGTGATGGCGTTCGAGTTGGTGACGATGAGTTCGGGTTCCGATTTTTGCGATTCCAGGATGAAAGGAGCCGAATAACAGGCGCGGAAAGGATCGCGCTCCTTCGACCACACGATCTTGCCGGTTTTCTTGTTGATGCAATAAAGCGTCGCCTTCTTGTCCATGTCGTTGTTGAAGAAGACGAAGTCCTTGTAAAGGATCGGCGAAGCGGCCGGGCCGTGCTGGCTCACGAAAGGGCCCATCGGCAAACTCCAGGCCGGCTCGCCCTTGAAGTTGTACGCCCACAGCGAGACGTTCTCGCCGTCCCAAATCGACGCGACCACCAACTCGCCGTCCGTCGCGGGCGTCGACGAGGCCCAGCTGTTCTTGGCGTGAATATGCGCCTTCGACCCGGGAATAGATCGTTGCCAAAGAATCGCGGGCTTGGTAACGTCAATGCACAACAAGAACCGTTCCCGGCCGTCGTCGCTGGAAGTTTGCAGGAAGAGCTTATTTTCCCAAATGATGGGGCTCGAATTTCCCTTGCCGGGGATTTTCAGTTTCCAGGCGATGCCGTTCTTCTCGGAGAATTCGTTGGGGATGTCCTTGCCCGTCGCCTGACCGTCGCCGTTGGGGCCGCGAAAACGGGGCCAATTGTCGGCGCGGCCGACGTCGGCCAGTAAGAGTGCGATGGCGAGTGTGAAAAAATACCGCGATAGCATGGCAGAATACCTTGGTGGAAAAAAAGCGGCGAAAAATCAACGGCGTGAACTTCCTAAACCAGCCGCGTGTGATTATCGCACAATGCCCGGTCCATGCAAGCATTGCGCTGCACTTCCGGCCACTTTTTGAGAACACTCGTGCCTGACCTGACCTGTCTCAATCCGGATTGCGATTATGTCTTCCCCGAAGGCGAAGAACTCGACATCGGGAAGCGCCAATGTCCGCGCTGCGGGCGCGCGATCGAGACGGCGCGGCCGACTCCGCCGTCCTTGCCGCCCATGGAACTTGCGCCGCCGGACGTGCCCGTTTCCGCCGCCGTCCTGAGCCAGGGGATTCAGCAAGGATTAGGGACCGTTGGATCGGCGGAGTACATCCCCGAGGCGCACCTCGACATCGCGCTGGGGTATTATCTGCTGGTGAACAACCGCCGCCTTGGTCCGATCGAACGATCGAAGCTGCTTTCCGCAGGTCTGGATCACGGCACGTTGGTTTGGTTTCCCGGCGCGAAAGGCTGGAAGCCGGCGCGGAACGTCGACTCGCTGCGCGACCTATTGGATTATGTGCCGCCGCCGACGCCGGGCGCGGCGCTATGGGGGAATCCGACGTTTCTGCCGCGTCCCAAAACCTACCACGTCTATTACTGGTGGTATTTTTGGACGACTCTCGTCGGCCTATTCTTTCTTGCCTTGATGATCACGTTCATCATTCTTCATGAAAGCATCCGGACTTTCGTGGGCCCGGATCGTTTCGGCCGCGTCGTCATGACGCGCAATCCCGTGTTCGAGATCTTGGCCGTCTTCTCGGGCTTTTGGGCGTTCGTCTTTGGCGTCGCCTCCGTCGTGCTCTTTCTCGCCTTGCTCTATCAAATGTGGAAAGCGGTCCAGGACGGGTACGTGCAGACGTCGCCCGGCGCCGCGGTGGGACTCTTGTTCGTGCCTATCTTCAATTTGTTTTGGATCTTCATCGCCATCTATGGACTGGCGCGCGAATGCAACCGCTATATCCAGCGGCACGGTTGCCCGGCTCGACCCGCTCCCGCCGGCGTGGCCTTGGCGACATGCATCTGCGCGCTCATCCCCTGGGTGAACGTCTTCACCGCGATTCCTCTAGCGTTGATTACCATGGCCATGCTCAAGAACACCGCGGCGGACATCGTCGACGCCCGCCTGGCGGAGGAAGCGGAAGGGAATGACGCGTTAGCACGAAGCGCGAGCGAGTGAAGTCATTTGCTTGCGCTTCGTGCTAACGGTGGAATCACTCGCTGGCGCGTCGTGCTAACGAAACGGCATTAGAAGCTCTTCAGCGGCACGGTGCCCAAGGGCGCGGTCTCGCGCATCATTTCCTGAAAGCGTTGTTCCTTCGAGGGACGCGCCTGGCGGCCGCTCGGGGGTTCATCCGCTTCTTCCACCCCGCCCGTCGCGGTGGAAAGATTCTTCTCCAAATAATCCAGGCGCTCGATGGCGAGCCGGCCGTAACGGGTCTCCGGGCTGAGCAAGTGCGCCTCCTGGAAGCACGTCCTCGCTTTCATCAAATTGCCGGTCTGCTGATACTCGATGCCCAGGCCATAAATGCGTTGTGCCTGGCGGTAGCGATCAATTTGCTGCTCTCGGTCGGAGTCGGATGCGCTTTGCGGCGGGGTCGCTTCCGTGGCGGCGGATTCTCCTTGCGCCAAAAGCGCCTCCAGCCAGCTGAGATCCGCGATGACGCCTGAGCCGGCGACTTCGGAAGACGGCGCCCCCGTCGCGTTGCCGTGTTCCGTTACCGCTCCCGAAGGAACGCGTCCGTCAACGCACTCGACATCCGGGGTCACCGGCAAGTCCGGCGGCTTCGCCTCGCTACGGGGCCCCGAAGCCGAGACCCAACCCATCGTCAGCGCCAAGCAGGCGCCCCAAATCCGCTTCGACATGGAACGATTCCTTTCGTTTCGAAAAGCGCCCGGCTCCGCCGGACGAGATCCTTTTTCATTTTTCGCGGCGGCGTCTCGGTTCGACGCCGTGTCCCGCTTATCACGTCTTGCGTTGCAAATAGGCCCGCATCCCTCGCTGCCTTACGCGAATCGAAAATGCCGGGCCACTGCGGGCGGGACATTGGGAACGACGATTTCGTGCCCAATCTCATGCTTCTCGATTTGCCCGCCCAGGTATTCATCGAGACTTTTCAGACGCTCCTTTTCCTTGGCGCCTACCACCACCAGCTTGATGTCGCGGATCCACACGTATTCGAAATACGACAGAATCCCCGTTGGCTTGAGCAGCCGCCGATAGCTGGCGAAAATGTCCTTCACCAGATCGAGCGGAAAGTTGTTGAGCGGCAAGCCCGAGATCATGAAATCGTACACCGCCTCGCCGGGCACTTCCTGCAAGGGGGCGTGGATGATTTTCGACAGCTTCTCGCTCCGTTTGAATTCAGGCTCCTCCTTGAATCGCGTCCGGATCACCTCGACGAACTTGCCGTTGATCTCGACGATGTCGAACTGATCGCCCGGCTCCAGACGACGAACGATTTCCTGGGTGACGGCGCCGGTTCCCGGGCCGACTTCGAGAATGCGTCGGGGACGCGTGCCGCGCCGCATGGGCCGCGTCAAAGCTCGCGCCAGTCCGCGACTGCTGGGCCAAATCGACCCCGTCGTGTAATACTGGCCGCGAAATTGGCCGTAAAACTCCTGGCACTGCTTCCAGTAATTCATTCCCGCAGGCTCCCAAGTGGCGTCTCATGTTGAGGGGCACGATAGCGTTTTTTCAGGAAAGGACAACCGCAATCGGCCCATCATACAATGGGAAAGTTGGGAAAGATAACCGAACCAAGGAGCACCCATGCCTACCGTGAAACTCGTCGACGAACAATCCGCCAGTCCGCGCGTGAAGGCGATCTTCGACGACATCAAGGCGACCAAGAAGATCGACTTCGTACCCAATTTCTGGCGCGCGCTGGCCGCCCACCCCGACAACCTCGAGCGTGCCTGGAACCAGGGCAAATCGATCATGAAGGACGGCAAGATCAGCCTGTTGCTCAAGGAGATCGTCGCGGTCGCGGTGTCCGTGACCAACTCGTGTCGTTACTGCATCAACGCTCACACCGCAGCTTGCCTCAAGCTCGGTTTGGACCAGGAAAGCCTCGGTGAAGTGCTCGCCGTGATCGGCCTCTACAACCAGTTCAACAAGATGGCCGACGCCTTTCAAATCGAGCCGGATATCCTGCCCAAGCTGGAATAGATTAAAAATGAAAAGAAGCGTGGATTTTTGTGGTTGCTGATTCGCGACGCGTCTATTATGAAAGAGTTGATAAGGGAAGCGAGACGTCCTTCTTTATCGGGCGCGTCTTCCCGATCTTGTTCGTTCATTGGCCTGCCTGGACATTCCAGGCAGGCTTTTTTTGTTGTCCGCGGTTTTTCATCACGGTTACTCTCTTGGCCGACCTGAATAGGCCAAAACTCGCCCCGTGCATTACAATAGTCCAGGCATGGAGGCTGGGTTTCCTTCCCGGAGGAGTGGCAGTGAGCAGAAGCATGTTACGCATCGGCGCGGTCAACTATCTCAACACCAAACCGCTGATTCACGATCTTCCCCTACTCGCTCCCGACGCGGAGTTGATCCTCGACTATCCCAGCCGGCTTGCCGATCAACTGGCCGCGGGCGACCTGGATGTCGCTCTCATCCCCATCGTCGAATATTTCCGGGCGGGGAACTACAGCCTGGTTCCGGGGATCAGCATTTCCAGCCGGGGACCGGTGTTGAGCGTGACGTTATTCAGCAAGGTTCCGTGGACGAGCATTCGCAGCCTCGCGCTCGATGAGGGGTCGCGCACCAGCGCCGCCCTGAGTCGCGTTTTGCTGCATTATCGATACGATGTCCGGCCGCGCTTGCTGCCCTTGCCGCTGGATGCCCCGCCGGACGACGTCGATGCCGACGCGGTCCTGCTCATCGGCGACCGGGCGATGCATGCGTGTTTGCCTGGATTCCAGTACGCGTTCGACCTCGGTCAAGAATGGCAAGACTGGACCGGCCTGCCCTTCGTCTATGCCGCGTGGGCCGTCCGCCCCGAAGTGGACCTGGGCGCCGTGGAGGAAGCATTGCAAGAAGCGAAGCGCCGCGGCATCGCCCATGCCGGCCCCATCGCCGCCCGCGAGTCAAAACTGTTGGGTCTGGATGCGGGGTTTTGTCGGCGCTATCTGACGAACATTATCCGCTTCGACCTGGGCGAACCAGAATTGGCCGGCCTACGCCGCTTCCACGCGTTGGCCGGCGAATTGGGGCTGGCACGCGAGAACGTGGACGTTCGCATCTATCGATCGCTCGCCGGCGTCCGCTAGACCGCCGCTTGCGGCTTAGCGCGACAGGGCGCTAAGCCGCAAGCGGGCGAGAATTTGGAGAATCATGAACACCGTCCAACCCATCCTCGACAAGGCCGTCGCCGGTGAACGTTTGAGCGTGCAGGAAGGCGTCGCCCTCTTCGATTGCAAGGACTTGAACGCCTTGGGCCGGGCCGCCGACGCCGTCGCGCGCCGCCTCCACCCCGAGCCGTATCGCACCTACAACATCGACCGCAACATCAACTACACGAACGTCTGCGCCGCCGTCTGCGATTTCTGCGCGTTTTATCGCAAGGCCGGCGACACCGACGCCTATGTGCTCGCGCCCGAAGAACTCTACAAGAAGATCGACGAGACCATCGCCCTGGGCGGCAATCAGGCCCTCTTGCAAGGCGGCAATCATCCGAGCCTCAAGCTTTCGTGGTACGAGGACATGCTGCGCGATCTCAAGCAGCGCTATCCCACGTTCAACCTCCATGCCTTCAGCGCCCCGGAGATTTGGCACTTCCACAAGCTAAACAAACTGCCCCTGCGCGAGGTGCTCCAACGTCTCAAGGCGGCCGGCATGGGCAGCCTCCCCGGCGGCGGCGGCGAAATCCTCGTCGATCGCGTCCGCGAAGCCATCACCGTCAACAAATGCCTCACCGACGACTGGCTCGAAGTCCATCGCGTCTGGCACGAACTGGGCGGCCGTTCCACTTGCACCATGATGTTTGGCCACGTCGAAACCCATGCCGAACGCATCGAAAGCCTCGAACGCCTTCGCCGCCTTCAGGACGAAACGCAAGGTTTCACCGCGTTCATCTGCTGGACGTTCCAACCCGGCAACACCGCCTTGGAACATCTGCCCCCGACCGGCGGGCACGAGTATCTACGAACGCAAGCCATCGCCCGTCTCTTCCTGGATAACATTCCGAACATCCAGTCGTCGTGGGTGACGCAAGGGCTCAAAGTCGGTCAACTCGCCATGCTCTTCGGCGCCAACGACATGGGCAGCCTGATGATCGAGGAAAACGTGGTTGCGTCCGCCGGCACGGTGCATTATTTGTCGTTGGAACAGATCAAGGATGCGATTATCGAGTTGGGTTATGTGCCGAAGCAGCGGAATGTGTTTTATCAGTTGATGGAGGAGGCGGGGGTGAATTAACAGCCGTTCAAAGTTCTTCGGCGGAAATGACATGGGGCGGTTTAACAATTGATTCTGCTTGCCGGAATCTGTCTCGCGGAGAATAAGAAAATGCGAAGCCAGTTCACACTCGAGTATTGGCGGGACGGCGCCTACTACGTCGGGCGACTGCTTGAAGTCCCTCGCGTTTTTAGCCAGGGCGAGACCCTGGAAGAACTTCAGGAAAACATCCAGGACGCCTACGACTTGATGGTCACTCAGGAAAGATCTCCCGCGCCCGAGAGCGCCCAGCAGCAACCGGTCGAGTTAGACGTATGAAGCGTCAAGCATTGATCCGGGAGTTGGAGCAGGCGAGGTGCGAGTTGGTGCGTCACGGCAAGCGACATGACGTGTACCGCACTCTGGTAACCGGCCAACAAGCTCCGGTGCCGCGCCATCGGGAAATCGCGGACACACTTTGTAACATTATCCGTAAGCAGCTTGGATTAGCCAGGGCGTGACTGGCAGCCATTGCCGGGGTGACTCATCCAGGTTGGTTTCATGAGGTATACTTGAGGCGCACACCGCACGCTGTAGGAGTGAGCCGCATGATCCACGTCGAAAACCTCTGCAAGTCCTTCCGTGATCTACGCCGCGGCCAAGTGATGGCCGTCGATCACGTTTCTTTCGAGGCGAAGGCCGGCGAGGTCTTCGGCTTGCTCGGCCCCAACGGCGCCGGCAAGACCACGACGATGCGCATCCTCTGCACAGTTCTGACGCCCACCGGCGGCCAGGCCCTCATCGCGGGGCATGACGTTGTCGACGCCCCGGCCCAGGTTCGGCAAAACATCGGCTTCCTCTCCGCCAACACCGCCATCTACGATCGCATGTCCGCCTGGGAAATGGTCGATTACTTCGGCCGATTGTATGGCATGCAAGGAGCGAGCCTGCGCCGACGCATGGAGGTCGTTTTCACTTCCCTGCAAATGAACGAATTTCGCGACGTTCTGGGCGCGAAGCTCTCGACCGGCATGCGGCAAAAAGTCTCCATCGCCCGCGCGATCGTCCACGATCCGCCCGTGCTCATCTTCGACGAGCCGACGGCCGGCCTGGACGTCCTCGTCGCCCGCTCCGTCATGGACAACATCAAACGCCTCCGCGACCAGGGCAAATGCATCATCTTCTCGACGCACATCATGCGCGAAGTCGAGAAGTTATGCGACCGCGTCGCGATCATCGGCAAAGGCCAGGTACGGGCCTGCGGCCGGCTTGACGATTTGCGCGAGGAACACGGCGAGGAAGACGTGGAGGAATTGTTCTTTCGCCTGGTGTCATGATTGCCGCTTGCGGCTTAGCGAGGCGCCGGCATCGCCCGCGCGTCAGCGCCTCGATCCTTGCAAAAGAGTCGCCATCCCAAGTAGGCCGTCATGACGAGCAACGCGAGATTGCGAATGACGAGAATCCAGGCGGTTACCGGATGGAAGCCGCGTTGCGCCCCAGTTCCCTGAATCAAGGCATTGGGATAGTAGATTTCTTGTGTGCGCGGATTCACGACTTGAAAGAAATTGAAAGGGAAGACATAAGTCGTCGCGGCTGCCGCGAGAAGGCAGCCGAAGACCAGCGCGAGAAATCCCTTTCTCTCCAGCAACTGCGATCCCAATGCCAACAACAAGGGAAGCAACCAGATTGGGTATTGGGCCGACAAAACCTTGGCGAAAAGAGTGGCGACCACGATCGCCAGGATCGCCGGCGCGAGACTCAAGTCTCGATCCTTGGCCCATTTTTTCAACGTGGCTGCCGCCAAGATCATGAGCAGTCCGACAATCACATAAGTTGCCCAAGCGGCGCATTGAGTCGCAATCTGCCCGCCAACGTCCCAAGAACCGGGGCCTTGGAAAGCGAAAGCCTGTGTCGCTTCTTGCAACACCATGAGAAAACCGGCATAGACCGATTCCACTTCCAGTCCGCGTTGGGCATGAAACGAGAGAAGCCACCAAATGTCGTTTCCGGAAACCGCCCAGTGCAGGGCGAACGGAACGGCTGTCGCAGCCAATAGTGTGACGACACAAGCGGCGACACTACCGATGCTGCGCGTCCGACAAAGCAAGCTGATGCCGAAAAAGGGCACGGCTACCAGCGGAACTAACTTATGCGCAATGCTCAGTCCCAGCGCAACGCAGGCATACAACCAATAGCGAAGCGGCCGATCCGCGCGCCGGGCTTCTTCACCGGCCCAAATCCAAAACATCAACAGGAGTAGAAGGGCGGCATCAAGGCGATCGTAAAGGACCGGAGCGAGCAGTACTCCCGTCAGCGTGTAACCCCAGATGGCCGGAGCGGCAAGCGTTGCCCGCCCGGCTTGCACCGCTTTCGCGAAGAAGAGGCAACCGAGCACATCAAGCAGGAACATCTCGATACGAAAGGTAAAGCGATATGTCGCCAAGAACCCGGGCGAGGCCGGAGACTCCTTGGTCATCCAACGCGGTGGAAGCGTCAACCAAAAGGAAACCGGTGGATACTCCACTGTGAAATCGGAGTACGGAGTCTCTTGCCGGTCGATGGTGCGGACCGCATAGGTTGCGTATAGCCCTACGTCTGAGAAGAGATGGGGAGTAAAAAGGAGAACCGCAAGGCGCGTGAGCAGGAAGGCCGCGAACGCGATGCCAATGGCGCGCTGCGGTGCGGGCGATTCCGAATGCGGCGGGGTGACGGAAGATTGCATGGCGGCGCCAGTCTGGTACGATTTCGCCTGGCGCAAGATATCCCAATCTTGCGCCAGGTCGCATGACGCCTGCTACTTCTTCCCACCAATCTCCCAAATCTTCACCAACCCATCAAACCCGCCGCTGGCGAGGCGTGGTTCCGTCGGATGAAACACCAGCGCGGTCACGGTGTGGTTGTGGGCTTTGATCGTTTGCAATTCCTTCCCGCTGCCCACATCCCAAATCTTGATCATCTGGTCCCAGCCGCCCGTCGCGAGCTTGGAGCCGTCGGGAGAAAACGCGACGGCCCACACTCCTTCGTGTCCTTCGAGATCCTGCAGTTCCTTGCCGGCGGCGTCCCACACCTTGATCTCGCCTTCGAGATTGCCCGCGGCGATTTTCGTTCCGTCCGGAGAGAACGCGATGGAAGTGAAGGGACGTTGTATCGGCGTCGTGTCTTTCACGACCGGGTCCTTTTTCGCGTCCTTCTTGTCTTTCTTGCCCTTCTTGGGGTCTTCCTTCGCCACCTTTTTGGGGTCCGCTTTTTTGACTTCCGCCTTGACCAGCGTGTTCAGTTCTTTTCCCGTCGCGGCATCCCACACCCGAACGCTCAGGTCGGCGCTGGTGGTGGCGATCTTCTTGCCGTCGCCGGAGAGAGCCAAGGCGATCACGGCGCCCGTGTGACCTTTCAGCGTTTGTACCGCTTTGCCGGCCGCGAGATCCCAAACGATGACCGTCTGATCTTCACTGCCCGTCGCGGCGAGTTTTCCATCCTTGCTCAGGGCGAACGATTCGATGGCGGCGGCGTGCCCCTTCACCGTCTTTTCGACCTTGCCCGTCTTCACGTCCCAGATGCGAATCTCTCCCTCGAACGCGGCCTTTTTTTTGTCCCAGGCACCGGTCGTGGAAATCACTTTGTCGCCAAGGAACGCGACGCCTTTGATCTCGCGCGGGCTTCCCTTGAGCGTGACTTCCTTGCCCGTGGCGACATCCCAAACCTTCACCGTGCGGTCGTTGCTGGCAGAGGCCAGTTCCTTCCCGTTGGCGGAAAAGACAAGGGCGTGGATGGCGTCGGTATGCCCCTTGAATTCCTTGAGGGCGGGGTCGGCCTTGAAGGGTTCCTTCTTGGGCGTCTCGACTTTCTTGTCGTCCTTCTTGTCATCCTTTTTGCCGTCGTCCTTCTTCGCGTCCTTTTTGGGAGCGTCTTTTTTCAGGTCTTTCTTGGCGTCGTCTTTCTTGTCCTTCTTGTCCCCGGCGGAGAGGCCGAGTTGGCCGGCCAAAACGGCCGCCATGGCGAGCAGCGAGAAGGCAAGCAAAAATCGGGGCAGGCGCATCATCAATAGATCCTCAAAGGTGGGAAAATCGTTGTGTTCCTCATTGTCACATAGCGCCGGGCAGAATCAAGAGGCTGCTTGGACTTGTACGTCCCTTCCGCGGGGCCAAAAATCCGCTTCCACCTCGTCCAACGGCAGCATCCGCATCTTCCGTACAGCTTCCGCTCCTTTTCCGTCTTTCTGGGTCGGGTTCATTTCCCCAAACCGCCTTGAGTGCGCATACTTCCCAGGTCAAAGGTTGTGTCGATCCTTACCCAGCGGGACGTCTCCGCAGAAGGATCGGCGTCAAACGCAACAAAGGAGAAGGTATGGTTCGGCAACCCGTCCGGCTCGCCTTGTTGGTCGGCGCCATCGTAGCCACGGCGACTGCGCCCGCTCAGGCGACCCACAAGTCTAGCTCTAGCTGTTGTTCCTCCCCCACGATGCGGACCGTTCAGGTCACGGAGTGCGTCCCCGAGACGTACAAAGTGAAACGGACCGTCAATCGCATCGAGTGTCGCACGGAGCAATACGACGCGGTGAAATGCGTGATGGTTCCCGAGGAACGCGTCCGCGACTGCGTCGAAGTCAAGTGCGTCCCGGTCATGAAGACCGAGAGGCGCAAGGTCTGCAAGAACGTCACCGTGTACGAAGACCGAACGGTCTGCAAAAAGGAGTGGAAGACCGTCACGGAGACCTGCATGAAGAAGAAGCTCGTGCGTCTGGGCCACTGGGATTGCTGTGAGGTTCCCGCCCACTTCGCGAACCTCTTCAGCAAGAAGTGCTGCTCGAATCCGTGCGACCCGTGCGCTCCTCAGTGCTGCGCCCCCAAGACGCGCACCAAGAAGAAGTGGGTCCACTGCCCCGAGTACCAGTACTGCCCGCAAACCGTTTGCAAGAAGGTGTGCGTTTCCGTGCCCACCGTCTGCAAGGTTCCGGTTTGCAAGCAGGTCTGGGAAGAGTGCGACGTTCAGGTCTGCCACATGACCCGCGTCGAGTCGACTCGCCAGGTCAAGTACACCGTGTGCGTGCAGAAGCAAGTGACCTACAAGGCCACCCGCACGGTTCGCGTCTGCGTCCCCACGGAAGAAGAAGTGACCTGCACCCGCATGGTCGCTCGCACGGTGGATCGCCAAGTCGCCGACTGTGCACCGGCTTGCACGACCTCGTGCTCCAGCCCCTGCGACACTGGCTGCGGCCGCTCGCACGGTCTGTTCAGCCGCTTCCGCAGCAACGGCAAGTGCTGCCGCTAACCCCAATGCGGGGCGGTCCCCAGACCGCCCCGGATGACGGACCCGCAAGGGCCTGTTATCGAGTAAGCTTCCTCGTGGCTTGACCCCCACGACCCCCCTGAACCCGCCACGGTATCCCCCCCGTTGGCGGGTTCTTTCGTTTCGACCTGCCTTGCACTTCAAATTCGCGCATTTGCAATTTGCGTCAAACAAGCCGCGGCCGTATGATTGTAGGATTGGAATCGGGGATGCGAACGCTAAGCCGCAAGCGGCATGCAATCAAACTAATACGCAGGTGTCGCGCGATGAATCAGACGGCGAATCAACAATTGGGCTGTGCTGACATGCGGCAGAGCGTCCGCCTCAACCGCCGGGGCTTCGTTAAGGCCGGTCTGTTGGGAACCGCCGGCCTCTCGCTCGCCGACCTGCTGCGAACCGAAGCGCAAGCCTCCGAAATCGCTCGGCCCACTCCGCAAAACAATGTCATCATCCTCTGGATGCGCGGCGGCCCCAGCCATATTGACATGTGGGATCCCAAACCCGACGCTCCCGAGGAATACCGCGGCGAATTCGGCGTCTCCCGCTCTAACGTCCCGGGCATCCTCCTCAGCGACATGCTGCCCCGCTCCGCGCGGATCATGGACAAATGGTCCATTATCCGCAGCCTCCACCACAACGACGCGGGCCATTCCGCGGGCGACCAAATCTGCTTCACGGGTTATCCGTCCGGTCCGAATCCCGACGAGAACATCTACCCCAGCTGCGGCTCCATCGTTTCCCGTCAGCTAGGCCACCTGTCGCCCGACCTGCCCGCCTATGTGATGATTCCGCGCATGCTCCCGGGCGCCGGCGCCGCCTACCTTGGCGTTGCCCACAAGCCTTTCGAGACCGGGGCGGACCCGGCCAATCCGGGCTCGTTTCGGCTGCCTAACTTTTCGCTGCCCTCCGGCGTCACGCTCGATCAGGTCGGCGAACGCCGCGGACTATTGAGCAGTTTCGATTCCATCCGCCGCGACGTGGATCGCACCGGCCAATTCGTCGCTCTCGATCGCTTCCAGCACCAGGCGTGGGACATCCTCACCTCGCCGCGCGCTCGCCAGGCATTTGACTTGGATAGCGAACCGCAACACATTCGCGAACGCTACGGCCTCATGCCCTCGTTCGATCCCGGCGCCTCCAACCGCTGCGGCGCCCCCAACTGGGCCCAACGCATGTTGCTCGCGCGCCGTCTCGTCGAAGCCGGCGTCCGCCTCGTCACCGTCGACCTGCGCTGGTGGGATACGCACGTCCTTGGCTTCGATTCGTTGCGCCGGGGATTCTTGCCGCGCTGGGATCGAGCTTTCCCTGCCCTGCTCGAAGATCTCGAAACGCGAGGCCTGCTCGAAAACACGCTCGTGGTCGCCTGGGGTGAGTTCGGCCGCACGCCCCGCGTCAACAACGACGCCGGCCGCGACCATTATCCCAACGTCTTTAGCGCCGCTCTTGCCGGCGGCCCCGTCCGCGGCGGCCGCGTCGTCGGTGAATCCGATTCCCGCGGCGCCTTCCCCAAAACCAACGGCAAAACGCCCCAAGACGTCCTCGCCCTCATGTACCGCCACCTCGGCGTCGACATCACCACCTCCTACCAAGACAACACCGGCCGCCCCCACCCCGTCCTCCCCAGCGGACGACCCGTTGAGGAACTCTGCTAAGTCCGCCCACGCATGTGCAACCCTTTCAACACTCATCCTCGCTAATCCTCACTAATCGAAAACAAGTGGAACCGAATCTCTTGTTTCGGATTAGCGAGAATTAGCGCCGATTAGTGTTGGAGTGGCATTTTTTTCTGGAAGCGCTCCGTTTCTGTGCGCGGCGTTCGAGGTTCTCAACTCAACCATTTCAACACTAATCGGCGCTAATCCTCACTAATCAAAAACGAGCTGACTTGAATCCCAGATTTCGGATTAGCGAAGATTAGCGCCGATTAGTGTTGAAATAGGTCTTAAACTCAAGGAGGCAAATCATGTTCAAGGAAGAAGGCTACCAGTTTATGGGGGCGGCGTTCGAGGTTTACAATGAGCTTGGCTATGGCATGGCTGAGGAAATCTATCAGCAAAGCCTGGAAATTGAACTGGATCTGCGTCAAATTCCTTTCTTGACCAAGCAGGAGTTGCCCGTCTTTTACAAGGGCCGCCAACTGGCGACGCGCTACAAACCCGATCTGCTCGTCTTCGCCGGCATCGTCGTCGAACTCAAATCCGTTTCCGAACTGTTGCCCGAGCATGACGCCCAGTTGT
>Ga0163144_10011149_pt1 | contig 19049 bp, 12 predicted proteins | sample OliLak19BULKMAT1_FD_123175 | JGI IMG/M metagenome (GOLD analysis project Ga0163144, IMG submission 123175) | Freshwater microbial mat bacterial communities from Lake Vanda, McMurdo Dry Valleys, Antarctica - Oligotrophic Lake LV.19.BULKMAT1 | ecosystem: Environmental > Aquatic > Freshwater >... | reverse complement strand
TGCTGTGCCTTGGCGTAGTGCTCGGGCTGCTAGCGTGGCTTGAAAACCCCTGGCTCAGCGGGCGTATGACTCCTGAGCGGCTGGCCGAGGTTCGCGCCGCGGCCAGTGAGCAGTCGGCCCGCCTGCAGGTTGAGTACGACCAGATCATGCGGCAGGTTGCGGAAGTGGACGCCGACGACGCCCAGTGGCGGGCGGTGTTTGTTGAGCCGACGACCGGGCGTTTCGCGCCCGTGCGGCAGACTGAGCCCGAGACGCCGATGCGCATCTCGCAGGTGGTGCGCGCCGTGCAGCCCAACGAGCTTGGCTGGTCGGCGCGGCTGGCGGTGTACTTAGACCGCTGGGGTGAGTTCCTCTTTGACCTGCCGCGCGAGGCCAACACCGAGGGCGGGATCTTTCCGGTGATCTTCGGGACGGTGACGCTGACGCTGCTGCTGAGCGTGGTGGTGGTGCCGCTGGGAGTGATCGCGGCGCTGTATTTGCGTGAGTACGCCAAGCAGGGCCCGCTGACCAGCGCGCTGCGAATCGCGGTGAACAACCTTGCGGGCGTGCCGAGCATCGTGTACGGGGTCTTCGGGCTCGGGTTCTTCTGCTACACCGTCGGGCAATACATTGACACGGGCAGCGGGGTGCTGGCGAGTGAGCCGGTCAGTCTTCTGGGCGCGTCGCTACCGATGCGGTCGGTGGTCTTCTGGTGGGCGGGCGTGCTGAGCCTTGGGCTGCTGGTGGTGGGCGTGGTGCTCGTCGGCGGGTTCGCGCGTCCGCAGCCGGGCAAGCATGCCAGCGATAGTCAGCAGTACCTGGCGCGGCTGGCGTTCGCTGGGTGGATCTTGGCGGCGTTTGGAGCGCTGGCGCTGGTGGCGTACACGCCGTACTTCCGCGGGTTCTTCGAGGCGCGGTCGCCGGCGCCGACGTTCGCGGCCAAGGGGATGCTGTGGGCGGCCTGCACGCTGGCGCTGCTCACGCTGCCGGTGGTGATCGTGGCGACCGAGGAGGCCATCGCGTCAGTCCCGCGCAGCATGCGCGAGGGCAGCTACGGGTGCGGTGCGAGCAAGTGGCAGACAATCCAGCGGATTGTGCTGCCGCGGGCGATGCCAGGGATCATGACAGGGATGATCCTGGCGATGGCGCGCGGCGCAGGCGAGGTGGCCCCGCTAATGCTGGTTGGCGCGGTCAAGCTGGCACCGGCGCTGGCGATCGACTCGAACGCGCCGTACGTGCACTTTGACCGCCCGTTCATGCACCTGGGGTTCCATATCTACGACGTGGGCTTCCAGAGCCCCGACGCCGAGGCGGCCCGCCCGGTGGTCTGGTGCACCACCTTCCTGCTGATTGTGGTGGTGGTGGCGCTGAACATCACGGCCATCCGCGTGCGAGCGAGCCTGCGAAGAAAGTTCATGGGCGAGGCGTTCTGACCGGCAAACTCTTGGACTAGAGACCAATCGGACCGGAGATTTGCGGCGGCTAAGGCCCGCGGAAAGTGACCGAGACGTGCAGACAGAACCCACAAGCGTGATCAAGGCCGCGAGCGTGATACCCGCGGCGGTCTCCGTGGGTCGCCCCGCGGCGGCGGGCCCGACGGTTGAGGGCGTGCTACCCCGCACCGGCGAGCTGGACTTTCAGGCCTGCGTGCGCCAGGGGCTGCCGTTCGCGTCGGCGATCCACCTTGCGGTCGCGCGTGAACGGCCGCTGATTGAGGTGCAGGACTTCAGCCTCTATTACGGCAAGGCCAAGGCGCTGCACCACGTCAACATGCCCTTCCCTGACAAGCGGGTGACGGCGCTGATTGGCCCATCGGGCTGCGGCAAAAGCACGCTTCTGCGGTCGATCAACCGCCTCAACGACCTGATCGACAGCGTGCAGTGCACGGGCGAGATGCTGCTGAACGGGCGGAGCGTCTACGCGCCCAACGTTGACGTGATCGACATTCGCAAACGGATCGGGATGGTCTTTCAGAAGTCCAACCCGTTCCCGATGAGCATCTTTGAGAACGTGGTCTACTCACTGCGCATTGACGGTGAACGCCGGCGCAGCGTGCTGGAGGATTCGTGCGAGCGGGCACTGCGGGCCGCGGCGCTCTGGGACGAGGCCAAGGACCGGCTCAAGGACAGCGCTCTTGGGCTCTCGGGCGGGCAGCAGCAGCGCCTTTGCATCGCGCGGGCGATCGCCGCTGAGCCTGATGTGTTGCTGATGGACGAGCCGTGCAGCGCACTGGACCCGATCGCGACGCTGAAGGTTGAAGAGTTCATCCGCGCAATCGCCGGACGGATCACGGTGGTGATCGTCACGCACAACATGCAGCAGGCGGCGCGGGTCAGCAACTTCACGGCCTTCATGTATCTGGGGCGGCTGGTCGAGTACGGACCGACGGCGGACGTGTTTCAGAACCCCAAGCTGCCCGAGACTGAGCAGTACGTGACGGGCCGGTTCGGCTGAGCGGCCAACTCGGCTCAGTTGACCGTGTCGGCTCAGTTGGCCCAGTAGAGCGCAGCGCCAGCAGACCGCACCATTTAGACCATCGAAGCCAGCAGGGCCGCGGGGTCCTGGCCTTTGTCGATCGCGTCGATCAGCGCCGAGCCGACGATCGCGCCGTCGCAGTGGCCCGCCAACGCGTCAACGTGGGCGCGCGTGCGGATGCCGAAGCCCGCGCACACCGGCACAGGCGAGAGCTCGCGCAGAGAGTCGAGGTACTGGTTGGGTGACACCGCCGTCGCGGCAGCCGCGGCGGGTGCCGAGCCGCCTGTCACGCCCGTGACCGTCACCGCGTACAGGAACCCATCGCTAGCATGCGCGATCGTCCGCGCCCTGGCCTGCGGGGTCACCGGTGAGACAAGCTGCACCAGCCCGACGCCCTGAAGGTGCAACTGCTCGCGCAGCTCGCCCGATTCTTCCAGCGGCAGGTCGGGGATGATCAGCAGGCTCACGCCCGAACCGCGGCACGCCTGCGCGAGCGACCGCAGCGACGACCGCCCGGCGCCAAACGAGCTGATGACCGGGTTCAGATAACTCATCAGCACCAGCGGCGGCTGCTGCGGCCAGTGCTCGGTGGCCTGCTGGTTTCCCGCGGTCATCGCGCCGAGCTGGTCGAGGATCCAGCGAAGCGTCACGCCGTTGTCCAGGGCCTTGCGCGACGAGCCCTGGATCGTGACCCCGTCGGCCATGGGGTCAGAGAAAGGCACGCCGATTTCGATGGCCGCCGCGTGCGGCGCGAGGGCCCGGAGCTGCGCACTGAGGCTCTCAAGCTTAGGGAAGCCGGCGGTAAGGTACGGCACCAGCGCGGGGCGGCCCCGGGCGCTGCGGCGCAGGATGGAGTCAGAAACGTGCTTGGCGATGGTCATGGTCGGTGCTGCGTGTCGGTGCTGCGTGTCGGTGCTGAATGTCGGTGCTGCGTGTCGGTGATCAGTGTTGTGCGCCGGAAGCGCGGAAAGGGCGATGTGTATGAGTGGTTGCGCGGTTCGGCACTCGCGCAACTTTGAACTCAGGCAAGGTTCTTCATCAGGATCGGCATGTCCTTGTCGCCGCGCCCGCAGAGATTGATCAGCAACGTCGCCCCCGGATTGGCTTTGGCCCAGGCCTTGGCGGCGGCAACGGCGTGGCTCGGCTCAATCGCGGGCAAAATGCCCTCAGAGCGGCAGACCTCGCGGACGGCATCGAGCGCCTGCTGGTCCGTGACGGGCACGTACTGCACGCGACCGATGGCGTGCAAGAAAGCGTGCTCGGGCCCGATGCCCGGATAATCAAGCCCGGCAGAGATCGAGCTGGTCTTGACGACCTGCCCGTGGTCATCTTGCAGCAGATAGCTGTAGCTGCCGTGCATAACGCCCGGGCGACCGTGGGCCATGGTGGCGGCGTGCTGCCCGGTCGCATCGCCGCGCCCGCCGGCCTCAGCGCCGTAGATGAGGACGCTTGGATCAGCGAGGAAGCCGTGGAACATGCCGATGGCGTTTGATCCGCCGCCGACGCACGAGAAGACCGCGTCGGGCAGTCGCGCGGCACCGGCGGGGCTGAGCATCTGCTCGCGAGATTCGGTGCCGATGACGCTCTGAAATGTGCGGACCAGCCACGGGAACGGGTGCGGGCCAACGGCGCTGCCCAGCAGATAATGCGTGCCCATCGGGTCGCAGACCCAGTCGCGCATCGCCTCGTCGATGGCGGCCCTGAGCGTCGCGTCACCGCTCGTGACGGGCACAACCTCGGCCCCGAACCACTTCATGCGCTGCACGTTGGGCTGCTGCCGCTCAACGTCTACCGCGCCCATATAGACGCGGCACGTGAAGCCCATGCGGGCGCAAGCGGCCGCGGTCGCGACGCCGTGCTGACCCGCGCCGGTCTCAGCGATGATCCGCGTGACGCCCAGGCGTTTGGCGAGCATGGCCTGCCCGAGGGCGTTGTTGATCTTGTGCGCGCCGGTGTGGGCCAGGTCCTCGCGCTTGAGCCACACGTTGCAGCCCCAGGCGGTGCTGAGGTTGGCCGCACGCATCATCGGCGTGGGCCGCCCAACCCACGTGCGCTGGTGGAAGGCGAGCTCGGTCGCGAAGGCTGGGTCGGCCAACGCGAGCTTGGCCGCACTCTCAAGGCGCGTGATGGCGCCCCAAAGCGTCTCGGGCACGTAGCGCCCGCCAAAGGGCCCGAAGCGCCCGCGCGCGTCGGGGTACTGGCCGCTAAGCAGACGCCCAAGCTCGAGGGCGGGGTCACCCAGTTCACTGTGCATAGCGGTGGTCATGGTGTGGGCCTATCGACGCTTGACGCGCGATGGGAAGTGGTCGCGTCGGCGTCGCGTGTGAGTATGTCGTGTCGAGCGCCAGATGCGGCGCCAGATGCGGCGGCAGATTCGGCGCCAGATGTGGCGCTAAGGGTGATGGCAGATGAAGTCATGGCCGCGCGGGCCGCGAGGCTGAACTCAGAGATCTTGACCGCGTCCTTCACGCCCGGCGAAGACTCGACGCCGCTCGAGACATCGACCATCGCGGGGCTCAGCAGCCGCACCGCCGCGGCAACGTTGCCCGCGTGCAGTCCGCCGGCAAGCATCACGCGCGGGTGCGGCGTGGCGTCCAGCGCGCGGGCCAGCCGGCCCCAATCTGGCTGGCGTCCCATCCCACTATCGGGCCCTTCAAGCAGGATCAGCCGCGCCGCGGGCCATGTGCTGGCCTCGTTGGCCAGGTCGATCCGCAGCGTCGGCACGTCGCGGAACACGGGGATGAACGTGACGCTCCGCATCGCTGGCGCACGCCGCACGGCCTCAGCGATCGCCACATCAAACACCGGCTCGTCGATCCAGTCGGCCTGCACATGCGTCAGCGGCACCTGCGCCAGCACCGTGGCCAGCTCGCCAACCTCAAGCCTGCGAAAGACGCCAACGCGCAAAACGCCCGCAGGCACGAGCTCACACAGAGCCGCGGCCTGCTCAGGCGTCACGCGTCGCACGCTCTGCGTAAGCACGAAGCCGACCGCCACCGCCTCGGCCTCGCACGCGGCGCGGACGTGCTCGGACGTGCTAAGGCCGCAGACCTTGACGGGCGCTCTGGTCACGCACGCCTCCGATCGCTCGCACCCGCGCGGGCCTCTCGCCCGGCGGAGAGCATCGACTGTGCGAGCGCGAAGGGGTCTTCGCTTCGCATGAGCGATGAGCCCACCAGCGCGCCGTCGTAGCCCAAAGCCGCGACGCCTGCAACGTCAGCGGGCGTTGACAGCCCGCTCTCAGCCACCGCCGTGAGCCCGCGTGGGAAGTGCGCCCGCAGCTTCGCGAACCGCGCCTGATCCATAGAGAGGTCAGAGAGGTTTCGGCAATTGAGCCCAACTAGCAGCGTGCCCTCGCTTAGCTCGCGCCCGCGCGTAATCAGCACGCGCCCGAGGCGCTCGAGATCCTCCTGGTCAAAGGCCTCTACCAGCGCGAACATGCGCAGATCGAGCGTCAGGTCTAGCATCTCGTACAGGTCCTCGTCGGCAAGCATCCGCACAATCAGCAGCACGCCCGACGCGCCCGCAGCCCTCGCCTCAACCACCTGATAGTCCGCGATTAGAAAGTCCTTGCGCATCACCGGCACGTTGACCTCACGCGCCACGCTGGCCAGATGCTCAAGGCTCCCGCCGAAATGCGTCGGCTCAGTCAGCACACTCACGGCCGCGGCACCGGCCCGCGCATACTCAAGGGCCTGCGCAACAACGTGGCCTGTCTCGCCCCCAGGTGCCACCGCGCGGAGCGTGCCCTCACTCGGACTGGCCAGCTTGCACTCAGCAATCAGGCCAAACCCACCGGGGCGAAGGTCAATCTCGCGCGGCGGCGGGGCCTTCAGTGCCGCGTTCCACACGTCCTCAAAGGGCCGTTGGTCGCGCGCAAGTTCGTATCGCTGCTCACTGGCGCGGGTCATCTCGGCCAGCAAATCATGCGGCGCGGGGGTCGGCGGAGTATCGCTGGGCTTGTTCATCGGGGCGTCTCCGTGGTGTGCTGCTGTGCGTGGCAAAGTGATTGAAGGCGAGGCCCGAGCGCCGCGATCAGATCGAGCAACCGCCGTGCCCGCCCGTCGCTGATGGCGTTTCGCACCTCAGCAACCGGCCAGTCGCGGTCAAGCTCGCTGCGCAGTGTTGCCAGGGCCAGCGCTGCCGTTAGCACCACACTCTCAGCAAAGGGTGTTGGCGTGCCCGAAAAGGCGGCGCTGATCGCGTGAGCGTTGAAGGCCGCATCTTGGCCGCGCAGCGAAGCCAGTGAGGGCTCGCCACCGCGGGCAAACTGAGGGCGCGCGTCAAAGTCCTGCTCTCGCACAAGCGGGCCAGCTTGCGAAGCGTCAAGGCCAGCGAGCGTGACGGTGAACGGCGCGCAGGTCGTAGCCTCATCGCACGGGCCCGCCGGCGCAGGCGTGTGGACGACCGTGGCCCGCTGCCCCAGCGCGTGCGCCGCCAGGGCCATGAGTTGTGCGGCACGCGGCGAAGCAGCGCCGATCAGCAGCGCATCAGGCCGGCCCGGGTTTGTCAGCGGCCCGAGCAGGTTGAACACCGTCCGCACCCCGAGCTCTCGCCGCACACTTTGGACGGCGGCGGTCGCGCCGTGATAATGGGGGGCAAACAGGAACGTAAAGCCCGTCAGTTCCAGCATCTCGCCCGCGGCAAGTGGCGTCATGGGCATAGGCACGCCCAGTGCCGCCAGCACGTCGGCGCTGCCACAGGAAGAACTGATCGCACGGTTGCCGTGCTTGATAACCCGCCAGCGCCGCGCACGCGGCTCTGCGCCGTCTTCAAGCCCCGCGGCTGCCAGCAGCAGCGCCGCGGCGGTCGAGATGTTCAGCGTCTGCGCGCCATCGCCACCGGTGCCCACGATGTCGATCGACGGCGGCCCCGCCGGAAGCTGCGGGCTGAGTGCCGCCTCCCGCATCGCGCCAGCAAGCCCCGCAAGTTCCTCATGCGTCTCGCCCTTGCTGCGCAGCGCAATCAGCGCCGCGGCGACGCGCGTCGCTGGCGTGCCGGGTGCAATCAGCGTGCGCAGCAGCTCGCTGGCCTGGACCTGCGTCAGGTCGCGACGATCCAGCAAGGTGTTGAGCAGATCGGTCATGCGGCAAGCTCGAAAGGCACCTTTGTTCTAGGCGTGTGGTGCAAGAAAGCCGGGCTTCAGAAAGTTGGCGAGCATCGCCGGCCCGGTCGGGGTCAGCACGCTCTCAGGGTGAAACTGCACGCCCTCCATGCGCAGATCGTCACGCCGAATGCCCATGATCTCGCCGGCCTCGGTCCGGCTGGTGACGCTGAAGCCCTCGGGCACGCGGCCCGTCAGCACGCACAGCGAGTGGTACCGCCCAACCTCTAGGTCCTGTGCAAGCCCGGCATAGAGCCCGCGCCCGTCGTGGGTGATGGTGCTGGCCTTGCCGTGCATCAAGCGCGGCGCCCGCCCAACGCTGCCCGCGCCGCCAAAGACCTCGGCCATGCTCTGGTGCCCGAGGCAGACACCAAGGATTGGCAATCGCCCCGCAAACACGCGGATCATCTCCATGCTCACGCCCGCGTCATACGGCGTCCCCGGCCCCGGCGAGATGACCAGGTGCGTGTAAGCGCCGCGGCGGTCGGGCTCACCCGCGCCAGCGACCCGCACATCACCGGGCGCAATCGCATCGTTGCGGAAGACCTCAACCGCCGCCCCTAGCTCGAGCATCGCCTGCACCAGGTTGAACGTGAAGCTGTCGTAGTTGTCGATCATCAGCACCCTGCCACGAGGCGCGCCGCCATCGCCCGCGTTCGGCGGCAAGTACTGCTCACCGCGCGCGATCGGCCCGGGTTGTGGCGCGTGGTTGCTCAAAGGCCCTCCTCCGCCAGCAGCATCGCGGCCTCAAGGATGCCGACCTTGTGCCGCACCTCGTCGTGCTCAGCCTCTGGCGAGCTGTCAGCCACCACGCCCGCACCGGCCTGATACGCGTACGCGTCGTTGTGGAACATCATCGTGCGAATCGCGATCGCCTGGTCCATCTGGCCACTGACTGAAAGGTAGCCAACCGTCCCCGCGTAGAACCCGCGCCGCACCGGCTCGAGCGCATCGATAATCTGCATGGCCCGCACCTTGGGCGCGCCCACCACCGTTCCCGCAGGGAATGTCGCCGCCAGCACGTCGAGCGCATCACGCCCGGGCGCGACACGCCCAGAAACTCCGCTGACGATGTGCATCACATGGCTGTAACGCTCGATACTGCGGAACGGGTCAACCCGCACGCTGCCGCCCACAGCCACGCGACCAAGGTCATTGCGGGCAAGGTCCACCAGCATGACGTGCTCGGCGGCCTCCTTCGGGTCGGCCAGCAGCTCGGCCTCGAGGGCCTTGTCAAGCTGCTCGGTGGCCCCGCGCTTGCGCGTGCCGGCAATCGGCCTGAGTGTGGCAAGTCCGTCTTGCACCTTGACTAGCGCCTCGGGTGAGCTGCCGACAAGCTGCGTTGAGCCAAAGTTGAAGTAGTACATGTAGGGCGAAGGGTTGAGCAGCCGCAGCGCGCGGTAGACCTCAAACGGGTCGGTCCGGCACCCGCCCGTAAACCGCACGCTCAGCACAAGCTGAAAGACGTCACCCGCGGTGATGTGCCCCTTGGCCTTGCCCACCGCGCTGATGAACTCATCGCGGCTCATGCTGGTTGATGGTGGCGCGTGCCCGACGCGCACGCTCGGCGCGGGCAGGCCACCGCGTAGCGCGTGCACGATCTCACGCCGCAGGCTCTTGCGCTCCCACTCTGGCCCGCTGTGGACAAACGCCACCCGGCGCGTCAGGTGGTCAAACACCAGCATCGAGCGCGGCGACACCAGCATGACCTCAGGCTCGCCTTGAGCCGCGGGTCGCCCGGGCCCAACGGGCTCAAGCCGCCTCACAAAGTCGTAGCCGATCATCCCGACCAGCCCGCCGTCGAGCGGCACGCCTGGAATCTTCGGTAGCAAGCGCGGCGCGCGGGCCAGCACTTCCCGGATGGTCTCCAGCACCGCGCGCCCCGGTGGCACGGGCGTCGGCGGCCCTTGGTCAATGCTCAAGCCCTCCTGGTCGATCCGTAGCGTCATCGCGCGCCCGAGCCCGATGAACGAAAACCGCGCCAGCCGCTCGCCGCCCTCCACGCTCTCGAGCAAAAACACCGGGTCGAAGGCCGTCAGCTTGCGCAGCGCGCTCACGGGCGTATCCAAGTCTGCGGCGATATCAAAGGGCGTCTGCACGTGCGCTCCTGCCTCTAATTCGCCGGAGCAGCCCGGCCCCGGTCACCATCCAGACCCGTCTATCGACCAACGCAACACCTCGCCGGAAGGTCCTCCGCTGGCTTCGACCAACGCACCGTGTCTTCAACGGTTATCGGTCGCCAGCCGCATGAGCGTGCCACCACCAACCACCGTCGGCGGGTTGGCGCGGGCTCGGGCTTGGCGAGGACGACGTCACGGCGTCAGTATGCGCCCCCCGAACGGTCAAGGCAAGTCCCTTGGCCTGAGGCCGGCGTGATCCGGCGGCGGTTACGCTTCTGCGGTGCTCAGCGTCGATCTCAGCCCGGGTGCGTCAATCGCTCGCGCGTCGCGCAGGCGATCGCAGCTTGCCCCGCGCGCGCTCGCCGGGCTGCTGCTCGTCTACCTCTTACCGGCCTGCGGCCCGCGCCCGATCCCAGACCGGCCAGCACCTCGCGCTCAAGTGGGCTCCCCCGAAACGCCCCTTGCACTTGTCAATGGCGAGCCGGTCACGATCGCCGAGCTCGGCCCAGAGCTGCTGGAGAGGGCCGGTCGGGCGGCGTTGGAGGGACTGATCCTTGATCGCGCCCTGGCCGCCGAGCTTCAGCGCGTGGGCCTCTCGGTGACCACTGCGATGGTCGACGCCGAGCGGGCCCTGCTCGTGGCGGCGGGTCAGGGCGATAGTGGGGGCTTGGCGGCCCCTGGCGATGCGTCGCAGCGCCTAAGCGAGTATCTAGCCAGCGCAGGCTTAGACCGCGCGGCGCTGACCCGCCAGCTCCGCCGCAACGCCGCGCTGCGTGCGCTGGTGGCACCCGGGGTCGTGCTTACGCCGCAGCGGCTGGCCCTTGAGCACCGCGTGCGGCACGGCGAGCGGAGCATCGCGCGGGTCATCGTCGTGGCCTCTGCGAGTCTTGCGCAGCGACTCCGTGAGCGACTGACGGCACCGGGCGATGGCACGCCGCTTCCGGCACGGTTCGCAAGCTTGGCCTTTGAGTTCTCTGCCGACGAATCGGCCCCGCGTGGCGGGCTGCTGGCCCCGCTGAGCGTTGATGACCCTCGGGCCCCGCTCGCGCTACGTCAGGCGCTGCTGAGCACCGAGCCCGGGCAGCTCTCGGGGCTTGTCGGGCTGCCGAGTGGCTACGCGCTGGTGCTGGTCGAACAGCGCCTGTCGGCCACAGGCGTGGCACTCGGTGCGTTCGAGGCGTTGCAGCGCGACTCGATCCGCCACGGGCTCGAGCGCGAGGCCATGGACGCGCTGCTGGCGCGGCTGATCTCACGAGCGGTGGTCGTGCCAATGGGCGCGTCGCTCGGGTCTTCGCCAGGCACCCCAAGTACACCAGGCACGCCTGCGCGCTGAGTGTGCGGAACTCATCCGCAGCGTCAGGCACCCGGTTGCGGGCCACTCAAAGGTGGTCGCGCGCGGGAAAACCCCTATACGGCAACGGAAGGTCCTCCGATCACGCGGACGCAGTTTCTGCCGGATTCGCCCGATGATCTACGCGGAACGAGCGCTCAGGGTGCTCGGCCGAAACAACGGAGGAACTAGATATGAAGTGGACCATCGGCAAGCGTCTTGGTTTGGGCTTTGGAACCCTCTGCCTGCTCGTGGCGGGCATCGGCGGCATCGCCATGTGGAAGGCCGACCAGGCCGTCAGCACAGCCCAAGAGTTGGGCACGGTCGCTGAGGACCTCACCGTCGGTGCCGAGCTGGGGGCCACGATCGTGCGCACCCGCGCGGCGATCAACCGCTTTCAGATCGAGCCGAGCGCCGACACGCTCAAGAACTACGAGACCGTCGTCGCCAAGTCGAGCGAGCTGCTTGACAAGGCCGCCGAGGTCATGACCGAGGCCGACCAGGCCAAGCTCGTCAACCAGCTCAAGGAAGATTTTACCAGCTTCCAGGCCTACGCCAAGACGATGATCTCCGGCTATCTGGAGCGCGACAACATCTTCTACAAGCAGTGCGGCCCAACGGGCAAGGCGCTCGAAGAAAGCGTGACGAACCTGGCCCGCGAGGCAGCCGCCGACAACCGCGACCTCGCGTTGGCGCTGATGGAGGTCAAGGCCGACATCAACTCAACGCGCCTGGGCGTGGCTCGATTCCTAGTCACGTTCAACGACGAAGAGTTCAAGATGGCCAGCGATGCGATCGCCCGCGTCCAGCCGCGTTTGGCCTCGCTCTACGCGTCGGCGACGGGCCCTACTCGTGACCGCCTCGGCACGCTCAAGGCCGACTATGACAAGTACGTCGCAATCGGTACACGCGTCAAGGTCATGGCTGATGAAATCCAGAGCACTCGAACGAACAAGCTCTTCCCCGCCGGTGATCGGATGACAAAGACGAATAACGAGCTGATCGCTGTGCTGGCTGAGTCCGGTCGCAAGACGGAGAAGACCGCCGTCTCGACCATGAAGTCCGCCATGGTCCAGACCGCAGTAATCACGGGCGTGGCAGTCCTGATCGGCGTCGCCTTCGCGTTCTTCATCGCCCGCTCCATCATCACCCCCCTCCGCCTGGTTACCGAGCGCCTCCGCGACATCGCCGAGGGCGAGGGCGACCTGACCCAACGCGTCGACGAGAACCGCGGCGATGAGCTCGGAACCCTCGGCAAGTGGTTCAACAAGTTCGTCATCCGCATCCAGAACCTGATGCTCGAGGTCTCGGCCTCCAGCAAGCAGGTGGCGGCGGCAAGCACCGAGATCGCCGCCTCCGCCGAGGAGATGGCCGCCGGGCTCGACAAGCAGACCCAGCAGACCCAGCAGGTCTCCGCGGCGGTCGAGGAGATGTCAGCCAGCGTTGTCGAGGTCGCCAAGAAATCCTCAGAAGCCGCGGCCAACGCGGCCAGCGCCGGGCAGCAAGCCACCGGCGGCGGTGAGGTTGTGCAGCAGACCGTTGACGAGATGAAGGCGATCGCTAAGCAGGTCGCTGAGAGCGCCAGCAACGTCAACAGCCTGGGCAAGAAGAGCGAGCAGATCGGCCAGATCATCGGTGTCATCAACGACATCGCCGATCAAACCAACCTGCTGGCGCTCAACGCCGCCATCGAGGCCGCACGTGCCGGCGAGCACGGCCGCGGGTTCGCCGTCGTCGCTGACGAGGTCCGCAAGCTCGCCGAGCGTACGACCACGGCCACCGAAGAGGTCGCCAAGAGCATCCGCGAGATCCAAGCTGAGACCAAGAGCGCAGTCACGTGCATCGAGGCTGGCACGCAGAAGGTCACCAGCGGCGTGCAGCTCGCCACCGACGCGGGTAAAGCGCTCGAAACCATCGTGACCAGCAGCCAGACGCTGGGCGTGATGGTGCAGTCAATCGCGGCGGCGGCGGAGGAGCAGTCAGCTGCGAGCACGCAGATCAGTAAGAGTGTTGAGTCGATCAACGCCGTGACGCGTGAGGCCGCCGAGGGCGCTCAGCAGAGCTCCAAGGCCGCCGCGGACCTCTCAAACCAGGCCGAGAACCTCCAGAAGCTCGTCGGCCGCTTCAAGCTCGCCTAAGCCAGCGGGCCCATAGCCCGTCAACACATTCGCAACACATCCTAACTTCACCACGCGACCCGGGCAATACCCGGGTCGCTTTCTTTGATGCTGCAGCGGCTAAGTACTCCCACGCTTCGCGAGAAAAAGAGTGAGCAAGAGTATCTACTACTCGGCCAGGCTGGCCCGCCGCCCGACGCACACCACGGTGATGTCATCGATCGCCGGCCCGGTGCCGTCGCCGCGCGACAGGTGCATCAGCTCGGCGCATGTGGCCTCAGAGTCCAGGTGTGAGAGGTTCGTCAGGTGCGCGTCGAGCTGATCCACACTATTGGTGCTGCCCAAGTGGCTGCTCTGGGCCAGTGAGTCGATCAGCCCATCGCTGTAGAGCAGCACGCGGTCGCCCACGCGGAACTCCGCCTCGGCTTCAGGGAACAGCATGCCCGGCTCAAGCCCGATCAGCCCGCCATTGGCGTGCTCAAGGCTCAGCACCCCAACGCCCGAGCGAACCAATCGCGGCGGCGGGTGCGCGCCCGTCGCGTACACCACCCGGCCCATACCGCCCTTGGCACCGGGGTCGATCTCCAGCACCGCGGCGGTAACAAACTGACCCTCCATCAGCAGCGGGTGTATCCGGCTGTTCAGGTGGCTTAGCACCGCGCCCGGGCCCGCGCCCAGCGGCGCATCGCCACGCAAGATCGCGTGCAGCATGCTCATGACCATCGCCGCGTCGGCGCTGTGCCCAGACACATCAGCCACGACGGTGACCAGCCGCTCACTGTTCGTTGAGCCGTCCAACCCCGGCAGCGGGAAGAACTGGAAATAGTCGCCACCCGCGCGGATCGCCGGGCGGTACGCCAGCCCCACGTCAAGCCCAGGGCAGTGCTCCTCAACCCCCGCCCAGCGCCCGGGCCGCTCGCTGTGCGCCCGCGGCAGCAGGTGCTTCTGCTGGCGACTGACACGCTCAAGCTGCACCGAAAGCTCACGCGCGTACGCCTCAATCCACCGCGCGCTCTGCAGGTTCGCAATCGACGTCTCAATAAACCCCGCCAGCAGCATCGCACGCTCAACGCCCGAGACCTCTACCGCCCCCCAACGCGGACGGAACACCAGGTACCGCCGCCCGACACGCCCCTCGTGAAACACCGGCAATACCAGGCACTCGCCCAAGCCCGCCAGCTCGTCGGCCAGCGGGTCCTCGGCGCGCAGCTCAATCTCACGCACCAGCTCAGGACGCTTCTTGCGCAGCAGGCTCGCCACCACGCCGCCGCGCAGCACCGGGGCCACGCTCTCATCCTCAAATGACTCGACCACCATCCGCCGGTGGGGGGTGCTCACAAGCCGCCGCGTCACGCGGAACTCGCCCGGCCCAAGCCCGGCGTCACTGACCACCAGCACCGCGTGGGCCGTGTCGTCACCCGTAGCACCCAGGATAAAGTCGGCGGCAAGCTTGAACAGGTGCCGCGGCTCGCCGGCCTTGCTCAACTGCTGCATCGCCGCCAGCGCCTGCAAAAGAGCCTCGTCGTCGCCCCCGTCATCAAAGACCGCCCGCGCCGCGGCATGCCCGCTACCACCCGCGGCACCGCCCGGAACGCCGGGCCGACCAACCAACCCCCCCATCGGCGGCAGTGAAGTCATGCCGGCAATGTAGCAGACCGAACGGCCAAACACAAGCAGAAAGAAGCCGCCACGACCGGCCCCATCGGGCTTGGTCTCAAGCGGCCCCAAGCCACCGCTCTAGCGCGCGATCTCGATCGCGCGCGTCTCGCGCAGCACCGTCACCTTGATCTCACCGGGGAACGTCATCTCCTCGCTCACACGCTTGGCAATCGACAGCGCCACCGCGTACGCCTCATCGTCACCCACACGCTTGGCGTCCACCATCACCCGCACCTCGCGCCCGGCCTGGATCGCATACGCCTCCGTCACGCCCTGGTGCTTCATCGCGATGTCCTGCAGCTGCTCCAGCCGCTGGATGTACTTCTCAAGGCTCTCACGCCGCGCACCCGGGCGGGCGCTGCTGATCGCGTCGGCCGCCATCACAATCGGCGTGTAGAAGCTCGTGCTCGGCACGTCCCCGTGGTGCCCGGCGATCGCGTTGAGCACCGGCTCGCGCTCGCCAAACTGCTTGGCAAAGTCGTAGCCGATCTTCGGGTGCGTCCCCTCCACCTCGTGGTCCATTGACTTGCCGATGTCGTGCAGATAGCCGCATCGCCGCGCCAGCGCCCCGTCAAAGCCGAGCTGGTCGGCGATGAGCTGGCAGATGTATCCAACCTCGATAGAGTGCTTCAGCACGTTCTGCCCGTAGCTGGTGCGGAACTGCAGCCGCCCCATCGCCTCGTTGATCTTCGGGTGCAGCCCGCGCAGGTTGACCTCCGCCGCCGCGTCCTTGCCGTGCTTGTTGATCCGCTCCTCCATCTCTGAGCGGACCTTCTCGACAACCTCTTCGATCCGCGACGGGTGCATCCGCCCGTCGGCGATCAGCCGCTGCAGGCTCTCGACCGCCACGGCCTGGCGCACCTTGTCAAAGCAGCTCACCACGATCACCCCGGGCGTGTCGTCAACGATGATGTCCACCCCCGTGGCCTTCTCGATCGCCCGGATGTTCCGCCCCTCACGCCCGATGATCCGGCCCTTCATGTCGTCGCTGGGGATCGGCACCGTCCGCACCGTGCTCTCGCTGGTGTGCTCGCTGGCGTACCGCTGGATCGCCATCAGCGTCACCTCGCGCGCACGCTCCTTGGCGTGAGTCTCCGCCTCCTCGATCGTCTTCCGCGCCACCTTGGCCGCCTCAGCGCGGCTCTCGTTCTCGACCCGCTCCAGCACCTGCGCGCGGGCCTGCTCCACGCTCATCTGGGCGATCGCCAGAAGCTTCTCGCGCTGCTCCGCCACTGCGTTGGTAAGCTCGCCCTCGCGCGCCGTCACGCTCGCCAGCTTCACCTTCAGTTGCTCGTCGGTCCTGGCCACAGACTCTTCGCGGCCCGTGAGCTGCTCAAGCTTGCGGTCAACCAGGTCCTCGCGCTTCGTCAGCCGCCGCTCGGTCTCGCGCAGCTCCTCGCGCTTGACCGATGACTCGGACTCGAGCTTCTGAGACCGCTCGATGCCCCGCTTCTCCGCGTCGATCTCCGCCCGCGTCACGATGTCCTTGGCGTCCTGCTCGGCCTTGGCCTTCACCGCCGTCGCCTCGGCCTTCGCCGCCCCGACCGTCCCCACGCCCAGCCGCTTGAGCACCGGCACGCTCACCAGCAGACCAATGACCAGCCCGATCACCGCGCCGATGGTCGCGTCACCAAAGTCGATTTGTCCAAGCACATAGAGCACAGACGCCCCTTTATCGAAGTGTTGTTCCGAACCGGGCTTGACCACCAATCAACCCCACCGACCGCCAATCCCAACGCCAATCCCAACGCCAAGCCCCACGTCAATTGAACGACCACCGCCGGGCCTCTCAACGCGCCCGTCGCCGCTCACACCAGTCTCGCTCAGCCCAGCCCCGCCGCGCCAGAACACACACATCAGCGCGAAGCACCCTGATACGCCCGACTCAGCACCTGCGTCGCGGCCCATCCGCCCGCGACCGCCCACCAATCGCCACACCAAACGCCCCACCAATGCTCCGCCAACGCCCAGCGCCCAGCGGCCAAGCCGCCCCGCAGAGCCAGCGCCAGCAACCTTCCGCCCAACCTGCCGCCAAAGTGCCAAGCCCAACTGTCCGATCCAAGTGCCCAACAAAGGGGTTGAAGCCAGCCAGATCTATGCCAAGAACGTCCGAACGTCCCGGCGGGCCCGCACGCAGGCCCAGGCCGCGAGCGAACCCTGTGAACGGCGTCCGCCCGTGCGGACCACCGAATGTCCCGTCCCCACAAACGCTCCACCATTATGAAGCGGGTGTAACGCTCATGTCAAGGTTCCATCAAGACGCACCTGGAACCTACGCCCACCACCGGCCTTGCCCTGCCCAAACCCCCGGGGCCCGCTGCAACGAAACGGGGGCGACCCATCAGGCCGCCCCGCGTGTCACGCACATCAAATTCACGCCTCATTACCGCCCTTACGCATCATGCTCGCTGTCAATCTGCATCCCGTAGAACGAGCGGTAAACAAAGAACGTCGACGTCAGGAAGAACGCGATCGCCAGCGCGATTGTCAGCGGCGTGTGCACAAAGCCCGGCAGCTTCATGTGGATCGCCAGCTCCACCGCCAGCAGCCCAAACAGCGTCGTGAACTTGATCACCGGGTTCATCGCCACGCTGCTGGTGTCCTTGAACGGATCGCCAACCGTGTCGCCGATCACGCAGGCCTTGTGCAGGTCGCTGCCCTTGCCGCGACCGGTGCCCTTGTACATCGGATCGGTCTCGACGATCTTCTTGGCGTTGTCCCACGCGCCACCCGCGTTGGCCATGAACATCGCCTGGTACAGCCCGAACAGCGCAATCGAGATCAGGTAGCCCACGAAGAAGAACGGCTCGATGAACGCGAAGCTCAGCGTCGCGAAGAACACCCCCAGGAAGATGTTGAACATCCCCTTCTGGGCGTACAGGGTGCAGATCGTCACGACCTTCTGGCTGTCCTCGATGCTCGCCTTGGCCGCGCCGTCAAGCTTCATGTTGTTCTTGATGAACTCCACCGCGCGGTACGCGCCCGTGCTGACCGCCTGCGTGCTGGCGCCCGTGAACCAGTAGATGATCGCCCCGCCCGTGACCAGCCCCAGCAGGAACGGCGCGTGCAGCATCGAGAGCTTGGCCACCAGGTCTGGCTGCAAGCCCCCAGTCAGCACCACGATGATCGAGAAGATCATCGTCGTCGCCCCGACCACCGCCGTGCCGATCAGCACCGGCTTGGCCGTCGCCTTGAAGGTGTTGCCCGCCCCGTCGTTCTCCTCCAGGAACTGCTTGGCCTTCTCGAAGTTCGGCTCAAAGCCGAAGTTCTGCTGCAGGTCCTGGCGGATGTTCGGCAGATCCTCGATCGTCGAGAGCTCGTACACGCTCTGGGCGTTGTCCGTCACCGGCCCGTAGCTGTCCACCGCGATGGTCACCGGGCCCATGCTGAGGAACCCGAACGCCACCAGCCCGAACGCGAACACCGCCGGCGCAAGCATGATTGCGCCGAGCCCAAGCGTGCTGATGTAGTACGCCACGGTCATCAACGCGACAATCGCCATACCCAGCCAGTACGCGCTGAAGTTGCCCGCCACGAGCCCGGAGAGAATGTTCAGGCTCGCACCGCCCTGCTCGCTGGCCTTGACCACCTCACGCACGTGACGGCTGTGCACGCTGGTAAACGCCTTGACCAGCTCCGGGATGATCGCGCCCGCCGCCGTCCCGCAGCTGATAATCGACGCCAGCATCCACCAGAAGCCAGGGTTCAGCCCGTAGTTGCTCGCCGCCTCGCCACCGAGCATGAACCAGCTCACGGCGTACGTCAACGCAATCGAGATGCCGCTGGTCAGGAACACCAGCATCGTCAGGGGTTTCTCAAAGTCCATCTTGTCGACGTTCTGATACCTCGCCTTGGCGATCGCCTCGTTGAGCCAGTACGACCCCGCAGACGCCATGACCATGATGATCCGCATCACAAACAGCCAGACCAGCATCTTGATCTGGATCGTCGCGGCCTTCTCCTGCGCCGGCACTACCGCCGCCGTCGCCGCCGCCACAGCCGCCGGGGTCGCCACGTCGACCTTCAGCCGCTCCAGCTTGAGCTTGGTGTCCGCGTCGGTCGACTTCGCCAGTCGCGTGTCCAGCGCCCTCGCATAGTCAGCGTTGCCCGCCACGTCCATCACGCTGGTGGCGTAGGCGAAGCTCTCCATGCGACCCCCGCCCAGGTCAACTGTCTTGGGCGCAAAGATGCTCGGCGTCACCGCGATCATCGTAAAGACAATCAGCGCCACGCCCGTCACTCCGTAGGTCTCAAAGCCGTCCGCG
>Ga0163144_10011148_pt1 | contig 19049 bp, 15 predicted proteins | sample OliLak19BULKMAT1_FD_123175 | JGI IMG/M metagenome (GOLD analysis project Ga0163144, IMG submission 123175) | Freshwater microbial mat bacterial communities from Lake Vanda, McMurdo Dry Valleys, Antarctica - Oligotrophic Lake LV.19.BULKMAT1 | ecosystem: Environmental > Aquatic > Freshwater >... | reverse complement strand
CAGACCCTGTGAACCAGACCCTGTGAACCAGACCCTGTGAACCAGACCCTGTGAACCAGACCCTGTGAACCAGACCCTGTGAACCAGACCCTGTGAACCAGACCCTGTGAGCAAGCCACGATGACCCTCGCCCGCTTTGAACAAGAACTGCAAGACATCGAAGCGCAGGGTCTGACCAAACGGGAACGCATCATCGCCTCGCCCCAGCAAGCGGCGATCCGGCTGGAAGACGGTCGCGAGGTGCTCAATTTTTGTGCCAACAACTACCTTGGTCTGGCCGATCATCCAAGCATTATCGAAGCCGCCAAATCGGCATTGGACAGCCACGGCTTTGGCATGGCTTCCGTGCGCTTCATCTGCGGCACGCAGGACATTCACAAGCAGCTGGAAGCGCAGATCGCGCAGTTCTTCCGTACCGAGGACAGCATCCTCTATGCAGCCTGCTTTGATGCCAACGGTGGTCTGTTCGAGCCGTTGCTTGGCGAGCAGGACGCAATTATCTCGGATGCCTTGAACCATGCCTCCATCATCGATGGGGTCAGGCTTTGCAAAGCGCGACGTTTGCGCTACAGCAACTGCAACATGCAGGAGCTGGAACTTCGGCTCCAGGAATCCCAAGACGCACGCACCCGATTGATCACTACCGACGGCGTGTTCAGCATGGACGGCACGATTGCGCCTTTGGATCAAATCGTTGCCTTAGCCCGCAAGTACAACGCGCTGGTGCATGTCGATGAGTGTCATGCCACGGGCTTTCTTGGCGCCACCGGACGCGGCACCGCCGAAGTGCGGCAAGTGCTGGGCCAGATCGACATCTATACCTCCACCCTTGGCAAGGCCATGGGCGGCGCATTAGGCGGCTTCACCACCGGCCACCGCAGCATCATCGAACTGCTGCGCCAGCGTTCGCGGCCGTATCTGTTTTCGAACAGCTTGCCGCCACCGGTGGTTGCAGCCGGTATTCGGGCCTTCGAACTGCTTGAGCAAGCGTCCGAGTTGCGCGACCAATTGCAGGCCAATACGCACTATTTCCGCACCCAGATGCAGGCCGCCGGCTTCGATCTAAAGCCGGGTGAGCATCCCATCGTGCCGGTTATGCTGTATGACGCGCCGCTGGCACAGCGCTTTGCAGCCGAGCTGCTGGACGAGGGCGTCTATGTGATCGGCTTCTTCTATCCGGTGGTCGCCATGAAGCAAGCGCGCATCCGGACCCAGATCTCTGCCGCGCATTCGCGCGCCCAGCTCGATACCGCAATCGACGCCTTTACCCGCGTCGGCAAACGACTCGGCGTGCTCACGTAGCCGCCGCCCTCTCCCTCCCTTGATTCTTGCTATGACTCAACATCGTGCGCAACTCAACTGGCAACGCGCTGGCGGCGACTTCCTGGCCAAGGAATACAGCCGTGATCACATTCTGGAATTCCCGAATGGACACCGCATGCTCGCCTCGGCGGCGGTCAACTATGGCGGTTCCACCGAAGCCACCGACCCGGAGGCGCTGTTCACCGGTGCCTTGGCTTCCTGCCATATGCTGACTTTCTTATCCCTTTGTGCGGTGAAAGGCTTTGTGGTCGAAAGCTACGCGGATGAAGCGATTGGCACGCTGGAAAAGAACGTCGAGGGCAAGGTCATGGTCAGCAAGATCTTGCTCCAGCCAGCGGCAACTTTTCTGGGCGAGAGTCCAGATCTAGAACAGCTGCAAATGCTGCACGAACGTGCACACAAGAGCTGCTTCATCTCCAATTCGGTGCGCACGCTCGTCGAGATCACGCCGCGCGCGGCATAAGCCCGACCGATGCGGTTCGCAGGCTCGCCCGCGTCCTACGCTCGCTTGCATAGGATGCCGGTGAGGCACCAACCGCCTCGATTGGACCGCTGAAGCGCGCGAAAAGCCGGCCAGAGTCAGCAGCGAAGCACGCAGGGATGCCGACGTCGTTCCGCGCGCAGTCGCGGAATCCATGAGTGCAAAACTCGCTAAAGCTCGGCTGACTGACCCCGGAAAACATGGATTCTGCGACTGCGCCTATCGGCTCCGCGCAGAATGACAACTTGGGGGCGCATTAAAGCCCCGAAGCCGTCGTTCCGCGCGCAGTCGCGGAATCCACGAACCGCCTCAAAGCCCTCAGAACCGTCATTGCGGGCACAGTCGCGGACTCCATGAATCGCCTCGAAGCCCCGCCATGCGTAGGATGCCGGTGGGGCACGAATCGCCTCGAAGCCCCGCCATGCGTAGGATGCCGGTGAGGCACCAACCGCATCGATTGAATCCGCGGATCAAGCTTGCCAACGTCGCCCCGGTCGGCCCCGCGACCGATCCGGTTGGCACGCGCGCCGGCATCCTATGTGGGCTGGCTCAGCCGTCATCCTTGATCACCGCGGGCCCCTTGCCTGCGGTTTTTTCGTAGACGCCCTTGCCGATTTTCTTGTACTGGGTGAAGCCGCGTTCGCTAAAATGCTTCTCTTTCATCATGTGCGCCTTACCGCCAACCACCGAGTTCACTGAAAGCACGCGCTCGCAGGGCTTGCTGCAGGTGGGGCATACCTTGAGATCCGACATCGCGGTGCTGCCATAGACTTCAAATTCGCCATCGCACTGCTCGCACGGTGATAGGGCTCGGTACTCATAGGTGGGCATCTAGGTCTCCGGGGTCGATACGGGTGGCAAGCTTATGCCGGCGCAAGCTCAGCATCGGAACCGGCAGCGCCCAAAATCGGCGCCAGAGAGTCGTCGTCGAGCTCAAGGGCAGCGTCCTGCTTGACGATGCCACTGGGCAACATCACGCCACCGCGCTGCTGCCAAGCGTTGACGATGCGACAAAACAGCGCTGCAGTCTGTTCGGCATCATAAATAGCCGAGTGCGCGTGCTCGCTGTTCCAGTCAATACCGGCCGCCGCAAGCGATTTCGCCAGCACGGTTTGCCCGAATGCAAGGCCCGACAAGGTGACGGTGTCGAACACGCTGAAGGGATGAAATGGCGATCGCTTGTGTCCGGTGCGACGGATCGCCGCATTGATGAAGCCAAGATCAAAATGCGCGTTGTGGCCCGTTAGCACGGCGCGCGTGCACTCATGCTTTTTAAGGTGCTGGCGAATCGGCTTGAACACGTGCTCCAGAGCCTCGCGCTCGTCCAAGGCGCCGCGCAGCGGATGGTCTGGGTCAATGCCGGTCACTTCCAGGGAGCGCGGATCAATGTTAGCGCCCGGAAACGGCGTCACGTGGGTAGAAACAGTCTCGCCAGGGCTAAGCAGGCCCGTGCTTGGTTCAAATTGAATGAGCACCGCCGCAATCTCCAGCAGCGCATCGCGAGCGCAATCGAAGCCACCGGTTTCGACGTCAACGACGACCGGCAAATAGCCACGAAATCGCTGTGAAAACCGCTTGGCGTCAAACCCTTTCGACATGAGGCAAACCTGGACTGTGATGGCGCAAGCATAGCCGCTGGCATGCCCCTGTGCGCTGAGCGCGTGTGGCGGCTGGCCCAAAACCTCGGCCAGGCCATAAACTTCGGCCACTCTGCGCTGAGCGCGTGCGGCGGTTGCCCTCGAACTTGGGCCGGAACTTGAGTGCGGCCCCAGCAGGGGCAATGACGTCAACCCAGTTGACACCATGTCAATAAAAACACTAAAGTCCAGTCCATGACTTACATTCAAGATCGCCGAGCAGAAGAAAAGGATCGCCGCCGCACTGAGATTGTGGATGCGGCGGAACAGGTTTTTGGTCAAGTCGGCTACGAGCAATCAACCATGGAGCAGGTCGCACGCGCGGCCCGACTGAGCCGTGCCCTGCTTTACGTCTATTTCAAGGACAAGACCGATCTGCATTTCGCAGTCTGCGAACGCGCCTTGATACTGTTGCGCGAGCGTTTCATTCAAGCCGCAGCACGCAACCGCACGGGGATCGATCAAGTGCAGGCGATCGGTCGCGCCTACATTGGGTTTGCGCACGAAATGCCGCATTATTTCAATGCTTTAGCGCGCTTTGAGGCGCATCGCCTGGAAGATATTGTCGAGCACAGCGCGGAGCACGACTGCTGTATGGCCGGGGACCGGGTGCACAAGGTGATTGTCGAGAGCATTGAGGCTGGCGTTGCAGATGGCTCCATTCGGGCGGATATCGGCAACCCCTATCTGGTTTCGGTCACGCTTTGGGGTTTCATGCATGGAATCATTCAATTGTCGTCAACCAAGGCAGAAATACTGGCTGCGGACGGCATCAGCATGCAGCAATTGATTGAAAACGCGGTACGCATGGCCGGCCGGGCCATGGCGGCTGATCCCAATTTCTGAGATTTATTTTCACCGGAGTTTGACACGTGTCCAGTTCATGGATTCATGCCCAGAACCAAATCCCGCGCCGTGCATTGCTGCTCGCAAGCCTGATCGGCGTGCTTGCAAGCGCTCACACCTGCGCCAACCCAAGCGCCACGGATGCCGCCCCGAATGCGGCCCCGAATGCCGGCAATGACGCCGCCCAGGATGCCAACAGCTACGTCACGCAGGCGCTGCGCTCCAATCTTGCGCTGCAGCAGCAGGCGCTCAATCTGGTCGCGGCTACCGCAGCGCTGGCCGAAGCGCGTGCGCGCTGGCGTCCAAATCTGAGCCTGTCGGCCCGCTATAGCCGCGCCAAAGGCGGACGCGAGATTGAGTTCCCACTCGCGGAGCTGCTTAACCCGGTGTACCAGACGCTCAATCAGCAGCTGGTGGCGCAGGGTCAGCCAGCGCGCTTTCCCGCGCTTGAAAACCAAAGCTTCGAACTCTTGCGTGAGCGCGAACAGGATTCGCGGCTGTCGCTGATCCAGCCGCTGTACGCGCCGGCGCTGAGCGCTGCAATCCGCGCCAGCGAAGCAGGCTTGGCGGCTCAGGAAGCCGCGCTCGATGCCTTTCAGCGCGTGCTGGTGCGCGATGTCAAGCATGCCTATTACGGTTGGCAGAGCGCACGCCAAGCGCTGGCCATCGTGGCTTCCAGCCAGGATGTGCTGGCGGAAAATCGACGCGTCAACCAATCCTTGTTTGACAACGGCAAAGTCACTCGCGACCAGGTGCTGCGTGCCGAAGCCGAGCTGCTCGCGCTGCAACAGCAGGAGCGCGAAGCACGCAACCAGGTGGATGCCGCACGCAACTATTTGAGTTTCCTGACCGAATTGAAGATGGGCCAGGAATTGCCGGAACCGGCAACCCTGCCCGAGCAAGTACCGCCCGTGGCTGAGTTAAGCGCGGTGCTGCGCCGGGCTATGCGCGACCGCCCGGAGCTTGGCCAGGTGAACTCGGGCGTGCGGGCGCGGGAAGCGGAAGTGGAAATCGCGCAGGCGGACTACCGCCCAACGCTCGCGTTCGCGCTCGACGCGGGTATTCAAGGCAGCTCCTATGGCTTTGGCTCCGGGCAGAATTTCGCGGTCGGCTCGCTGGTGTTGAACTGGAAGCTCTTTGACGGCGGAGTGCGCCGCGCGCAAGTCAGCGCCGCCGCGGCGAACCGCGATGCCGCCTCGATCCGCGCCACCGAGGTGCTGCGGCAAATTGAGCTTGAGGTGCGTCAGGCGCTGGACGACTACAACGCCGCCCGTGATTCGCTGGAAACCGCGCGTGCGCGGGTCGCTGCGGCGAGCGCCACGCTGGAGATCGCGGCCCGCAAGCGCGACGCCGGGAGCATTTCGCAGGTCGAGTATCTGGACGCACGCAATACGCTGACCCAGGCCGAACTCAATTTCAACCTCACGCGATTTGACGTCTGGAGCCGCTACGCCACCTTGCGCTATGCGAGCGGCGAGCCGGTTCCAGCCTTGCACGCATCGGCTCAAGGAGAGCTGCCATGATTCTTGCTCATTTTCCGGGCAGCCCTTTGGCCCAATTTCCGGCCCAATTTCCGGCCCAATCCTCACGTGCATTGCAGCCGCTGCGCTGGCTACTGCTTGGCGCCAGTCTGTGCTTGATCTCAGGCTGCAACCGCGATGCGGGAAGCCAGCCTGCGCCTGCGGAAAAAGCGGTCTCCGTGCGCGTGGCAACAATCAGCGACGGCCCAGCTACGCCGCCTTTGCGCACCCACGGCATCACGCTGCCCAAGGATGGCGCGCGGCTCTCGTTCAAGGTCGGTGGCGTGATTGCAAAAATCGCGGTCAATGCTGGCGATTCGGTGCGCCAGGGACAGCTGTTGGCGCGTATTGAGCAAACTGAAGTTGCGGCGCAGGTTGAGCGTGCGGCGCAAGCGGCGACCAAAGCGCGCCGCAATACGGAACGCGGCGAAAAACTGTTCAAAGATCAGGTGATTACCCTGGAGCAGGTGCAGGATTTGCGCACCGCGGCCGCGGTTGCCGAAGCCGAGCTCAAAGGCGCGCGCTTCAACCAGGGCTATGCGCTGATCGAAGCGCCGTTCGATGGCGTGGTGACTCGGCGCCTGGCGGAAGAGCGCGAACTGGTGCAAGGCGGCCAGCCGATTCTGGTGCTCAGCGAAGCCGCGTCGGGTTTCGTGATCCGGGCCGCGGTGAGTGATCGCGAGGTAGTGCAAGTGCGCCCAGGCGACCGCGCAACCGTCAGTTTCGACGCCTATCCCGGTCAAATATTTGGCGCCGAAGTCAGCGAGATCGCCTCAGCCGCCAACGAGCAGACCGGCATGTTCGACCTCGAACTGTCGGTCAACAGCGAAACTGCCTTGCTCAAGAGCGGTTTGGTGGCCAGCGTGGAGCTGGCGCCCAGTGCTTCGGCCAATCAGCGCCTGGCCTACGTGCCGTTCTCGGCCGTGGTCAATGGCCACGAACGCAGCGCGGTGGTTTACGTCCTGGAAAAGGGTCGCGCTGTGAAGCGCGAGGTTACCGTGGCCTTTATCGATCGCGAAGACGTCGCCGTGTCAATGGGCGTGCATGCGGGCGAAACGGTGATCACCGAAGGCGCGTTATTCGTGCTCGACGGCAGCCTGGTGCGCATCGTGGAGGACAACGGTTCGGTCCATCGACTGGTCCGCAATCAAGACTTTGACGCAGGCTGAGGTCGCCATGTCACTACTCGCCTTTCCTATTCGCCGTCATCAATTCATGCTGGTGATCTTTACCTTCCTGGTCGCTCTGGGATGGACCGCCTGGGAGAAAATCCCGCGCGGCGAAGATCCTTACTTCCCAATTTCCGCCTTCATTGTGACCGCGATCTACCCGGGCGGAGATCCGGTTGATCTCGAGCGCTCGGTGGGCAAACCGATCGAGGACCGCCTAAGCGAGCTGGATGACCTGAAATCGATCGACACCTTCTCGAACGACAATGTCGCGGTCGTCGCGGTCGAGTTCGAGGCCTATGTCGATGTGGAAAAGAAATACGATGAGGTGGTGCGCGAGATCAATGCGCTGCGCCCGGAATTACCGAGCGCGATCAGCGAAGTCATCATCCGCAAGATCAACCCCGGCTTGGTCAATATCGTGCAAATGGCGCTGGTCAGCGAAGACGCGCCCTACGCCGAATTGGAAAGCTACGCCCGCGCGCTGAAGGATGAACTGAAGAACACGCCCGGCATACGCACCGCCGAGATCTGGGCTTTTCCGCAGCGTGAGCTGCGCGTGGAGCTCAATCTCAAGCGCATGAACGAACTGCGCATTGACGCCAGCCGCGTGATTCAGGCGCTGCAGAGCGAAAACGCGAACATTCCGGGCGGCACCATTGATGCCGGGAGCCAGAGTTTTACGGTCAAAACCTCGGGCTACTTTGAAACCCTTGAGCAAGTGCGCGATACCGTGATTACAGGCGGCGACGGCCGCATCGTGCGCGTGCGCGACGTGGCGGAAGTGCGCTGGGACGAAGGCCAGCACAATTACCTGGCGCGCTTCAACGGCAAGCGCGCCGTGTTCATCACGGCAAATCAGAAGGATGGCTTCAACATCTTCGAGACGCGCGCCGCGCTGGAAAAGCGCGTGCAGCGCTTTGTGCAGACGCTACCGCCGCGCATTCAACTCGAACGCGGCTTCGAGCAAGCCCAGAATGTGGCCACGCGGCTGAATCGCCTGGGCTTCGACTTTGTGCTGGCCGTGAGCCTGGTGCTGCTCACCCTGTCCCCGCTTGGATTGCGCGCCGCGGGCGTGGTGGCGATTGCAATTCCGCTCTCGTTGGCCATGGGCTTGTGTGCGCTCTACTTTCTCGGGTACTCGCTCAACCAGCTGTCGATTGCCGGCTTTGTGGTGGCCCTTGGCCTGCTGGTGGACGACTCGATTGTGGTGGTGGAGAACATCGAGCGCCACTTGCGCATGGGCATGGAGCGCGTGGACGCCGCGCTGCGCGCCACGCAACAAATCTCGGTCGCGATCATGGGCTGCACCGCAACTTTGATCTTTGCCTTTCTGCCGCTGATTGCCTTGCCCGGCAATGCCGGGAAGTTCATCCGCGTGCTGCCCCTGACCATCGTGGTGACGGTGATTGCCTCATTGATTGTCGCGCTGGCGATCATTCCATTTCTCTCCAGCCGCATCCTCAAGCCCAGCAAAACAGCGCACGGCAATTGGCTGCTGCAAAAGCTCACGGGCGGCATTCACCGCTTTTACAAGCCGATCCTGGAGCGCGCGTTGGCGCGCCCGAAAACCACCCTGCTGCTTGCCGGCGTGATGTTTTTGGCCAGCCTCGCGATCATTCCGGTGATTGGTTTCTCGCTGTTTCCTAAGGCCGACACGCCGCAGTTTTTGATCACCATCGAAACCGCCGAAGGCTCCAGCCTGAAGGAAACCGATCGCGCCTTGAAGTTTGTCGAACAAGAGCTGAGCCAGATGCCGGAAGTGAAGAGCTATTTGAGCAATCTTGGCAGCGGCAATCCGAAAGTGTTTTACAACATTATTCCGCGCAATCCGTATTCAAACCTCGCCGAAGTTTTCGTCCAGCTGCATCGCTTTGAGCCGGGCGTCACGCCTAAGCGCATCGATGAGCTGCGCGGCAAATTGGGCGATTTCCCCAATGCGCATATCTTGATCAGGGAGTTTGAGAACGGCCCCCCGATCGACGCACCGATCGCCATTCGCGTGCTCGGACAGGATCTTGAAACGCTGCAGCGGATGGCCGCAAAAGTGACCAAGCTGATGCAGGAAACTCCGGGCACGCGCGATATCGATAACCCGGTCGCGGTCGAGCGCACGGATTTGAAGCTGCGCATCGATACCATCAAGGCTGGGCTGCTTGGCGTGCGCACGGTCGAGATTGATCGCGCGGTGCGGCTGGCGGTTGCCGGCCTTGATGCTGGGAACTTCAACGCCGACGATGGCGAGGTCTATCCAATCGTCGTGCGCGCGCCGCTTAACGGTCGCCCCAGTATGCAAAGCCTGGAGCAGGTTATGGTGCCGACGCTCGCTGGCGCGCAGCTGCCGCTCTCGCAGTTGGCAACCCTAGAATTTGTGCGCTCGCCAACTCAGATCCAGCGCTGGCAAAGAAATCGCATGGTGATGATCACGGCCTACACGCAGAGCGGATTCAATACCGATCGCGTCACGCGTGAGATTCTGGCCAAATTGGAGGCCGTGGAATGGCCGCGTGGCTACCGCTACAACGCAGCCGGCGAAGTAGAAAGTCGTGAAGAGAGCTTCCAGGGTCTGGGCGCGGCGGCACTGGTCGCGGTGTTTGGCATCTTTGCCGTGCTGGTGCTGGAATTTGGCAGCTTCAAGAGCACGCTGATCGTGCTAACCGTGGTTCCGCTGGGAGTCGTCGGTGGCCTGATCGCGCTGCTTCTGACCGGCTTCAATCTCTCGTTCATGGCCCTGATCGGCTTCATCGCGCTGATCGGCATTGAGATCAAGAACTCCATCCTGCTGGTCGACTTCACCAACCAGCTGCGCAGCACCGGAATGGCGCTCGACGAGGCCATTGCAGAAGCCGGCGAAGTGCGCTTTCTGCCCATTCTGCTGACCTCCTTGACCGCCATTGGCGGCCTGCTTCCGCTGGCGCTTCAGAACATCGGCATGTATTCGCCCATGGCCTGGGTGATCATCGGCGGCCTTATTTCATCCACGTTCTTGGCCAGACTGGTGACCCCGGTAATGTACAAGTTACTGCCGCCAGAGATCGAGGTGGTGCCCGCTCCGGCAACGATCGCTCCGCGCCGCGAGCCAGCCTGAAGTCAGCGGATGCGGTAGGGGCGCGATGCATCACGTCCAGCACCCGAACAAACCCGCACGCTGCCTCGAAGCCGCAGGGGCGCGATTCATCGCGTCCGCGCTTCCATTCGCGTCAAACTCTCGGTGAATAGACGCCGCGGTACCGGCAAGACTCGCCACAGTGCAACATGGCCGCGGCCGCAATGGTAGTGTGGCCGCGGTTCGATGCCGCCACCCAAAGCCACCGCCGGAGCGAGGTCTTGCATGATGAGTTTCAGTTCCCTGGTGGATTCCCTGCGCCCGGGCATGGAAGTTTTCATCGCCGGCTGCGCTGGCGAGTCGCACGCCTTTATTGAGGCGCTGGAGGCGCATCCGGAACGCGCCGATGGCGTGCGCTTTACCGGTGTGCTGATTCCGGGAGTGAATCGCTATTGCTATGCCGATCTGCACCCCAATGCGCGCCAGCGGGTCATTTTCGTCAACCCTGAATTTCGTGCCGCCTTTGCGCGCGGGCAAATTGAATACTTGCCGCTGAGCTATTTGGGCATGGCATCGCTGCTTGGGCGGGCCCACTTTGACTGGTGCGTTTGCCAAGCTGCGCCGGAACACGCTGGCGCGGGAAACCTGGCCTTGTGCGATGACTTCGTACCGATACTGCTCGCGCGCGGCATTGCGCTGGCTGTGCAGTTCAACCCCGCGCTGCCGCGCACTAGCGCCAGCCACGTGCCGCAGGCTGCGATCCGCGCCGGGATCGAATCCACATGCGCACCCGTGAGCTACGACGCCGGAGCCATCGATCCGGTTCTTCAGCGCGTCGCGCGCCAAGTGCGGTCGCTGATCTGCGACCGCCAGTGCCTCCAACTTGGCCTTGGCAAACTGCAAAAGGCAGTGCTGGCGCAACTGCACGATCTGCGTCACTTGAGTATTCACAGCGGCATGGTGTCGAGTCCCTTGCTTGCGCTGATGCAATCGGGCGCGCTGCGCGACGGCGTCGCCGTCACCACCGGCGTTGCTTTGGGTGACGCTGCGCTGTATCGGGCGGTCGCCGATAGCGCGCAAGTTCGCTTTGCACCGGTGTCCTATACGCATGCTTGGTCCACTTTAAGCAGCCTGCCCAATCTGCTCAGCATCAACAGTTTTATTGAGATCGATCTCACCGGTCAGGTCAATGCCGAAGCCCTCGGCTGCAAGCAGGTATCGGGCGGCGGCGGACTGTTGGATTTCCTGCGCGGCGCGCGCGGTGCGCCGAATGGACGTGGCATCTTGGCCATGCCGGCGCGCGCCGGCGAACGATCGCGTATCGTTGCGCGCCTGCCAGCTGGATCACCGGTCACCATTGCCCGCAATGAGGTCGACATCATCGTGACTGAGTTTGGGCGCGCGGAATTGGCGCAAAAATCGCTGCATGAGCGCGCGCAGGCGCTGCTGGCCATTGCTGACCCGCGCGATCGCGAAGCGCTTGAGCGGGATTGGTTTGAACTGAGGAAGGAACTATGAAGAAGCCGCGCTACATGGAAGTTGCCGCCACGCTGAGCGAAGACATTGCCAATGGCTCACCGGGCCTGGGGCAAGCGTTGCCGCCGGAGCGTCAGCTTTGCGAGCGCTTCGCGATCAGCCGCCATACCTGTCGCGAAGCTTTGCGCGTGCTGCGCGAACAAGGATTGATCGAAACCGTGCAGGGTTCTGGCACGCGGGTGGCTTCAAGTTCGGCCCGGCATCGCGCCGATGGCCATTTTGACGACATCGACCAGCTGCTGCGCTACGGCCGTGAAACCCGCCTTGAGCTGCAGGCTTCAGAGTGGCTGGAAGACCCCATCGTGGCCGGATATCTGTCCCTGCCGGCAGACACGCGCTTCATTCGGCTGCTTGGACTTCGTCACCGCAAAGGGGAAACGCTGCCGCTGTGTCGCGTGCGCATTTTCGGCGTCGCCAAGCCGCTTGACCGGGACCTGCGCGGCTGGCGCGAGTGGTTGATTGAAACGCTGGCCGTGGAACGCATCGCGCGCGTCGAACAGCTGATCACCTCCGAGCTGCTTACCGGACGCGACGCGCGCAGCTTGAGCGCCGAAGCCGGCACGCCGGCGCTGGTCACCACGCGCCGCTATTTTGGACTCAAGCAACAGGCTCTGGCCTATGCGGTCAGCGTGCATCCCGCAGAGCGTTTTCAAATCACCAGCACGCTGGTGCGACGAAACGACTGACGTAACAAGGATCCGGTACAACATGCCATCACGGCTGCAAACCAGTACCCGCACATGATTCGAAGCGCGCTCAATCCAGGCGTCAAGCTGCGCGAGTTTTTCGCTTGGGCGATGTTTGATTTTGCGAACTCGGCCTACACCACGGTGATTATCACGGCGGTGTTCAATGCCTACTTTGTCGGCGTGGTGGCCAACAAGGCGCCCTGGGCAACGCTGCTTTGGACGCTGGCGCTCGCGGCAAGCTACCTTGCCATCATGCTCAGCGCACCTGCGATCGGCGCCTATGCCGATCGCCATGCGCGCAAGAAAGCCCTCCTGCTGATCAGCACCTTGGCCTGTATCGCGTTTACCGCGGCGCTGGGCTGGGTTGGCCCAGGCGACGTCGCACTCGCGGTTGCATTGATCGTACTGAGCAACTTCTTCTACGGCACCGGCGAGAATCTTGCTGCGGCGTTCCTGCCAGAATTAGCGCGTCCCCAAGCGCTGGGCAAGATCAGCGGCATGGCCTGGGCGGTGGGCTATCTGGGCGGATTGGCCGCGCTGGGATTGGCGTTGGCTTGGATCCTCCATGCGCGCAAAAACGGCGTTTCCGAAACCGCTGCAGTTCCCACCACGATGTTGATTACCGCGGGCTTTTTCGCGCTCGCATCGATACCCGCATTCGCCCTGCTGCGCGAGCGTGCGGCGGCCACTTCGCTGATCGCTTCGACGCCCAATGGCCCAAGCTCATCGGGCCCAAGCACCTCAGGCCCAAGCTCATCGGGCCCAAGCTCATCAGGCCTGGCGCAAACTCTGAAATCACTGCGGGACTTATCTGAATTTCCCGACCTGCGTCGGTTTCTATTGTGCATCCTGGCCTACCAGGCCGGCATACAAATCGTGATTGCGATCACCGCAATCTATGCGCAGGAAGCGCTTGGCTTCAGCACCGAACAAACCTTGCGCTTAGTCCTGATTGTGAACGTCGCGGCCGCCCTGGGCGCCTTCGGCTTTGGCATGCTGCAGGACCGGCTCGGCCATCAACGCACGCTGATGTTTACCCTGCTTGCATGGCTGGCCACCATCGTGCTGGTAGCAACCAGCCAAGGATCGAACGGATTCTGGTTCGCGGCCAACTTGGCCGGGCTGTGCCTGGGCTCGGCGCAATCGGCCGGGCGAGCGCTGGTCGGCTATCTGAGTCCAAGCGATCGCCTGGGCGAGTTTTTCGGACTTTGGGGCCTTGCGGTCAAATGCAGCGCCATCCTCGGCCCAGTCTGCTATGGCCTGGTGACCTGGCTCACCGCCGGGAATCACCGCCTCGCCATGCTCTCCTGCGGCGTGTTCTTTGTCGTTGGCATGGCACTGCTTGCTGGCGTCAACGTGGCCCGCGGACGCGCCCAAGCCAGCCGCAGCCAAAGCCCAGCCTAAGCACTCAGAATCAAAGGATCAGGCCCAAACCGGCGTGGCTGCAAGCCACGCGGGAGCATGAAACGCGTCGCCACAGCCGCCAGCCAACATGCTGCCCGGAGCCGTCAGGTGCAGTCGCAGAATCTAAAGCCTGCGATTTCGGTCAAAGCGAGCAAGCTTCTCGCTGACAGTCAAGCAGCAAGAATCAAGCACTCCACACGTATCATCGCGCTCCCTTTAAATCAGGAACTGCGATGACTATTTCGATGTATGCCGCATCCGTACCCGTCTTCATGCAATTGCTCGGCGGTTTGAACGACGTGCTGGCAAAAGCCAACGCGCACGCCATCGAGCGCAAGATCGAAGCCGGCGCGCTGCTGCATGCCCGGCTCTTCCCAGACATGTTCACGCTGCAAAAGCAGGTCGAAGTCGCAGTTGACTTTGCCCAGGGCATCGGCGCCCGTTTAGCCGGCGCGGAGGTTCCAACCAGCATGGAAACCGGCGCCGGATTCGAAGGTCTGCAAGCCCGCATTGCCGCCGCACTGTCTTTCCTCAGCGCTCTGGACGCGCAAGCATTTGCCGCCAGCGAGCAGCGTGAAATCGTCCTGCGCCCCGGCACGCCCAAGGAACGCAAGCTCAACGGCCAGTCCTACTTGCTCAACTACGGCCTACCCCAGTTCTTCTTCCACGTCACCACCGCCTACGCCATCCTGCGTCACTCCGGGGTTGCGATCGGCAAGCGCGATTACATGGGCGCCTATTGAGGCATCCCCCTGCACCGGCTCCCCTGATGCAAACCCGCCTTGGAAGCGGCGCGACTCATCGCGTCCGCACAGGCTGGCCGATCTGTCAGGCTCAGCGGAAAACTAAGTAGCGGCGCAATTCATCGCGTCCGGTCGCCAAAGCCCGTGCGCGTCGAACCCACGGCCTTCATACGCGTCGCATGCTTCGGAGGGTATCGCTGCCATAACAACGATGCTGGCCCACGCGCGCGTTGAATCGGCTGCCGCGGCACGCTACGCTGCACCCCGAATTTCTCTGTGCTGGGGCACAACTTGAGCGCAAGGTCATGCACCAATCTGCTGTTCGCTATGCTTGCGTTGCTGATGGCTCAGCTCGCCGTCGCCCAGTCCTATCCCATCACTGCAACCTTGCTCCATGATCTCGCGGTCGATGCCACCCTTGCGCAGGCGCGCAGCGCGGCGGCTGACAAGCTTCCCGCGAGTCGGTCTCAACAGAGCCAGCCGCTGGTGGGGCAGCTTGAGTATTCCGACAAAGACGTGGCGTGGTATCGCTTGCAGCTGAAGGGTTTGCCGGCAGAGCCTTTGCTGGTGGCGCGCAATTCTTTGGGCGCGACGTTGACGCTCTACTTTTCAGATGGCGCCACGATCCGCCAAAAACGAGGGGAGCTGCCGCTCAAGTATCCCGAATACTCGGCGCATAACCTGGTGTTTCCGCTGCCTGATCTGGGGCCTGATCTGGGGCCTGATCTGGGGCCTGATATGGGGCCTGAGCACGTGCTTTACCTGAAGGTGCTCAATCCAACGCGGCAACCGCTATTGGTCTCGCTCTATGCGAAAAGCGATTATCTGAATTACCAAGCGCAAAGCTCGCGCTTTCTCAACGTTTGTTTGGGCGTGCTGCTGGCCTTCTCTGCCTTGGGTTTTGTTTTCTTTGCGGTTATCGGCGACCGCACCAGCGTGCTGTTTGCCTGTGCACTGCTGACGCATGTGCTGTATCTGTGTTTCATGTTGGGCGAGGCGGCGCACTGGATTGGGCTGCGCAGCTTGTGGCCTTGGTGGATCGACGTGGTCGTGTTCGCGGCGCTGCTGGGCACCGTATTTGGCAACGAATTCTATCTTCGCCTGCTGGATCTGCCGCGAATGCTGCCGAAACTAAGCAGAATATTGCGCTGGCACTATGTGTGGATCGCACTGGTGTTCGTGGCGTCGCTTGTGGATCTGCTTTCGCGCCAAGGTGAACGCGGCGAGCTGGCGGCATTGGCAAGTTTTTCCAGCAATTTCTTGATTCTCAGCCTCACCTTTTTTGCCGTCGTGGCCACGGTTATCGCCTGCTTCAAGCGCCAGCGTCAGGCTCCGGTTGTGCTGCTCGCAACCTTTGTCGCCACCTTGGGCCACACGCTGCGAGCAAGTCAATTCGGACTGGGCTTGGCTTGGCTGGAGTGGGCCTGGGCGCTGCAAGTCGCGGGCATGACCATCGCCAGTTCGCTGATGGCTTTTGCCCTGATGGATCGCTTTATCGGGCTGCGCGAAGAGCGTGATCGCGCGCGCGAAGCCTCCATGCACGATCCGCTCACCGGCGCACTGAACCGATTGGGCGGTCTCACCGAAGGCAGTCGTCTGCTCGCTGCAGCGCGCCGCAATAAGCGCGGGCTATCCGTGGCAATTCTAGATTTGGATCACTTCAAGCAAGTCAACGATCGCTTTGGCCACGGCGTGGGTGATCTGGCGCTCAAGCTATTTGTTTCCGTGGTGCAAAACCAGCTTGCCGGCGACGAAAAGCTGATGCGCTTGGGTGGTGAGGAGTTTGCGCTTATCCTGCCCAACTTGGGTCAGGAGCGCAGTTTGCATCGCTTGAACACCTTGCGCTTGGCCGTGCAGCAGGCGGGCGCCAGCATCGGCTCGCAGCCTGTGGGGCTCACTGTCAGCATTGGGGTTGCGCAGATGCAAGCGCACCACGTCAGCGTCGATGCACTCTTGAACGAGGCCGATCAAGCGCTCTATCTGGCCAAACACGCGGGCCGAAATCGGGTCGTGGCATTCAACCCCGGCAACTCACCGTCACAACCAGGAGATTCACGTGCACCAAAGCAGCTGGCTTGATCCGAAAGAAGTTCAGCCCCTTGATTTGCTCCTGCATCTGGGCAAAAGCCAAATTTCCGCGCTGGTAGCGTGGTTTGGTGACGCCATCTACAGCCACATCGCCATCATGGTGGAAGCCGGCAACTTTGTTGAGGCCGCACCCGGCGGCGCGCGCGCCTTGCCACTGGCGCGGCGGATCGCACAAGCCAACGACTATTTTTTTATTGATGTTTACCGCCCCTGTGCCCGCGGTGGCCGCGTGCCAAGTGCGCAGCAAATCGCGGCGGTCGTGCAAAGAGCCCATCACTACCTAGGCAGTCCCTACCCGTTTGATTTATTGGCGCAGCTTGGAGTGATCTCAGCGCTACGCGGGCGGCTGCCTGAAAACAACGTCATACGATGGGTGATTCGACTGGCGATCGACGCGGCACTTGCGCGCGATCCGGCGCAAGTGATGTGCAGCGAAATCGTCTTCCGCGCGCTGGCAGAAGCACCGACAAGACCTGAACAGCAAATGCGCCCGGCAATCGTCGTCTCCGCGCCCTTGCTGCTGCCATTTCCAGCCATTGACGTGGCGCAACTGCGCAAAGAGCTCGAAGCCATGTTGAAACCATTTCCGCCAATCGCGCAGCTTGACGCCGGGCAGCAGCCAGTACTGGATGCCAGCCATAGCGATGCCGCTTTAGCGGCTGACTACGGCAAACTTCGCACGCTTTACGGGCGGCCTGAGCAACCGGCATCTGCCAGCGATATCGCCGTAAGCGATGTCATCGTCGTGCCCGATCCGAATCCAAAAACCGTATCACCCGGGGATCTGGAGCGCAGCCCCAGCGTCCGCTTTGTCGGCCGCCTGCGCCTCGGGTGAGTGCGGGTGAGCGCCGCTGAGCATGGACTGCCAATGGTTCGCAGTGCCTTCGTGTCTGGGCCGCGGGTCGCAATCAGTTATCCGCCAAAGCCCAATCTATGTAAGGGCGGATTCATCGCATGCGGTCGTCAAAGCGCAAGCCTATGGCCTTCGCGACACGCCAAGTCTGGTGTTGATCGACATGCTGGGGCGGCTGCGCCTGAGTCATTTCGGGCGCATGGAAGACTGATTGGGTCGTCGCAGAATGCAACAGCGCGCTTTGCCCGCATGCGCAGCGTTCACTGCATGCTTGCCACGCTCGGCCTTGCACCAAGCCATGGTCAGATATGCCTGAAGGTCCAGAAATTCGCCGCGCTGCCGACCAAATCGAGCGCGCGCTGCTCGGTCAAGATTTGGCCGCTGTGTGGTTCAAGTTTCCCGCGCTTAAACGCTACGAAAGCGCGCTGGCAAAAAGCCATGTGCGCGCCATCGAAACGCGCGGCAAGGCTCTGCTGACGCATTTCGCAAACGAATTGACAATCTACAGCCACAACCAGCTGTACGGAATTTGGCGCGTTTGCAGCCAGCCTGAAAAGGCCGATGATGCGGCAGGCGCCAGTTACTTTGGCAAGCGCGACCTGCGCTTGGCGCTGCACACGGCGGGCACAACAGCGCGCCTGTACAGCGCATCGGATATTTCGGTGCACCGCACCAATGCGCTGGCGCAACACGCCTTCTTGTCCAGCGTGGGACCGGATGTGCTGGATGCAAGCCTATGCGCCGAACAGCTTTTTGAGCGCTTACGCAGCCGCAGATTCGCCGGCAAATCACTGTCAATGCTGCTATTGGACCAAAAGTTTTTGGCCGGAATGGGCAACTATCTGCGCAGCGAAGTATTGTTTAACGCGCGCATTGCGCCGGAGCTCAGGCCAAAAGATTTGAGCGATGCCGATGCGCGCGTGCTCAGCGCGGCGCTATTGGCGGTGCCGCGCTTGAGCTATCACAGCGACGGCGTGACCCATCTACGCGCACTCGCGGCAGCCACCAGCACTGCGCAAATAGCGGCGAAAATAGCGCGCGGCAGTGACGACTATGAAGCGCATCGATTCGCCGTGTTTGGGCGCGATGGCTTGCCCTGCTACGAGTGCGCCACCCAAATCGAGCGCATCGAGCGCGCCGGGCGCCGGCTGTATTTTTGCCCGGCCTGCCAGCAGCAGCGCGGCCATGCACAGGCCTGAGCCGCGATGTCGATGCAGCGCGTCAACATAGTCTGGTTCAAGCGCGATTTGCGCATACACGATCACGCGCCGCTGCTGGAAGCCAGCCGCTCCGGTGCGCTGCTGGCGCTGTACGTGCTGGAGCCCGAACTGTGGCGCCAGTTGGACGCGAGCGCGCGGCAATACCAGCTGCTGCGCGAGTGTTTGGCCAGCCTGAGCGCAAGTTTGCAAGCGCTCGGCTGCACGCTTTTGGTGCAGGTCGGGGATGCGCTGAGCGTATTTGAGCGCCTGCGCCAGCACATCCACATTCAAGCGCTGTATTGCCATGAGGAAACCGGCAACGCCTGGACCTATGCGCGCGATCGGCAGATCTTGCGCTGGGCCAAGTCGCAGCAGATTCTGGTGCACAGCTTTCGCCAATTTGGCGTGCTGCGCGGGCTCAAAAGCCGCCAGCGCTGGGCCGAGCAGTGGCACGCTTTGATGCACGCGCCACGCGTGCCTGCGCCGACGTTTGGCGCACTCGTCGCAGCCCAACT
>Ga0163144_10011146_pt1 | contig 19051 bp, 21 predicted proteins | sample OliLak19BULKMAT1_FD_123175 | JGI IMG/M metagenome (GOLD analysis project Ga0163144, IMG submission 123175) | Freshwater microbial mat bacterial communities from Lake Vanda, McMurdo Dry Valleys, Antarctica - Oligotrophic Lake LV.19.BULKMAT1 | ecosystem: Environmental > Aquatic > Freshwater >... | reverse complement strand
GTCATTCGTAATGATGGGGTCGGCGGTTCGATTCCGTCTCGGGGCACCATTCAACTTCACGAAGCGGCGTGCGGGACCACATGCTCGCTAGATGAGCGTATCCTTCGGGACCTTCCACAGCTTGTCCAGTCGCGCTGAATCTTCCCTGATTCGCTCACGCAGCAACTGGTCGCTTTTCATGTACTTGCGAGGGTACATCGCGATCAGTTGAGCAAATTCGGCTCTGGTCGCGCCCTCGGCTTTCGCGGCCGTGATCGCTTCCTTGGCACTTTCTTCGTCTGGTCGATTAGACGCGAAGGGCGCTGTGCCGAAGCCAAAGCAACCCGCAACCAAGTCTGTCCAAGCCATATCGCCCCCAATGCAGGGTCGCCTTCTACAGAGTATTCGACGTTATCTCAATGCGAGGCTGCTTCCCGTGGCGTGCTATCTTCGACGGCATGACACAGCGTGACGATATTCTCCAAGCGACTGGCCCCATCGATGAGGTCAGGTACTCGGCCGAGAAGAAGGCCGCCATGCACGTGATGTTCGAGACGGTCCTCGACCGGCTGGACGAGATGCAGCGGGCGCCGGATCACTGGGAGGAGACTTGCCTGGTGCACGCTCTCAGCTTCATGGAAGCAGGAGTCTACCCCCGCGCGCGGATCGAACTGGACAGCTGCATCGTTCCGGCCGGCAAGCGATCGAGCTGGCGTGAGGACCAGATGAAAAGGAACCCCCGACGCTATACGGTGGCGCGGCTCCGGCTGCGGCTCGATGGCGTGAAGGCGGACGTGAGATAGTGGACCGCGTGACGCCAGCGTCGCGCAGCCGTCTTCGGAAGGTCTGTTGCCGAGCCTGCCCAGAGCCTTAGGCGCCTTTTGCCGGCAATCGAACCCGGCCGGGTCGCCGCCCGATACCTACCCAATTCCCGCCCCGGCGTCATTGCGCGTATTCCCCATGGCGGCTAGGTATGGCCAGTGTTGACGACGTATCGATTTGACCATCCCGAGACGGACGCCTCGAAGACCCTGGATTTCCGGGCGTATGTTTACGCGTCGCTGTTTGGTCCGGTGTACGTCCTGGTCAATGGTTTCCCGCTTCTTGCCCTGCTGATGGTGCTGATTAGCGCGGCGATCTTCATCGCCGCCTTCATCGGTTTCGGCTTCGTGGATTGGTTCCTCGGGTCGGAGATAATCACCATCTTCGCCCTGATCGGGGTTCCCATCGCCGCACTGGCGGCCCAGGGTGTTGCCGCCATAGAACTCGTCCGTATGGGCTATCTGCGCTCCGGCTGGCGCGAGGGCTACTAGGCGCCCCTGCAAATTGGCGCACCGCCCTTGCGGGTCACATTCGGCGAACGTATTTTTAGGCGGCTCTTGTCCCGGGCGGCTCCGGGATACCTTGAGAACCAACAACTTGCCAAAAGTCGCTGCGGGGTTGAAGAGCGGTCTCAAATGGCGCGAACGACGAGATTCCTGAGGGTTGCACTGGGCGCGTCGGCCTTGGTCGTCATTGTCGCGCTCGTCTTGTGGATCGGCCCCGACCGGCAGCGGAGCAAGGCCCAGGACTCGCGTGCGCCGGGGCCGCTGATCTCGCGCGGCTATACCGAGGCGCCGGCCGGCACGGTGGTGATCGCCGGCGAACCCGCAGGCGGCGCCGTCGTCCTCGAGCTTCGCGTCAAGGACGGCCAGAAGGTCAAGCGCGACGACATCATCGCCGTGCTGTCGAATTATCCCACCGCCGATGTCGAGGTCCGCGCGACCGAGGCCAAGCTCCTCAAGGCCCGGCAGCAGCGCGAGGCGATGGTGTCGGGCTTCAGGGTCGCCGAAATCGTCATGCAGGAAGCGGTCGTCAAATCCGAGTCGGAGACGAACAAGCTCAAGCAGTTGCAATTTCAGCGTTCAAGCATGCCGCCGGATGAGAAGCAGCTCGAGCTCAGCATCTCGCAACAGAATCTCGAACGCGAGCAGGCCAAGCTGCATGTGTGGAAGGAACAGCTGAAGGCCGACCTTGCGCAGATAGAGACCGAGATCAACATCCTGACCGCCAAGGTCGACGATGCGCGCAACAGCCGAGAGCAGGCGCTGGTTCGTGCGCCGCTCGACGGCGTGATCGCGGAACTCTACTCGCGTCAGGGCGAGCGGATCCATGGCAATGGCATCGCCAAGATCGTCGACCTGGACCAGGTGAGCATCCTGGCCGAGATCGATGACATCCATGCCAGCCGGGTCATGGTCGGCGGCAAGGTCGAGGTCACCTTTCGCGGCAGCCCGATCGTCCACAAGGGGACGATTTCGCGGGTGTCGCCCATGGTGAAGCGCCTGAAACGCAGCCAAGCCGACCAGGGCGAAGGCAATGTCAACCTCGTCGAGGTCGAGATCAAACTCGACGATCCGGCCAAGATGCCCCGGGTCCTGTCACGCGAGACGCGCGTCATCTATCTTTAACTTGGCAAGCGACGGTCAGGCAGCCTTCGGCATCTCGCGGGCGGCCTCGATCATCGTCCCGGCCAGCACCTGGTAGGCGGTGGCCCAGGCGTCGCGGGTTTCGGCGGTGAAGCCGTCGCCCAGCCCCTTCTCCAGGGTCCACAGCAACGCCGCGCCGACCGGCACGTACTGCTCGGCGCTGACGCCGTAGCCGGCATGCCGCTGGCCGAGCGCGCGCACCGCCGGCAGAAGCGTGCCGAGGTGGCTGAGACCGGCGACAGCGGTGCCCAGCATGGCCATCAACTTCTTCTTCTGGCCCGAGAGATTGTCGGGAAACATGGCACGCACTTCCGGTGCGATCTCGAACAGCCGGCCATAGAAAAGATCGGCGGCAGTGGCGGCGATGGGGGCAACCTGGGCGAAGCTCGTCTGCACGAGCTTGATCTGATGCGGTGTCATGGGCGGATCCTCGGTGGGCGGTTGGTGTGCCCGGGGTTTACGCCCGCTCTGCCTCGTGCCCATGTCGCGACGGCCGGATTCTGTATCGCCTGTATCGCGCCGCCTGTATGGTCGGGCGACATGGCCAAGACCGAGCCGACTGAGGATTTGGCGGCGCTGCAACGCCACGCCGCCCAGTTGAAAGCCGCCGCCGACAAGGCCGTCCGCACCTACGACCGCGATACCTGGATCAGGTTCACCCTCGTCTTCTTTCCGGTGCCGTTCGTCCTGGTGCTGCTGCGCCTGCAGATCGAGGCGTGGGGCTATTACGTCGGCGGGGCACTCTTCCTCGCCTCCGCTTCAGGGCTCTATGCGCTCGACGGGGCGGCCGCGGCGCGGCGCGATCGTGCCGTCAAGGCGGCGGACGAGGCGCAAAAGGCCTACGACGATGCCCGCACGGCCAGAAGCGACTAACTTTAGCGCCTAGCCTTTCGACAGCCGCGGCCACTCGCGCGCGGGCCGCAACAGCGTGTCGCGGGCCTGGTCGACCTTGTTCATGAGGTAGGTCGATCCTGAATGGTCGGGATGGACGAGGCTGGCCAGTCGCCGATGAGCGGCCCGGATGGCGGCCTCGTCGGCCCCGGAGGTGAGGCCCAGGACATCGAGGGCTTCGGCGCGCGACATGCCGTCCGGCGGCGGCGCCGGCAGGGCGCGATGGACATAGGCCTCGAGAATAGCGGCCGCGCGCTGCACCGTCTCGGCATCGGGCGCCACTTCCATGTTGAACGTGTCGAAGGGCCGCGCCTTCGGCCGCAGGCGATCGAGCATCGCGCGCAACGGCTGCAGGATCGCCTGCCATTTGAGGAAAGTGGGCACGATCAGCATGCCGGCGCCGAGCAGCATCGCTCCGGACCAGCGGCCGCCGGCAATCATCCAGACGAGGACTGGAACGCAAGCGAGGACGAGCAGCAGCAACATCCAGCGGCTGACGCGGATCATCGTCTGCGGATCGGAATGGATAAACCAGTCCAGGAACTTCGCAGCCGTCGCCAGCAAGGAAAGGCCGAGCACAACGGCGCTGATGATGACGGCGTAATCCATCGGCGAAGACTAGCGGTATCGCTGCGAAAAATCAGCTTTCAGTTCTTCGAATTTCGGAATGTCCTTCGCAAAATGCGGCGTCTAGTATTCGTGCCACACGGCAACGAAGGAGTACGGCCATGGTCGAACCGACCAGAGAAACGCCTACCAAGACAGTTGCTCCTGACGCCCCGTTGATCGCACCGCTCGGTGCCGACGGCGCGGCGCCGAATCTTCCGGCGCGCAAAGCCTCGATCGACGAATTCCTCAAGCGCAACGCCGAAGTGCTGGAAAAGGATCGCGAGGAATTCCAGGCCTATCTTGTCGCCAAGCAGGCAGCCGCCACTGCGGCGCCGGCGCCTCAGCCCGCGCCTGCACGCAAGGCCCGGATGAGCCGGCGCACGATGCTGAACGTCGCCGTCGGCACGGCCGGCGTCGCCGAAGCCGCCGTCCTTGGCTATAGTGCACTGGGCGGCGGTTCGTCGGACACCGGCATCTTTCAGGCGAGCGGTGCGGGCCCGCAGCAATCGCACATCACCCGCGAGATCGTCGACAGCAGGGCCGACATCAAGGGACGCAGCCTTGGCCAGTGGATCGCGTTGCTGCCGACCAAGCTGGGTGGCGGCACCTACGCGCTCGATCTCAATTCGAACCGCGTGCTGGCCTCGATCTGGTACTGGAACTACGGCGATTTCAGCCCGATCAGCCATCACCTCTGCGCCTTCCCGAGTTCCGATCCGTATCACGGCTTCGAATTCGTCAACTCGACGCAGGGCGGCAAGAACTCGCTGATCTACGGCATACCCACCGCCATCACCGAACCGGCGCCCGGCACCAACATCTACCGCGTCCGCTTTGACGGTACGCAGATGCAGATGGTCGAGAACGTCTCGGAGACCACAGGCCTCGGGCTCGGCGTCCATGTCACCGTGAACCCGAAGGATGCCCAGTCCTATTTCGTCACTGATGGCCAGAAGGATATCGCCGCCTGCTTCGACCGCACGACGTCGAAGGTGAAGGCGGCGCTGAAGTTCGACTGGGCGCCCAACGTGCCCGATCTGCGCGATGCCTGGATCAAGGGTGGCACGCTCACCATCAAGAAGATCTATCCGGACAAGACGACCGGCCTCTACGACTACCGCGGCACCAAGGGCAACAAGATCGACTGGGAAATGGTGCCGATGGGCGAGCTGTTCGTCGAGGAAGGCTCGCTGCCGGGCGACGCGCCGCTCACGCTCACCGGCGCCGATGGCACGATCTGGCATCCCGAGGGCCGCTGGGCCGCCACCGTCGTGCGTCTGTGCGGCGGCATCGCCATCCTCGATCCTCAAAAGAACTTCGACCCGGTCGCCTTCCTGCAGTTCAACAAGGACTCGCAGGCCCAGTATGCGGTCGAGCAGATCGACAAGGACACGTGGAAGGTCGTGTTCGACAAGATCCATTCACCGGGTCACGAGATCGGCTTCTCGCCCGACGGCAAGTTCCTGGTGATGATGAACAACCTCCGTGAAAACAACTGCTCGATCTTCAGCTGCGAGGATCCGGATCCGACCAAGTGGCGCAAGATCGCCCATGTCGAGGATCCACTGTGGCGCGGCAAGTATCCGAACCCGTTCCACATGGTCTTCTCGATGGACAGTTCAAAGCTTTACCTGTCCATCCTGCATCCGTCGCCCGCCTCCAGCGGGCTCATGGTGGTCGACACCAAGACCTGGACGATCCTGAAGGAGATCCAGGGCATCGGTCCCGACCTGCAGACGCCGGCCATCACCTACGATGGCAAGTATGTGCTGACGCCGTTCAGCGGCTTCCAGCGCCAGTCGAGCGGCATCGCGGTCGTCGACACGTCGACCGACACGCTGGTCGGCATCCTGCCCAGCAACGGCGGACATCATGATTGCGTGATTATCCCGACCAAGCTGGAGCACATGAAGCACACGCGCTCCTGCACGCTTTGAGGCTGCTCGCCAACCTGGCCCTGCAGAACCTCGGACGCCGCAAGGCGCGCAGCCTCCTGCTGATCGCCGCGGTGGCGATCAGCAGCGGGGTCGTCTTCACCGGCGCCACCCTGATGCGCAGCATCGACGACAGCATGGCGGTGGGTTTTACGCGGCTGGGTGCCGACATGATGGTGGTGCCTGAAGGCGCGCTCACCAACATCACTGCGGCGCTTCTCACGGTCGAGCCCACCGACCTGGTGCTCGACGCCGATGTTCTGGCCAAGGTGCGCCTCGCCAGCGTCGCACGGGCAGCGCCGCAGAAGATCGCGCGGGTCGAGCATTCCGGCATCGGAGGCCATCACGAACTGGTCGACCTGATCGGTATCGATCCGGCCCTCGACTTCACGATCCAGCCCTGGCTCAAGGAGAAGCTCGGCCGCGAATTGCGCCCCGGCGACGTGATCCTGGGCGCCGGTCGCGATGCGCCGCTGGGCTCGCAACTGCTCATCTTCGGCAAGCCGCACATGGTCTACGGCAAGCTCGGCCGCACCGGCGTCGGCACCCACGAGCGTGGCGTCTTCATGTCGATCGCGACGCTGGAGGCGATGGCGCCCAGCATGCCGCAACGACCTGCCGTCGTTGCGCCGGGCAAGGTCACCGGCTTTCTGGTCGAGCTGGCGCCCGGCGCCACGGCGCTGCAAGCCCGCTTCGCCATCCTGTCGGCGGTCAAGGGCGCGCGCGTAGTGACCGGCGACTCCTCGTTGTCGGGAATCCGCCAGGGGTTGGCGGCGCTGCTAAAGGGCATTCTCGCCGTGATGCTGCTGATGTTCGCCAGCATGGCGGTCATGGTGAGCGTGCTGTTCTCGGCGATCGTCACCGAGCGGCGGGCTGAACTCGGGCTCCTGAAGGCGATCGGCGCGCGGGGCACACAGCTGATCGGCGTCATGGTCGTCGAGGCGGTGATCGCCACCGGCTTCGGTGGCGTGCTGGGCGTTACCCTGGGCGTGCTGGTGATGCGCTTCTACGAGCGCTCGCTGGTCTACTACCTCGACAATATCGGTGTGCCGTTCGTCTGGCTCGACCTGCCGCACACGGTGGCCTTTGCCGCGGCGGCGATCGTGCTGGCCGCGGCCATCGGCGCCCTGGGCGCGCTCTATCCGGCGTGGCGGGCGAGCCGCCGCGACGCCTACGACCTCGTGCGCGGCGAGGGCTGAGCGATGCTCGCATGCCGCCAGGTGAGCAAGAGCTACAAGACCGAGCGCGGGGTCGTGAGCGCCGTTGCCGGCGTTGACTTAGAAGTGCCGGCCGGCCGGTTCGTGGCGATCATCGGCCGCTCGGGATCGGGCAAGTCGACCTTGATGGCGATGATCGGCGGCCTTAGCCGTCCCTCGACCGGCACGGTCGAAGTGGGCGGCATCGACGTGTGGCGCCTGTCGGAGACCGCGCTGGCGGCCTTCCGCAATGAAAGAATCGGCTACGTCTTCCAGTTCGCGAGTCTGCTGCCGACGCTCCGCCTGATCGACAATGTCGCCCTGCCGGCAATGTTGGGCCGGCGGCAGTCGACCGCCGCTGCCTATGCCAAAGCCTCGGGCCTGCTCGACCGCATGGGGCTGGGCGGCTATCTCGACGCCTATCCCTCAGAGGTTTCCGCTGGCGAACAACGCCGTGCCGCCATCGCCCGCGCGCTGATCAACGATCCCGCGCTCCTGCTGGCCGATGAACCGACCTCCGATCTCGACGAGCAGACCGAGATCGAGATCATGGACGAGCTGCTCGCGGTCAATCGCGAGCTCGGCACCACGCTGGTCCTGGTCACGCATAATCTCGCTTTGGCCGAGCAGGCCGAGCAGATCGTCCATATCGCCAACGGCGCGATCGTCGCATGAGCGGCGAGCCCCTCGACAAGGACGAGTTGATCCGCGATCTCCGGCGGCAGCTCGCGGCCGCGCAGTCTGAGCTGCGTCTGAACAAGCGGCGGGCCGAGACGCGCGGCGCGCTGATCGACCGGTTGCGCGAGGCGCCGCGCAAGCAAGCGACGGCCCCGGCCGAGGTCACCTCGAAGCTCGGGCGTCCACGTGGTCTGTGGCATTCCCCGGTGCTGCTGGGCGTCGTCGTGATGGTGATGCTGGGCTTTGCCGTCGATGCCGGCGTCGGCCGTTACCAGTCCCATCTCGCGAAGCAGCAGCGCCAGGCGCGGCTGCAGCTTGAGAACGCGGCGATGCGATCGCTCTATGTCGAGCTGAAGCGTATCGTGGCCTTGGCGGACGGCAAATCGTTCCGCATGACGCTGTCGCTGCAGAACACCAGCCCCGCTGGCCCGCTCTACGTCATGCTCAATCCCGTGGCGGTCTATGTGCAGTCTGGCATGGTCTGGCAGCAGGTGCCGTCAAGGCCCGCCGATCCCGCCGGAGCCGGCGTCGTCACCGTCGCCAAGGACCATGCCTACGACGTCGTGTTCACGCCCGACGTCGCCAACTGGGCCGAGCTCATGCCGGGCTACATGCATGTCCGCATCCAGGACGATTTGCTGGTGAGCCAAAGGGCGCAGCCGGGCGACGATGTCGTCGAGCGCCGGACGCCGTTCTATGTCTATCTCCGGCCGCCCGGCAGCGCCGGCCCGCCGCCGCTCTTCATCCCGATGCCGCCGCACTAGGAGGCCAGTGCCGACTCGCTCGCCGGATCGCCGGCGATGCGGCTGTGCCACATCACGCGGTGCTGCGTCATGTCCCAGGGCGTCGCCTGGTGGAGCAGGCAGCGATTGTCCCACACCACCGCGTCGCCCGCCGTCCAGTCGTGATGGTAGATGCGCGGCGGCTGGCAGGCGAAGTCGACCAGCTCCTGCAGCAGCCGCTCCGATTCTGTCTTGTCCAGGCCGGGAATGTTGTGGGCATGGCGGCCGATCAGCAGCGACTTGCGGCCGGTCTCGGGATGGACTTTCACCAGTTGCCTGAGTGGCACCGGCCCGTCGTGCAGGCCGTAGCCGCTGTATTCGCCGTCGCGCTGCTTGGTCTGATGGCCGAGCTTGGACTGGCTGTGATGCAATGAGTGATGGGCCGCGAGCTTCTCGATCCGGGCCTTGAGCGTGCCGTCGAGCGCATCCCAGGCCGCGCGCATGTCGGCAAAGCCGGTGTGGCCGCCGACGCTCGGCACGACTTCGGCGCTGAACACCGCGCCCTTGGCCTGCACCGGCATGTAGGTGCTGTCGCAATGCCAGCCCATGTTGCCTTTCAGGATCTTCATCACGTCGTCATTGTCGGCCTCGATGCGGAGCGAGCCGTCAGATTTGACGTTACTGATCGCCGCCATCTCGAACTCGAGCGGCCCGAAGCGCTTGGCGAAGGCGATCTGCTGGTCGCGCTTCAGGTGCTGGTCCGGAAAGATGAGCAGCGCGTATTTCAGCCAGGCGGCGTAGAGCTCGCGCCAGGTGGCGTCGTCGAGCGCGGTCACCTTCACGCCCGTCACCACGGCGCCGAACGACGTACCGGCCAGTGGTTCGATGGCTAGTGGTTCGATGCTGAGAGTGCGTGCCATGTCGGGTTCCTCCATCGATCCCGGACGCTTGTGCGCCTCTGCCCGAAGTCTACCCCTTGCCGCCAAGGAGGCCTAGCCCGTACCATTCTCACAGCAAGGGGAGCCCTTTCATGACCGCCTCCGACAAGCGAAACCTGGCCTGCAAAAAGCTGCTGGCCGATGTCCACGCCATCACGGCGAAGGAAGGCATCACGCCCTCGGCGCTGCATGCGCTCAAGCTGAAGCTGGTGGCGCTGGCCGCAAAGGCGGAACTGTTTCCGCTCGCGGACTTCGCCATGCCGGTCGCCGAGGCCCGCAATCATCCGCTCCTCGTCGAGGACAACGACGGCCTCGGCCTTTATCTGACGATCAGTCGGCCGGGCAAGGAGGCCGCCCCGCACGATCACGGCATTTGGTGCATCAACGCCGCCATCGCCGGGCGCGAGCGTCACAAGATCTTCCGCCGCACCGACAACCTCGCCCAGCCCGGCTACGCCACGGTGGAGCAGGTGGGCGAGGTGATGGTCGAGCCGGGCAGCGGCATGGCGATGGCCGATCACGACATTCACAGCACTCTGGTGGTGGGCGGCACACCGGCGGTCGGCCTCGCGCTCTATGGCTATGCCCTGGTGCGCTTTCCGTCGGTCGCCTGGTATCACCCGCAATTCAATTCCGTCCGAACGATGCCGTCGCGTCGTCACGCGGCGATGGCGTGAGCGCCGGCATGGCCCGCACCCCGAAGTCGCATCGCCTGACGATCGGCAATACTCGACAGACCATCGACTGCACCGTCAACCAGACCGTGCTGGAAGCAGCTCTCGCCGCCGGCATCGACTATCCCTATGCCTGCGCCACCGGCAACTGCGGCACCTGCACCAGTCGCCTGGATTTCGGCAAGGTCACCTTGTTGCCGCGCAACGACGCCTGCCTCAGCCCGCAGCAGATCAAGGCGGGCAGACGCTTGCCTGTCGCGCCCGTCCACGCAGCGACCTTACGATCACCTGGTTGAGTAGGGCGCCTGGCTAAGCCGGACCGAACGGTAGGACGGATCGATGCGTATTTGTGTTTTCGGAGCCGGCGCCATCGGCGGCAACTTCGCCGCGCGCCTGTCAGCGGCGGGCAACGAGGTTTCGGTGGTGGTGCGCGGCGCGCATCTCGACGCCATCCGCGCCCGCGGCCTCACCTTGCTGAGCGGTGATCGCAAGATCGTGGCACCAGTCCGCGCCAGCGACCGGCCGGCCGATCTGGGGCCGCAGGATGCGGTGCTGGTGACCATGAAATCGTCGGGCCTGGCGGTGCTCGCCGAAAACGTCGGCCCGTTGCTGCGCCCGGATACAGCGGTGGCCTTCGTGCAGAACGGCATTCCCTGGTGGTACGGGCACGGCCTTGCCGCGTCCCGCCCGCCGGCGCCCGACCTGTCGCGGCTCGACCCCGGTGGTGCGCTGGCAAAGGCGGTGGGCTTCGACCGCGCCGTCGGCGCCGTCGTCACCTCGTCGAACCACGTCATGGAGCCTGGCGTCGTGCGCAACATCTCGCCCGAGCGCAACACGCTCTGGGTCGCGGAAACCGACGATCGACCGAGCCCGCGCATCGACGCGCTCCGCGCGACACTGGTGGCGGCCGGCATCGCCTCGCCGGCGACCCGCGATATCCGCTACGACATCTGGCACAAGCTGATGGCCAATCTCACCGGATCGACGGTCTGTCTCATCCTGGGCCAGCCCAACACGATCCAGAAGACGGCCGAGATCAATCGTCTCTGCCGCCGGGCGCATGCCGAGGCGCTCGCCGTGGCGGCGGCCCATGGCGTCGTGCTCGACGACAGTCCCGAGCAGCGCTACGGCGCGACCCGGGTCTATCCCGATCATCGCCCGTCGATCCTGCAGGACTACGAACTCGGCCGGCCGATGGAGGTCGAATCGATCATTCGCGCGCCGCTGGCCTTTGCCCGCAGCGCCGGCATAGACACGCCAACGCTCGACGCGATCGAGTCGCTGTGTGTCAGCCTCGCGGTATCGAAGGGTCTTTATACGGCTTAGGGCTTCGGCGTCTCTGAATCGTTGGCCTGGGCGGGCTTGCCGCCGAAGATCTGCGCGACGTCGCTGATGCTGCGCTGGCGGCCGGTGTCGATGCTCACCGTCGCGGTCATGCCGGCGCGCAGCGGCGGCTCGCCCTGGTGCGGCAATACACGCAGCTTGACCGGCAGGCGCTGCACGACCTTGACCCAGTTGCCGCTGGCATTCTGCGGCGGCAGGATCGAGAACTCGGCGCCGGTCGCGGGGCTCACGCTGTCGACCACCGCCTCCCAGGCCGAGTCGGGATAGGTGTCGAGCACGATGCGCGCCTTCTGGCCGACGCGCACATGCGTCAGTTCGGTTTCCTTGAAGTTCGCCTCGATCCATGGCCGGCTGAGCGCCACCACGGCAAACAGCGGCGTCGACGCCTTGACCTGCTCGCCGCGCTGTACCTTGAGGTTCACGACGACGCCGTCGACGGGGGCACGCACCGTGGTCCGTGCGAGGTCGAGGGCGGCGCGCTCGCGCGCGGCGGTCTTCTCGCGCACCAGCGGATGCTCGTCGGCCGGCAGCTCGGGATTGCCGTTCAGCGCCGTCAGCACGCGGCGCAGCTTTTCCTTCACCGATGTCACGCGGTCGGCCGCGGTGCGCATGTCGTTCTGCGCCTCGTCACGCTTGCTGGCGGAGAGGATGCCCTTGGTCGCCAGCTCCTCCTGTCGCTGCCACTGGCGCTGGGCGTAGGCCGCCCGTGATTCGGCGTCGGCCAGTTCGCTCATCACCTCGCGCCAGGCGCCGCGCAGGCTCTCGACATGCGCCCGCGCCGTGTCGAGTTCGGCTTCGGCGCTGTCGAGCGCCAGCCGGAACGGCCGGGTCTCGAGGGTCAGCAGGGTGTCGCCGGTCGAGACGGTGGCATGGTCGAGCACCGGCACGCGGCGGACGGTGCCGGCCACCTCCGGCGCGATCTGTACGATGTGCGCCTTCACATAGGCGTTCTCGGTGACGACGAAGCGGCCACCCGACAGCCACCAGTAGCCCGCACCGGCGATCGCGACCAACGGCAGGACCACCAGCAGGACGAGGCGCCGCAGCGCGAAGGGTCGGCGGCTCATGACGCGGCGGCGCGAGAGGGACGTGGGGCGGGCACCTCGGTCGTACCGGCACCGTCGGCGCCGGCCATCGACTGGAGCTGCTCCTTCACACGTGCCGCGAGGCCGGTGAAGCGGGCGCGCTCCAGCGGCGACAGCGGCGCCAGCGCATCGTCGACGGTCCGCTCGGCGATCGCCCACATGCGGGCGTGGACGCGGCGCGCTTCCTGGGTGAGGTAGAGGCGCTTGACCCGACGGTCGCCGGCGTCGCCGCGGCGTTCGACCCAGTGGCCCTTTTCCATGCGGTCGATCATGCGGCCGGCGCTGGCGCGATCGACCTCGAGCATGTCGGCGAGTTCGGTCTGGCTGGCCCCGGGGCGGCGATAGAGCCGCGACAGCACCAGCCACTGGGCGCGGGTGAGGCCCAGGCTGCGCACGCGGCGGTCGAACACCGTGCGGATCAGGCGCGCCACGTCCGACAGCACGTAGCCGATATAGCCGTCGTCGTCCGGACTCATCGCGGGCCCTCCCGGGCGGCCTCTCTTGGAAGGCAATGGAATGCGTTTGGTCAGATATTGTTGCCTAGGCTACAATAGGCATGGCCATGAGTTCAAGTGCCCCCCCTGCCGTCACGTCCGGCGCCACCCCCGGCGTCGCCGCCCACCCCAGCGAATCCTATTCGCTGGGCCGCCGCGTGATGATCCTGGTGGCCGTCGTGCTGGGCTCCACCCTCTATGCCACCACGTTGCTGATCGCCTCGACGCTCCTGCCGCAGATGCAGGGCACCATGTCGGCGACCCAGGACGAGATCGCCTGGGCGATGACCTTCAACATCCTGGCGACCGCCGTGTGCACGCCGATGACCGGCTGGCTGGCCGCCCGCTTCGGCCGCCGCGAGACGATCAGCTGGTCGGTCTTCCTGTTCACCATCACCACCTTCATGTGCGGCGCCGCCGATTCGCTGGAGTGGCTGGTGTTCTGGCGGGTCCTGCAGGGCGGGCTGGGCGCGCCCGTGATCCCGCTGTCGCAGACCATCCTGCTCGACAGCTTCCCCAAGCGGCAGCAGGGCCTCGTGACCTCGATCTTCGGCATGGCGGTGGTGATCGGGCCGGTGATCGGCCCGACCCTGGGCGGCATGCTGTCGGAACTCTACAGCTGGCGCTGGGCCTTCTACATGATCGTCCCGGTCGGCTTCCTGTCGTTCGCCGGCCTGCGGCTCACGCTGCCGCGCGACAAGCCGGTCGGCCGCACGGCGCTCGACTGGACCGGCTTTCTCTCTTTGTCGGTCACCATTGCCTGCATCCAGCTCGTGCTCTCGCGTGGCCAGCGCCTCGACTGGTACGCCTCCACCGAGATCATGCTCGAGACCTTCATCGCCGTGGTGGCGTTCTGGGTCTTCCTGGCGCACAGCCTGACGGCGCGGAATCCGTTCCTCAACCTGCGCCTGCTGCTTGACCGCAACTATGCGCTGGGCCTCGTGCTGGTGCTGATCTACGGCATGCTGAACTTCACGCCGATGGTTCTGCTGCCGCCGCTGCTGCAGCAGCATGCCGGCTTTCCCGACCTGCTGATCGGCGAGATCGTGGCCGCCCGCGGCGCTGGTGCCGCGATGGGCTTCTTCCTCGCCATCTTCGTCGGCCGCATGGATCCGCGCATCGGCCTGATCGGCGGCTTCTCGCTGCAGGTGATCTCGGGCCTGTGGCTGATGAGCTTCGATCTCAACGTCGGCACGACGGCGCTGATGGCCAACAGCTTCGTCCAGGGCATCGCCATCGGCGTCATCTGGGTGCCGCTTACCCTGGTCACCTTTTCGACTGTCGGTGCCGCCAATCTGGCCGAGGGCACGGCCGTCTATCACCTGCTGCGCAACATCGGCTCGAGCTTCTTCATCTCGATCTGCGTCGCCGAGATCGTGCGCGCCACCGGCGCCAACTACGGCCGCATGGTCGAGCTGGTGAATCCCTACAACAAGGCGCTCGCGATGCCCTGGGTAACCGGCGGCTGGGATTTCGACACGGTCCAGGGGCTTGCCCGCCTGTCGAAAGAGATCAACCGACAGGCCGCCATGCTGGGCTACATCAACGCCTTCGGCTTCTACACGCTGTGTTCGGCGCTCGCGATTCCACTGATCCTGCTGATCGGCCGCCGCGCCCGGGCCGCCGTGTAAGGCCCTGGCGAAGTGCCATGCAGAGGGCGCGTTGCAGCCTGACGGTGGACGCGGGGATGATCGTTGGCATGCTAATGATTTCAGTCCTATTATTTTTTCATGACATCTAACGACGATCCGTCCTACCGGCTGGGACTGGCCCTGGCCGAGGTTTCCCGGATGTGGCGGCATGTGCTCGACGCCCGCTTAAAACCGCTGGGCCTGTCCACGGCGCGCTGGGTGGCGCTGGTCAATCTCTCGGCCCATCCCGAGGGGCTGACCCAGAACGCGTTGGCGCTCCGGGTCGGCATCAAGGGCTCGACCCTGGTGCGCCAGCTCGACCTGCTCGAGGCCGACGGCTGGGTCGTGCGGCGGGCCCAGCCGGGCGACCGGCGGGCGAAGCGCGTGTTCCTGACCGCCAAGGCGCGGCCGGCGCTGGCGTCTATCGCCGCGGTCGGCCGTGGTCTGCGGCGCGAATTGCTGCGCGACAGCAGCGAGGCGGAAATCCGCGCCTGCGTCCGTCTGCTCGGGCGGCTGAAGGCGCGTCTGCAGCCGCTGGCGGATCCGCTGGCCAGTGCCCCTGGTGCGGATGGACGCCCCTCACCGCGTCTGGTCGCGGCCGAGTAGTTTCATGGATCAGTCCATTTCGCCGCCCGCCTCGTCGACGGCCTCCGAGACCAAGCCTGTTGCCCTGTCGCGTCAGCGCCAGTGGTCGGCCGGTCGCGGCCGCGCGCTGCTCCGTCCGCGCACCTTCGTCGTTGTGGCGGTCCTGTTGATCGCGCTCGCCTATGGCGGCCGCGAGCTCTACATGCGCTTCACCCACGTCTACGAGTACGACGCGCGCGTGAGCGCCGACATCGTGACGATCTCCAGCCGCGGTGATGGCTGGGTGGTCGAGATGCCGGTGCGCGAGGGCATGCAGGTCGAGGCGGGGCAGGTGCTCGTGCGCGTCGACGATCGCATCGCCAAGCTGAAGGCCGACGGGCTGCGGGCACAGATCGAAGGCGTCCGGGTCGAGCGGGCGCGGCTGCGCGCCGAGCGCAAGCTCGACCAGAACCAGGCGAATGCTTCCATGCGCACGCGCACGTCGAGCGTGATGGTCCGCGAGAAGGCGCTGGCGGCGCTGCGCGCCGACCTCGATTTCGCCAAGCTGGAGCTCGAGCGAACCCGCGTGCTGTTTGCCAGCCGCGTGACGAACGAGCGGCAGCTCCAGGTGGCGCAGGCGGCGGTGACCAAGTTCGAAATCCAGATCCTGCAGCTTCAGGCGGAACACGAGCAGGCCGAGGGCAGCCTCGACGAGGCCCGCGTCGGCCACGACAGGCTGGGCGTGATCGATGCGCAGATCGAGGCGCTGACGCATCAAGTCGCCAACCTCGCGGCCCAGCTCCACCAGCAGCTGGTCGATGTCGAGGATCGCACCATCAAGAGCCCTATTCCGGCGGTGATCGACCGTACCTTCGTGCTGCCGGGCGAATACGTCGCCGCCGGGCAGCGCATCCTGCTGCTGCACAATCCCAAGGAAGTCTGGGTCGAGGCCAACATCAAGGAGACGCAGGTGAGCCGGCTCAAGCTCGGCCAGACCGTGCACGTTTCGGTCGATGCCTTCCCCAATGACAAGTTCACCGGCAAGGTCGCGCGCATCGGCAGCGCCACGATGGCCCGCTTCGCGCTGATCCCGACGCCCAACCCTTCAGGCAACTTCACCAAGATCACCCAGCGCGTGGCGGTGAAGATCGACATGGTCGACATGCCCAGGCAACTGGCGCCCGGCATGATGGTCGAAGTCGACATTGACGTCCGTTGATCAGGGGCAAGCAGTCCGTGCTGATGCACATGCTTCGAGACGCTCGTTGCATTCGCTCCTCAGCATGAGGTTTCCAGTGCTTCAACTTGCTATCCCTCATCCTGAGGAGGCCGCGAAGCGGCCGTCTCGAAGGATGGGCAACCGGCGATGACGTCCGTTAGCGCGCCGCTTCCCGGCGTCCCTCACCAGAACGCCGCCTTCCTCGCCGAGCGCTACGGCCCGTCCTACCGCTGGCTGGTGACGATCACCGGCATGGTGGGCGTGGTGGCGATGGTGCTGGCCATGACCACCGTCAACGTCGCCGTGCCCGACGTCATGGGCGCCTTCGGCATCGGCCAGGACAAGGCGCAATGGATGTCGTCGGCCTATATGGCCACGATGACCGCCGGCATGCTGCTGAACGCCTGGATGTCGGGCGTGCTGGGCGAGCGCCGCACCTTCATTGGCGCGCTGTTCTTCTTTTCCGCCGGCGCGCTGCTGGGCGGCATGGCGCCGAACGAGGATGTGCTGATCTTCGCCCGCATCCTCCAGGGTTTCAGCGCCGGCATCGCCCAGCCGCTGGTGATGGCCACCATCTTCACCGTCTTCCCGGCCGAGCGGCGCGGCACCGCGATGGGGATCTTTGGCCTCGGCGTCGTTTTCGCGCCGGCGATCGGCCCGACGCTCGGCGGCCTTATGATCGAATATTTCTCGTGGCGTTACGTGTTCTATATATCGCTGCCGTTCTGCGGGCTTGCGGCCATCATGGGCGCCTTCTTCATGCCGACCCGGCCGTTGGCGCGCGAGATTCCGCCGTTCGACTGGCTGGGCTTCGCGCTGCTTTGCGTCGGGCTGTGGGGCCTGATGACCGGCATTGCCGACGGCCAGCGCGAGGGCTGGTACTCCGACGTCATCGTGCTGCGCCTGCTCCTCGGCACCGCGGCGGCCGTGGGCTTCGTGCTGTGGGAGCTCTACACGCCGCGCGCGCTACTCGACATGCGCATCTTCGCCAATCTCGAATTCGCCTCGGCGGCGGTCATCGCCTTCATCTTCGGCGCCGGCATGATGGGCTCGACCTACATCATCCCGGTGTTCGTGCAGACAATGGTGGGCTTCACGCCGCTGCTGGCCGGGCTGATGATGATGCCGGCCGGGCTGATGCTGGCCGTCATCTTTCCCCTGGCCGGGCGCCTCTCGGACACGATGCCGGCTTCGTTCATGATCATCGGCGGCCTGGTGCTGTTCGCGGCGGGCTTCGCCCTGATGGTCGCGGCCGACGCCGACACGACGTTCTGGACGCTGGTCGGCATGGTGATGGTCTCGCGGCTTGGTCTCGGCTTCATCAACCCCAGCCTCAACGCCACGGCGCTGAAGGCGCTGCCGCCCGACAAGGTGCGCCAGGGCGCCGGCGTCGCCAACTTCATGCGCCAGCTCGGCGGCGCCTTCGGCATCAACCTGATCGTGGCCTTCTTCGAGGTCCGCACGCGCTTCCATGCCGATGCGCTCACCGCCACCCAGGACTGGGGCAACCGTACCACCGAGCATCTGCTGACCCAGATGGAGCAGCTCATGCAGCGCTCCGGCCTGCCGTTCCAGCAGCAGAAGGCCGCGGCGCTGGAGTTCCTCGGCCAGATGGTGAACGCCCAGGCGCAGATGCTGGCTTTCTCCGACACCTTCATCGTGATCGCGATCGTGGCGCTGGCGGCGCTGATCCCGGCCGCCCTGTTGTCGCGCTCGCGGCAGCAGAGTCCGATGGCGCGTTTGGTGCTGAACCGGCGCTAGCGTCACGGGAATCTTGTCGTCCTGAGCGTAGCGAAGGACCTCACGTCAACGACACACTCGGTGCCAACGGCCCGTGTCTGGTCTGTCGGCGAGGTCCTTCGCTACGCTCAGGACGACATGAAAGTCAGGCTTCAGTCCCCCGTTTGGTGATGCCGCGCAGGATGAAGATCGCGGCCACCGCCAGGATCGGCACCATGAACAGCGAGATACTGGCACCCATCGGGAGATTGCCGCCCAGGATGGCGGTGAAGAAGGCCGACGTGCCCAACACCTGGGTCGCCCCGAGGGGGCCGCCGCTGGTCAGCATGGACATGATCGTGAAGCCGGCGAAGGTGGTAATCAGCGAGTAGATCATGGTGATGGCAATGACGTTGCGCATCATTGGAAAGGTCACGTACCGGATGCGCTGCCACCAGGTGGCGCCGTCGACCCGCGCCGCCTCGTAGAGCTCCTCCGGCACCGACTTCAACGATGCCAGGTACATGACCATGCAGAACGGCGCGCTGAACCACACGGTCACCAGAATGACGCAGAAGCGCGCCCAGCCGGCTTCGCCCACCCAGAAGATGCGGCCCAGGCCGAAATATTCGAGGCCCCAGTTGAAGGCGCCGAAGGATGGCTCGAACAGCAACCGCCAGGCGAGCATGCTGAGCGCCGCCGGAATCACCCACGGTACCAGGAGTATGCCGCGCCACTTGCGCTGACCCTTTGCCGGGATGTTGTGCACGAAATGGGCGGCCGCAAAGCCGATGATTGCACTCAGGGCGACGGCGATGAGCGCATAGAGGCAGGTCTGGTAGACGACCATCCAGAACCGGTCGCGCCCGACCAGGTAGGCGAAGTTGGCGAGCCCGACGAACTTGG
>Ga0163144_10011145_pt1 | contig 19054 bp, 15 predicted proteins | sample OliLak19BULKMAT1_FD_123175 | JGI IMG/M metagenome (GOLD analysis project Ga0163144, IMG submission 123175) | Freshwater microbial mat bacterial communities from Lake Vanda, McMurdo Dry Valleys, Antarctica - Oligotrophic Lake LV.19.BULKMAT1 | ecosystem: Environmental > Aquatic > Freshwater >... | reverse complement strand
GCCGCTGGTTCCTTCTCGAAATATTCCGATAGTCGCGCCACTCCGTGCTGAAGCTCACGGAGGGTCTTGATTGCGTCCTCTTGGGTCAGCATGTCGGTTACCATGAGTTGGCAGCCTGGGTTTGCCAGAAGACCTCGAATCGGCCGGTATCGACCCAAAATTCGTCGCCTTCCAACGTGCAAAGCTGAAGTTCCAGGTCATCAACGCTCACCGACTGACTGTTGATGTCGCCATCCGCAGCGACCAGTTCCAACCCTTCGACCTGATCAGCACGCTCCCGTGTTTGGCGGCGGAGCGTCACGTTCAAAAACGCGTTGAGTCCGTGCCCAGCCCATTTGTCCGGATTGCGCCAGCGCAGGCGATAGACCTGCTCGGGCTTGGCGGCCGACGGAAGTAGTTTCCGACCAATTCGCGTCCCGATCTGGATGCGGTCGGTGGTTTCGTGTTCACCGGGTTTGAGATACACTTTGCCGAACCGGAAGGGATTGCGCGTCGTCGGCATTGAGCCCCAATAGTTTTCAAAGCCGCCTTCGCTATCCACCCGTGTGATCCGCCAGCCGTCGATTTGCCCATTCTTGATTGCCTGATAAAGCGCTGCGCCCACGGCCGTGACGCTCTTGGCATCGCTGATGCGATTGTCCGAGGTCATCGGATACCAGTCGCCGGCAGGATAGTTTTTTGCCTGGATGATGCGTTGCGGGAGGATCGGGAGGAGATCTTCGAGAATGCGCTTCACTTGCGGCAGCTCAGAGGGTTTCCCGCTGAGCGTCACGAGGTCCACTTCGTAAGCCGCGACATATTTCGCCAATGACTGCACGAGCGGGCGAAACACGTCCTCAATGCACTGCCGAAGCTGATCTTCCGCATAAGGAATCGGCGTCGAATATCCCATGAGTTCCGGCAGCCCGGCGGCCACGAAGAGATCGTTCAATTCCCGCAACGCTTGCTCGTCCACCATCGGCAATCCCTGCGTGCCCATGATGCGGTCGGGCGACCAACTGTCGCCCGTGTCCGGGGATCCATACCGACCATCGCTCAAGTCGCGCAGCCACTGACGAATGATCGGCAGGAAGACGAGTTTGACGATCCGAGACCACTTGGCCTTCTCGCCGGCAAGCTGGTGGGGAGCGGAGAAAAGATTCTCGAACGTCTGCGTCAGTGATTCGTCGTGAGTGATCGCCGCGCCAATACTCGGCAAGAGCACGCGTTCGATGATTTCGCGAACCAACGAATCCCCAGCGACGGAACTCGAATCGCGAAAGAGCAGTTTCGTCTGGAGATCGACGCCGTCACCCTCATGCTCGTCGCCGTATTCCACGACCGAGACATCGGTCGTGCCGCCGCCAATATCGACGGTCATGACGCGCACTCGCCCGGCGGTTCCACGGCCACGACCGAAAAGTTCGATCCAGTTTTCGCCGACATTTCCCAGCCGACGAATTTCGGAATAGATGAAGGGAAGCTGCGAGGCGACCGCTTCGTCCAAATCCATGAGCAGTTCGGGCCGGTCGCCGCCTTCGAGGGCAGAACGGCGGTCCTGAAGATGTGTGAGGGTGAAGATGTGGATGGCTTTCTGCCATTTGGCCCGATAGACGCGCGTCTCTTGTTCGCTCCAACCTGCGGGGAAAGTGACGAGGATATTGCGCAGCTTGCGGGGCACATATTCCTGATTGCTCTTCCGCCACTGCTCGGAAGTGATTTGGCGATGCGCCAGCTCGATGATCGACAGCGCCGCCCAGGTCATCGCTTCGGCCCGCGGGTAAGAAGGCGTGTGCGGGTTTGCTTGGGGACGGTGTGCGCAATCTTCCGCCTCGTTCGGCGGAGCATTGAGCGGCCAGTCGCGGCCATCGACCGGCAGGAAACGCAACATCGAGCCGGCGAGTTTCGGCAACTCCGACCGGCTGCTGCGATCTTTTGGATTCCAGCGATTGAGCTTCATCGTCCACCACTGCAACGCGTCGTGACCCACGGGATCGCCATCCCAAGTATAGCGCTTCGGCGAACTCATCGTGTAGTTGCCGCCAGCGGCAATATCGAGGTTCCCAAGGATTTCTCTGGCTGTGTCGCCCATGACGACTGGGGAAAGTTCAACAAACATCTGCGGCACACGAGCAGTGCCGAAGTAGCGTTTCTCGACCTTGCTGGAGAACATCGTGCCGACCTTTTCCTCGACGATCTCCATATCCATCCGCGTGCGGAACTTCTCCGACGGGGGTTCGAGATTTGAAAATGCCGGTTCATGAAGGATGAACCACGAGTCCACAATCGCACAGGTGTCGTCGGACTTGCGACCGACGAACGGTTCGTAGTCGTAGCCGTTGCGTAGGAAACGGATGCTGCGGCAAACGGACGAGAGTTTGCCGTTTTGCGAAGCCACCTTTTCCAGTGCGAGAACAGCCGTGCGGGTGTTTCCAAAATCCACCACGAGATCGACCTCGATGGGGTGACCGGCTGGCCGTTTCCATACGACCTTGAGTCGCGCCAGATCAATCATGGCCTTCGGTTCGTCAGGTGACGGAATGCGGATCTCAATTTCAATGTCGTCGGGTAGACGGGTGGCGTCGAGAGCCGCATAGGGCGAAGGGTTCGCGAGATCTTGCTGCCCGGCTTCGGCCTCCGTCATCGCGCGTCGAGGCTCATAGATCGAGCCGCGACGATGGGAGCCGAGATTGCTCTCGACGACCACCCAGATGCCAGGGACTCCATCCTTGCTGGCGAAGCGGGCGCGGACCCACGCATGATTCACCTCGCGCCACTCCGAGCGTTCGGCGCTGCAGAGTTTTTTGATGTTCGGATACTTGTCGAGGATCGCTTTATCGATCGGCACGAAGGTATAGTGATGCCCGCTTTCCGGGAACACATCGATGGTCACCACGTCGGTCTTGCTCATGAGGGTTTAGGATTGGGCGGTTTGCAAAAGCGCGGAAATTTCTGCGTCGCCCGGCTGGGGCGGACGGTTGCCAGCACCGGTCTTTTTGATTTGTTCGAGGCGAGTGAGCAGTGGGTAGATAACGGCGCGATAGTGTGGCGACGCCTCCGGCGCGGTGGTCTGGCTTTCTTCGTCCTGCGCCATGCTTTCCAAGAGTTCCCGTACGGCAGGCAAAAGTGCATGGCCGGGGTCGTCGCCATTCCGCCCGTGCAACACCTCGCGGGTCATCTTCACCGCGAGAAAGCGACGCGCATTGCGAGCCTCGCTTCGCGCGGTGATGTGGCCGAGATCCGCGCGAAAGTATTCCTCGACCGCCCCGAGGTTCGTGGCTTCGAGTAAGTACGATATAGCCTTTTGAGCGTGTGTGGCGTCCGTCAGGCCAGCCTCGGAAAACGGACCCTGACTTGATTGTCGTGCCTTCCAGTCTCGATACTGCTTTTCGATGTACGAGCGAATGGGAACGCGCGTCTGAATCGCCTTTTGTGGAATGTCGTCGAGTTCTTCGGGATCGATATTGAGCAGGCGACGCAAGTGCCGACTGAGCTTCGCGGCTGTGTCGGGGTCGCGCGGATCGGTGGAGGGCGTTTGGAGCAGGGCGAGCATGGCGTCACGCCAGGCGTCGAGCGTCCGCCGGCGTTCTTCGAGCGGCGCCGAATCAGACGGGATGTGCTCCTGGATGAGTTGGAGCAATTGCGCGGCGGACTCGGCCAGCCGCTGCGCCACGAGAGCGGGACGCAGGGAAGCCTGCGCCTGCATGCTCAGATGCTTGAAGAAGTAGTCGGTGCCGCCGTTCTGAGTCATTTCCTCGAAGGACGCACTGTTATCCCCGAAGCGATTCTTGAAGGCACCATCGACCATAATCTCGGCGACGGCTTGCGTGGCATCGCCGTGAATCTGGCCCTCGTGAAACTGATGATAGGTCGTGGCGAATGTCGTCACTGCTTTCGGATCAGTGAGGGTGCCAAGATCCTTGAGCTGGCCGAATGAGGCATCGAGTCCATTGCGGATGCCCGACTGGCTCACGTCATTCACCAGCTTCGCACCAAAAGTGAGGACGAGATTCAGCGGCATTGCCTTGTTCTGCGGAGGCCACGGCTGACCAAAAGCTTGCAGCCAACTGCGGATTCCGGTGTTGAGCTGCTTCGGCTGCGCGGGGAATTTGCTGACCCGCATGAGCAGTGAGAATCCGTCGATGTCCAGATTACGCGCCCGCGAGACGACGATGGAGGCCGTCTTGCCCCGCTTGAGGATTTCCGTCAGCCCGATCAGGAGGCTCCCAGCGATTTGCTCATCGGTGCGCTTTTCTGCCGCGCCGTAGGCGTTCGCGACACCGGGGAAATCGAGCAGATCGGCTTTGCCTAGCAAGTCGCAGAGGACCGGAGCGCGCGGCGCCAGCACTTCACGTCGGATCGGAATCCGTAACTCCCAGACCAGTCCCTGAAAGTATCCGAAATCATCAGCCGAATTGAAAAGCCGCTGCCCCTCACCTTTTCCGAGCGGAACTGCTCCGTCCGCTGCGTTAAAACAAATCTCAGTCACCCCGTGCTTGTCGCAATGCTTGTAGGCGTCGATGTCGAGCAAGAGCATCGCCACGGCATAACTGCATCGCACCGGCGCATCGCCCCAAAGACGCGCGACCTCTTCACGTTTTGCTGCGAGCCGGTCGTAAAGCTGATTGAGACTCGGCCAGGAATCCCAGAAGAACTCGCACGCAAATTCACGCACCGCTTTCACGCTTGAAAGTAGGCCGGGGGCACTCAGGAGAAGCGGACGCAGCACTTTCTCCCACTGGTTGGTAAGGTTCGCATATCGCCCCTTGTCACCGTGCTGAGACAGGATCAGCAGATTGATCGTCTGCGCCAGCGCGTGCAGTTTTTCATAGGCTTCGGGCAGTGCGGGACCGGTAGCGCGATACTTTTCCAGCAGGACGCGCAGCGAATCGGCATCCCAATAGGTGACTTCGCCACGCGCATTCTTTTCCTGGCATTCGCCTTCATAACCCACGGCCAGCGCGTGCATGATCTGGGCTTCGCTCGCCAGCAAAACTTCCACGGGATGCGCCGGGTCAGGCACGGAGTCACAAAGCGCGAAGCGCGAGACACAACCGGAGGCGTCGGACCCTTGATTGAAGGGGTTCAGCACTAGGACGCGGTCGCTCTTGTCCGATCCAACGACAAATCGCACCGGCTCAGCGTCGTGCCACTTGAGCGCGGAGCGCTCGCCGAGGGGATCATCCGGCGCGTCGAGATAGCCAGAGAGCAGCGTTGATTTCCCGGTTTGAGACGGACCCCAGATGGCCATACACGGTTTCGGATTCTGCCCCGCCCGATCCATCGCTCGTGCAGCCTCACGAATCCGGCAGATCGCATCAAGCCATGATCCCAACGGAACCTCGAACGTCCCTTTGCGCTGTCGGCCAAACTTCCAAAACCAATCCACGCATTCTTGCGAAATCTGTTCGAGTTGTGCTGGTTTCATCGGTGGTCGTTGGGAGGTGTTCCGGTTATTTTGATTGGGTTTTCATCATTCCACTTCAGCGCCGTGGGAACGGAGCAGTGATTCGAGCGAACCTCCGCTTCCGGCCAGCAATATGCCGAGCCGCCAGCCGCTGCCGCGACGATAAATCTCGGCGATGAGGGCGCACGGCCCGGCCCCGAGGTCGCTCGCGCCAATGCCGCCGTCCGCGACAATGGCAGATCCGTGGCGAATTTTAATGGTGCCGGCTCCATGCGCGCCAACCCCGCGTTGCGCATCGGTGTATACGGCGATGATGAACCGATGCGCTGAAGCAGGTGCGCGCGTCAGGTCGAGGCGCAAATCAACTTCGCGGCCATTCGCCACCAAACGACAGCTTCCGCAGGGTGTCGCTGTTTGACTGGGAAACACAAAGTATGTGTCTCCCACGAACCGGTCGTTTTCGAGCAATCCCAAGCAGCAGAGATTTGCACCCGATGCGGTGAGCTTGACTGCAACGTCGAGAACCAGGTCGCCGCAACCAAGCGTGGCGAGATCAATGCGCTGACCGCGGATCAGAGCTTTCTTCTCAACTACCGCAACCGCAGGCGAGGGTGGCGCTGACTGGACCCTTGGCGCCTCGACAGGTATTGCGCGTGGTAACGGTGGAGGTTTCGGGGGACTTTGCGGCGGCGGTGGCGAAGGGGCTGCTGCTGGCGAATTCGGCGGGGGCGTCTGGCTCGGAGCGACCCGGGCCTTGGGCGAACCTGTGGCGCTCGGCTGCGATGCCGATTCGTCAGCCAGATCGTCCCAATTGATGTCCCACAGAAACTCCTCGGCCATGACTCACTCTGGTTTGGGCGCTTCGGGTTTCGTTTCTTCGACAAAAATCGAATAGAGAATGCCGGCAAGGAGAATGAAGGCGACAATCGATAGGCTGATGGCATTTGGAAGATGGAATCCAAAGGCGCTCCCGATCAGCTTCCCTGAAACAAACACGAGCAGGATCATTACCGCTTTCTCCAGTGCCCAGAAAATGTTCTGGGCGGCGACTAGGAGAAAATAAAGGCTCCGCAACCCAGCAGCAGCCCAAAGGCTGGAGGTGATCATCAAGTAAGGATCTCGGACCACGGCCACGATGACGGGCATGGAGTCGAAGGCAAATACAACGTCGCAAACTTCGATACAAATCAGACAAAGAAAGAGCGGAGTAACGCCGTGAGAAAAGAATTTTCCACTCTCGATCGAAGGACTTGTCGTGGCGACGTTCCGGACCATCCGAACCGACCAATGACTGGTATAGTCGACCTCGTCATCGTCGTCAGCGCTCTGCCACATCTTCCACACCGTCCAAAGAACCACTAATGCGAATGCGATCAAAATGTAAGGACTCAGGTTCACAATCAATGCGCCGATGCCGAGAAATATGACGCGGAAAAAGATAGCCCCCAAAATGCCCCAATAGAGGATTCGATGCTGATGAAACTGGGTGTGAGGGAGGGTGAGTCCGAAGGACTTAAAGATCAGGAAAAAGGCGAAGAGGTTGTCCACCGCCAAGGCTTTCTCCAGGACGTAGCCGGTCGTGAACAGACTGGCGGCTTCAGCGCCTCGCGACCACCAAATGAAACCCGCAAACATGGCGGAGCATGTGACCCAAATCAGCGACCACATGGTCGCGTCCTTCATCGTGATCGCGTGGTGCTTCTTGTGGCTACCTAAGTCGATGGTAACGGCAATGACGAAGGGGATCAGAAATGCCAAAATTTCGAGAAGAGTGATGGCGCGGAAACCGGATATTGCTTGGTCAAACATAAATTAAGAAGCTGAGCGGCAGAGGTTGTGGGGAGTCGCTTAAGAAAGCGACTGCCGAATTTCAAATGAGCCTTGCTGCTCATTGGGAGAGCGCCGTTTGAGCACGTTCTGGCAACCCGGGCAGGTGACTTCGTCCGCGCTCCGCGAGTCGCTGCAAAAGACTGTTCCGCAAATACCGCAGGTGCCGGCGCCTGCCGCGCTGCAGTACGGACAGGGGGGCGCGCCGTCGAGTTGCTCGGAGCTGATCGACGGGAGGGCGAAGGTGCCGCGGCTGCTCACACTTTCGCTCTCCATCGGATGCGCGGCGACCGGGAGATAGACGCCGTGTTCTTCCTCAAACCGGTAGCGCATCAAATACGGCTGACGGCTCTTGGAGCAACGAGCGAAGAGGAAGACCTGACGCTGCGGGCCGGAGCGCGCAGGCACGGTGTGATCCACCTTCACCAGACTCACCGGGAGTTTGCTCAGATTGATGCCCGCGCCGGCGTCCGGTTCGTGAATGCCGCGGCTGCCTTCGGTGACGGAAGCGGTCAGCCAGACGAACAGTTTTTTGATCTTATCCTCCGTCATCTCCTTGAGATGGAGCACGATGTCCGTGAGTTCACGAAGCTCCGCGACGTCCACGTCGTCGCCGCAGCCGATGGCGTAGATATTCGCCGGCCGCGGTTTCACATTTTGCCCGAGCCGTTGCAGCGCCGAAGTCCAGTCGTCGGTCGCCTGGCCGTCGGTCAGAAGCACGATCAGTGGACGCCAGTCGCCTTTGTGCGCGACGCTTGTGCGGCGCACTTCGGCCTGAATGCGATCGGCGCAAAGATTGAGTGCGGCACCGAGGGCGGTTCCGGGGCGTACGCTGAGTTTCGGAGCCTGCACTTCCGTGAGTTCCGTAAGCGGGAAAAGCAGGCGCGCCTCGCGGTCGAAAGTGATGCAACTCAGCCACACGGTTTCGAGTGCGTGCGGGTCCGTGCGCAGCGTGCGCAACATTGTCTCCATGCCTTGCTGCACGGCATTTACGCCGTCGCCGATCATGGATTCGGAGCAATCGAGCAGGAGGTAAACGGGCAGGCGTCTCATGGGTGGGTGGGTTTTGTGGTCAGGCTTTGACCATTTGGATATGGAGAAGGCGACCGCCGTCCTCGGGACTGAGGAGCACTTGCTGGCCGTCGGTCAGTTCGAGTGCTTGGCTCGGCGGAACCGGCTTGTTCGCCGTAACATCTTTCAAGCCCGCGAGGGTCTGATTGATCAAAAGCCATTTCCCCTGGTGGAAGACGAAGTAGGCGACCGGTTTACGCTGCTCGGTCGTCAGTTTTTCGTTCGGCGTGACTTTCCGCGATACATGCCAAGGGTAGAGGTACTGATTGGTGTAAACCATCAGGCGATGGTTATCTGACCGGAAGTTCCCTTTGCCGTCGGAGGAGTAGAGATTGAGTACCGGCAACAACCCGCGATAGGGCGTCTTGCAGAAGGGACAGACGGGATGGGTGGTGTTGTCGAAGACGAACCATTTGTGATCGCACTTCGGATTAACGCACGGTTGGACGAGGTCCACGGTTTTCACGAGCGCATGCTCCCATTCATCGGCCGTGGGCCGGCGATGGGGATCGTGCAGGGCATCGATGAAGGCGCGGTCGAAGAGCGCTTTGAGATACGGTCCCGTCAGCGAGTAGGGCAGCTTCGCGACATCGGCGTAAGGCAGAAAGCTCGGTTTGAGATCGCGCAGATTGGGCCGGTTGCTCCGATCTTCGGGGTGTTCGATGAAGAGCGCCTTCTCGCCCATCATCAACTCCTCATCGCGCTGCGGATCGCTCGTGTCATACACCCGCCCGCCGCGCAATGGATGCCGGTAGAGCAGATACATGTAAATGAGGACGGCCAGCGCGTGTTGATCGGTCTCGCGCCGTGGCAGGCTGCGGTTTGGATCGGTGATCGGCAGCTTGAGGGTCCGCATCACCTCGGGCGCAATGAAGTCCGGCGTGCCGAGCACGTCGGGCGGGAAACGCCCCGGAACCACCAGGCCGTCGATGTCGATCATGCAGGCATTACCGGTGCGCGGATCGACGAGGACGTTCTTGTAAGATAGATCGGAGTGCGCCAGCCCGGCTGCGTGCATCCGCCGCGCGGCCCGCGCGATCTTGATGCAAATCGCGAGGTACTTCAGCCAGTCGCCGCGCTCCTGCGGGTCGAGATGCTTTTGCTGATGATTCGCGGAGGCGAACCACTTGCCTTCCTTCTCCCTGCCTTTGATGCCGAGGAGCGTGTCGTTGTTCTTCGAGCCAAACTCGAAGAAGAAGTTTTGTTCGTAAGTCGGGACCACGATCGCCGTCCGGCCATTGTCTTGCACGAGCTTCGTCGGCCAACGGAACAGATTAGTCCAGTATTCGCCGCCGGGTTGGTTGAAGATCTTCTCCCGATACGGCCCGACGATGTTCTTGAGGCGCTCCAGACTGTTGAAGTCCTGCGGCTTGCGAAACCAGGCGACGACGTAGCTGCGATCAGGCGCAAAATAGACATCCTTCATACCGCCGGAGCCAGCCATCTTGCTGTCGTCAAACTCAATCGGCGATCCGTCCTGCGTGGTGAGTTTGACGATACTCATGGCAGCGGACGCGGGGTTTTCGGCACGGCCAGAATGAGCGTGCGATCGTCGTGATTTCCCGGCGACGGGAAGTGCAGGTATTCAAACAACGCCTGCTCCATGCCGGGCTCCAGAGCGTCGAGTTTGACCGCTTGCGAAAGCTGTTGGCTCCAACTTTCCCAGGCCGTGCCGCTAGCCAGTTTGGTATCACTCTCGAAGATCGGATCGGTAATACCGTCCGTCATGACCGCGAGAAATCTAAACTCATCGCAGAACACCGCGGAAGTCCGGCCAAGGAGCACCTGCGAATCGCTGAAAACCTGCGGCGACGTGAGGAAAATCGTTTGTCCGGCAAACTCTCCGCTGTCGGGTTTGGTCAGCAGTTCCACACGCTCCGCGTTGATCATTGCGCCCGCGCCGCCGTCACCAATCGCGAACGAGGCCAAAAACCACCTTGTTTCCAGTTTCTTTGCCAGCACGACGATGAACGTTGTATTGAAATCCCGGAGCGCGGCTTGTTGCTCGCTTGCTTGTTTCTGAATCGCGGCCAGCGCCTGATACGCCGCCGCGATGAGCAGGTTGGAAGCGATGGTGCGGAGCTTTTCTCGATCCTCCTCCGCCTCGGAACCGCCGAGTTTTTCTAAAGCGTCATCCAGATCGTTCGACGCGCTGAGTTTGTTCGCCAGTTCCGTGCTGGCGATCTGGCTGGCGATTTGCGATCCGCGCCGCGAATACTTCGCTGAGCCCGCACCATCCGCCGCGATGAAGAAATGCCACCCCGTCGCCTCAACGAAACGTATGGCAAAATCATCGTCGCGATATTTCCCTTCGTGCGCATGAGAACGTCCGCGCAGGCTCGCCGCAATCGCGGTAATATGGGGTGTGGCGAGGGAATCGTTGTCGTGGTCAGCCTTGGCAAAGACGCCTTGCGGGTCGGATGGAAGAGTCTTCCACAGCGATTTGGGATCGGGATTGATGGTGAGGGCAAACTCGTGCGTCAGCGCGGGACGTCCCGCCGGTGTCTCGACGAGATGGTAGGTGAGCTTTAGCTTTTGTTCGCCTGGGTTTTTGGGCGTGCCGTGAAGCGTTCCGTCCGCGGCATCGAAAGCCAAGCCGCTCTCCTCCGACATCGAGACTTCAACATTGGCGACGCGCTCGATTTGGTCTCCGAAGAGTTCGCGGACGCTTTGCCGATACGGTTTTCCCGCCGATGCGTTTGCCAGGCGGTCTCGGATTTGAATTTTGCTGGGAAAAGAGGGTGCGACTGCTGGGCGAGGCGCAACCGTCGGCGCTGGTGTTGCGTTGGGTGGCGGTTCGGCCGCCACTATGGGAGCGCTTCCGGTCGGCGGAGTGGAAGGGGTGACGCTGGCCCGGAGTTCCGCCGATGATGAAATCGTGATGGGCTCTCCCGGCGTTTGCGCCTCGTCTGGCGCGCTCGCTTCGGCTTCCGGCTTCGACTTGTCCGCTGCCGTCGCATTGTCAACGGCGCCGCCCGCCGGCACCGCCGATGGCGCATCGGGGCACGACTCCGTGCTGACGCTCGCCGGAGGTTCGGCGGCAGACGACAGCGCTGTCCACAGATCGCGCACGGTCGCGATGCGCCCGCCTTTTTCGAGCGCGAGGCAGCGATTCACCGCCTCCAGGAGCGCGCCCGGCCAATGCGGATGCTGCTCGGTGCGCAACGCGTCATTCCTCCCCGCGCGGCGAGCTGCCGGTGCCGGCGGCTGTCCCGTGATCGTTTGAAACAACAGCGCGCCCAGTGCGTAGCAATCCGATCGCGCGTCTTCACCGCTCGCTTCGATGGTCTCCGGCGCCAGATAGGCGTGCGGCACATGCGGGTCGCGAGGGCTGCCGGGCTCGCGTCGTTGAGCGTTGAAGTAGCTGCGATCCAGTTCGCCTTCGTGACTGAAGCGCAAAGCCCCAGGATGGATCCCGCCATGCATCCGGCCGACCTCGTGCAAGGGGCTGAGTTCTTCCAGCAGGGGTGTCAGCAGCGGCCCAATATCGCGCTCCAACTCGCTCAGATGAAGGTGAACGTGATCATCGAAACTGCGCGTGGCCACGGCGGGCGCGGCTTTAGACCACGACATGAACTTCCTCCGGTGGTGGTGGCAACGGAATCTCCGCGGTCGCACCCACACTCATCGCCCCTGCGGTGACGGTGTCTGAAACGAACTTGAAGAACTGGCCAAAGGTCGCGCTATCCATCGTGTCGAGCGTCACCACATGATCGGCGACCTTGCGCAACGGCTCCTCTTTCGCCTTTGCGCCCGCCGCACAGGCGATGATCGTCGCGAACCCCTTCTTTCGTGTCTTCACCGCCCACTCGTCGTAGTTCATCACGTCCGATGGACTGCCGTCGGTCATGATAAAGAGCAGCGGGCGCCAGTCGCCTTTTTGGTCCGGGGTGGAGCGAATCACATCGCGATCCAGACAGCCGCAAAGTGACTCCAGCGCTTCGCCGAGGTGCGTGGGTCCAGCATCCGGGCAGACGAGCTGAGGCATTTGGAAATCCTCCAGGCTCGTCAGCGGCACGATGACCTTTGCCACGCGATCGAAAGTGATCAGGCAGAGATGCACCGATTCCAGCGCATACGGATCCTGCCGCAGCCCGGCGACCAGCGCTTGCACGCCCACTTTGACCGCTTCGATCGGCTCTCCGCGCATCGAACCGGAGGTATCGAGCAGCAAGTAAACGGGCAGGCGCCTGGACATAGAATGGGGTGGGCGACTACACGCTCACGCCGAAGTTCTTCGCCAGCGGCCCGAGACCGCCTTTGAAGCCCTGCCCAACCGCGCGAAATTTCCACTCGCCGGAACTGCGATAGACCTCACCGAAAGTCAGCGCCGTTTCCACGCTGAAATCCTCGGACAAGTCGTAGCGCACGATTTCCTTGCCGTCGGCTTCATTGACCACGCGCACGAACGCCTGGCTCACCATGCCAAAGTTCTGCTTGCGCGCTTCGGCGTCGTGAATTGTCACGCTGATCGCGATTTTTTCGATCTCCGGCGGAACGCCCGCAAGATTGACCTTGATCGTCTCGTCGTCGCCTTCGCCGGCACCGGTGGTGTTGTCGCCCGTGTGCTCGACTGAACCGTCCGGCGACTTCGTTTGGTTGTAAAAAACGAAGTCTCCATCGGAACGAACCTTTCCGTCGCTCTTGAGCAGGAAAGCGCTCGCATCAAGATCGAAGGCTGCGCCATCGGTGGCGCGGGTGTCCCAACCGAGACCGACGATGATCTTGGTCAGTCCGGGAGCTGATTTGGAGAGGGAGACGTTGCCGCCCTTGGATAATGAGATAGCCATGTTGGTGGAGTTAGTGGGTTGTTGGTTGTCGCAGGGAAAATTACTTCGAGCCTTTTGACCAAGTGAAGCCGAATTTATAGAACTGGTCGGCATCGGGATGGCCGGTGAAATAGCGTTCTTCCTTTGCCACTTCGACTCGACCGCCGGTTGCCTCGATGAGACAGATCGCGCAAAAGGTCGAGCGTGGATCCGGCGAGTTCAGCCGGATGAGCGTCTCGCGTCCATCGGCTTCCCGCAGAGTCAGCCGCCCATTGACGGTGCTGAAATTCGCCGTGCCCTCATAGATGAAGGCAAAGACCATCACGCGCTGGATGAGATCCGGGCGATGGATGAAGAGGTTCTCGCCGTCGGTCGAGACTCCGCTGCGATCGTCCTTATCGAGATGGATAAATGGAGGATGCGTTTTGCTACCGAAATTTCCGCCGAGCGCCTGCACCGCCCCCTTGCTGCCATCGCGCAACTCGAACAGGCAACCGAGGTCGAGGTCGGCCCCGTTGCTTCCACCGAAAAGCGAGCGTTTCACCACCCGATCCCAGTTCAAGTTGATATGAATCGCCTGGCTACCGCCGCTTTTCACCAGACTGAGCGTACGCCGCTCCCCCTGCTTTTCGAGAGTCAGCTTTTTCAGCGAAACCGGCGCTGCAGTCGGCAAGGGCGGAGGGCTGGCGGGCGGCACCGGCGCGACGGGCGGCGGCGTGGCGGCGGAAGTCACCTCCTCGCCCCCGAAGTGTTTGAGCAGAGCGCTCAAGCCGCCATTAAAGCCCTGCCCGACAGCGGCCAATCGCCACACGTCTTTCAGGTAGATCTCGCCGAGGATAATCGCCTTCTCTCCACTGTAGTCGCTGCCGACGAGCGGAAACTCGACCGCGACAGATCCGCCCTGCAGCAATCGCAACCAGCCCGATTGCACCTGCGCCATCGTTGCCGTGCCGTCAATGGTTGCGGTGAAGACGAGTTTTTTGATGGTCGTGGGCAGGCGCGCGAGATCGATGTTGAACGTCTCCAGAGCACCCTGGCCAGCGCCAGCGGCAGTGATGGCGCCTTCGGGGGACTTCCGCTGATTGAAAAAGATGAAGTAGCGGTCGTCGGAAAGTCGGTCCGTGGCGTCGAGGCCGAAACAGCTCACCTCAAGGCTGCCGCCCGAGGGAAGAACCAGGTTGATGGCCGCGGCAAAGGAGTCGCCGAGCGCCAGGTCGCTGAGCTTGGATTTCTGTCCTCGAACAAGACTCTTCATACCTCGCGCGCCCTCAGACTACGACTTTGATCTCTTTCGGCGGAGGAGGCAGCTCGCCAAGGCCAGTGACCTCTTTTCCGCCCTGCTCCACGCTCTTGCTTGATGTGCTCACGGAAGCGGTCACCCATTTGAAAAAGGCTGTGATCGCGGACGAATCCGAGGTATCCAAGCGCACCACGCCTTGCTCTCCCGCGATCTGCTTGAGCGATGCGGTGTCGGCGGAATCCACCGCGCAGGCGACGATGATCCCCCACTTTTCCTGCTTGAAGCGCGAGAGACCTTTTTGCCAATCATCCGTCGGCTTGCCGTCGGTCATGAGGAAGATCATTGGACGCCAGTCGCCTTTATCCGTCGCCGTTGTCTTCGCGACATTGCGCTTCGCGCTGTCGGCGACAAGGGAAAGCGCCGCACCGAGAGATGTTCCACCTTTCGCCTGAATTGTCGGTGGCTGAAACGCGGTCAGTTCTGTCAGTGGCACCACTTCTTTCGCCTCGGAGTCAAAAGTGATCACGCTCAGGTAAGCAGTTTCCAGCGCGTAAGGATCCTGCCGCAAGCCAGCCACCAGCATTTGCACGCCGTTTTTTACCTGCTCGATCGGTTCGCCGGACATCGAACCGGAAGTGTCGAGCAAAAGGTAAACAGGAAGCCTTCTCATCGGAATTGGATCATTGAGGAAGATGCTTCTTTAGCAATGGAATGAAGCTATCGGACGGTTGCGCCTCGCCTAGTGCGCGAAACTTCCAGCCGCTTTCGCGTCGATAGACTTCTCCGAAAACCATTGTGCAGTTGCCTGCGTAGGATGAGTCGGCGCTCAACGAGTACCGGGCGATCTCCTTTCCCTTGGCATCGACTGCCCGGATGTAGGCGCTCTCGACCAAGCCGAAGTGCTGCTTCTTCTCCTGGCCCTGATAAATGCACACGAGGAAAAGAATCTTGGAGTAGCGCACGTCGATCGAGTTGAGCTTCACCACGATCTGCTCGTCATCCTGCGCGCCGTCGCCGCCTACGCGGTTGTCGCCGCTGTGATAGACGTGACCAGTCGGGTGACGCAGGCTGTTGAAGAAAATCACATCGCCGCCGATGAGCTTGTCGTCACCGAGCGTCGTAACCAGATCTTGCCCGTCGAGCAAAAAGGCAACTGCGTCGAGGTCCAAATCCTCCTGCTTGCCGCCGAACACACCTCCGAGAAATCCCGGCTTCTTCTGCTGAATCTTCCAACCGAGCCCGATCGTCATCGACGAAAGGTCATGCTCGTCTTTGTTCAGATTGATCGTCTGGCCTTTGGTGAGCTTGATTGCCATGGGGGGATCGGGTTGAAGTTATGCGGCGAAACGCTTGGCGAATTTGTTTACAAAAGTCTGCAAGCCACCCGAGGCTCCGACGCCCATGGCCTCAAAGCGCCACGCGCCGCCGCGCTTGTAAAGGCGTCCGAATTCAATCGCGGTTTCCACGGAGAAATCTTCGTCGAGTTCATACTTGCACAGCTCCTGGCCACCAACGGCGTCGCAGACGCGGATGAACGAGTTGCGCACCTGCCCGAAATTTTGTTTCCGCTCTTCAAACTCATGGATCGTCACCGTAAATACAATTTGTTCAATACGCGGGTCGAGCCGTGTGAGATCGACCGAAAGGATTTCATCGTCACCTTCCGAATTACCACCGGTGCGGTCATCGCCAGAGGACTGAACCGCGCCATCCGGAGACACCGGCTTCTTGTCTGCCGTTTGAAGTTCGCTCCCGTAGAAGACAAAGAAACTCTCCGCGGGAACATGTCCGTCTGGCCCGAGCATAAATGCCGAAGCGTCGAGATCAAAATCCCCACTCGAAGCATTCGGGTTTGGATCCCAGCCGAGACCGACAGATAATTGCTGAAGGCCGATGTCGATGCGCTGCCCTTTAGTTAGTTGGATTGCCATTCTTGCGCGGTATTAAAGTTATTTGGGTTAAACGTGAATCCGATAAACCTCCGCTGCTCCCAGCGGCTTGATGAGGAAGTTAGGACGGGGTCAAACGTCGAACTCAGTGGGGTCGATCCCGAGGGTGTGGCAGGCGTCGCGCACCGCTTTCTTCTCGTCCTTGTCGAAGTTGCCGTCGGAACTACCGATGATGATCCCGATCTGAATCACCGCGCGTGCCTGATCTTCTTTTTTGCGCAGCTTGCCAATGGCCTGCAACGCCTCGATCCGTCCGAAATCAAAATCGGCGGTGAGTTTGTCGCAGAAGAAGTCGAATTTTTTCTTCAGCTCGGCGGCCGGGAAAATTTTCAACGTGTCGTTATTCGTGATCAGTGCCGCGGTCTTCGATTTTTCCGCGCCCGCGATACTGCCGTCAGCCGCCGCGATCATCGCGCACATGGCCATCGTGCCGTCCGCAAAATCGCTGTTCTTGAATTTGCTGACGTTCGTTTGCAAAGACGTGTTCATCGCTGACACGTTGTCCTTTAGTCGGTCCCAGAAGCTCATAAGTTTTGGAGGTTTTTGAAGTTGAAGCCCGGTCGTACAGTTTCCCATTTTGGGTGTCAACGTGCGGGAAATTGAAAATGGCGCTCCTGCGTTCGCGCAAACTTCAATGGAAACTCTGCCTTGTGCCTCTTCAGCCAAGGCGCAAAATGAGTCATGGCCACTGTCCGCCGACTCCGCGACCGCATGGATTGCCCCCATTGTGGGCACGTCCTGACGTTTGGAAAGGAGCGCTGCAAAGTCTGCTTCGGGAAAATCGCTTACCGAAAGGCCCCCATCCTGAACCGTCTCGCCCGCGTGACCTTCTTGGCGGCAGTATACTGCGCGCTGCTCCTCAGTGAGCATTGCCAGAGTCTGAATACGGACCGTGTTCTCGTTCACTGCATCGTCTTTTTGCTGCTGGCCGTCGGACTGTGGAATCACCGCCAAGCGGCGGCTGACAAAACGAACTGAAGCTGGCGAATCGCGGGGGGCCTGCGGGCGACGCGGACGCCACATGCGAGTGTCATAACGACACAGAGGCGGCCCCCGCAGGCTTCAAGCGGACGGTCTGTGCCGGATTTTCCTCCACGGTTTCCGCCGATTGCTCCGCGCCCGCATCGAGCTTGGCGGATGCTTGGTTTTTAGTGAGGTCGAGAGCCTCCACGATTTCCTGCTGCCGCTTGGTGGCCACCGTCAGCTTCTCCTCGTGCTCAAAGGGATGGTCGAGTTGTTTGGTGAGGTCTTCTCCTTGCTTGCGATATTGCTGAAGATCGGCTTCACGTTCCCGCAGGCGATCTGCCATGCCTTCCAGCGCGTGCTCGACGGATGCGATGGTGCCCGCCGGACTATCGCTGACGTTGGCTTTGTATTCACTTTTCCCGTGGACAATGAGATTGGCCCGCTCGCCAAACTTGCTGAGGGTCATCGGAAACCCGGCGACAGAGCCGATGGTTTTCGTGGCTTGGAACGGCTTGAGGGCCGCGGCCATGAAGACGAGAGCGCGTCCGGCCTTCACGCGATCGGTGAAGGTTTCCTTTAGCACGGTCATCGAAAAATTGTCCCCGCGAGTGCTCGTGCGCGTCCGCAAATCTTCGCGGATATTGGCGATGTCCCGTTCGCATGATTCCACGCTGCCGACGAGACTGCGGATGCGGGAGCGCATTTGGTAGAGGCTCTCGGCGTGCTGCTTTTTCAGCCGCGTGAGACGCATCACTTCGGCATCGACTTGGGCTTTCTCGATGACGAGCGGATTGCCCGACGCGATGGCTTTTACCTCCGCGTAAGTCAACGCGGCTGAGTCCACGTCCTCCGCACGGCGCACGGTGGCGTCGCCGTTCATCACCTGCGCGATGAAGCGGCATTTCGTTTCGAGGGTCTGCCACATATAGGCGTCAAAACTGCCCTCGGTGACGTAGCGGAAAATCTTCACGTATTCGTTTTCATTGCCCTGCCGGAGAATGCGCCCCTCGCGCTGCTCGATGTCGGCGGGACGCCACGGCGCGTCGAGGTGATGCAGCGCCACGAGCCGCTTTTGCACATTGGTTCCCTCCCCCATTTTCGCCGTGCTGCCGAGCAACACGCGCACCTTGCCCTCGCGCACATTTTTGAAAAGTGAGGCCTTGCTGGTGTCGTCGTCGAAGTCCTGGATGAAAGCGATTTGGTCGGCGACAACTCCGCGCGCGATGAGCTTTGCGCGCACGTCGTCATAGACGGAGAACCCTTTGCCGCCGGCCTTCGGCGTCGAGAGGTCGCAGAAGACGAGTTGCGCGCCTTTCGTCGCTGCCGAGTCGAGCCAGATTTGATGGATCTTCTCCACGGCCTGATTCGTTTTGGAATCCGGGTTATCGCGCACGCGCGGCAGCACGAGTCGAAGATCGAGCGCAGCTTTGCGTCCGTCCGTGGTCACATTCAGCATGTTGTCTTCCCACGGCTCCACGTCGCCATTCTTGATCGCCTCCACGCGCTTGATGAGATGCTCGACGTATTTCTTCAACTCGGGACTCGTCGGCGCGCTGACGGTGAGCGGCCTGCCCTGGTCGAGCTTTGGCACCGGCAATTTCAGCATCTCCGCCGTTTGCACGTCGGCGGTTTGCCGAAATTGCTGCATGAGTTCCGGCACGTTGACGAAACGCGCGAACCGGCTGCGCAGCCGGTATCCGCTGCCGTCCGGGCTGAGTTCCATCGACGTGACGGTTTCGCCGAAAGTGCCCGCCCACGAATCGAAATGCTGGAGCTGATTGCGCCGCAGCGCGCTCATCTGCAAATACCGCTGCATCGTGAACATCTCGGCCATCGTGTTGGAAAT
>Ga0163144_10011144_pt1 | contig 19054 bp, 17 predicted proteins | sample OliLak19BULKMAT1_FD_123175 | JGI IMG/M metagenome (GOLD analysis project Ga0163144, IMG submission 123175) | Freshwater microbial mat bacterial communities from Lake Vanda, McMurdo Dry Valleys, Antarctica - Oligotrophic Lake LV.19.BULKMAT1 | ecosystem: Environmental > Aquatic > Freshwater >... | reverse complement strand
GCGCCCCGCGGTCGGAGCCGCATCGGCCGCCGGGGGCCCGGGCACCGCCGCGTCCGATACTAGTCATTATGTCAATTCGCCAGCTCATACCGCCTATGCGCCGCCCCGGCCGAGGTCCACGCCCAGTTGCTCGACGACGGCCGCTACCTGTGTTCGGAGCGCACGATGTACCGCCTCCTGGCGGCCAATCAGGAAGTGCGCGAGCGTCGCGACCAGCTCCGCCATCCCGCCTACACCGCCCCGCAGCTGCTGGCCACCCGGCCCAAGGAGCTCTGGAGCTGGGACATCACCAAGCTGCTCGGCCCGGCGACGTGGACCTACTTCTATCTCTACGTGATCCTCGACGTCTTCAGCCGCTACGTGGTGGGCTGGCTGGTCGCCCACCGCGAGACGGCCGTGCTGGCCGAGCGGCTCATCCGCGAGACCTGCGCGCGGCAGGGGATCGTCCCCGGCGCGCTCACCCTCCACGCCGATCGCGGCTCGTCGATGACCTCCAAGCCGGTGGCGTTGCTCCTGAGCGATCTGGGCGTCACCAAGAGCCACAGCCGCCCCTACGTCTCGGACGACAACCCGTTCTCCGAGGCGCAGTTCAAGACGCTGAAGTACCGCCCGGCGTTCCCCGATCGCTTCGGCTCCCTCCTCGACGCCCGGGCCTTCTGCCAGCGATTCTTCCCCTGGTACAACACCGAGCATCATCACTCCGGCATCGCCATGCTCACCCCCGAGGACGTGCACCTCGGCCGCGCCGCCCAGCGCCTCGCGGCGCGCGCCGCGGTGCTGGCGCGCGCCTACGCCGCGCATCCCGAGCGCTTCGTGCGCGGCCGGCCCCAGCCCGCCCCCGTGCCGGGCGAGGTGTGGATCAACCCGCCGAAACCGCCGCCAGCGAGCACCGGGGAGCCACACAACCTCACCGACCGTCCCCCGAGCGCCGCGCCGAACGCCGGACCGGGGACCCCCGATCACGGCCATTCAGACCCTGCGCCCGATCGTTCGTCAGCGCGCACGCAACACTAAATTCGATGACCGACTGTCTCACTTTCATTGACAGGCTCCCCAGCTCCAACCCGAGGAACGCTCGCACCGACAGACTGTCGGCACACTGCCACCCGATGGCACGCTGCGCGCTCAGGCCCTCGACGTAGCCCACGAACAGCATCCGGAAGTACACTGATCAGTGGTGCCTTCGTACGAAACGAACGGACGAGATAACCCGCCTACGAGCCAGCCAGCGCGCCATTTGGAGTGCGGGAGCAAGCTCCCGCTTTGCGACACCCGCCGCGCACGCAAACGTGCGTGCGGTCAACTCCGGCATCCCGTGGCCTGTGGTGCTCGTCCTCTGCCGGCGCCGTCGCGCCGTGATCGGGTAGCCGGGAGGATCGTTCGACCGCGCTTCAGGTGAACTTGAGCTGAGCCGATGGACTGCAGTATGGCCTCGGCAATGCCGGAGCATGGAGTAGCCCGAACCTGCGAACCATCACTCGAGCAGGCAATCGCGGCGGAAGCGCCGCGCGGCCACGGCAGGAGAGCCGAGGCGTTCTCCGGCCGAGAGCTGGCGGCCGTCGGGATCCTGGTGGTGGCCGACTGGATGACCGTGTTCTGCTGTCTCGGGTTCGTGTGGTGGGCTCGTCATCGCCTCGCGCCGGCTCTTCCCAGCCTCGGACCGGTGACGCCGCTTCGGTTCTTCCTGCTCCACCTCTATTTTCTGTTGCCGTGGACCCTCGCCTTCTGTGTGAGCGGTCTGTACACCCGTCGCACGCTCTTCTGGGACGAAGCCCGGCGGGTCGTGTCCGCCTGTAGCCTGGCGGCGCTGGTGGCGATCGCCATTTCGTTTGCCGGGGGCGATGCGGCGAAGCTTTCGCGCATGGTCATCGGCGGCACGTGGCTGATGACGCTCGTCGCGGTGCCTCTCGCGCGTGCGCAGGTGAAGCGGTCGCTGGCGGCGCTCGGTCTGTGGACCAGACGCATGGTGATCCTTGGCGCGGGTGAGAGTGGGAGGCAGGTCTGCGCGCGACTGCGCGCCAATGCGGAGCTTGGCTACGACCCCGTCGCCTTCGTCGACGACGACCCGGGGAAGATCGGAAGCTGCCTCGACGGCATTCCCGTGCTCGGACCGTTGGAGTCCGCCGCCGATGTCGTCCAGCGCACGCGGGCACGGGAGGTCGTCGTGGCCATGCCCCAATTGTCGCGCGAGCGTCTTCTGGATCTCGTCGCGACCTGCGAAGGACACGTGCGCAGCATCCGGGTCGTACCCGATCTCTTCGGCCTTGCCTCGGTTGGCATCGAGGCAGAGGATCTCGACGGGGTGCTCTTGCTGCACATGCGTTGGAATCTCGCGGTTCCCTGGAACCGACTGATCAAGCGCTGCTTCGACGTCGTCGTCGGCGCAGCAGCGGGACTGCTCGCCTCCCCGCTGCTGCTGCTGGCCGCGCTCGCCACCCGCTTCGATTCCAGCGGGCCGATCTTCTTTGCGCAAGCGCGTCTCGGGCGCGACCGCCGGCCGTTCCGCTGTCTGAAGCTTCGCACCATGTACGCCGACGCCGATGCGCGCTTGGCCGCCTTCCTCGAATCCGACGGAGACAGCCGCGCCGAGTGGGAGCGCTTTGCCAAGCTCAAGGGGCGCGATCCGCGGGTGACTCGTGTCGGGCGCACCCTGCGCCGCCTCAGCCTCGACGAACTGCCGCAACTGCTCAACGTGCTGCGCGGCGAGATGAGCCTGGTGGGTCCGCGACCGTACCTGCCGAGCGAGATCGAACGCATGGGAGCCTGCGCCGAGACGATCCTCAAGGCGCGACCGGGACTCACCGGGCTGTGGCAGGTGAGCGGGCGAAGCACCCTCACCTTCGAGCAACGGCTGCGCCTCGACGAGTACTATACGCGCAACTGGTCGCTGTGGACCGACATCATGGTGCTTTGCCATACGACCGGTGCGGTGTGGCGCGCCGATGGGGCGTACTGAGCGCGATCGCTCGACGAGCGAGGCGGACGTGCGGCGACACGCGCTGGCAACGGCACGGGAGAACCCTGCTGAGATGAATCGGTGTGGATACCATCGCGTCGCTGCCCAGCCCCACGGTCCTGCCCAGCTCTTCCGCCCCACCACCGGCGCGCCGGGAGGTGGCGACCGCGTCGCGCCGGCGCGATACGGCACGTGACCGCGCTCGATCTCGCGCTCCTCGGGCTCGGCGGCCTTCTCCGCGGGATCCCGTATGCCACGCGGCTCCTGCTCCGATCCCTCGCCGTGCGGGTCCGAGCCGATCCCTCGAGATCGGATCCGGACGCGGATTCACTGCCTTGACGCCCCGGTGGAATGCGACCGACCTCGCCTGCGGCGCGCTCGCCGCAGGTGTCCCCTTCCTGGTCTATCTGCGCACGTTGGCGCCCACGGTCTACGGTCTCGACAGCGCCGAGCTGACGACCGGGGCCTATGCGCTCGGCATCGTCCACGCGCCCGGCAGCCCGACCTATATGCTGCTCGGCCATCTCTTTGCGCTACTCCCGATCGGCGACGTCGGCTACCGGTTGAATCTGTTCTCGGCGGTTGCCGGCGCACTCGCCGCCCTGTCTCTCTACGCGGTCCTGCGCCGCCTGACCGGCGCGCGCACCGTCGCGCTGATGGCGACCTGGTTCGCCGCCTTCACGTACTACTTCTGGATCAGTGCGCTGGCGGCGGAGCTCTACGCGCTGCACGCAGCGTTTGCTGCCGCGCTCTTGCTCGTCGTGTTGCGCTGGCGAGATGACGGCCGCGCCACCCAGCTCTGCCTGCTGGCGTTTCTCTTCGGGGTCGGAGCCGGCAACCACCTGTCCATGGTCCTGCTGCTGCCCGGATTCACATGGCTGGCGGCGAGCGGCCGCCGGTCGCCGTGGCGGCCGCTCGGGCTGCCGCTCGCGACCGTGATCTGCGGACTCGCCGGCGCGTCGATCTATCTCTACCTGCCGCTTCGCTATCTCTCCGGCACGCCGCTCAACTACGCGCGGGACTATTGGCAGGTCGATCTCGCGACCGTGGAGGGGCTGCGCTGGATGGTGACCGCGCGCATGTTCAATTCGTTCTTGTTCGGCATCCCCGCCGCGGAGCTGCCGCGCGAGTTGCTCACCTACGGCGAGCGGCTGTGGAGCAACTTCGTCGGGTTCGGGATGGTGCTCGGAGTGGTCGGCGTCGTTGCGGACGTCCGCCGGCGCCCGTCCCTGCAGGTTGGCTTGGCGCTCCTGTTCGTCAGTCACCTCGCCTTCTACCTGTCGTACCGGGTCGGCGATAAGGAGTTGATGCTGCTGCCGACGTACCTGGTATGGACGGTCTGGGTGGCGATCGGCGCGCAGGTGTTCTGCCGCGCGCTGGACCGCGTATCGCCGGTCTCGGTTTCGGCGTCGGTCCTGCTGTTCCTCCTCGCCGCCGGTACTCTGGCGCTGAACTTCGACAAGGTCGATCTCAGCGCGGACACATCGGCGCGGCAGCGCGGCGAGGAGATACTCGCCGCGCTGGAGCCGCAGGCCGTCTATTTCGGCACCTGGGCCGACGTTCCGATCCTCGAGTACCTGCAGATCGTCGAGGGACGTCGCCCCGATGTGCACACCGTGAACCTCTTCTTTGTACCCGGGCGCGGTGCCAGCATCGCCGGCGACTGGCTCCGCGCCGGCCGCGCCGTCTACACCTCGGCGCCGGGTTCTCTCGAGGGCGGCCCCCTGGTCACCGACCAGGTCGACGGCTGTGGCTGCTTCCGCGTGCGTTTCGCCACGGCGGAGGACGCCTCCATCGCCGCCGACGGTGCATCTACTCGCCTCCCTGCGAAGCGCTGAGCCGGCGGCCGGCGCGGTGGGCCTCCGCGCGAAAGACGAGTGGCTTTGCCCAACGATCTGGGTGCCGCGTCGGTTTCGACGCCTGGAGGCTGAGGCGCCTGGGAATTGTTGCGCAGAGTCAGTCATGGACAAAGTTGCTACCATACGGTATGCGCGGGGGCTGTGGATGCTGCCGGCGGTTTTCGAACCGGTAGGGGGGACATGACCAGCGCATTGATGCGGAGCGGAATCGGGGCACTGATCGCAGCAGCGATCGTGTTCGCGAACTTCGCCATCGCGCTGCCGCTCACTGGACTGTCCTACGGTCAGTTCACGTGGACCGCCTTCGCCGTCTCCTACGTTGACACCCCGACGCCCACCTCGACGACCACGCCGACCCCGACGCCGACGCCGACCAGCACGCCGGTCGCGAATGGCGGCAACTGCATAGTGGGATCCGAGTGCGCGTCCACCTTCTGTGTCACGGGGGTGTGTTGCGATCGCGCCTGCAACCAGCCCAACGAGCGCTGCGACCTGGCGGGAAGCTCCGGTGTCTGCACCGCTCAGATCGCGGCCGCCCCGGCGCCCGCCCCGGCGCTCGGGAATGGGGCGATCGCGATGTCGATGCTCCTGCTGCTCGCCATCGGTGGACTGTCGATCGGGAGGCTGTCTCTTCGCGCTCGGCGCGCTCACCGCCGCGACGCCGTGTGAGCGCGCCCGTCATCCCTCGCGCCCTTCCAGGCGCGCGCAGTCGATGAGCCCGATCGTCAGCGCCGTCAGCAGACGGCCCGCAGGCAGTGACCACGGATAGCAATCGAAGAGCGCGATCGTCCCGATCGCGCACCACGCCGCCAGAGCGCTGACTGCCGTCGGGGAGAGCCGGCGCCAGCCGCCAACCAGCGCCACGAAGCCCGCCAACCAGGCGACGCTCCAGACGATCCCGCCGAGGAGTCCCACCTCGGCGGCGAGCAGCAGCGGCACGTTGTGCACATACTGCGGACCAATCTGGGTGCGCTGGCGACGCATCTCGAGGGGGAAGTTGCCCGCTCCGACGCCGGTGATGGGATTGTCTGCGATCGCCGCTGCGGCGCCGCGGGCCATTTCAACACGTTCGTCGAGCGACCCCTGTTCCCCCGGTTCGGGGGACGCGGAGCCGCCGAGCGCGGCCATCACCGGCACCAGCCGGGTGACGAGCTCCGGCGCCAGGACGGTTGCACCGGCGCCGGCGGCGAGCGCGGCACCGGCGAGCGCGGCGACGAATGACCGGCGCCACGCGGGGAGATGGACGAACAACCACGTCGCCGCGACCGGTAGGAGGAGGGCGGTCGCCAACCACGCCGATCGGGAGAGGGTGAGGAGCAGGCCCAGACAGAGGATCCACCAGACAACGCGCAGCGTCAGTCGATCGAGCCGGGGCAGCGCCAACAGGATTCCGACGCAGAGGAAGCCCCCCAACACGTTGGGATGAAACGTGAGCCCGGAGGGGCGCAGAAACCGCGCCGCGCCGGTGATCACGACCGAGGCGCCGGAACGTGACACGGGCAGGGCGAGCTCGCCCGGAAGACCCAGCGGGGACTGCGCCAGGATCTGCGCGGTTGCAACCGCGACCTGCGCGACGAGTCCGATGGAGAATGCCGTTGCGACGGCGGCCGCCGAGACTCTGGCGCGCACCAGCGCCCATGCGACGCCGGCCGCCAGCAGCCAGCGTAGGGCGCTGTAGGCGGCGAGCGGCGGCGAGAGGGCGAAGGGTGAGGTGACGAGGCCGAGCGCCGCCAGAATCAGCAGCGCGCAGGTGAACGGCGCGCGAAGGATGACGAGCGACGCGGGCCGCTCGCGCGGCGCGAACAGGCACACCAGGATCAGCAATAGCGCTGGCGCGTCCGAGAGCTCCGCGACTGCCTGCACGTAGAACGGAACGATGCCCGGTACGAGTGGCGGTCCAAGCGGCGCGAAGACCGTGAGCGGCGCCAGCACCACCAATACGTAGGCAGCATAGCGCGCCATGACGTCCCCGCTGCTAGCGGAGTGGTTTGTACGACGCAAGCGCTTCCAGGCGCGCGGAGCCTGCGTCAGCAGAAGGGGCTGGAGGCCCCCTCACATCTTCGCATAGCCGAGCTTCTCCATCTCGGCGCCGGCGAGGCGGTTGATCGTCTCGATGTCGTCGCGCGAGAGCCGAGCCAGGCTCGCCGGATTGAGGTTCTGCACGGCGCGCGCTTCGCCGGGCGCGTTGCTGACGTTCACCGAGCGGAGCACGGCGCGGTCGAAGGGTTGCGGCAACTCGAGGAACCGCTCGATGCGCTCGAGATGCGTTTCCGGCGCGGAGCAGAAATCTTCGTAACGGAACCACATCGTCCTCTCCAAGCGTTCCATGTCGGCGAAGAGGATGGCGTGGGCGCGCGACCAGTGCAGCGCCGCGGCGTCGATCGTCTGCCCCGCGCGCCGGCGGATCCCTTCGCACACGGCGTACGGGGTGCGCACGATGGTGATGAACCGGCACGGTGAGAAGTGGCGCTGGAGCCAGCGCGAGCGAAGCGAGTTCGTCGGGCTCTTGTCGAGAAGGATGCCGGTGCGGGGCGTGTAGCTCATCGCCCAGTCGTGGCGCAGCCGCGCCGCCGGGGACGGATCCGAGTCCTCGGTCCAGTGGAACACCTCGGGCTTGAGTGCCCAGACGCGGTCCACGCCATGCGCGATCTCCTGCGGCAGTGCGGCGGTCATCTGCTGCCCCTCGAGGGCGAGCGAGCGCACGAACGGGTGCTGCCTCAGGATCGAGGCGAGCATGGTCGTTCCCGAGTTGGTGAGCCCGAGGACGAACAGCCAGTCGTAGCGGCCGTGGTTCAGCCGGCGCTCGACCCAGCGCTGGCGCCACGCGGGGAGGGCGAGGCGCCAGCTCAGCGCCGGGATCAGGCGATGCCGGTAGACGTCGGCAAAGTCCTGCACCGCCGTCGGCACGAGTGCGCGGTAGAGCGGAGCGGTGCGAGAGCGGAGCGTCATCGGGCGTCGGAACCCTCCTTAGCAAGGCGAGGGCTGCACCCGCGAGCGTCGACGCGTTCCCGCTCTCCGTGCTACGTCGCCTGGGTATGCCTGCCTGGCGGAGTCCGGCGACCGGAGACTCTCTTGCTCCGCGACGTCGTGCGCCTCCTCTCCGCTTCGACTCGGGTGAGGTCGTGATGCGCGATCAGACCATCGTCTGTATGGCGCCGCGACGCTGGGACGCGCTCTGGAAGGAGACGCAGGCCATCATGTCCCGCCTCGCGGCGCACAACCGCGTGCTCTATTTCGAGCCGGGCCGCGATCCCGAGTACGGCGTCCTCGCCGAGATGAGGCGCAACGCGCCGAATCTCTCCCGGCCGGCGATGCGCCACGTGCAGGGGAACCTGATCGTCATTCCCAGCCCGCCGGTGCTGCCCCACGGGCGTCAGCTCCTGCCGCCGTGGGTCCTGCGAGTGACGATGCCGCCGATGATTGCGATCAATGCGCGGGTGCTCGTCCGGCACGTGCGCCGAACCCTACGCGCGCTCGCCATCCGCGAGCCCATTCTCTGGTTGACTGATCCCTACCAGCTTCCCCTGCTCGGGAGGTTCGGCGAGAAGCTCGCCTGCTACTTCAACTTCGACGAGTTCGCCGACATCGCGGCGAATCGCCGCGTGAGCGGGCTGCTCCGGCGTCTCGACGACGAGCTGACGCGGCGCGCCGACGTCATCTTCGCGACCTCGCGCTCTCAAGCGGAGCGACGCCAGCGGATCAACCCGCAGACCCATTTCGTCCCCAACGCGGTCGATTTCGATCTGTTCCATCGCGCCGTGACGGACGATCTACCGGTTCCGGCGGATGTCGTTTCGCTGCCGCGCCCGATCATCGGCTTCGTCGGCTGGCTCACGCATCACATCGACGTGGGCCTTCTCCGCCGCATCGCCGAAGCCTACCCTCGCTGCTCGCTGGTGCTGGTGGGGCCGTGTGAGCTTTCCGCTGGCGCCGATCTCGAGGCGCTGCGCGGCCTGCCCAACGTTGTCTTTCTCGGGAGGAAGGACCATTCTGCGCTGCCGGCGTACTTGCGGGTCTTCGATGTGGCACTCATGCCGTACAGCCTGACCGGTCACGTCCTCTCCGCCTACCCGGCGAAGCTGCACGAGTATCTCGCCGCCGGCCGGGCGGTGGTCGCGACGGCTCTGCCGGAGCTGCGCCCTTTCGAGAACGTCGTATGGCTCGCCAAGAGCCAGGATGATTTCGTCCGCATGGTCGGACGAGTATTGGCGGACGGTGCTTCGGCGGAGGCGAGCGCGGCGCGTGCCGATGTCGCGCGCGCGAACACCTGGGATCAGCGCGTCGCCGAGATCGCGAGCATCCTCGACGCGCTTCTTCGACGCCGGGAAGCATGAGCATGAAGGCGACCACGTCGTCGCGAGTCGGCACCTGGCAGCCGGAGCAGCGTGTCGCTCGTGCGGCTCCCGCCTCGATGCCGAGGCGAATGGTCGCCTTCGCGCGCATCGCGGCCGCGGACGCCGTCGGGCGCCGGCGACCGCTCGCCGATCCGCACGCTCACCTCGAGGCCGCGGTCGGTTGGCTGAAGCGAGCTCACGACATGGGGCAGGGCGGTGGGGTGAGCTACGGATACAGTCTCCACGCGAAGTGGAGGCCGCCCTATGCCGAGACGTCCGGCTACATCGCCAGCACGTTCTTCGATCTCGCCGAGCGCAGCGGGGATTCCGATGCCAGGACGCGTGCCCTCGCCATCTGCCGCTGGCTCTGCACGGTTCAGAACGCCGACGGATCGATCGCCAACCCGACCTATGGCGAGAGCGGTATCGTCTTCGACACGGGGCAGGTGTTGGAGGGATTCGTACGCGCCTTTCGTGAGACGGGAGACGCGGCGTTCCTCGCGGCGGCGAGTCGGGCAGGGACTTGGCTGGTCACCGTCGCCGACCAGGATGGGAGATGGACGCGCAACACCTTCCGCGGCATCCCGCATGTCTACAACACGCGGACCGCGTGGCTGCTGCTGACCTCGAGAGCGATCGACCCTGGCGCGGAATACGAGCGCGTCGCGCGCGCCAACCTCGACTGGGCCCTCGAGCAGCAGAGCCCCGAGGGCTGGTTCGACAACTGCGCCTTTCGCGCCGGCGTGGCGCCGTTCACACATACAATCGCCTATGCGATCGAGGGACTCCTGGGCGCCGGTCTGCTCCTCGATGAGCCTCGCTACGTCGACGCGGCACGCCGCGCTGCCGAGGCCGCGTTGCGCCACCTGCGGTCGGACGGGTTCGTACCGGGGCAGATCGACAGCGCCGGACATTCCGCCGCCTCCTACGCGTGTCTCACCGGCAACTGCCAGTTGGCCGCCGTCTGGGCGCGGCTCTACGAGCGCTTCGGGGAGGAACGCTTTCGCTCCGCGGCCGTGCTGGCGCTGCGCTACGTGATGCGCTGCCAGGAGATGAATACGGCGGATCTCGACGTCGGCGGAGCCATCAAGGGTTCGCAGCCACTCTGGGGCCGCTATGCGCCCTTCACCTTTCCGAGTTGGGCATCGAAGTTCTTCGTCGATGCCATGTTGCTCGCCGCCGGGTGGTTCTGATGGCGCGCGTGAACATCCTCAACGGCAGCTTCGACCCGATTGCGATCGGCGAAGCGGTGGATGCGGTCGGCGGCATGATCCGCTCCGGCCGGCGCGGCTATGTCGCCACGATCAACGTCGCCATCCTGATGATGATGCGCTCGAACCCACGCCTCCAGAGTTTCGTCGATCGCGCCGAGCTGGTCGTCGCCGACGGGCAGCCCATCGTCTTCGCCTCGCGTTGGAGCGCGGTGCCTCTGCCCGGGCGTGTCGCCGGCATCGATCTGCTCGAGGCACTGCTGACGCGCGCCGAGCGCGAGCAATTCCGCGTCTATCTCCTCGGCGGGCTGCCGGCGGTGGTGTCGGACGCGGCGCGCCGCATCCGCGAGCGCTGGCCGGGGCTGGCTGTGTGCGGCGTGGCGGATGGATACTTCTCGGCGGAGGAGGCGGGGGAGCGTGCGCGCGCGGTGGCGCGCAGCGAGGCTCACCTGCTCATCATCGGCATGGGCGTGCCTCGGCAGGAGTACTTCGTCGAGACGCACTGGCAGGAGCTGGGCGCCAAGGTCGCCATCGGCGTCGGCGGCGCTCTCGAGGTGCTGGCGGGAGTGCGGCAGCGCGCTCCCAAGGCGTTGCAGACGCTCGGACTGGAGTGGCTCTTTCGTCTCGCCCAGGAGCCGCGCCGGCTGTGGAGACGCTACCTGGTGACCAACTCGCAGTTCATGTACCTCCTGCTCAAGGAGCGGCTCCGTGTCCCTTAGACCAACCGGCGTTGAGCTCCCCTCCCGCAGGGGCGCCCTTGCACGAGAACGTCGACGACGAGCTCCTCTCCCTCCGGGAGGGGCCAGGTGAGGGGATGAGCTACCCGACGCGAAGCGTCTCCATGTTTCCGCGTCCCGTCGAGGCCTAGTCGTTCTTGCGCGTCCTCTTCCTGACGACCGAATTCCCGTGGCCTGCGACGAGCGGCGGTCCGGTGCGGACGCTCTCCCAGCTCGAGATGCTGGCGGCGCTGCCGGAGATCGAGCGCATCGTTCTTCTCAGCGTGAGCGAGCGGCCGGTGAGTGCGGCGCAGTGCGAGGCGCTCGCCGAGGCCGTTCCCAAGCTCGCCGTGCGCGCGCCTGTCTTCCACCCGATCCATCTCTGGAGATCGCCCCTGCGCGTGCCCCGCGTCCTCGCCTTGCGCCTGTTGGGTGTGCCCTACCTCGCTGCGAAATGGGACTCGCCGCCGCTGCGAGAGAGCATCCGAAACGAGTTGCGCGATCCCGCCCTCGACGTCGTCTACGTGGATCACCTCGGCATGGCGCGCTACCTGCCGGACATCCGCGGCGCGCGACCTTCGCTGCCAGTCGTGCTCGACCAGCACAACGTCGAGAGCGAATTCTTCCGGCAGTTCGCCGAGAGCGGCAGCGGACTGGCGAGACAGATCGCCCGTGCCGAGTGGAGGGCGTCGGCGCGTTTCGAGAAGCGAGCCCTGCAGTCCGTCGACGCGGTAGTCTGCATCTCCCGCGCGGACGCCGATGTCTTCGAGCGGCTGGCGCGCGTGCGAGCGCACGTCGTGCCGGTCGTCATGGAGCCCGAGCGCGGGAATCATCCACCGCCGGGGCGACTGCACTTCTGTTACGTCGGCAGCCTGCGTTGGCGGCCCAACGTCGCCGGGCTCGACTGGTTCTGCCAGGAGGTGTGGGCGCGGATCCGCGCCCGGCTCCCCGAGGCGACGATGGAGATCGCTGGCGTCGATCTCGCGACCGACGCGAACGGCTGCCTCGTGGTGCCCGATGCCTGGAAAGTGCCCGGCGTCGAGACCGTGGGCTTCCTCGAGGATCTCGAGCCACTGCACCGCCGCTCCCTCGCCATGCTCGCGCCCGTCCTCGGCGGCTCCGGTGTCCGCATCAAGGTTCTCGAGGGCTTTCGCGCAGGCCTGCCGATCGTAACCACGCCCGACGGCGCCTCCGGCCTCGCCCTGACCGATGGCGTGGAAGCGCTCATCGCGGACGATGCGGACGGCTTCTGCGAGCGCGTCGACCGCCTCGCGCGCGACGAGGATCTCCGCGCTCGCCTGCGCCATGAAGGCGCGGCCTACCTCGAGCAGCACCACTCGCCCGCCGTGGCGCAGCGCGCGCTACGCGCGGCGCTCGGGGAGAAGTTCCTCTCCCTCCGGGAGAGGCCAGATGGGGGAGTGAAATAATCTCTTCTCACACTGCTTCCCATCACCACATTCATCTCGAACAGCTTCTCATTCGCCTCTTTGCGACGCAGCCGCTCCAGGCACGGGGCGCGCCGTGGAGGCTGACGAGCCATTCGCTCCACCGCCGATTGGTCCTTGGTCGTCTTCAGGGATTCGTATCGGAGCCCCGAGCAGGCGGTCCGCACGAGCGCGCACGCTCGGCGCTGGGAGAGGCCGCGCGTCGCTGCGTACGCAACCTGCTGCCGCCGAGCGCGCGCGCTCACCATTGTTTTGCGGCGATCTCCTTCGTCACCTCAATCTCAAGGTCGCGCTCGGCCACCAGCTTCTTCAGCCGCCCATTCTCCAGCTCGAGGACGCGCAGTCGCTTGGTGTCGTCCGCGGTCATCGTGCCGAAGCGCTTGCGCCAGACGTAGAACGTCTGCTCGCTCAGCCAGTTTCGCCGCAGTCGCCGACGCGACAGAGACTCGGGAAAGTCCCAGACGTCGCACTCGAACATCAGGGCCACCTGCGGATGGCGGTTGAGGACCGAATACAATAGGGAAGTGCCCGAGCGGAAGACGCCCACGACGAACACCGGATTTGGCACAGGCGACGAACTCTCTGACAATCCGTCTCCGTTGGCAACAGTGAGTGAAGGGGGCACGGAGATCACCCGCCGATGAAGATCGCGTTCATCACCCGGGCGACCGTGTTCAGTTCGCCAGGCGGCGACACGCGACAGATGCTCGAAACGGCCGCGGCGCTGCGGATCCTCGGCGTCGAGGTCGACATCCTGCTCGCCGATCAGGTCATCGACTACCGGCCGTACGACCTGCTGCACGTCTTCAACATCATCCGCCCGGCGGACATCATCCTTCACGTGCGGCGATCCGAGCGGCCGTACGTGGTCACCTTGAACTTCGTCGAGTACGGAGGGGTTCCCGCGGAAGGACGAAGTCGGTGCAGCACCGCGCTCACGCGGCTCTTGTCCGAGAGCGCCTCCGAGTACGTGAAGACCCTCGCCCGCGCCTGGAGGAATGGCGAGAGGATCGTCAGTCGCGACTATCTCCGCTGGGGACAGGCGCGCTCAATCGCCTACGTCGCTCGCCAGGCGCGCATGCTCCTGCCGAACTCGGAGAGCGAGTACGCCCGATTCACCGCGAAGTACTCTGCCACCCCGGCGTACCGCGTGGTGCCCAACGGCATCCGGGCGGATCTCGGCACCAGGACCTACCCACAAACCGATCCGTATCGACGCGCCGTCCTCTGCATGGGTCGCATCGAGGGCCGCAAGAACCAATTGAATCTGATCCGGGCGCTGAACCACACCCCGTACCAACTGTTCATTCACGGGACGCCGTCGCCGAACCACGGGGCGTACTTCGATCGCTGCCGGCGTGAGGCGGCGCCGCACGTGCACATCGGTGGGTGGCTCGACGACGAGGCGCTGTACAGTGCCTACGCCAGCGCCAAGGTCCACGTGCTGCCCAGCTACTTCGAGACCACGGGACTGTCGTCGCTCGAAGCCGCCGTCCTGGGGTGCAACCTCGTCGTCTCACCCAACGGAGACACGCGCGAGTACTTCCAGGACGACGCCTGGTACTGCGACCCGGATTCCCCGACGTCGATTCGCGCCGCCGTCGACGCGGCCTACCAGGCGCCGCCGAACCCGCGCCTCGCCGCCCGCATCTTGGATCGCTACACGTGGAGTCGCGCTGCCGTCGAGACGCGGGCGGCGTACGAAACGGTGCTGCAACAGGAGTCGTCGTGCAGCCGCTGACACCAGGCGGACTTCCGCTGCTCGCCATCGGCATCCTGGGAACGAGAGGGATCCCGAATCGATACGGCGGTTTCGAGGAATGCGCGGAGCAGTTGGCGGTGCGACTGGTGCAGAAGGGGCATCGCGTCTCGGTCTACAACCCGCACGGGCACGAATTCCGCGGCGACGCGTGGCGCGGCGTGACGATCATCCGCCGCTGGGCACCGGAGACGAGGCTCGGAACCATCGGCCAGTTCGCCTACGACCTCGCGTGCCTCAACGATGCCCGCAGGCGTGGTTTCGACGTGCTGTTGCAACTGGGATACACGAGCAGCAGCGTCTGGCACCGGCGCTGGCCGGAGGCCTGCCGCAACGTGGTCAACATGGACGGGATGGAATGGACGCGGGCGAAGTACCACCCCCTCGTCAGGCGGTTCCTCAAACACGCCGAACGCCTGGCCGCGATGCATGCCGATGCGCTCGTCGCCGATTCGCCGGGCATCCAGAGACACCTGGCCGAAACCTATCAGCGCCAGGCGCACTACATTCCCTACGGCTCCGCAGTGCTCGACGCCGGGGACGAGGGTGTGCCGTCGACGTACGACGTGTCCCCCTTCGCCTACCACGTGGCGGTGGCGCGGTTGGAGCCGGAGAACCACATCGAGCTGATCATCCAGGGGTGTCTGGAGAGCGGCACGGACAAGCCGCTCCTGGTGGTCGGCAGCACGTCGAACTCCTATGGTCGCTCCGTGGTGGCGCGATACGGGCGGTATCCGCAGATCCGCTTCGTCGGACCCATCTACGACCGACCCCGACTCGACAGTCTGCGCTTCTACTCGCACCTGTACTTCCACGGTCATTCCGCGGGAGGCACGAACCCATCCCTCCTCGACGCGATGGGCTGTCGGGCGCTGATCGTGGCCCACGATAATCCCTTCAACCGCGCGGTGCTCGAGAATGACGGACTCTATTTCGACGATCTCCGCAGTCTGGTCGCGGCGATTCGCGGCAGCGCGTCGAAGCGCGAGCGCGGCGACGCGATTGAACGCAACGTGGAGCGAATCCGGGCCGTGTTCAACTGGGATCTGGTGACGGAGCAATACGAAGCGGTCTTCCGCCAAGCCATCAACCGTACGCGAGACCACCGCTAGCCGTCCGCTCGCCGGCTTCCTGCAGGGCTGCGCCTTCGTGCTATCGGGCAATGCCGTCGCTGCGATCGTGTCGCTGCTGATCGCGGTGCGGCTCGCGCGCGCGATGCGCGTCGAGGACTTCGGAGAGTACTCGCTGTTCTTCGCGATCCTGGTCATGGTCTGGCAGCTCACCGCCTTCGTCGATTCCTCCTCCTCGGGGATCGCCTCAATGCGGCCAGTTGTGATCGCCGGGCCGGCAAGGACCTTCGAGACGGCGGCAATGGCTAGCCTCCCGACAGGGAATCCATAGCACCGCTCTAGGGCGCGACGACGATCTTCTGCGACCAGTGGAGGCGTGGCGCCTCACGTGACTTCTCGTGCGTCCAGATGCTGTTCACGCTGGCGAGCAGGCCGTTCTCGTCGTCGATGGGGTAGGGGAGGTAGACCTCGCGGAACGCAGGGCCCGACAAGAACCTGACCTGCGGATCCTTCGCGGTCATGTTCTCCGAGAGCCCGCGCGTGAAGTAGACCCCCGCGTTGCACGTCACGATGAGATCGGGCCGCCGCCCAACGAGATAGTCCGCGTCGACCTTGCCGTGACCCGGCATCGCTCCCGGAAATGGATCGAGGCGCGCGATGTGCTTGTCGCTCTTGCCGAGGATGTCGAGTGCGGGCCTGCGCGTCATGTACGGAACGAGGCCGGCGCACACGACCGCGATCGAGCTCTCCGGCAGCGCATTCTTGTTGATGATGGCGGCGACCTGGATCTGCTTCTGCTGATCGCCGTTCGTGTCGGGGATGAGGAGGCGCTGGAAGAGCTGTGGCATCGGCGGCACGCTCACGAAGAGCAGCACCGCCGCGATCCCGAGCTGGCCGACGAGCCCTCGTCCGAGGATCGCGATACCCGTGCCCGCGAAGGCGAAGAGCACCGGCATGAGATGGGAGAAGAAGCGGTAGTCGAAAAACATGTCACCCCCGACCATCGTGACGTAGCCGAGGTTCGCGAGCACGAGCACCACCACCGCGAGGCCACGTTTATCGCGGCGCGCGATCGACAGCCCCGCGGCGATCGAGACGGCGAGAAGTACGCCGTACACCTGCGTGAAGCCCTTCGCATACTCGAACCCGCGACGGTACCTGTCGGTGAGCCCGTGGATCTTGAGGTAGTACGTGTTCGGCAGCCATTCGCCGTAATAGGAGAGCCGGAACGTCAGGTGCGCGGCGAAGGGAACGAACGCCAGCGCGAGCCAGGCGATTGTGCGCCGGCGGTTCTTCGAGAGCAGCAGCGCGATCGCCGCATTCGCCGCAAAGAGATAGATGCCGTCGGCACGGGTGATCGGGATGAGCGCGAGCGCGAGGTAGGCGATCCAATCGTCACCACGACGTTCGAAGAGCCTCACGAGAAAGACGAGGAGGAGGAACCCGAGCAGCGCGTTCTCGAAGCCCCACGCCGCCCAGAGAATGACGTCCTTGCAGAGGATCATGCACGCGAGCATGACGACCGCGGGGATGACGCCACGGGGAACGAACACCCGCAGCAGGCGAATGGCAAAGGCGAACGTGCCGACGGTGCACAGGTAGCCGATCGCACGAACTGGGATCGCGGCGATGTTCGACGGCGGGCGGAAGACGTGGACCACCGCCATGACAATCGTCCAGAGGAAGTTCGAGTAGCCCTCGACACGGTCGCCGCCGGCCGTCCACACGAGGCCGTTGCCCTCCGCGAGGTTCCTCGCGTAGCGCATCGAGATCATCATGTCGTCGTCGAGCCAGAAGTAGCGGACGCCGTCGATGAGGCGGCTCGCGGTGAAGGTCTGCCGGCAGAAGATCCACGCGAGGATCACGGCCGCGCAGGCGAGCCAGAGCGTGTCCAGGGGCTCGAAGGAGCGGCGGATCCTCTGCAGCACGGGCTGATGTTACCAGAGATCAGCGCCGGAACGCGCCCGCGTGACCACGTCTGCCTAGGGTTTGGGTAGCGGATGGATCGCCAGGTCATGGACAGTCGTCCACACCAGCAGCACCGCCGGATAGGTCGCGAGAAATGCCCAAACGAAGGTGTTCAGCCCCATGCAAACGGCCAACGTCGCGTGGAACGCGAGCCCCGCCACGAGGACCAGCGCGATGCCTTGCGCCGGCAGCAGCACGGCGAGAGGCGCGCTGACCTCCGCCAGCATTACCGACCACGACAGCACCTGTCGCAGGCGAGGGCGCGGCGCCAGCAACTCGACGGCCCAAGGCGCCCCGAACACTTGAAGGTTCACCACCCACCCGAGCGCGACGCCACTGCGCCACGTGGCTTCGCTGAGTTTCGTCACGCCGGACGTGACATAGGCGAGCCCTGCATAGGCGGCGATGTAGTACAGGCCCACACTCGGGGCATCGAACACGCGCGCCAGCGCATAGGCCGCCAGCCCGAGCGTCACGTGGACGGCAACATCGTCAGCCGCCTCCATCCCCCACGGTAAGCGGACGTTGCAAGCCAGCAGCACGGCGGCGAGCGTCACCACCGCAATCGTCGCCAACCAGGCCACCGATGCGAATAGCACGAGCGTCACTGCCGAGAGGAGCCGCAATCCGAGAAGCGCCACCATGCCGGCGCGGCCGAACAGCGCATCGCGCAGCCTTTCCGTCATTGGATGGCGTCGCGGGCGCGCGAGGCGTAGCACCGACCACGCATAGACCCCGCCATCGCCGAATTCGCTCCGCATCCAGAGATACTCCAAGGTGGTGACGACCTGGCCGACGCCGAGCAGCATGGCCGACGCGCGAAACACATAGTCGGGGTCGCGGAATTCGCTGAGCCACAGCTCGACGTTCATCACAGCGACAGGAGCCGGTCGCTGCCGACCTCGGATCGGTCGAGGCGGTGAACAGCCGAGCAGAACAATACCTGCGCGTCGCAATCCGGTTCGTAGCCGAAGCTTTCGACGAGGAGATATTGGCGAGCCTGGGCATCCGCGGCTGCTGGCGACGAAACGATACTGAGGAGGATGAGATATTGCGTCGCCACGAGGACCGCCGCGCGCTCCTCGCCCAGCTCGGTGCTGATGGCAGTCATCTCGACCATCATCGCCATCAACGGGACCGAACGGCGCTTGCCGGGATTCCATAGCGCATGAGTCCAGTGTCGCACCTTGATGACCGGGATTTCCCGACAGGATGTGGGAACACCGTCCTGGCGAAAGTCGCGCGCGATCAGGTGAACATCCGTCCGGATCGGCTTCGGCGAGAAGAGGCGGAACTGACGCAGCAGCTTGAGCGGCGGCGCCGGCCACTGGAGCAGCTGTTGCGCCGTGTAGAATTGATATCGCACCGACAGGAGAAACAGCACGACCAGGGCCGCTGAGGTGATGACACTGACGAGAATGCCGATCGCCGACATACTCAGTTGGTGGTCGGGTCCCGACCAGGAGGGCGCGCCAAAAGACTCAGCAGCTCCGAGATCGAGCCGTGCGCCAGGAAGCCGCCGATCGGGCGGCTGATCGCCATGATCTCCGGGATGCGCTCGCGCAGGTGCGGAAAACCTCGACGCTTCGTATCGCCACGCGCCGTCGCGGCGAGATCCAGCCGGAGGATCGACGCGGGCGGGTCGGGGAAGACACCGCGCTCCAGTAGCACATCGACCAAGCGTAGCTCGGCGGTGGTGAGAACGGCGAATTTCATGCACCCGGATCCGAGAGCTG
>Ga0163144_10011141_pt1 | contig 19059 bp, 16 predicted proteins | sample OliLak19BULKMAT1_FD_123175 | JGI IMG/M metagenome (GOLD analysis project Ga0163144, IMG submission 123175) | Freshwater microbial mat bacterial communities from Lake Vanda, McMurdo Dry Valleys, Antarctica - Oligotrophic Lake LV.19.BULKMAT1 | ecosystem: Environmental > Aquatic > Freshwater >... | reverse complement strand
GCGCATTGGCCGAACGCAGATCGACGCGAGCCGTGCCGACGCCGGCCGAGTCGACGAACTCGCGCGCCAGGCGAAGCCGCGGCTGTGCGCTCAGCGCGTCGACGACCTCAGCGCCAACGTCGTAGCAGCAGCCGCCGATGGCAGGGCCGAGAGCCGCCTCGATCGCGTCGGGCGCGATACCGAACTCCGTCTCGAGTACCCGCACGGTTGCGCCGACGACGTCTTGGGCGGTCCCCCGCCAACCGGCATGAACGGCAGCGATGACCCGGCCCCGAGCCGCGCTCAGAAGAATCGGCACGCAGTCCGCCGTCAGCACCGCCACCGCGATACCGGGTGAGGCGCTGATCAGCGCGTCGGCATCGCCGAGATCGAGAGCCGCGGCTGTAGCGACGCGCACCGTATTGCCATGCACTTGCCGTACTCTCGCGAAGCGGACACCGGGCGCCAGTGCAGCGGCGAGGAGCTGCCAATTCCGTCGGACGCTCTCATCGTGATCGCCGACGGCAAAAGAAAGATTGAGCGCCGCGAAGGGTCCGGTGCTCACGCCGCCGGCGCGACTGCAGAAGCCATACGCCAGATTCGTCGTTCCCGGCCAGGTATGAACCGCGACCATCGCGCGAAGTCTCAATCGCGCTCCGAACAGCAGACCCGCACCAGTTCACGCACGCTGACCGCGTTGGCGCTTTCGAGATGGAGAATGAGGTCGACCCCCTTTTCCATCCGCTCCTTGCGCAACGAGTAGCGCGTCTCGCGACGAAACTTGTCCTCGACCGCCTTGCGCCGGTCGTCGTAGGCACGTCCGGCTGCACCTTCAGCGACTTCCTCCTCGGCCTCGAAGCTGCGGCCATCCTCGAATTCGACGCGCACGCGCGCGCCGGCCGACATCCGGAATTGGCTGACGTGCAGGGGGTCGAGGTCGAGCGTCTGGTGGCCTGATATTTTGTTCACACGCGCCAGCCACGCAGTCTGCGCGCGCTGCGCGAAGATCTCGTCGCGGGCGACGTGGACCCGCGCGGCCAGCGCCCAGAGTGCGGGGTCGGCAATGCGTTCGCGGGTGAGCTGGCGCGCGGTGAGTTCGCGATCGGCGATCGCGGCGGCGACGTTGTAGCCGATCGAGTAAGCGAGGGTGCCGGTCGGCGTAGCGGGGCCGGCGAGGTAGGAACGCGCACGTTCGTCGGCTTCGACGGCCAACGGCGAGGCGGCGACGTGGACGGCGCGGACCTTCTTCGGATCGATCGGATGCTGGCGGCCGATGTCGAGAACGCAATCGATGATCGTCCCCAGACCGGCATGAACTGGATAGATCTTGTAGCAGAGCGTTTCGGTGAGCCAGGCGGACCCGAGTCCCGCGAAGACGTCGCCGAGCGGCACTTCGGCCAACGATCGCAGCAGGCCGCGCTCGTGGCCGAGTGCGTCGATGGTGCAGGTCAGGCCGTTGGCCGCGAGCTGTGCCGCTTGCACGCCGATCGGCGCGCTCGAAGCGGCGGCGATGGCGCGCCCGTCCGCACCGAAGAACGCCGGTTCGAGGACGCGTATGGGCTGCAGCAGTGCCAGCCCAATCGCAGCTTGAGTCGTGTCGGCGTCGAGTTCCATCGCCTTGGCGGCGACGATCGCGCTGCCGACGAGGTGGCAGGCCGGCAATGCTTCCATGGGCTCGCCGGCGGCGACGAGCGCCGCGCCGAGCCGCCCTTCGATCTCGTTGGCGAGAACCTGGCAGAGAATGATCTGCTTGCCGGACAGGCTGGCCTTTTCGCCGAGAGCCAGCGCGGCGACTACCGCCGAGTGTCCGGTATGGGCGGCGAAGAGGAAATCATCATATTCGAGCGCGGCGCTCAGCGCGCTGTTGATGTAGATCGCGTTGTGCAACGAGGTGCGTTCGCCAAGTGGGATGATGGTCGCGTCCTTGCCTGGCGACCAGTCTTTCATGGTTCGCCGCAGGGCGCGGCCAAAGTCGGAGAAGTGGCCCGCGTGGATCGCTGCGACGACGCTGAGGATCTGGTTCTTGGCCTCCTCGACGACGCGTCGAGGTAGGTCTTCGAATTTGGTAGCGGCCACCCATTCTGCCACTTGCCGGGTCAAGCCCCCTGCACTCATACACATCTCCCCGCGGATTCCGGAAATTTTTCGCAACTCGATTGGCGGTGTCTTACCGTGAACCTGCGTGACTGCGCTACCCCGCGCCCAGGAACCCCGCGCCCAGGAACGGGATGCAGCGCGCGGCGCCGGGAAGCGGAGGATTGGATCGGGGTCGCCGAACCTCGCCGGGCAGGCGGGCGCTCAGCGTCGCTGCGCCAGGTCGGCAATGCGCGGCATTGCTGCGGACAACGCGTGCTTGATCTCGGCCAGGCACGCGGCGAAGAACGTTTCGTCTTTCGTCGCGGGATCCTCGATATCACCCGAAGACCCGGCGAACTCGCGCAGGGTGAACATCGGGGTTCCGTGCGACTCGGGAAACTCGCGTTCGAGCATGGCGAGTTGCGCGGCGGTCATCGCCAAAATGAGGTCCGCTGCGGCGACGATGTGGCGGTTGCGCTTGAGATCGGTGGAGACGGTTTCGGGCGAGATGTGGATGCCTTCATCGCGCAGCACCAGCCGGGCGTCCATCGACGCTAGCGCGCCATCGCGGGCATAGGCCGCGACGCCACCGGAGGAGATGGCGATGCGATCGTCGAGGCCGTGCTCGGCGAGCATCCGCGCGAGCAGCGCCTCGGCGATCACGCTCCGGCTGGTGTTCGCGTGGCAGACGATGAGGATACGAAGTGGGGACACGGGGGGATGCGGAGCCGGGGAGCCGCGGCGGTCGCGGCTCCCCGGCAGATGCGATCAGAGGCCGCCGGCGAAGACTTCAGAGAGATTTTCCTTCGCCGTGACACCGGTAGCGAGCTTCTCCTTGAGTTGGCTGCCGAGAGCCTCGGCGCTCCAGGTGCCGCGCTGTTGCACCTTGTCCACCGAGTGCCAACCTTGCATCAGCCAGACCGTGCCGCCGCCGACGCGAAAGATTTCGCCGTGGCAGTCCTTGGCGTCGTCGCTGGCGAGCCAGGCGACGAGCGGCGCGATGTTCTGGGGGCCGAAGACGTCGAACTCGCCCTCTTTGACTTCGCCGCCCATGATGGCGGCGGTCGACGGTGTGGCGTCGACCGTGAGGCGGGTGCGGGCGAGCGGGGCGATCGCGTTGCAGCAGACTCCGTACTTCTTCATTTCGGCATCGAGCGTGATCGCCATGAGCGCGAGCGCCGCCTTGGCAGCGCCATAATTGAGTTGGCTGGGGTTGCCGAGCAAACCGGCGTCGGAGGAGGTGTTGATGATGCGGCCGTTGAGGACATTGCCGATCTTGTGCTGTTCGCGCCAGTATTCGCAGGCGTGGCGGCTCATGTTGAACGAGCCCTTGAGGTGAACGGAGATGACCGAGTCCCAGTCGGCTTCGCTCATGTTGAAGATCATTCGGTCGCGCAAAATACCGGCGTTGTTGACGACGATGTTGAGGTGGCCGAACGTGTCGACGGCCTGCTCGACCATACGCTTCGCGGCGTTGAAGTCAGTGACGCTCTCGGTGTTCGCGATCGCGTCGCCGCCGGCGGCCTTGATCTCGTTGACCACCAGTTGCGCCGGCCCGGCGTCGCCGCCCGAACCGTCGAAGCCACCGCCGAGGTCATTGACCACGACCTTCGCGCCGTGCTTGGCGAGCAGTAGTGCCTCCTCGCGACCGATACCGCGACCGGCGCCGGTGACGATGGCGACCTTGCCTTCTAGCAAACCTGACATTCTAGCCTCCTTGGGGAATGGAACATTCGAATCTGGGCTCCGCCGGCGGGCGCACGGAGCGCCACCGAGACAAGCGTGAGAAACTGCTCCGAAACCCGGCTTATTGTCAAGAAACCGCTGCATGCCGGCGGGCGCGCCACACGACCGCCGTGCCCGATTGCTGCACCGCAGCTTGATTTTTCTCCCGCGAAAAATGAAGTTGCCCGCATGCGTTGCGGGCCAAGTGAAGCGCCGGCCACGGCCGGAAAACAGACAGCGTCCGGCCTTGTTCCGGCCTTTCGGGCGAATGGGGCGGGAGGACTGCGACCGCGGTCCGGCTGCAGCCGCGATCCCGGTTCGAGCCGGTCCGGCGTGCGGGGGCAGCGATGACCCGCGAACGTCCCGACGAGATCGCCGGGTATTACCGCGAGCGCGCCGTCGTCGAGGCCTACGTCCGCAAACGCACGGCGCAGCCGCTGAACGGCACCCTGCACGCGGCGCAGATCCGGTTCCTGCGCAAGGCGCTCGCCCGCGAAGCGGTGAAGACGGTGCTCGAGTTGGCCCCTGGCCCGGCGCGCCTCACCGCCGAACTGCCCTTGACGAGCGGTCGCGGCCTGGCGGTCGAGTACAGCGAGGGAATGCTCGCCGCAGCGCGTGAGCGGATGCGCTCTACCCCGGGATGGACCTTCGTGCGCGGCGACGGCTTTGCGCTGCCGATGCGCACCGGAGTCGCCGACGTCGCCTTTACCCTGCGCTTCGTGCGTCGCTTCCAGGCGGCGGAGCGGGCGCGCATCTACGCGGAATTGCACCGTGTTCTGCGCCCGGGGGGCATTCTCATCCTCGATGCACAGAACCGCGCGGTCTCGCTTCCACACCGGCAAGAGCGCGGACTCGACAGCTATCCGGTGTTCGACCAACTCTACGATGCGGACGAACTGGCCAGCGAACTCGACGGCGCGGGGTTCAAGATCGTCGAGTTGGCCGGAATGATCCGGCACGCGCCTTGGCAACGGCGACTCAACCGCCTGCGACGGCTGCGTCTCGGCGGCTTGGCGCGCGTTCTCATCGAAGCGCTCGAGTACGTCCCCAACGGTGCCCCGTCGACGTGGATGGCGCTGTGCGAGCGGCGCGGGTAAGGCGGCGCGAGCCACCACCGCCGCACCGCGCCGCACGCCGATGAAACCGCCACTTCGCACTGCCGCCGACGTTTGCGCTGCGAGCCCGGACGAGTTGGCATTCCGCGTCGGCGCCAGCGTCGGCGCCGTCACCGCCGACGCAGCCGATTTCCTCACCTACGCGCGCCAACACATGGCGCCGGCACTGGTCACGGCAGCCGGTTCGCAACCACAGATCCGCTCGCACCTGCGCTGGCATGAGCGCCCACCGCAGGCACGCAACGCGCTGGTGCCTGGTATCGAGGCGATGGATCGCCCGGACCGCGACCTCTACGTCGCCGCGCAGCGGATCGCCTGGTTCCGCGTCGACGACTTCCGCGACCTCGTCCTCCAAGCACAGATCGACGGTGAATCCCTGCAGATGCAGGGCGACTATCACTTCTTTCTCAGCATGAGCCCCTGGCGGGATAAGCTGCGGCGCACGTGGGAAGCGCGCGGTCTCGATCGCCGGCGCGAGAAGCGCTACGCGACGTTGCTCTACTACCTCGCGTACTACCCCGCGATGTGGTGGCACGAGGCCTTCGCGCAAGCCCACCCCCTACACGCCGCAGGCGTCGTCGGACAAAACGGCGCCATCGTCTTGGCCGGGCCGAGCGGCGTCGGCAAATCGACCTTGACCGTAGCCTTGATGGCAGCCGGCGGCCGACCCCTGGCGGAGACGTTTCTGCTCCACCGCGGTCGCGAGATGACCGCGGTGCCGGAACCGGTCCTGCTCGACGCCTGGAGCCGCCGTTGGCTCGGGGACTCGGTGGCTGAACTCACGCGCGCTCCAGGGCAGTTCGTATTCGACCGACAGGGCTACCACCTCGCCGCCAACATGGTGAGCGCCCCAGCGGTTGCCATTGTGGTACCGCGGCGTGCTACGGCCGCGGGGGCCGCGCCGATTCCCGCAGCGGAGGCGCACCGCCGCATCAGCACCGGGCACCAATTGATCAAGGATATGCGTCGCTATTGGGCATTTGCAGCGGCGCTCGAGGCCCTCGCGCCCGCGGGCGAGGTGGCGGGTCTGATGGCTCGGCGCGAAGCAGCACTTGCTGATCTGACCCGCCAGGTCCCTTGCTGGGAACTTCGTCTGAGTGCCGATCTCTCGTGTGCCGCAGCAACCGAGATTCTCGCCGGTATCGCCGAGCGCTCCGGCGGCGGCGGACTCGTCGCGCCGTGAGAAGCGTTCGACCAGAGACGTCCATTCCCAAAGCTGCCTAATGGCCCGAAAGACCATCATTCGGACGGAATTTTGTTGACACGAGTTGCGGGGATGGGGTACGAACGCCTCCGTACTACTAGGATACTTGCGATACTAAGACTTAGCGTCCGATCGAGACGCTACTTAGGGGAGGTTCTCTATATGTCTGCCACCCAATGGCTGAGCCGACGCTTGATGCCCGCAATGGGCGCGGCCGTCGCTCTGTCGCTTGCGAGCGTTCCGGCGAGCGGCCAAGAGCGGCCTGCGCGTCCGGAAAACCCAGCACTCCGCATCCACAAGCCCCATTCTCAACCGGCGAGCCCTGAGCAGCCCGCGCGTCCGGAGCAGCCGGTACAACCGGAGCGTCCCACCCAGCCGGAACAGCCTGCCGGCCCGGGCACGCCCGGCGGCGGGCCCAACCCCGAGCAGCCGACGAGCCCGGAGCAACCAACGAGCCCCGAGCAGCCGGCAGGGCCGGATCGTCCGGTGCGTCCGGAAAACCCGGCCCTGGGTATCCAGAAGCCGCACAAGCCGCACTCAGGACCAGATCGTCCCAACCAGCCGGATCGTCCGGTGCGTCCGGATCAACCCGACGGACCCGACGGACCTGACGGGCCTGACGGCCCCGCTGGCCCCGGTGATCCAGGTGGCCCGGATCGTCCCGATCAACCGGATCGTCCCGACCAGCCGGATCGACCGGAGCGTCCTGACAATCCTGGTCTCGACGTCCAAAAGCCGCACAAGCCGCATTCGGGGCCGGATCGCCCCGACCAGCCGGACCGACCGGATCAGCCCGATCGTCCCGATGGGCCTGACGGCCCTGCAGGCCCTGGCGATCCAGGTGGCCCGGATCGACCGGATCAGCCAGATCGCCCCGACCAACCGGATCGTCCCGATCAGCCGGAACGTCCCGACAATCCCGGCCTCGATGTGCAAAAGCCGCACAAGCCGCACTCGGGGCCAGATCGTCCCGATCAGCCGGAGCGCCCGGATCAACCAGAAGGTCCGGCACAGCCGGAGCGTCCGGAACAGCCGGCGGGTCCTGGGGATCCAGGTGGCCCAGGCGGTCCGGAACAGCCGGAACGTCCTGACCGTCCGGAACAGCCCGAAAACCCGGGCCTTCAAATCCAGAAGCCGCACAAGCCGCATCGTGGCCCTGTGATTGTGAACAATCCTCCGGGACCGGATCGTCCGGAGCAGCCGGTGCGTCCCGACGGTCCAGATACGCCCGCGGGTCCTGGCGACCCAGGTGGCCCGGACCGCCCCGACCAGCCGGTGCGCCCGGACGTGCCGGGTGGACCGAATCAGCCGGACCGTCCGAATCAGCCGGACAATCCGGGGCTCAGAATCCAAAAGCCTCACAAGAACGTGACGAACCTCTAAGTCTCGGCCCGAGCAGTGGCGCGAGCCGCTGATCGAGCCGAGGGGCTGAAAACTTGGTTTCGCAAGAAGGGGCCGGTCGTCGTGAGACGACCGGCCCCTTTCTTTTTTGCGAACCGCAACGAACGACTACCGGTTTCGGCTACGCCATCCGACCTGAACCTGTTCCCGTGATCCAACGACCCAGGAGAACCCTCCGATGCGCTTGCTCCGCACGGTAACTCTTTGCGCCCTCGGGCTGCTGGCTGTCGCGAGTAAGCCGCTCGGTGCGATCGAACTCACCCTCGACGAGGTCTTGGAACGTGCGCTCGAGCACAGCCATGAGATCGCCGTCGCCCTGGCGGGGCTCGACACCGTCGCCGCGCGAGTACGACGCAGCGAGGCACTCCTCCCGACCAATCCCTACGTGAGCGCCAGCCTCTGGGATACGACCGCAACGCGCTTCATCGACGACCGCGAGCGCAACATCGACCCGAGCTATACGTTTTCGCTTTCCCAGACATTCGAAATCGCCGGCCAGCGCAGCAAACGGATTGCCGCAGCGCGCCACGGCGCAGATGTCGCCGCCGCAAACGCAGCAACCACACGGGCCAATCTCACCAGCGGCATCCGGCGCACCTTCAACGACACCATCGAGGCCCATGCCCGCGTCGGCCTCGCGTTCGAACTCCTCCACTGGCAGCGCGAGCTGAGCCGCGCCTACGATCAGTCATCGGAGAACGCAAAGAACCAAGCCAGTATCCGGATTGCGCGCGCAGAAGGCGACTACGAGCAGAGCCAGCACATTCTCTTTCTGCACGAGAGTCGAATGCGGCAGCTGCTGCGGCTCCCCCCGGACGAGCCGCTCATCCTCGTCGGCGATCTCGCCGAGGGGATCGTCGCACTGCCGCCGGTCGGGGCGCTGGTGGCCTTCGCCCTCACCCAACGCGCCGATCTCGCAGCCCACCGCAGCGCGGCAGCCGGCGACGACGCGGCGCTGGCGCTGACGCGACGCGGCGCGGCCCCCGATATCACGGTCTCCGGCTTCGTCACCCGTTCCGACAGCGCCGGTGCCGACGTCCAGTTCGGCGCCAGTATCGGCCTGCCGCTGCCCGTCTTCCGCTCCAGTGGGCCGGACATCGCCGAGGCGATCGCAGCCCGCAGCCGCTCCCAAGCGGATCTGCGCAACATGGAGGCGGTGGTAGAGCGCGAAGTCCGGGAGGCCCACTACGGAGCCCTTGCCGCAGCGGTCGACGTTGAGCGTATCAAACGCGAGGTCCTGCCACGGATGGCGGAAAACGTCCGCTTGGAAGACGAAGCCTTCGACCGCGGTCGCGCGGGGATCTGGGAGTTGGTCACCGCGGAAATCGATCACGTCCAAGCGAAGCGCGAGCAGCTCGCCGCATTGAGGATCTACAACAACGCCCTCGTCGAGTTGGAACGAGTCGTCGGCGGCACCTTGGCCGAAGTTGCGGCCGGAGCCGACACGCCGCCGCAAACGGACAGCTCGCCGGTCAGCGAATAGCTGGAGATTTGCGGGTAGATGGCGGCGTTGTGAACGCAGCCGCCGCCGCGCTCATCACCGCAGCGCGAGGACCGTGCGGCCGCAAACGGATCGCGACGCGTCGCGCACGAGACGCCAGGCGTCGCCGGTCGACAACTGCCCTTCGCTGCGCAGGACACGGGCCTCGGCGGCAACGCAGCGGAGGTACTGCGCGCGGCTCTCCCACGGCGCACCATCGCGACGTTCATTGCACGGGCAAATCTGGTCGACGGTGCAGCCGTTGGCATTGATGAGTCCGGCGCTCGCACCCTCGCATAGGTCGCACGGGTCGCCAACACCGTCACGGTCTTCGTCGGTCTGGTCCGAGTTCGGCACCGACGGACAGTTGTCCATCGCGTCGGTAATGCCGTCGCGGTCGGCGTCGCTCGCGGAGGAGAGATCGGCGTGCGCCTCGAGCACGACGATGTAGGCGATCTTGCCCTTGTCGGTCGAGGAGAGGATCAAACGAATGCCATCGCCGCGCAGAAACTGCCTGCGGCCGCTGCGCAGAAGAACCTCCTCGCCGTTGATGTTCGCTGAGATCACCATCGCCTGGAGGTCTTCGGCAACGCTTTGCACGAAGCCGGTTCCGCGGATTCGGAGCCCCTCGGCAAACAAATTCATGTCGGTGATCGCGGCGAGCGCGAGGTTGCCGGTGACCGGCAGCGCAGTGAGTTGGAAGGTTCCGCTGAGCGGCCGCGGCACCGAAGGCGGAGTACCACAGTCCGGGCACATGGTCGTGATCGAGCTACGGCCGAACAGCGCGTAGGTCCGGCCCGAGGCCTGTACCGCCGGCGGCAAAGCCAACGCAAAGAGTAGTGCGACCGACACGAATGCGGACGCCCGTGGCGATATACCCGGGGCGGACATATGACGTAGGGGCGGGCTATGCCCGCGCCGTCTAGAACGGGATATCGTCGTCCGGCGGACCGTAATCCTCACCGGAGGGTACGCTTTGGGGCCCGTCCCCGCCACGCGAAGCGCCGCCACCACCACTGGCGCCACCGCCGCCACTACCGGCGGCGCCACCACTACCGGCGGCGCCACCAGCACCGCCGCCACCGAGAAAGCGCACGTCGCGCGCGACGATCTCGGTGATATAGCGGCGGTTGCCGTCCTTGTCGTCGTACTGGCGCGAGCGGAGCGAGCCCTCGACATAGACTTGGCGTCCCTTGGCGAGGTACTGGCCGCAGGTTTCCGCCTGCTTGCCCCAGACCACGATATTGTGCCACTCGGTGCGTTCCTGGCGGTTTCCCTCTTGGTCGGTCCACTTCTCGGACGTCGCAACGGGGAATCGGGCCAGCGCCTTGCCCCCGGGGGTGAACCGAACTTCCGGATCCTTACCCAGGTTGCCCACAATGATGACTTTGTTTACCACGCGGGGACGCTAACAGCGGGGTATCGGGCAGTCAAGGCGATGCTGCAGGCGATGCTGCCGGTGTCGACCCACGGCGCTGCAACGAACGAAAAAGGGCCACCCCAAGCGCTGGGGTGGCCCCTCTCGACCGGACGGAGAGTCGTCGCTACCGCTGGCGCTCAGGCGCCTTCGGTAGCCGTCTTGGTGGAGGTTGCGTACGCCGGCGCTACCTTTGCAGCACTGCTCGTGCCGTGGCCGAACAGCCCCGAGCCCGCGGCGGACTGCTGGAAGTCCGGGTAGGCCTGCATGCCGTGCTCGCTCCAGTCGAGTCCTTCCATCTCCTCCTCCTCGGAGACGCGGATGCCGACTGTCGCCTTCAAGATCGCGAAGATGGCGAGAGCGGCGGGGAAGCAGAACGCCGCGTAGGCGAAGATACCGACGCACTGGATCCACAGCTGCTCGATGCCGGCCATCGAGCCGAAGATGCCGACGGCGAGCGTGCCCCACACGCCGCAGACGAGGTGAACCGAGATCGCCCCCACCGGGTCGTCGATCTTGACCCGATCGAAGAACATCACGGCGTAGACCACCAACACGCCGGCGATTGCGCCGATCAGGATGGCGGACCCCATCGCCATCTGGTCGGCGCCGGCGGTGATGCCGACGAGTCCGGCGAGGATGCCGTTGAGGGCCATCGACAGATCGGGCTTGCCCGACATCGCCCACGAGGCGAAGATCGCAGCGAGGCACCCAGCCGAAGCGGCGAGACAGGTGGTCACCAGGGTCAGCGACACCAGCGCCGGATCGGCGCTGAGCACCGAGCCGCCGTTGAACCCGAACCAGCCGAGCCACAGCAGGAAGACGCCGATGGTGGCGAGCGCCATGTTGCTACCCGGGATGGCGTGGACCTTGCCGTCTTTGGTGTACTTGCCGAGGCGCGGCCCGAGCAACAGGACACCGGCAAGGGCGCCCCAGCCGCCGACCGAGTGAACCAGGGTCGAGCCGGCGAAGTCATAGAAGCCCATCTCGTTCAGCCAGCCGCCGCCCCACTTCCACGAGCCGGCGACGGTGTACACGAAGGCCACGAAGACCGTCGAGAAGATCATGAACGGTGCAAGTTTCACACGTTCGGCAACCGCGCCCGAAACGATCGTCGCCGCCGTCGCCGCAAACATCGCCTGGAACAGGAAGTCCGTCCAGTACGTGTAGCCGACATTGTAGGCCGAAGTCATATCGGCTTCGCCCGGGAACAGGCCGAAGCCGGCGAACCCGAACCAGCCGTTGAAATCGCCCGGGTACATCAGGTTGAAGCCCACCAGGGCGTACGTGATGATCCCGATCGACACGATGAACGTATTCTTGAACAGAATGTTCGTCGTGTTCTTGGCGCGTGTCAGGCCCGACTCCACGGAAGCGAAGCCGAGGTGCATGATGAACACCAGAGCGGCCGCGAGCATCATCCAGATGTTGTTGGCCGTGAACATCTCGATGGAAACTTCATCCTCTGCCCAGGCGGTGCTGGCGAGGCCCGCCACGATCACCAGCGGGACTGCGACACTGCCGAACTTCTTGATCAACTTCATGATTCTGCCTCCTTCTACGCTTCTCGCGCCAGCTGCCTTCAGGCGGCCTCAGCGCCGCGCTCGCCAGTGCGAATGCGGACCACTTCCTCGACTGGAACGATGAAGATCTTGCCGTCGCCGATGCGTCCGGTCTTCGCCGTCTTCTCGATGATGTCGGCGCAGATCGGCGCCTTCTCATCGGTCACCAGCAGCTCGATCTTGATCTTCGGCAGGAAGTCGACGACGTACTCTGCGCCGCGATACAGCTCGGTATGGCCCTTCTGCCTGCCGAACCCCTTGACCTCCGACACCGTCATTCCCTGAATGCCTTCGCGCGCCAAGGCCTCTTTGACCTCGTCGAGCTTGAAGGGCTTGATGATCGCCTCGATCTTTTTCATCTGACTCTCCCTCCGTGGTGCTGCGCCACCGCAACGGCCGCGCGCTGAGAGACTTCGATACGCAATGGCGATGCCAACTGCGCGACCGCAGTGGGAATCTCGAAGGAATGGCGAGATGCGACCGTAGTGCCGCGCGATTGAGCAGCGCGCGAAGCCTTGTGCGGCTTGAGTGGGCAGAACGTCCGAGGAATGGTGTAGAACGAAAAAAGCCCGCCCGGAGCTGGCTCCGGGCGGGCAATGCGCAGGTCTAGCGCGCGCAGACGCGGTTCAGAAGCCGACGAGGATCTCGCCCGCGAGGGTGTCCCAGCCGCGCTGGGAGCGCCCGTTGTCCTTGGCGAAGACCTTATCGGACGCCTCGTCGTGGCGGTACTCGGCGCGCACCATCACGTAGTCGTTCAAGCGGAACGACACCGTCGGCGTGATTTCCCAGATCGTCACCCTCTCGCCGACGGGACCGAAGCTTCCACGCAGACCGTCGTCGTCGAAGATCTCGCTACGCAGCGCGAAGGACCAGTACTGGTCGAGATCGAACAGCGCATACGCGCCGAATCCGTACCAGTAGGCGTCCTCGGTGCGGGCTGGCGCGACGACCAAATCCGACTCATGGCCGTAGACCGCGTCGAGCACGAACGAGAGCTGATCGGTTGCCGTGATCACGGTATTGAGGGTCATCGTGCCCCGCTTCGAGCCGGCACCCGATTGCGCCACCGTCGCATTTCCCTCTTGCGGATCCCGCTCCGCACCGTAGGCGCCGGCCAGGTAGAAGGAAATCACCTCCAACGGCTCGAATCCGACTCCGGCCAAGACGGATTTCCCCGAGTTGTTGTCGTCGAGGTTGTCCCAGCCGTTGACGACGCCGATATCGAAGCTGATCAGGTCCGTGATCGGCGCGCTCAGCAGAACTCCCGTGTGGGTGAACGGGATCGCGAAGCCGAACAGGATCGAGTGTGAAATGTTGTGGTTGAAGTTCGTGTTGGTCTTCATCACTTCGTAGCCGAGCAGCGTCGCGAACTTACCGGCTTTCACCGTGATTCCGGCGACCGGCAGGTCGTAGGTCACGAACGCTTCGCGCAACTCGAAATCGTCGGAGCCGTCGAAGCCCTCGCTTCCACGCCGCGAACCCGGGTTCTCACGTTGCGTCGCATACGCCGAGGCCGCGTCACCGAAGTCCAGCGCGACACCGAAACCGAAGTTCTCGTCCTCTTCGTCGCGGCTGACGAACAGCGACGCGGTATCGAGCGAGAAGGTGTTGTCCTTCGTGTCCACCACCCGCGCGGTAATGCGGTCGTTGAGCGGTTGGTCGAAGCTGTACGTGTACCGCGTCGATACCAGCGCGTTCAGATCCACCCACTTGCCGGTCGAGTCGTCCTGCTGTGCAGCCGCCAAACTCGACCAACCCAAGACCGCGGCTCCGGCCACGGCGCGCAACATAGTGATTCGTCGCATTCGCTTCCCCTCCTGGCCGGGCTCGCCGGCCGTTCAAATGTTGAATGTAGAATCCGCCAGCGATGCCGCCGGAGACTCGTCGCACGCAGGGAGTCGTCGGCAGTCGCGTAGGCATCGCCACAGCCGGGGATGACGAAGTTGCGGGGACGCATCCCTTCGGGGCATCCGCCCGCTCAAAGGAACGCAATTCGAAGAAGCCTCATCCACACCTCCGCCTCGAGCACCTCGCCGTCCCCCGGTCCGAACGGACCTCGCCGGGAACGACCTTCCGGTTCATTGGGTACTCCGAACGCGAAGGTCTGTGCAAGCGAAAAATGACCGCTGGGGTGCTACCTACTCAGGCGCCACACGCGGTGAGCAGGCTGCGAATCTTGGCCGGCACATCGACGGCGTTGACGATCTCGCCGATCATCGCGACGGCGTCAGCTCCCGCGGCCAGCACCGCGCCTACATCCGGCTCACGGACCCCGCCGATGGCCACGATCGGCAACGCAACCTCCCGGCGCGCCGCGCGCAACCCCGAGATGCCGACCACGGGATCCGGGTTCGCCTTGCTCTGCGTCGGAAAGAGCGGACCGACCCCGATGTAATCGACCATACCCGAGCTCGCCGCAGCCCGCGCCTGGGCGAGGTTGTGGGTGGAAAAGCCGATGATCTTGGAGTGCCCGAGTTGCGCGCGCGCTGCAGCCACGGGCAGATCCTCCTGGCCGAGATGCACGCCGGATGCATCGACGAGCCGCGCCACATCGACCCGGTCGTTGATGATCAACTGCGCCCCCGCTCGATCGGTGCGAGTCTTCACCGCACGAGCGATCTCGACGAACTCGCGCGTGCTCCGCCGCTTGACGCGCACCTGCAGGAAACGAACGCCACCGGCGAGCAGGGCCTCGGCGAGTTCGATGTAGCCGCGACCGCGTCCATCGAGTTCGTCGATGATCGGGTAGATCGGACTGGCGAAGCGAAAGGCGCGGCTCATTCCTCGGCGCTGGAAACCTGTCTTTTCGGCTCGATGCGTAGGTAGCTGATCTTCTTGTGCAACGTGTTGCGATTGATCCCGAGGATGGCGGCGGCGCGCAGTTGGTTTCCCCCGGTGCGCTCGAGGGTCAGCTCGATCAGCGGCTTCTCTACGCGCTCGATGACGCGCTGGTACAGGTCGCGCGGATCGACCGAGGCTTCGCCAAAGTACTCGACGAGCTTGGCTCGGATGAGGTCCTCGAGTTGCAGGTCGCTCGCTGCGGGCGCCTCGGTCTCGCGGCGTGCGAGCGCGAGGTCGTGCGGCATGAGCGTCGAACCGGAGGAGAGCACGGCGGCGCGCACCAGGGTGTTCTCCAGTTCACGCACGTTGCCCGGCCAGTCGTGGGCGAGCAGCAGTTCGCGGGTCTCGCGCGCCACGCCGGTGATGCCGGTGCCCATTTCGCGATTGATCTTGGTGATGAAGTAATCGATCAGCTCGGGGATGTCGCCGCGGCGGTCGCGCAGCGGCGGCACGGTGAGCGGCACGACCTTGAGCCGGAAATAGAGGTCCTCGCGAAATGTGCCGGTCTTCACCATGGCCTCGAGATCGCGGTGCGTCGCCGCCAGGATGCGACAGTCGATCTTGATGACCTCGCGGCCGCCGATGCGGGTCAGCTCTTTCTCTTGGATGACGCGCAGCAGTTTCGCCTGGAGTTCGAGCGGCATGTCGCCGACCTCGTCGAGCATGAGAGTGCCACCGTTGGCGACTTCGAAGACGCCGGGGCGCTGCTCGATGGCGCCGGTGAAGGCGCCCTTTTCGTGTCCGAAAAGCTCGCTCTCGAGCAACTCGCGCGGCACGGCGGAGCAATTGAGCGCGACGAACGGTCCCGACCAGCGCGGCGAGTGCGAATGCAGGGCGCGGCCGATCAGCTCCTTGCCGGTGCCGCTCTCGCCCTGAATCAGTACGGTCGCGTCGGTCTGCGCGACGCGACCGATGGTCTTGAAAATCCCTTGCATCACCGGAGTCTTGCCGATGATTTCGACGCCGAGTTCGAAGCGCCGCCGGTGCTCTTCTTCGAGCCGGTGCAGGTCCGACGACTGGCGCCCCATCTCGAGCGCGCGCTCGACGAGCAGCTGGACCTCTTCGAGGTCGAAGGGCTTGGTGACGTAGTCGTAGGCGCCCCGCTTCATCGCCTCGATCGCGTTGTTCATCGTGTTCTGCGCCGTGATGATGATCACCGGCGTCTTCACTTCGCCCTCGCGCAGCCGCGTGAGCAATGTCAGGCCGTCGAGGTCGGGCATCTTGATGTCGACCAGCGCCACGTCGATGCCGCCGGCACGCAGGCGTTCGAGCGCCGCCTCGCCGCGCTCGGCCTGCACCACGTCATAGCCCACCTCGCCGAGCGCCGTCGCCAACACCCAGCGGATCGAGTCCTCGTCGTCCGCGACCAGAACGGTACCTGCAGTCTTCGTCATGCTTCCGCCAACGGCAGTGTCACCGTCACCAGTGCTCCGCCCTCCGGGCGATTCTCCGCGCGAATGTCGCCGCCATGCGCCGCCACGATCCGCCCGCAGATCGCCAAACCCAACCCAGTTCCCCGCGCCTTCGTCGTCACGAACGGTTCGAACACCCGCTCGGCGAGATCGACCGGGAATCCCGGCCCCTCGTCGCCAACGCCTATCCGAAGAAACTGGCCATGGGAAGGCGAACGCCGCACGGCCCCGCGAGCGTCGTCCACTCCAGCCTCCCTGCGGATGTGAAAATCCATCTCGAGCCGCGTCGCCAACGTCAACTTGCCGCCGCTTTCCATCACCTCCAGCGCGTTCTTGAGCAGATTGAGGAAAACCTGCGTCAGCTGCGCCGCGTCGCCGAGGATCTCCGGCAAACTGGGGTCGATCTCCATGCGCACCCTGACCCCCCGGTTGTCGATTTCCGGGCTGAGGATCGTCAACACATCATGGAGGATGCGATGAATGTTGAGTCGTTTCAGTTCGGGGCGCCGCGGCGATCCGAAAGTGAGCAGCTGTTCGACCAGCGCGGCCAGACGATCCACCTCACGGATGATGACACCGGTGTAAGAGGTGGCGTCGACGTCCTGCGTCGTACGCCGCGCCAGTAGCTGCGCCGCGCCACGAATGCCGCCGAGCGGGTTCTTGATCTCGTGGGCAAGCCCTGCGACGAGGCTACCGAGACGTGCCAGGGTCTCGTTGCGGCGCGCCTCGTCTTCGAGCTTGCGCTGGTAACTGAGGTCCTGGATCACCAGCGCCGTACCGGTCACCCCGCCACCGGGCCCGCGGATCGGCGAGCAACTGACACGCACGGGGATGTCTCCGTGCAGCATCGGCAGCCTCTCTTCGCCCGAAGATTGATTGGTCGCGGTCTCGCGGGTCCGCTCGACCATGCGCGCCAGGCGCGGCATGCGCCCGAAGACGTCGGCTACGTCGCGCTCCACGAGTTGCACCTCGGCAAGATGGAGGAGCGACTGCGCCGCCTGATTGGCCATCGTCACCCGCCCGTGCGAATCCGTGAGGATGATCGCGTCGGCGAGACTGGCGATCACATCTTCGACCAGGTAGGGCATCGCCTCGCGGCGCGCACCCGCCGCCGCTTGTCGCCGAAAAATCATCGCCGGACGTTACCACAACCGGGCGAGCATCCCAGATCCAGCCGCGACCAGCGGCGCGCGGGCTCGGCAGAGGCGCGACTGGACTCGCGCAAAAACTGCCCGGCGCTTCGAGACGCCCCTCCGGGGCTCCTCAGCGCGAACGGAATCGGTTTTCCGTTCGGCCTGACGAGGCGCTCGGTTTTCCGTTCGGCCTGAGGAGGCGCGCAGCGCCGTCTCGAAGGCCAGGGGACTTTCTCAACGGACTGTAACTCGGCAGAGGCCCGACTGGACTCGCGCTACGACCCGGGGCTAGCTTGCAATCGCCCATGAAAACCGTCGCCGAAGCGCTGCACACCATCCTCGCATCGATCGCCGCCGTCGACTCGGAACGGATCCACCTCGGCCAAGCGCGATCCCGCGTGCTCGCCAGCGACGTATGCGCGCGACGCGATGTTCCGCCGTTTCGCAATTCGGCCATGGACGGTTTCGCGTTGCGCCATGCCGACCTCGAAGCCGACCGCGCCACAACCCTCCGCGTCGTCGCAACGATCGGCGCAGGCGCTGCGCCGGATATTCGCTTGGACCCGGGAACGGCAGTGGCCATCATGACCGGCGCCATCGTCCCCGACGACGCCGATACGGTGGTGAAGGTCGAGGATTGTCGGCGCGACGGCGAAAGCGTCGTCATTCTCACAGCCCCGGCTTGCGGCGAAAACATCCGCCAGCCCGGCGAGGACGTTCGCTGCGGCGACGTCGCCCTCGCCGCGCCGCGCGAGTTGCGGGCAGCCGATATCGGGCTGGCCGCGTCCCTCGGTCATGCGGTGCTGCCCGTGTACCGCCGGCCGGTGGTGGCAATCCTCGCGACCGGTGACGAGCTCGTCGAACTCGGCGAGCCTCTCGCCCCCGGGCAGATCGCCAACAGCAACGCGTACACGCTCGCTGCCGCCGTCGAAGAGGCCGGCGGTGTCCCCCGCCTCCTCGGGATCGTCGGCGACACGTTGGCAGCGACGCGCGCCGCGTTCACCGACGCGCTCGGCGCCGACATGGTCATTTCGACCGGAGGCGTTTCGATGGGCTGTTTCGACGTGGTGCGCGAAGCGCTCACGGCGCTCGGCGTCGAAGAAAGGTTCTGGAAGGTGGCGCAAAAGCCCGGCAAGCCATTGTCGTTCGGCATCCACGCCCGAGTGCCGGTCTTCGGGCTGCCGGGCAACCCGGTTTCATCGCTGGTCTGCTTCTACCTCTACGTCCGGCCGGCGTTGCGCGTCATGGGTGGACACCCGCAACCGCACCTGCCGGTGGTCCGGGCGCGGCTCGAAACTGCGGTACGCACGGCGCCCACCGTGACGGAATTCGTGCGGGTCTCCCTGCAGGTGCGCGACGGGCGCTGGCTGGCACGTACCACCGGAAGCCAAGGCTCAGGGGTGTTGCGTTCGATGTCGTTGTGCGATGGACTCGCCATTGCCACACCAGGGAGCGGCGTGCTCGCCGCCGGAACCGAGATCGACGTCATCCGGCTCGCCGGTCCGAGCGTCGCGCAGGCGCCGTTTTGACCCGAGGCGAGGTGTGATGAACCTGCGTATCGGCCACGGCTATGATTTGCACCGCCTCGTCGCCGGCCGGCGTTTCGTCCTCGGCGGCGTCGAGATCCCCCACACCCATGGTCCGCTGGGACACTCCGACGGCGATGTCGTGCTGCACGCTCTGTGCGACGCCCTGCTCGGGGCGCTCGCGCTCG
>Ga0163144_10011138_pt1 | contig 19060 bp, 18 predicted proteins | sample OliLak19BULKMAT1_FD_123175 | JGI IMG/M metagenome (GOLD analysis project Ga0163144, IMG submission 123175) | Freshwater microbial mat bacterial communities from Lake Vanda, McMurdo Dry Valleys, Antarctica - Oligotrophic Lake LV.19.BULKMAT1 | ecosystem: Environmental > Aquatic > Freshwater >... | reverse complement strand
TCAAACGGAGCCTGCTTTTGCAGCAAGCGTGGCCTCGTGGTCCGGCACTTTTGCTAAAGTACCGGTTCGACAAGAAGCAGTTCTTGTCTCACCCAGCTCAGCCACGTCTCCGTATATAATTCTCGTCATTGCCAAATGGTCAAACGACCACTCCCTAGTGCCTGATTTTGCTTCGCAAAAGATTGGCACTTTCTACTCAAGCATACAGGATAATACCGAAATGGAATCGGATAGGATACAACACAGTTTGTATTCTATAAGCCACCTCTCCAATAAAACTCCTGGAAAGAGAATTATGAGCCTACTTTACACGAGAAGGTACGTCTTTTCAAACTTATTTTTAGAAACGAAAACCCTCACGATTGTGAGGGTTTTCGTTTTATTTTTAATTTTTATTCTTACTTCTTCTTACTTGCTGTTTTTTTAGAAACAGTCTTTTTTACAGCTCCTTTTTTTGCTGCCTTCTTCGGAAGAGTTTCCTCAATAGCTTTAGCGATTTTACTAGTTTCAGTTACTGCTTCAGCAATCTTTGCAGGAAGCTTTGAGTCCATCATCTGAATAAGACGATCAAGCTTTGCTGAAATCGCACCAAGAACATGCTTTACCTCTTCTCCACCCTGCCCTGTAGGTTGATTCTCACGTCGTGGGCGATCGTCCCTACTGTCCCGGCTATCTCTCGCATCAAAGCGAGGCTTGAAGGGGGGTGGTGTAAACTCGCGGCGGCCAGAACTTTCAGTATGCGAATCCTCGCGACTAAAACACTCCTTACAAAAGACCGGCTTTTTGCCGTTTGGTTTAAAAGGGACTTCGCAGTTTTTCCCACACTGTGCACAGACAGCTTGAAACATTTCCCCGCTATTTCCTCCGCGATTATCGCGATCTCCTCCCCTTCCACCAAACGAAGGCCTTCCTCCAAAACTTGGACGTCCTCCATCATGACTTCCTCCAAATTTATTATTTCTTTTAAAATCTTTCATTATATTTTTATGTGTTACAGAGTAGCCGGAGTTACTTGTATAATAATTTTTTGATTATATCACTAATTTTAGAAAAATCAAGTGTCTCAATCCAAAAGACTTTAACGACAATAAACGACTTTTCCTCTATACTTAAGGCATCTTTCATGAAATCAGTTGCCTCCTTCTCTCTTGGCTTTCTTACTATCGCATTATTAAGTGGCGCCTTTTATGCCTACACCAAAAGTATCCTCCCCCCACTTACCACAACCCTTATAGAAAAAACTGAAATAAACCTCGCCACCCCTCAACTCTCTTTTGCAAGTACAACCAAGCTTCTTATGGAAGAAGGTTTAAGCTCAAGTACTGCTACCTCAAGTACCTTAAGTGGTTCGACCCCCACCTCAACTAACATCAAAAAGAAATAACACTATGGTAGACAATCCACGTACATTTCTTATCATCATTTCCTCAATCATTATCGGCTTTTCTCTGATTGGATATGGGAGTAAATATTTTTTGACTCTTGCTCGCGAAAATAACACCTTTACGATCTTATTAAACCAAAATCTTTCATCAGACACTTCTTCCTCGCAAAGCGCCACACAAAATAGCGTGAAAACGACAACCACAACTACCGCGCAGGGGACGACTAAGCCGCTTGATATAAATAATAACTCCATAAAGCCTCAAGTAACCCCGAATGTAATCGTCTCCTATAAAGCGAGTGGTTTCGAGCCACAACGCATTACTATAAAAAGTGGAAACGTTGTTCGCTTTATTAACGAGACAACAGGATCAATGTGGGTCACTGGTGCCACTGCTCCTGCCAACGCTTCTATCAATGAATTCAACCAGGGTCGCTCTGTCGGCAAAAATGGAGTATTTGATTACACTTTTAATCGCAAAGGGACTTTTGTCTACTACGACACAAACTACAAAACCCATGTTGGGGTAGTTTCTGTTGAATAATTTTAAAACTTTTACATGCATCTCGACTCTCCTCTCACGAGCGTCCTTCGACTGACCGAAACTCAAAGAAAGGCACTTGTGCGCTTAAACCTCATCACGATTAAAGATCTCCTTTTTTATGTACCCCTCCGTTATAGTCACTACGTAGAAAGTAGTAACATTGCAGAAGCTCCCCTCGGAGAAAGTGGGAGTTGGTATGGAGTCATTACAAATCTTTCTTTAGGAAAAACTTGGAAACGAGGGCTTTCTAAAGCTGAAGGAATGCTTGAGACTAGTAATGGGAAAGTGCGGCTTATTTGGTTCAATCAACCTTATTTAGCAAAAATGCTGAAAGAGGGTGATACGGTGCGCGTCTCAGGAAAACTTACTGAATATAGTGGTGAGCGAAGTATCAGTAATCCAGAAATAGAAAGTGTCCCCGAATTACCTCCCCAAGAAAGCGGCTCACTTTTTGGAGAAAGGAGTAACGAATACTTTGCCTTTCCGGTATATCGAGAAACCAAAGGTATTACTTCTCGTTTTTTCTATCATGCTCTTGCCAAAATCTTAAAAGGGGGAATCCTTGAAAAACTCGTCGACCCTATTCCTTCTTTTATCCTCGAGAAGTATCATCTTCCTTCGCTTTCGACCGCCCTTATCTGGGCTCACACCCCTAAGCGCGAGGAGGATGCGCTTGTTGCTCGCAAACGTTTTTCATTCGAAGAAGTATTCTACATTCAACTACAGAAACAAAAGGATAGAAAAGTATATGAAGAAAGTGAGGGGTACACCTTAGCGATTGATAAAGAAAAAGTTGAAAGTTTTATAAAGCAATTCCCCTTTACTCTGACTGAGGCACAAAAAAAAGCTATCGAGGTAGTGCTCCAGAATTTTGCAAGTGGCATACCACTCTCACGACTTCTTGAGGGGGACGTTGGTTCAGGAAAAACAGCAGTAGCCGCCACGACCGCTTACGCGGTCGTGGCGGGATCTTCCCTTTTTAAAAATAAGGAAGCACGTATTAGCGACCTTCAAGTAGGCTATATGGCGCCTACTGAGATATTAGCAACGCAACACTTTGAATCTTTCATCCAGTACTTTAAACACCTCCCTGTAAACATCGGCCTCATTACCGGGAGCGGATGTCGCAAATTCCCTTCTAAGGTTGACCCGTCTGGGCATACCAACATCTCCCGCGCTCAACTCCTCAAATGGGTGCAGGATGGCAGTATTTCTATTTTAATCGGTACCCATGCGTTGATTCAAAAAAGTGTTCATTTTAAAAACTTAGCGTATATAGTGATAGACGAGCAGCACCGCTTTGGGGTTAAACAGCGCCAAAAACTTACCCGTAAAGACCATCGACTCCCCCACTTGTTGTCGATGACAGCGACACCCATACCCCGCACACTGGCACTGACTATTTTTGGGGATCTTGATATTACATTATTAGACGAAATGCCAGCGGGGCGAAAAAAGATAGACACCAAGATTATCCCGCCGACCAAACGAGAAGAGATGTATGCTCATATTCGCGAACAACTCAAAGAAGGTCGCCAAGCTTACGTTATTTGTCCACGGATTGATGAGCCCGATCCAGATAAGGAAATGGCTGTTCAAGCTAAATCTGTAAAAGCTGAAGCCGAGCGACTCAAGCGAGATATTTTTAAAACTGCCCGCATTGAAATTCTGCATAGCAAAATGAAGCCTAAAGAAAAGGATGATATCATGCTTGCCTTTAAGGCCCACAAAATCGACATCTTAGTTGCCACCTCAGTCGTTGAAGTGGGGGTTAATGTACCAAATGCCACCAACATCATTATCGAGGGAGCAGAACGCTTTGGCCTCGCACAACTCCACCAGCTCCGTGGACGTGTCATTCGAAGCAATCATCAGGCCTATTGTTTCCTATTGAGCGAAAGTGCCGGAACAAAAACAATGGCCCGCCTCAAGGCTCTTGTAGAAGCAAAAAATGGCTTTGAGCTTGCAGAGCTTGACCTCTCAATGCGTGGCTCTGGAGGGCTGATAGACGGCAAACAATGGGGAGTATCAGACATTGCCATGGAAGCTATCAAAAATCTCAAAATGGTCGAGGCTGCCCGCACTGAAGCCAGGGCACTTATCACCCGCGACCCCAATCTCACCCAATTCCCCACCCTCAAAGCCTCCCTCGAATTGCGCACCACCCAATTGCACTTTGAGTAGGGGCAGGAAAAGCACACTTAGAAATACTTAGATCAGTAACCGAATCTGGATCAAACATTAAACATTCCCACATCAAGAAATACCATCCCGTCCTTTGAACACAGGAATTATTTCTTTAAGATAAGCTTCGTAAAAAAAAGAAGCAATAATTTTCCTGTCTCATTATGAGTATAGTATTTAAACATTCTCCCTGGTCGTAAACCCCAATATACACGCAACAGAAAGTTTTTTAACTGCATTATTTTACTTTTTGGTAACAAATCAAAAATAAGATGCACTCTCGTATTCTTTGACCAATTCCTTGTGCAATGAGGAATCTTATTATTGAACCACCATACCTCACCTTCTTTATAGACATACGTCTGTTCATTAAATATCATGTCGCTTCCTCCCCCTTGCAGAACCAAGTGATATCTATCTTTTACACTAAAATATAAACCTCCATCATAGTGCTCTTTAACTTCACCTTCACCTTTTAACTCAGCTATAAACACCCAACCCACAATACTCTCTTTACTTCTAGCAAAATTTTCTAACCACTGAGTAATCTTTGGCAATTTTGAATAATTTTCAGTTTCCTCGTTTTCTAAAACATTTGCATAAAACATGTCATTAAAAAATTCTTTTCTTTTAAGCTTACGGAGTGGGTAGAAAATTGAATCACTATGTAGTTTTGGTTTTATGACTTCAATTATTAAAGCCGGCTTATTTTCTCTAAATTCGCGCTTCAGCTCTCCTGGTTCCTTTACGGCGACCACCAACTGCGAATGATTAAAAAGTCCAAAAAAAGAATCGAAGGTCACATTAATTTTATTCTTTACCAACATTATTTTTTCCCTGCAACAAACAAATTAATACTCCGTCGATACAGCACGATTTCTTTATCTTTTAAAATACTAGTTGCACAATAAAAATCAGAGCCACTTAGAATTCTTGCATAAAGATACTATAAATACAAATACAGGCTTTCCAGATATGTAAAAAACGGCGCATCGCTGCGCCGCTTGGTTTTCGTCGATTTCACCCGACGATCAGGTGTGGCGCTGGAAATGTAATCCAGAACCAGTAGATGAATGTTGCGGTCGGTACTCCGACCGCAACATTCAAAATAATTTTTTTCATATTTTTTTGTTAATCAGCGAGTTGCCGGTCGCGCTCCACCTTTTCGCGGAACCACGACGACCAATCGTAGCTGTCCGCATCACGGACAACTTGCTTGCAGAAGTCGAATGCCGACTGCCATACGGCATCAGTCGGTTCCACCGACTGATACATCCTGTGGGCGGCGCCTATCCCTTTTGCGATTGGCGCATCGAACCGCAAAATCGGCCTAAGATCACCACGAACCTGAACTTGCGCCTCGGCAATTATCGCCGAAAGCGCTTGACCTTGTTCGAAGCGAGTTAGAAGCGTATTGGCCGAACCGAGGCATTTCAGGTCGGTCAGGGCCAACCTTCCCACTTTCTCGCCGCCCCCGGCGACATTGTGGACCGGCAGGTCCGCAATGGTCTTAAGTTTGAATTTTGCTGGAGATTGCGCTCCAACGATTAAGCTGAGGACAAGCCCAACAAGCCCCAGAAAAAACAAAAAAACTTTTTTCATAGATCCTCCAAAATTGTGAAGTACATTACTCGACACTATAAAAGTATCGAGACAAAAATTTCTTATGCAAGTATACCATAAACACCGATAAATGCAAGTTTATTATTGTAAAAACAGGGTCAATTGCGGTATACTTAAAAGTAGGAAAACAACCCCCAGTTAGGAAGGTGTGACATGAGGAAATTTATCCTCGTCCTTGCCCTCCTTCTAGGAGGTGCGGTACATGCGCAACAGGTCGTGGTCGACGTTCGCGCAGAGCGCGATGTTGGCCGCGCAGTCGAGGCTTCCCGAATCCAATTCGGTGCCGACTACTGGAATGGTGGAGCGACGAGCGACGAGGCTGAAACCTTCATCAGGGCAGTTGTCGACCTCGTCGGCGGCAACAAGGAAAAGCCTGTCATACTCCTCTGCAACGCCGGAGTCCGCTCAAGAGAAGCTCAGCTCCTCCTTGAACTCTCCGGCTTTAACAAAGTTAAGGCGATGCGCGTCGCGGAATTTCTCGAGTCGCAACAGGTCGCCTTCCAAGCCTCTCCGTAACCCGCCTGCAAAGCGGGTTACTTTATTTATATATTTGGGTAAGTAAGTATTGCTCTTTCTTCTTAGAGCCTTTACTATGCACCTATGCAGGTAAGCTTCGGTTGGTAGGTAGGCATCTTATAAACTGCAGTGAGCGACTGAGCAAAGAGCGTGCCGAGGAAGTACTTCGACTAGTTAGTCGAATGAGGGAGAAAAAGAAGTTTACTTTTTTTTAACCGCACGAACCAATTATATGGGTTTCTTTGAAAATTGTGGGGTGCGGGTATAGCTCAGTTGGTAGAGCAGGCGTCTTATACACGCCCGGTCCTTGGTTCGAGTCCAAGTACCCGCACCGCACAATTTTCCCTCATATACACGCCAAGGTCTTGGTTCGAGTGGAAGTCCCCGCACAATACAATTTTTTACGATCAAAAAAAATGGATCTCCCCTCTGCAAGCTGACGAGAAAAATTAGGATTGTGAAATTTGAATCTTTTAAAGTCGTAAAGTTGAAAAATTATTGTTTTCTTAAGAAAGATTGCACGGCGGTAAGAATTTCAGTCGGTATAGTATAATTTCCTTTTTCTATCATTCTATCCAATTTCTCAAGAAAAAGCCTGCCGTCTTGTTGATCTATGAGATTTGCGCATTCAAGTACAATAAGGTCCCTCAGTTCTTCTGAAGATACCGCGAGATAAACGCCTGTTTTTTTATCTAGAATAGTTTTACTATCTATAGAATATAAAAAGCTCATGGGCCGTTCAGCAATTGAAAATAAATACACTAGTTTCTCTGAATACTTCCCTATCAGAAACTTAATCAAATAACGCTTTTCATACCCCAATGTTTTTACTGTAAAGATCTCCGTTCCATAGATGCTATGGAATAAGCCAGCTAAACAAAGATTGTGTGGACACCCCCATTCTTTTAACAATCTGTAAGTACCTTGTAGATGGGAAGAAAGACTCCCTCGTAAATGTGTGGTATTTTTTGTTCCGAGTAAAAAAAGTAGGATTACAAAATACCGTTCCGACAGTTTCTCCCTAATACTCATTGAGTAATTATAGCAAAATACCTATTCTTTTATCTGTATCCTCCTCGCCAATCAAAAAAGTCACCCCCGGACGTAGTCGGAAACTCTTTATGGTTTGACTAAGCCATGTATGCGCCCACTCAAACTCCTCTTCAATTTGTGAGGTGGGAGGCACGTATTCTACTCTGTTTTTCCAGATACTGTGGTTATAAATACCGATAAGGCCAACATTCTTAGGGGAAATACTCTGCACCACCTTCGCAGCCTCAACTGCCGTAACTACCCCCGGACCAACTATTTTTCTTACACCTTCTTTTGTAATTATCCTGTCACTGTGACCGCCGGAAGTAAGAAACAAAAAGTCAGCATGTAAAGGTTTAAGTTCTCGCCAAACAGGGTCAACTTCTCGCCTAGACTCATCTTTATTAAGTGCTCCGTCGGCGATATGGATTATAGACCCTGTATTACTTTTAACTGTCCAGACCAGATGAAAAGGAACGGTGTGTGATTTGGCGGTAATAGTAAAAGGGCCAGCAACCACACTTTCATCAGGAACTAAAAAATTCCTACTTATTCCTAAAGGAAGATTTTTAGTAAGATTTTCTTCCATACCGTCATTTGTCTTTGGGTAAAATATTGATACTTCCTTACCAACCCTTTTTGATTGCTCGAGCAAAAGATTTACATCCCTAACTGGAGAATGATGTGGATGGAAATGGGAAACAAGAATAATGTCGGGGGTATAATTTTCAATTTTTTCCTGCGTTTTAGGGATCTGAAAATCAATTGTTTTGAACCCCCCACCAATACTCTCAATAACTGGGAACTCAGGTGTACTATCAAAAAACCAAGGGTCTATGAGAACAGAAAATCCATTTTCTTCTACATAGAGTCCTGCGTGCGCTATGAATCTTATAAACATAAAAAATTATTGTAATTGCGTATGGTCAACAATCACCCCATTTTCACGACTTTTTGCTAAAGTGTAACATTTTCTAACTATTGCAATCATTTTTTTCTTGTTTGCTAAAAAATATGAAGGTTCGAGTAAATTTATCCTTACCCCCAACTCATAAAATTCTTTTGCGGCACAGATAGATAAAGCAGCTAGACCTGACTTTGCAATACTATATACTGGTAATAACCCCTCACCAGTCCCCATCACTGTTCGATCAGCTGAAATGCTCCCAACATTAATAATAGACCTATTGAAAAATATATTTTTAAGAAATCCTTCTTTTTTATATTGAGCAAATAGATACTTGTTAAAACGAAAAGGAGCTGTCATATTAACATCTATAATCCTATGGTATTCTTCAAGTGATGTATTTTCCATACTCTTATGGACAAAGGCTGTGGCATTATTGATAAAAGTATCAGGTAATCCAAATTGAGAAATAATTTTTTCCAAAATTTTTTCTGGCTCTTTAGTGATATCCTCGTTTACGTGTACATACTTTTCGTTCTCTGAAAGGTACTCCCGGCGTGAAATACCAACTACTCGATATTTTTGAAGCAGGAAAAAATTCACTAATTGCAACCCAAGTATGCCAGTATCTCCTGTAATAATTACCAATGGTGGAGTACTCATACTTTAAAGTGTGAGCCGTTTATCCATACTCTCAGCCGGCTCATGAAACCACTGTATGACTGTATTACGCACCCGAGAGTTATTTTTTATAAACCCGTGCAAGGATTGAGGGGTTATTTGAAAGACAAAAAGGCTGTTGTGTTTCGGTGGAATTTTAATAGCTGGATTCTTGTCTTTATAAGTAAGGTAAAACCCCGTTTCCCCGCCGTCCTCTACTTTCCACGGCTCAGTATCTAAATAATAAATCAGTGCGATTGCTCGGCGCGTCAGTATTACTCCGGGTTCTAACTCATCTTTCTTAAAAGAAGTCCCCCCATCTTCCTGATACATAGAATTTCTGTTCCAGTGATTTAGGCCATTTGAAATTGGTTTTGACCTAAATTGGTAATAATTAAAATCAGTATGAATGTAACCATTCTCGCTCCCGACCTTGTGGTGATGTAGCCCTGTCATTACATTGTTATCAAAGTCAAAACCTGAAATTCCTTTAAATAAATCGTACCACTCTCTGCTGTAAAAAACTCGAAAAGGGCTTTCAAGAGTTGGTGGTGGCACATATGAATATGCATCATAGTTCTTAACTCTTGAAAAAAGTTCAACGTTTCTTTCTTCTGAAAGTCCCGTTTTTTCTATAATATCAAGTATCCCCGATAAAATACCGCTAGCGTACTGTGGGGTAAATAGATTTTCAATAACTAAATAGGGAGTGGGCTCTGTTATCCAATTACTCTTTTCTATCTCCACAAGATTAGGAATGTATAAGGATAAATCTATACTATCGACAGTATGTGCATAATCATAGATTTTTTTTAATAAATTAGGAAACATAACGCTGGTTAGTTACTACTCACCGACACTTCTTATTCTCTCTATATCAGAATCAATTATTGCCTTCAGAATCTGGTACGTTGGAATTCCTGAAAAAGGAATCTTTGTTCCACTGCTCAAAATCAAGATACTCCAAGGACGAATGGTCCCGCCAGTGAGTTGCGCTTCACCTAAATTTTGATCTATTCTTTTTCCAAAATCATTCGTTTTTTGGCAATCAATAAAACTGCTTCTCTCTAACCCAACATATTCCGCTATACGGGGGAGTTCATTCAAATCTATTCTATTTTCTGAGGGAGTAATTAGAAACAAACGATCAAGATATTTCCAAAAAGTAACATTCCCACCAAGTTTGTTTGCGCACTCCAAGGCCTCAGCAGTAATTCTCCCTTTTGGGTAGAGTTGGTCTAAAGGAAAATGTCTGAAAACTATAGCCACCGTACCCTCTTTTCCATATGTATTATAAATCTTCTGTAGAATTGTATGCAGAGTCTTACAATAAGGGCATTCTGTATCCGAAAAATTTATGATTTTAATTGGGGCAGAGATTGAGCCTAAGATGTGGTCTTGTTCTGAAACGGGGCTTACATTATCTATTGAAACTTTCTTGACGACACTTCTCTTATCAGACTCACCACTCAAATGAGCCTCATCGTACTTAAAAAAATAGAAAAAACTACTAAAAACAACCACCCCAGCTACCAACCCTCCAAATAATACATTTTTTTTCATACTCCTGAGATCATTAATGCTACAAGACTACTACATTTACTAACAAAAAAAAAGTCTCCGCTATGATATAATATTTGTATTATATCCTTTTTAAGTAAAAAATATGTTTACATACTTCAACAGTAAAACTAAGTACGGAATCGTAGCACTTGTCTCTTTAATTCTGACTGTCGCTGTTATCTATCTTACCCCCCTACGATATACTGATCTCCTTGAACCTAAGGTAGTAGATATAGATCCTAAAGTTTTTAACGAGGATTACCTCAAAAATCCTGATAACTACGTTTTCATTGACGTAAGGCCTGTTGAGGCTTACAACAATAATCATGCCAAGGGCTCTGTCAGTATGCCCCTACACACTCTTTATGATACTCGTCACACTCTCCCTAAAAAAGATAAAGAAATTATCATTATTTGTAGCGGTGGCAGGGCTTCGGGGGTCGGTTATAGCTATCTTGAACATTATGGTTTTACTAACATCAAAAGGATTGCTGGTGGTATTGAAGGGTGGATGGCTGCAGGACTTCCAACTGAAAAAATAAAGCTTCCTAAAATTTAACTTAAATTAGCAGGTGAAATATCAGGTAAGATCTGTGACTGAGGTTTTTAAAAAAGACCTCATTTATGTCTTCTTCACAATTTTTTAGTACAGTCCCAAGGAATGAACTACTCACTGCAGGCTGGCAAGGAAAATTATGATTTTAAAGAAAAGGATGTGGTGTACTATTAAACGGTCCCTTATTTAAAAACTTATTTTCTTGTAACATCTTTATTCTTTTTGATGCAAGTGGCGCATAGTACTCCACAAAATAAAGTGGAGTCAGTGCGGGGACTATCACCTTAACTGTTACAAACCCGAGTGCTTTGAGTACTTTATGTTTAACTCTATATAAAAAAGGTTCATACGATACCCCCTTTTCTTCTAATTCTTTTACTAACATTTTCAAAATGTTCTTATCTTTTTTACCTACCCACAAATTTTTCTTCAAATCTACCTCTTCCCCTTTTAAAAACCAATCTACATTGGCAATCATCTTACTATTACTCCACAAAAGGGCTCTGTGCTTTTGACTGAAAGATTCTGAAAATGCCCCATAAGAAGGCTCGAATTCTGTAAATGTCCCCTCTTTGGCAGTAACCTGAGACCATGATCTGGCAGTCAATGCTTCAATTAATGATTTTAACACCACCTCCTCCACATCCACCCCTCCCCCGCCACCACAAACAACTGCGGGCCCTATTCCACTTCTATCAAGTATGACAGCTGCGCACAAAAATGGAGTTGTATCAAGACTTGTATCCAAAATAAAAACCTCAAGTTTATATCTTTCGCACTTTTCTAATAAACTTTTGGTTGCTGGTAACGTGATGGAATCTATTTTTATTCGTTTAGGGGTAGTAAAAGTAAGCCAATAATTCAAGAAAGAATCACGGTGCAACAACTCAAAAAAGCCACTAAGAACTGCACTCTCATAAGAAAACATTCCAGCTGCGCCATTTGTAGTAGACTGCTGAAGGCGCCCCTCCCCCTCAACTGTTTGATAATTCCAAAAAATAAGCTGAGCAGGAAGTAAGATTTTCCTTTTCGAGACAAGTGAAACTCCTTCTGTCCACAAAAAGATTGTTTCGGACGTTCTCCCTAGTTTAGGATAATTTTGCTCTTGCAAAAGTGAGTACTCTGGCAATAAAGTTACATCCAAAAATTTACGTTTACTCTTTTTTAAATGCTCAGTAGCTGCCTTGAGCAACCTATCCTTCTTGTAGCACAAAAGTGGGTATCGCTCCAAGAGTTCACCAACTGCCTTAGATTTTGCTTCTTCAACTGTTCTTCCTGATGTTCCTCGTGCATAGTACCCCTCTAAGCCATCTGGTAAACCATCAGTTTTAGATGTTGGAAAAAACGCCTGGAGTTTATAGGAATAAAGTTTTGGTGAGTCGAAAAATTGTTCGTCTGTAAAAAACTTTGCTTTTGAAATAAAATCTTTCTTTTGAAGATAGCCTAAAAGTATTTTCCAATAAAGGGGAATCTGATATTTCTCAAATAAAAAAGTATTTTCTCTTTTAAAATTTTTCAGGAAAAATACATAAAATAACAACCTCAGTCTTTCCAGAATTGAGATTGGGAGCAAAAATTTCTCTCTTTTAGTATAGGTAAATAAGTCTTTTCTTTCTAATAAAGAAAAGTTACCCCTATCCACAAATTCATACGCACCCGAACGAGATTCTTTATGCATCACCCAATATTAGCACCAAAATAAATATCTTTTACTTGACTTAAGAAAATAACTGATACCTACTTAACCTCAATCCCTTTACTTTTTACTATTGTTTTAAAGATTGGAGAAACCTTATAAAGGCGCATGAAATCTTTATGTTTATTGGCGTTTGAACCATCAAATACTGAGGCTCTTTTCATTACGCCAAAGAGACCGAGGTGGATATTTTCATTTTTATAAAAATCAGATGGAATAGTGAAGGGTACTAGAATTTCTTCTATCTCCGCTTTTTTAGCCGTAGAAAAACTTTCGTGGCTAAGCATCAGAGCATACTGATAACGCGCCAAAAGATCCATTTCATAAACTGAGCGCTCTGTATTTTTATACCCATCAGCAAACGTCATTGCATTTTTAAAGTTTGTCTCAGCTTCTTTAAAATCTCCAAAGATATAGCGAGTAACACCGTTAAGTACATGCAGGGAAACAATTCTCATCCTTGGGTACCCCATTGCTGAAGTCGCTGCAATATTAGTCTCAGCCTTTTCTTGCATAACTCGAGCTTGCCTACTCAACTCTTCTTTTTCGGCTACATTAACAGTTTGCTCTGCTTTTGCAAAAATCGTTCTGGCTAAACGACTCTGAACAAAAGAATTTTTTGAAAGACTTTCTTCATAAATAAGAATCTCCTCGAGAGTTGCCGTTAAAAGATCCTCAGCATATTTAACTTGATCTGAATTCTTTGGTACCCTTTCTGTCGCTTTCTTCGCAAGTTCTGCAAAAGGTTCGCGAGTAAATATATACTGCGTTAAAAACTCCTTATCTTGATGTGCGTAGTAATAATCGAGTACTTCCTGCATCACTCCTACTTTTTGAGTGGGACTAGGAGTCGTATTAATCACGCTTAAGTATCTGTTTGCACTCTCTTCACGATTGCCAGATCCATAAAGCGCCGCGGCTATGTATATGTCAATCTGAAGTTTCGCCCCCTGATTTACTGTTTCTTTTTTAAGGTCTTCAAAGCCAGTTATAGCTTCCTGATAATTAGCCTTATCTAATAGATTAAAATTAGAAGCAAATTTTTCCTTATTATAATCAAGAGCGCTGAACTTTTTAGCACTCGTATTATTTAAATAAAAGTTTTTGACGAAGAAAAAAGCTCCCACAATTACAACTAGCACAAAAACTGCCCCGATTACAAAAAAAAACTTTCTATTGTTATCAACCTGAGGAGGCTGTGCTTGATTTTCATCCATGGTAAATACTAAAAATTAAAAATCAGCACTAGCAGCACCATCGCAGCCACCAGATGGACCAGGACCAGGACCACTGGGACAACATGGGTCGCTTGGACCTTCTGGATATCCATATGGATCATAAGGCACATCAGCATGGGCTTCATTTGGAGACAAAAGGCTAGAAAGTGAATCTGTTTCGTCTCCACTCTTGCCCACAAAGCCCGCCACCATAGCGATGACTGCTAATAATGATAATTTGAATAATTTACTTATTTTTTTCATAATTTTAATTAGATTCATTATACAACTCTATTTAATATTCCCGTAACTATGTTATCCACATTAAGGAAATGGGTGTGGTATTTCATTCACTTTTATAGAAGGAGTGTAACCAATTTTCTTACAGGCAACACTGACTCGCTCCATTGCCACTGGCCCGTAACGCTCGACTAAATAAAGTGGTATTAACTGAGGAATGACTATTTTTACTACAGTAAAACCAATTTTTTTGAGTATTCTATCTTTGACTTCATGTACATAAAACTTCGCATCACCCACAGCTCGTAGTATTGCCATTAATACATACTCTAGTTCTTCGGCTTTGCTCCCAAGGCGTGGAGGGGTAGCGAGTGTCTCGAGCTCCTGCATAACCCCACTGATAAACCATTCAATCTTCCCTTTCATAAAACTATTCCCCCATAACCTCATCCTCTCTTCTTGACTAACTGGGTCTATAAAATGTCGGTATCCTGGCCTGAGCGTATAAGTAGAATTAGTCCTTATAAGCCAATATCGTACACTCAGTGCTTCTGTATAGGCACGGATAATAGCATCAACTATATTCATACCACACCCTCCTCCCATCGTTACAGCGGCTACCCCCTTATTTCTATCTATAAGTATAAAAACACAGGAAAAAATATTAATATCTGCAGTTGTATTCAAAATATATCCTTCTAAACCATACCGCCCCAACCCTTCAAAAATTTTTTGGATAGCCTTATTTTGAATCGTCGCATGATTAATCCTTGGGGGGGGGATCTTATTTAACCAAAAAATAAAAAAAGCGTCCCTTTGTATGATTTCATAAATACCGGAGAGCGTCGCCTCTTCTCGAGAAAATCCCCCTGCAGCTCCATTAGTGTTTGGGAGCCTCAAAATACTTTCATTTTTAAAAATTCTATAATTCCAATAAATTAATTGTGCTGGAAATAACACTTTTTCTTTTAAAACAATATCCTCGACTTCCATCCATTGGAAAATTGACTCCTCTGTATAACTTATTTCAGGTATTAATTCCTTTTGATACTCAGAATAACCACCAAATATATTCGGATGAACAAACTTTTTGCTTTTTTTTACCAAAGAAAGTACCGAGCTTTTAAGTAAATCATCGTTTTTATACTTTGATAAAAAATACCTTTCTAAAAATTCCCCGAACATTTTTGAAACTGCCTCATGATAATCAGTAGAGACTCCGTGTCCTAACCACCCTTTTTTTGACCCAATAAAGCCATCTGTCATGCTAGAAGTGAGGGTTGCATGTAACGAAACGCTAGTAATTTTTGGCTCATCGTTTGGAATGATAGTGACCATCACTGTCGGTGATGTAATAACTTTATGTTTATAAAGGAAATTTAATAACGATTGCCAGTATGGATCAAGATAAGGGTATTCAAACCCCCGTTTGAGAACAGAGGGGATACTTAAAATTTCCAAAATTTTAAGTAGTACATTTTTATTAAAAAGAGCAAAAAAACTATAGACGGGGATAAATCTACTCTTAGGGCTAAATAGGTATGCAAGTCTTGCTGGATTTAAAACGTGGCGCAAATAAAAATTATCAAACGGCTGATAAAGATTTACTACTTTTCTGTCCTTAAGTGTAACTCCTTTTTCCATATCATTTTTTTTCTAGCAACCGACTTACTCCAAGTAAAAAATGTCCAGCGCTATCTATCCATGCATCTGCATTCCCATAATCATGTCGGAAGAGCCCGCGAAGCGATATTCTTTTTTCCGAAACAATAAAATATTCTGTTCCGACATACTGCATTGACAGTAAGTAAGTAAGTACTTTTTCGAGACTCGCTGCTGTTTCCTTTTTATGTAAAGTTAAAATTTCAAAAAGTTTACCCGAACTACGAGTATTGCTAAAAGGTGATTCCGGTGAAACCTGAAATGACCCATCTCTCTTCTGACACTGTTCAATGCGTAAAAGGAAATCTTCGACTATCTCCTTTTCTGAATCACTGAAGCTATTCATCGCTTCCGCCCATTCGGCAAAATCAAAACTACTTTTATATCTTTCGGTCATATACATTCTTTTAAGGTAAGCCTGTATGTGATCAATTACTGGTGATATTTGTGGCGACAAGGATACTACCCCTTTTAGAAAAGAAACTACCTGAGAAAGTGAGATAATATCGACCCTTTCCACAAACTTTAAATTAGCTAAAACGTCTGAAGTTTTATGATAAATAATTGCCTCATCACTTTTATTGTCTAATACCGTAGATGCTTGTCCTAGATAAGCTAAGACTAGTAATTTATGCTGCATCGCAAAATGATCTAGGAAAATATATTTCTTTATAAATTCTAAAGATTTCTTTGCTGTTTCACTATAAACATCTTGCTTCATTACCTTCCCAAAAGTTGCTAATGCGAATGTAGAAAAAGCTAGTCGAGGCCAATCCACATGGCTTTTTTCTGTACTACTAAATCTTTCTATTGGTGGAATATTACCGTCTAATTCTTGTAAATTCATTAACTGTCGTGCAGCCGAATGAGCTACTTCTTTATATTTATTTTTGAGCAGAGAGACTTTATCTACTTTCATATATGGCATTGATGCATAGAGTGTCGTTAGAGTAGATTGAGCGATCACAAAATCTTGTACCTCACATATAAAAATTGATCCTAGATCCAAACTATTCACCCTTCCTAGTTTCTCTTTAGCTAAATCCTGCAAAAAAAATTGCAGACTTGCGTACTTTCGTACATTAAAAACTTCCGGCAAAAACCATGCCATTCGCTGGTTATCTTGCAGAGCGTAAGCTTTTTCAAAATAAATAATATCTTTCTCGATTTCTTCTTGCGATAAAGGTATCTTTAGATCGCCTAGCAGAGTTATTTCTAACGTTATATCTTTAATTTCCTTGGTGTCAACTGGCTTAAAACGTCGATCATACAAACTTCTTCTACATGCCTTAATAGCGCCATCGAGCAAAAAATCCCCGAAAACAATTTGCGACCCTCGCAATCTCCCCCCTATCCATAGTGAAACACCAACATCTACCTTGGTTCTCATAATCCTCTCAAAAGGAAAGTCCTTCGTTACTATTCTTGCATCGCCCTTTAAATACTGTGTAGCATCTTGCAATAAAAAATCACCTAAAACTTTTTTTTCTTCTTGCAACAATCCATAACGAATCGGCAACATACTATTATTCCTTCCCTTCCTTTCGAAAACCGAAATTGCTTCTGTGTTAAAAATTTCTATCCACTCCCCTGTATCAAAAGTGGTAGGTGGTTTATTTAAAAAAATCAAAAAAGTGACAACTTTAGAACCTAACTGGGATACTTTTCTAGGCAGACTTTTAGTAGTTACTGGAAATTTAAAAGCAAAGAAGGTACTTTTTTCTCCTCTCACTTCTATCACATCTGAGGGCATCGCTATCTTCTGTATCCATGCAAAAACAATGGCAAGTTTTTCGTCTCTAAGTGGAGAAAAGAACATCATGCTACAAAAATTAACCAAGAGCCACCGTGTAGAGATATGATTCGTTGCCCCCATCTATATCAAGAAGCTCTTCTAATTTTTCATCATGAGTGCCTGCCAAAGCGCTACAAGGAACGGAGAGCGCTGTCGCCACTAAATACATATTCTGAGCAATGTGCCCAGCCTCAAAAAGAATATGCCGATAGCCACGCTCACCGTATTTAACCTGATTACGCATAAAGACAGCCGTCATTAAAAACGCTACCGATGCGTTTTCCATCCACGAATACATAAACAAATTATTTTTATCGTCATTACTAAATGACCTTCTCCAAAGCTCACGTAGTGCGTGATTTGCTACATCATAGTGATAAAGACCTGTGGGCAGATTTTCTCCCTCCGTCAACACGAGTGGGTATATTTCTATTGGGTATCGAGCCCCACCAGAAGGCTGTGCTCGGGATCTATCCCCTTTCTTTATCAACCCACAAGAATACTCGAGAACCAAAGAGAGCTCGGATCGAGAGATGGGTCGTGAATTCATTTTAAACTGACCACTTTTCCTTTTTTTAATCAAGGAGAAAAAATCCGCTTCCTTTCTTTCTGGCTCCAACATTACCTGTGGCAACCTTTCGTACGTTTTAAACTCAATAGTCTTCCATTCTTCTGGCCACAAACTCTGATCTTTCGGTATAGCTCGAGCTCCTTTTCCATGTTTTTTTGAAGACTGATGAAACAAATAAGAAAAATCTGGTTCCATAGCAAGACCAGTATAACATTTGTAAAAGTCTTTACACAATTGAAAATTGTAAATGAAAAATCGCCATCGGGGGGTTCCCGATGGCGAGAGACAGCAACAAGGCTGTCAGGTTATTGCGCCACCTGCGCCTGAGCGGTTTTTTTTTGTGCTGGCGTAGCTGGCGTAAACGACACCAGCTCGTCGACCCAGTTGTTCCAGACCGTGCCAGACGGAGTCCTGTCTGAAAACTCGATCCGAATCGGCCGGCCGATTTCAGGTGCATAGTACCGCACTGTCATCGTGCTGCCAGAATTTCCACTATTGTTATACGAACCTGGGCAGACGATCTTGTAAGCACTGAAAGTGCCCGCCTTGACCGTAACTGGCTCAAACGCCTCGACCTTGCATTTCTGCTTGGTACTGAGGCCACCGAGGCCGGCCGTCGACTCCCATGTTTTGCCTACGGATAGTGGGAAAACCACGGGCCGCATAAAACCAGACTTCTGGCCGTCGATCTTATGCTCGTCAAGTTGGTCGGTCAGCTCGATCGTGCCGACAGCCTGACCACCATTGTCCCGATACTGGACCGTGTAAGCGCCAGAAAGCACCTCAGTCACCGTCTGTACCCTTCTTCGTGTAACCTGGTTTTTCCAGAGATCTGTGCGCGCGAATGTCCAGGTTTGACCAACCTCAAGGGTTGGCTTGTCAACCGAGGCCGTTTGTTGAGCGAACGCCG
>Ga0163144_10011137_pt1 | contig 19061 bp, 13 predicted proteins | sample OliLak19BULKMAT1_FD_123175 | JGI IMG/M metagenome (GOLD analysis project Ga0163144, IMG submission 123175) | Freshwater microbial mat bacterial communities from Lake Vanda, McMurdo Dry Valleys, Antarctica - Oligotrophic Lake LV.19.BULKMAT1 | ecosystem: Environmental > Aquatic > Freshwater >... | reverse complement strand
GATGCGGCGCTCGATGCGCAGCAATCGCTGGCCGAAGCGGCACGGCTGGTACCCAAGGGCGTCATCTGCCTGGCCTCGGCGCTGGCGTTCCACGGCCTCACCGACCAGATGCCGCCGAAGGTCTGGATCGCCATCGGGCGCAAGGACTGGCGCCCCCGGCTCACCCACCCGCCGATCCGCATCGCCCGATTCTCTGACGAGCTTCTGCGCCGCAGCGTCGAGCACAAGAAGATCGCCGGCACGTCCGTGCCTGTGTTCGGTGTTGCCAAGACGGTGGCCGACCTGTTCCGCTACCGTCGGACGGTGGGCGATGCGCTTGCCATCGAGGGCCTGCGCCAAGCGCTGCGGCGGCGCAAGGCCACGCCTGCGGAGATCGCGCGCGAGGCTGAAGCCGCGGGCGTGTGGGCCACGATGGAGCCGTACGTCATGGCGTTGACCAGCGATGCCTGATCGCCCAAAACCCAAGTCCCCACGTCCAACAAACGTCGGCGCCTCCGTGCGCCAGCGCCTGTTGAACCTGGCGCATGCGCGTGGCCAGCCGATGGAACTGCTGCTCACGCGCTATGCGCTGGAGCGCCTGCTGTATCGGCTGAGTCTCTCCCCACACCGCGATCGGTTCGTGCTAAAGGGTGCGATGTTGCTGGCCGTCTGGTTCGACGAGCCGCACCGCGCGACGCGCGACGTGGACCTGCTTGGTTTCGGGGACGCAGCGGAGGATGCGCTGCTCGCGACGTTCCGCGAAATCATGGCGGTTGAGCTTGACGGGGTCAGCTTCGATCTGAAGGGGCTGAGGATCGAGGCCATCCGCGAAGAGGTCGAGTACGGCGGGTCGCGGCTTCGCACCACGGCCGCGCTCGCGGGTGCGCGTATTCCAATCACGGTGGACATCGGCTTTGGCGATGCCGTCGAGCCGGGTGCCCCGGACATCGACCTTCCGGTGCTGCTCGACATGCCGTCACCTCACCTGCGCGCCTATCCGCCCGAGACTGTCATCGCCGAGAAGTTTCATGCGATGGTGGTTCTGGGGAGGACCAACAGCCGCATGAAGGACTACTACGACGTTTGGATGTTGACGAACGCATTCGAGATCGAACGGATGTGGCGCTTGGCAGGCGGCGCAATGCCGACACTTCCAAGCCCGCGAAGTTCGAAGCCCACGGAGGAACGCATCGCTTAACGCGGCCCAGGGCAGCTATCCGGTCACTCCAGCCTCTATCGACGTCATGTATAGCATGAGGTCATTCGTGCGACCGGCCGAAACCAAGCGCTCGGCAGTCAGGTATCCGAACTCGGACAGCGGTTCATTGCGGTACCAGAACAGCACCTTGTGCAAGTCGCCGTTCACATCAGATGCTGCCTTTATGACGCGCAGCGAATCGCGCAGAAAACCCTGAATTCCGCGCGAGCCAGGCGCGCAAAAGACTGTTGCTCGGTGCACGTGCGCCTGCTCTGCCAGCGTCTCCAGATCAATGCACATGGCCTGGGTGAAGAGCATAGGCGAAAGAAATGGCGCGGGAGTGCCAGCCTCTTGCAGAAATTCGACGAACTGCTCGAAGCTGTTGCCGAATGCCGAGTGATATGTCCCCCGTACTTCCTTCAAAGCACCCCCCGATGAAGCGACCAAGGCTCAATCAACTGTAAATGGGCGCGGGCCGCCAGTGACTAGGTCGTCGGCGCCGCAGACAACAGTCCATCCACATCCTTGAACTTGCCATAGACGGCCGGGTTTTCGCCTACCGCCAGCGCCTTGAAGTGTGCCGCACCACACTTGATCTTGTCGGCTTCGATGCGCCGCAGGTCGTCGACCAGCAGGCTGCTCTTGGTCTCGACCACGAAGTACAGCTTGTCGCCATCGGGCGTGGTGACCAATACCGCCCAGTCGGGGTTGTAGGTGCCCAGTGGTGTCGGCACCCGAAACCAGCCCGGCAGCTTCGCGTACACCTTGATGGCGGTGTTCTTCTCAAGCTGGTCGGCGAAGGCCCGCTCAGTGTCCGAGTCGTACACCACATGCGCGTACACCGACTTCTCAGTGTCCTGCAGCATGTTTTCCAGGTAGCCCTTCAGCTCCGTCTGCTCGAACAGGACTTGTGCGTAGAAGGCCTCGTCGCCCAGGCGCTGGTACTTGATGCCGTCCACCAGTGCATGCCGCTTGCAGCGGTTGATGGCCTCGGCAGCGATCTTGATGAACTCCTGCGGGTTGCGCTTGAAATCGTTCAGCCGGCGGCATTCGGTCAGGATGCGGCCGATGCTGCGGCGCGTGAGCTGAGTGCGGTCCTGCAGCTCGGTCAGCACATCGGGCAGCTCGATGTCGCTCTCGTTGAGGTTCACCGTGTCCGCGCCGGCCAGTTCAGTCGCCTCCACGCCGGCCTTGCCGATGGCCATGCCGGCCTTGCGCCAGTGCAGCCGCGTCTTGGTGATGGGCGGCGCCTCAGTCAGCGCCGCGATGCAGTCCAGGATCAGCTTCTCGTTGTCGAACTGCACCCGGTACGTGGTCTTGTGCTTGATGCGGTCCCACAGGGCCTTGAACTCGGCGCTGTCCAGCACCGCGCGGCGCACGGGCACGGGCCGGCGGTCGTCGGCGTTCTTCACCTGCAGCTTGGCCGACGCCTTGCGCAGCATCTCGGCAATCAGCGTCCGTTGCGGCTCAAATGCCGGCGGCAGCAGCAGCTTGTCGTCCTTCAGGGCCTTCTTCAGCGCTTCCTGCACCTTGCCCTTGGCGTCGGTGTAGCCCTGCGCCTGCAGGTAGTCGGCCAAGGTCTGCGACGCCTCGAAGCCCAGCGGCGCCTGCGTGCCGTCGGCCTGCGTCACAGGCATCGCCGCGAACATGTGGCCGGGCACCACGCCGAACTGGATCCCAGTTTCCTTCTCGATGTCCTTCTGAAGGTTCTCAGCAAACTGCTGGTAGCTCTCGGTGGCGATCACCGTCAGCGTGTTGATCACGCTGTCTTTCAGGCGCACGCCGTCCTGGTTCACGCACAGCCGCAGGCCGCGGCCGATGGTCTGCCGGCGCCAGCGTTCGGTCTCACGGGTGCTGAAGTTGCAGATCTGGAAGACGTTGGGGTTGTCCCAACCCTCTTTCAGCGCCGAGTGGCTGAAGATGAACTTCAGCGGCGACGCAAAGCCCAGCAGCTTTTCCTTGTCGCGCATGATCAGGTTGTAGGTGTCGTCGTCGGCCTTGGTCTCGCCGCTGGTGTCCTTGAACACCTCCACCATCTTGCCGCCCACCTTCTTCTTGTCGATCGAAAAGTAGCCGTTGTGCACCTCATCGGCCGCAGCGCTCAGGTCGACCTCGGCGAACAAGCTCTGATAGTCGGGGTGCTTGGCCCAACGCTTGTATTCCTCTTCGAAGATCGTCGCGTACAGGCCCTTCACCGCATTGCCGGCGTCGTCGTACTGCCGGTACTTGTCCACCGCGTCGATGAAAAACAGGCTCAGCACCTTCACGCCCAACGGGCGCAGGCGCTTTTCTTTGTCCAAGTGTTCCTTGATCGTGCGGCGGATCATCTCGCGCTGCACGGCGGTGGCATCCACATCGCCCCAGGTGTCGCCAGGGCGCAAGTACAGCTGGTTTCTGGGGATGTGCAGTTCGATGAACTGGTCGCCAGCGGCGGTGCGGATCGTGCCGATGCGTACATCGGCGTACATCGCACGCCCGGTCGTCTGCTGCAGGTCGTCGCCGTCCTGCACCTGCACCTCTTGCCGCTGCACCGTGCCGGCGCGGCTTTCCATGTCCAGCTCCACCTTGGCCGTGATGGCGCCGCGCTTGTTGCTCACTGAAACCAGCTTGACGAACGGTTTGTTGCCGGCGCCTTCCACGGTGGCAGCGGCCACCTCGATCTGCTTGACCAGCTTCTGCTCGAACGCGTCCACGGCATCCAGCCGGTAAACCATGTTGTGCTTGTCCACATGGGTGGCCGAGTAGCGCAGGCTGCACAGCGGGCTCATGCGGTCCAAGGCGAGCTTGCCCCGACCACCGTCACCGCCGTCCACGCTTTGAGGCTCGTCGACGATCAGGATCGGCCGCGTTTGGCGGATGAGATCGATGGGCTTCTCGCCGCCGGTCTTCTCGCTGGTGCGGTACATCACGTTCTTGGACTTCTCACGCCGACGTGACTCGTCTGACTCCTCGGCCGCCGCTTCGTCTTCGTCACCGAACTTGTTGATGGCGCCGACTGTGATGACCATGATCTGCACGTTGGGGCTGGTGGCAAAGTTGCGCACCTGGCCCAGCTTGGCCGAGTCGTACTGGAAGAACTCGTAGCCCTTGGCGCCGGGGTACAGGCCCTCCAGGTGGTCACGGGTGATCTCCAGCGTCTTGTTCACGCCCTCTTTGATGGCCACCGACGGCACCACGATGACGAACTTGGTGAAGCCGTAGCGCCTGTTCAGCTCAAACACCGTGCGCAGGTAGACGTAGGTCTTGCCCGTGCCGGTTTCCATCTCCACGGTGAAGTCGCCCGACAGCTGGGTTGACGGCGGCAGGCCGTTGCGCAGCTGGATGGCCTTGAGGTTGTCGTTCACCTCGTCGTCCAGCAAGGTCAGGCGGTTGCCCACGCCGCCCAGCGGGGTTTCGGCCATGCCCTCCAGCGTGCCCTGCAAAGGGCTGGTGCCGGCATCGTCGGCCGTGCCAGCGGCGCGCAGGGTGACGGTGAACTCCGAACGGCACACTTCCTGGCCCCGGAACAGGTCGCACACCGCCTCGATGGCGTTGGCCTGGTAGGGCAGGTCGGCTTCGAAGTGCAGTTTCACGCGGCTGCCTCACCTTCTCGCACCGGCGTTATCCACCCCTGCCGCGCCAACACCTTCAGCGCGATCCCGATCTGGCGCGGCGTGAACTGCCGCTTGCGATCGTTCCAGGCGTAGGTGCGCTCCACGACATCGGCCCAGCTCTGTGCTTGGCTCTCGTTCCGCGCTACCCAATGCACTGTGGCCAGCAACTCCAGGCCGAAGGGGGTCTCGAAACCTTCCACCAACTGACCGACGCGGTCGAAGCGCTCGCGCGTGCCGGCGTTGGCCTCCAGGAAGGCATTGGCATCGGCCACCGCACCGGGCACCAGCGTCAGCGGCTTGTCGGGGGCGTCCCCGCCGTCGGCGTAACCTGCCACCAGATGCCCTTCGATAGCGAGCAGCACATGCCGCAGGTTCTGTGCATACGGGCCGTAGGATGCCTTCACGTACTTCAAACGCAGCGGCTCGCCGGCTTCCTGCATGAAATACATCAGCTTGTGAACTTCCAGCAGCGTGATGGTCGGGTCGAGCAGCCCACGAATGTAGCGACCCATCAGCTCCACCAGCGCCGCCCGGCCGGCCGTCATCGCAGGCACCTCGCGGCGGTGCTGCATCACGTCGGACGCCGGCGCGCCCTTGGGTTCGAAGATGCGCACGCGCACGTCGGGCATTTCGCTCATTGCGGCTTCGATGCGGGGCCGCACGTCGCTCCACTCCAACCCGCCCAGGCCGCTGCCCAGCGGCGGAATGGCCACAGATCGGATGCCGCGGGTGCGGACTTCGCTCACCAGTGCCTTCAGCCCCGAGTCGATGTCTTCGATGCGGCTCTTACCGCGCCAGTGGCGCTTGGTTGGGAAGTTGATGACGAATCGAGGCGCCGTCAGTTGCCCCACCTCGTACACAAACATGCGGCCGGGCTGAACCTCCTCTCGCTTGCAGGCGGCCTCATAGGCCTTGAAGTTCTCGGGCCAGACGTTCTTGAACTGCAGCGCAATGCCGCGGCCCATGATGCCAACGCAGTTGACGGTATTGACGATCGCCTCCGAATCGTCCTTCAGAATGTCGCCGCTGGTCAGTTCGATCATTGCGGTCTCCTTGTCAGTAGTACCAGGCCGGCAGCACGACCACTGGCGGCCGGTGCCCGCGCACGGGCAAGGCATGCGCCGCCTGAGTATGAATGGCTGCAGAGTACACGCCGATACGCTCGATCAATTGCCACGGAAAGCTCTGCTCCACCAAGAATTCGGCCTGCTTGCGCTCCTTCACGGCAGGCCACTGTGTGGTGGCGACGGCGCTCCAGTCGACTTGGTCAAGCTGCGCCAGATCGGTTCGATCCTCAAAGTAGTAAGAGCCCGCATTGGACAGTGTGAACGCCCAGCGCCGGCCGGTGGCCTGCGCCCAAGCAACGGCATCGTTCAGGTCGGCTTCCAAGTGCACTATCGGCGCCTGGCCGCCCTTGTAAGTCAGCTCGGGGTTCCGCCTGTGGATCAGGAACAGCATCACCGAGCGCGGGCAGAAATAGAACGGCGCGCATTGCCCGACATACAGCCCTGGGTGGCTGGTCAGCGTCAGCTCGGTCAGCCGGCGCTGCTTGATGTTGCCCATGCCGATCACCGTGCCCGGCGGCGCCAGGCGCTGCACCTCGGCGTCGGACAGCAGCCCGCCCGCCACGATGGACGGCAAACGGTCCACATGGCAGATGTGATAAATCTTGGGCCGCGCCGGTACCGGCATGGTCAGAGGCTCCGCACCCGGGCGATGCCGTGCTGTTCCAGGATGGCGGCCAGGTTGCTCTTGGCCACGTCATCGGCAAAGGCACTGTCGCGGAACACGCAGGTGGTGTCACCCGCCGGCGCCTGCTGCTGGTGCCAGGCCACGATGCCCAGGGCCAGCGGCTCGGCATCGGCCACGGTGATGCTGGCGTCCAGGCAGGCCATCAGCACGCCGCCGCCAACGCTGTGAACCGTCTTGCCGGCGATCGACTGGTGTTCGATGGGCACGCAGAGGTCCAAACCCAGCTTCAGCAGCAGCTCGTAGAGCACGTCGGTTTCAGAGCGCCCTTTGTCGACGTGGTCGAGATGGTCAAGCAGTGACTGTTCGAGGTGGTCGGGGCGTGGGCTCCATGCGCGGATGTTCGATGAATCGAGCTTGAACGAACGGAAGCCGGCGTCGATCTTGAACAGACCGACTGCAGACCGAACCTGCTCGCCGGCGCTACGGAGTCTCTTTCTTGTGATCTCGGCAATGCTTTTGTACTCATCGCGCCCGGTTGGCTCGGGGAGCTGAACAAGGATGTAGCGGCGTTTCGACGAGTGCGCAAGGTTGACCTTCATCACGGCATGCCCAGTGCTGCCCGACCCAGCGAAAAAGTCGAGCACGAAGTCATTGGGCTTTGTGGCCAGTTCGATCAGTTCACCCAACACATCAGTGTTCTTGGGAAACTGGAACCAACCCTTTCCGATGAGGCCTTCTACTTCGAGCGTTGCGGACCGTCCGTCGCGGTAAAAGACCGACGAAAACGGCTCGCTGTCGATTTCTGAGAGATAACTCTTTCGATTTGGGATCGTCGTCTCGTCGGGCCCGAAGTGGATTCTTGGCGGCACTTGCGTCAGGGCCCAGTTGGTCTTTTCCTCATCCCAGCGCCAACCTGTCGATGGCTTCTTGCAAGAGCGCGTTGTGACAGGATGGAAGATATCGTGTCGCGGACGAGATTCACGTCCATCGTCGGGCCCGGCAAAGTCTGCCGCAAAGTAAAGCCCTCGGTCATCAGACCAGTTGTAGTGCTTGTGTGACTTGCGCGGATCGCCTTCCGGTAGATCTCGAAACCATTCAAGCATGCCAGCTCGAATTGCGTTGTGTTTGTTGCCAAGAGACGCATGGAGCTCTTGGTACTTCGTCAGCACCTCTTCGGCTCCGTCCTTCGGTCGGCGCCAGATGCCAGCTTGAAGCAAAGCAGCCTTGTCTCGGGCGTAACACACGATGTACTCGTGCACTGTGGCGATTAGCTTTGAGTCCCCCTTCTTGGAGCGTTGCCAAACGATTTGCCCAACGAAGTTTTCGCCGCCGAAGACCTCGTCCATCAGCATGAGAAGCCGAGGCAGCTCGTTGTCATCGCACGATACGAATATGGCAGCTGATGGAGCCATCAGACCTTGCGCAAGTTTCAGGCGGGGAAGCATCATGTTCAGCCAGTCGGTGTGAAACCGGCCACTGGCATCCGTGTTGCTGCCGATCTTCGCGCCACCTTCGACCTGGCCCGTCAGCTCCAGGTAGTTCTGGATGCTGTCGTGGAAGTTGTCCGGGTAAACGAAATCCTTGCCGGTGTTGTACGGCGGGTCGATGTAGATCAGCTTGACCTTGTTGGCGTAGCTCTTCTGCAGCAGCTTCAACACCTCGAGGTTGTCGCCCTCGATCATCAGGTTCTGCGTGGTGTCCCAGTCAACGCTCTCGTCCGGGCACGGCCGAAGCGTCCCGGTGCTGGGAGTCAACGCCAGCTGCCGCGCCCGGCGCTTGCCATGCCAGTTCAAGCCGTACTTCTCGTCGGCGTCGGTCACCACGGCGCCGACAAGGCCCTTGAGCACGTCGACGTTGATGGCGGCACCCTCCTTGTCTTCGGTGAAGACCTCGGGGAACAGGGCCTTGAGCTTGGCGATGTTCTCGGCCGTGATGTCGGCGGACTGCGCATCTGGCGAGGTGGCTTCGATCTTCTGCATGCGTGTCCCTGATGAAGTTCTTGTGTTATGGGCGTTCGAGAAAAGGCGCCGGATCAGTTGTCGGCCTGGCTGCCCATCTGGTGGTCGAAGGCCTGGCGGATCAAACCCATGACATAGGGTAGTTGCTCGGCCGATGACAGGCCCACCTCGACATCGCCGTTGCCCCAGCGGCCGACGTTCGACACGTCGACGCACAGGCCCTTCGGGTCATCGATTTCGTGGAAGCCCAGGTTCAGCGACAGGCGCAGGCGCTTGGCTTGAGGCACCACGTCGACGAAGTTGGTTTCTGCCTTGTAGGCGACGTACAGCTTCAGGAATTCTTCGGTGACGCAGGGGTCGATGCCGATGATGCGTTGGCGAAGGTCCTGGAACAGCGCGGCCATGGCGCCCCCGGTGAGGTTCGGGTGGTCGCTGATGCTGTACTGCGTGCCTGGCTTGCCGGGCCGGTAAGCCGCCAGCACGTCGGCTGGCAGCGCCGGGGCTTGCCACACCTTGGTGCCTTCGGTGGCCAAGCGGTCGGCGCGGGCCTGAATGGCGGCTTCGTTCCACACCGGCACCTGCGCCATGCCGCGGTTCAGCTTCAGCGGGCTGTGGGCCAGGCCGATGGGGTTGCCGGCCTTGTCGGTGACGGTGTCGCGCTTGAAGGCAAAAGGGTGGTCGCTGTACTCGCTGTTGTAGCCCGTGAGGGTGAGGTTGCCCAGCGTGTGCAGGTACTTCGCCTGCACCTCTTGCCAGCCCGGGCCCAGGTCCGCCTGCCAGGCGGCCGACAGGGCCTCGTTCTGCGGCAGGATGTGCTCGATGGTGTATTCCTCAGTCAGCACGCGCTCTTTGCGCCCGTGGTTTTCCAGCCTCCGGAGCCAGAAGGTGCGGCTGCGAAAGTTGTACAGGTCGCGGTTCTTGATCTCGCGCTCGAACTCGTCGTCGGCGGGGAAGCGCCGGTACGACGGCAGCAGCAGCAGAGCGGCCTGCACGCTTTCAAGGTACCGGTCCTTTTTCAGTGTTCGGCTCAGGCCGGCGAAGGTCTTGTTCATCGAGTTCGTCGGAATCGCGCAGATGGCACGGCGGAAGACGTAGCTCTCGACCAGGCGGACGATGCTGTGCAGTTCGTTGGCGCTCAGGCGTTGCTGGCGGTAATCGTGGTACCCGTCCAGCAGGAAGGGGTAAGCCACATCCACCTTCAACTCGCGCAGGTCGTGGAAGGCCTGTTTCAGGTCGGCGTCGGTCTCCACACCCAGGGCCATGGCGCAGTAGTGGGTGGCGAAGGCGTAAATGTCGGCCACCAGGTCGCGCGTGTCGCTCTTGTCACCCGTGCTGCGGGCACGGGCGTAGGTCTTGAAGGCGGTATAGACCTCGCGCACGTTGGGGATCTCGCCCGTCTTCGCGGTGAGGTAATGCCGCATGAAGGCATCGAAGTGCACGGCGTACGCCGCCTGGCCGAAGCCCTTTTCCATGGGGCGCCAGAAGTTCTTGTACAGCTCGGTCTGCAGCTTGGGCTCCAGGCCCATGAGGATGAAGTTGCGGATCAGGTCGGCCTGGCTCAGCTCGCGCCCCGTCGAGTTCATGCTCTCGAAGATGAGCTGGGGGTTGTCCTGGCTGCGGTCCAGCGACACGTCCACGATGGTCAGTTTGGCGATGCCCTTGCAGACGGCGACCAGTTCGGCTGCGTGCTCCTTGATCAGGTCCTGGAAGATCTGAAAGTTCTCGACGATGCGCGTGCTGGCCTCGGCCGGTGCCGGCGTGGCCTGCAGGATGGCCAACAGCGTGTCGCGGTCTGTTTCGGCCAGCAGCAGCTTGAAGTGGCGCTCGCCTTCCTCGTCGGGGTTGAGCAAGTAGTAGTTGCGCAGCTTGCGGGCCGAGAAGCCTTCCAGCGGCTCGCCCAGGTCGGCCTTCTCAATGTGATTGGCCAGCGCGGCAATGAGCAGGCTGGACGTGGTCAGCCGCTGTTGGCCGTCGATCACCAGCATGGCTTCCTGGCTGGTGACTGTGGACAGCGCACGCTCGACGTACACGATCGAGCCGATGAAGTGGGCCGCCACGGCATCGTTGCGCCCGGCGCGCAGCAGGTCAGCCCACAGCTGCCGGCATTCCTCGGGCAGCCAGGAGTAGTTGCGCTGGTAGATCGGGATGACGAACTGCGGTGACTTCTTCAGGAACTTCAGCAGGTTGGCTTCAGTGGCTTTCATGTTGCGGTTCCATTGCGAAGCTTGGTGAGAAGGGACACGAGGGTGTGCATGTCGGTGTAGGGCTCGTGTCCGTCGTGCGCCGTGGTCTTGGCCGCAGCGTCGATGGCGCGCGCAGTGGCAGTATCGAGGCGGTCGCGGGTGGTCGCGAAGTGGCCCCCCTGCCCCTTTTCGTAGGCGGGCAGATGGCCGCGCAGTCGGTCGTAAGCGACGGTGCGGTGGATGGGGGCGAGCACGTCTTCGAAGTGCATCAGGAGCCAAAGTTCGAAGCAGGGCACTGAGACTACGGCCTCGAAGACGACGCGCTCCCCCGCGTCGTTCTTGAGCTTGCGGTTCAGCGCTTCGGCCTTGGACAGGGCCGCGTGGTACGTGGTGTGTTCGTCGCGGTCGAAGACGGTGAATACTCGGTCGAAGTCGCCGCGCTCGATTCCCTTAGCGAGGTCACCGTTGCGAATCAGAGCCTCAGCGTAGGTCACCACCTGCAGCGGCTCGGTGCCCCGTGCGCTGGGCCACACCTGCACGTTGGCAGTGGCCAAGCGGTACGCACTTCGGATTTCGTTGAGGTATTGAGGTTCTGTCTTGGTTCCCTCACAAACGATGAGCACGCGTTCGTAGGGCGCGCGCCTCGCCGCATGCCGCCGAAGGTCGCGGGCCTGCTGGCGGTTTTTGGGCTGGTTGTCTTGTCCCATACGGCGGTCCTGTGCGCTCGGCCTCAGTCGGCGCCGGGCCGCTCCCAAGCCGACTGAGCGCCCCCCGGGGGCCGCGAGCGTAGCGAGCTGGGGGTCGTCATTTCAGACCGTTGCCGGGTTTGTCTGTGAGGCCTCGGACCGGGGTCGCCGTGGCGGCGTGTGCTTGAGGATGTCCGGAAGCTCGTCAAAGAACGGCACGGCGCCGTACCGGCCCATCAGGTACCCGCGCTCCAAGGCCTCGTGCTTGCGCGGACTGAAGTCGGTGAGCGGGTACAGCCGGGTGGCCTGATCAGCGTCCTTCTCAGTGAACCAGACCTGGTCGCGCCGGAAGACCGTGTGATCCAGCAGCGAAGTGTCATGCGTGCTGAAAATGAGTTGGGCGCCCTGCTTGTTCAACTCGGGGTTGTGGAACATTGCGATGAGGCGCCGAACCAGCAGGGTGTGCAGGCTGCTGTCGAGTTCATCGACCACAAGGACGCGACCTTCTCTGAGCACGTCCAGCACCGGCGCCACCAGGCTGAAAAGGCGCTGGGTGCCCTCGGATTCCTCTTGCAGCTCAAACGTGGCGCTGCCCTTTTCCGTTGTGTGCTTGAACATCGGCACCAGGAACTCACCCTCCTCCCGACTCGCATGCGCCACACCACCAGCATGAAAGACCACTTGGTTGCGCACGCCCTTGCGGGGAATGGCGTGAACATCGGCGATGCTGATGTCCGCCGCAGACAAGAAGTCACGGATGGCGGCGCGGCCTTCGTCGGTGGCCAGCATGGCAGTGGTGAAGTCTGAGTTGACGATGGCTGCGGCCGGCAGGAAAACGATGTTCTCGACGATCCATCGGAACACAGGACTGATGAGCTCACTGTTTAGCTGAGCGGCGGTGGACAAGAACAAGCCGTTCGGCCGCGTGCTGTCTTGCCACAACTTGCGCGGGCCGGTGAGGTACGCGCTGAACTCGTACTCGTACGTCTCCCCATCGTCCGTGAGGCGCCGGCTGAACCATTGCGTGGGCTTGGCCGTGCGGTAGACCAGCAGCGACTCACTCACGATGCGTTGCGCCGTCATCGCGAATCGGTACTGATGACGCACGCCGTCCATCAAGAAGGTCAGCTCGAACTCGGTCGGCCGCTTGGCAAAGGCTTCGTCGAGCCTGAAGGGCTGCACGTTGTAGGTCTGCCCTGGCTGAATGATGGTGGCGGACTCCGCAACGACTGCCCGCATGTAGTTCAGCGCCAGAAGCAAGGTCGACTTGCCGCTGGCGTTGGGGCCGTAGACCACCGCGCTGCGGACGGCGCTGGGCAACGACTTCAGGCCGGTTGGCGCCAGGTGGGTGGCCGCCAGTTCCTGGTCGTTCGACGCGCCAAGGCTGAGCACCTGTTCGTCGCGGATCGAACGGTAGTTCCACACCCTGAACTCAAGCAACATGACAAACCTCACAAAGAATTTCTACCGGACTTGAAGCGTATCTGCAAAAGATGCGAAAATATAGACCCTGAGATCAAACTTCGGGATTACCCCACACCGGCGTCCGCCGTGCACATCGCCGCGAGGCCGCTCACAGACGTAGCGATTGCAGGGGCTACAACACGAGGCGCCCCCACCAAATGTCAGACCTCACTGGAAGCGAGCGGCGAAAGCTCGAAAGGCTGCTCGGTATGTCCGGGGGCTACGTCCTGAACTTCTCCGACCGGACGTTCGGCATGTTCTTTGACGACCACCGGGTTGAGATCGACGCCGAGAAGTACCGTGCCGGAGGTACGTCAAAGGGCAACCGGATGCGGGCGTTCTGGTCCATGGACGGCAACTACGCCGTTGGCCGGGTCATCAACGGCTTGATCGCCCACGGGCTTGACGAGCGATGCCTGCCCGAGGATGCAGCCCTCATCGATGACTGCCGGAAGGTTGCTCAGCGGCTGCTGAGCGATCAGCCGGTGGCCGAGTTGGATGCGCTGACTGCCATCGCGGACGAGCGCGACTTCGAGGTGGTGGCCGAGCATGTCCGGGAAGCCATCGAGAAGAACCAGCCCGAGGGCGCGCTGGATCGGTTGCATGTATTCGTCTTCAAGTTCATTCGCGTTGTGTGCGAACCGCACGGCATCAATTTCGGCCGCGACAAGCCATTGCACAGCGTCTTCGGGGAGTACGTCAAGGCGCTTCGAGACACCGGTCGCCTGCAGTCGCAGATGACTGAACGAATCCTCAAGTCGAGCATCTCCGTGCTCGAAGCGTTCAACGAAGTCCGCAACAACCGCAGCCTGGCACACGACAACCCCATCCTGAATTACGAGGAGAGTCTGCTGATCTTCAATCACGTGGCGGCATCAATCCGGTTCATCAAGGCGATCGAGGCACAAACAAAGCCACCGCCTCGGCCAACGGATCGGTGTGCATGACGACCTGCCGTGACGACGAGAGGCCTGTTTCAGTTTCAGCCCGACGGGGTGCGCAAGAGCTCAGGCAAGCAATCGGCGAAACGGGGTTGAATGCCAGCCATGCGCTTGGCCGTAGCAGGGTTGCCCGACAGGATCGCCAGCATCATCCCGCTCATGGTCAGCAAGCTGTTAGAACTCTGGATGATCTGGATCACCAGAGGGAAGGGATAGCCGTCGGTGTGGCGCTGCAGCGGATGAATGCCGCCGTGCACGTACGAGTTCAACGCCGGCGCGTGGACCTCCTTGAACTGCGAAAGCATCTGCGTTGCGCCATGGGGGGCCTTCCCGGCTATGGCGCCGAGCATCGCGGTCAGCATCGGCAGCTTGTTCGCCACCTTCTCCGCAGCGGACGTCAGTGGCGCAAGCAGCTTTTCGATGGCGTCATCAGACGCGGCATACAGCAACCAGACAGACCGTGTCAGCGCCTCGTGCTGCAAGCGCATGAGGCTGACGCCCGACGTTGGCAGACCTTCACGGACAAGCAGCCTCAAACCCCGCGCGTGCTCCAAGGACACGCTGCATGCAGCAGAGCTGGCCATGACTCGCTTCGAATCGTCATATATCTGGTATGAGTCTGGTCCAAGCAGTTCCACAACTGCGGCCTGCAATGCGTCTGAGCGCAGAAGGATTTCTTCGACGTCGGCGCTTTGATGATGAAGAGACATTTCGATGTGACGCCGGCCGTCTGGTCAAGTTCGAGTTCCGGCAAGAACACAACGTGCGCGATCTTGCTCTGCCTGGAGTTGCTTGATGTCTTGGTTGATCACCACCTGTCGGGCAATCTGCTTCTCTTTTGCGGCTGCCTTTCGCAGCGCTGCGATCTGTTCCTCCGCGGATGCAAGACGTGCCAGCGCCAGCCGGCGATCAACCGCACCTGGATGCAATCGAGGATCAAGGAACACGCCCGAAACAGCTGCGGCTTGCCATGCCCCCAACGTGTCCATCCAGCCCTGGTACAGAGTGCGCAGATCGGCTCGAGGTTGGTGACTCATCGGGAACGAAGCGAGGGCTTCTTGGTGGACTCCTGCGATGCGCTCGTCGGCATCCGGCATCACCATCGGCAACTCGGCCAACACATGCTCACCATCAAGCACCAGCTTGTCTGACCCGTCTTGTGCGAGGCGCAGATGCGCCATCGATACGAAGCCGCGCTGCCCGTCATCAACGATCAGCAGGACCGGATACGGAATGGCCCGGTGGACCAACTCAGCGATGCGCTTGACCTTCGCAAGCGCACCGGCAACGTTGCGGAGCGTGACGCAGACAATTGCAATCTCAAGGTAAGCACGGTCGGCGTCACGAAACGCTGGGACGCCTGCGTTGGACGGCTTGAGAGCAGCCAACCAAGTCAGCTGGTCAACGTGTTCCTGGAGCAATCGTTTGTCGCCAGGGGTCGGAGCTCCGTTCTCGATCAAGAGCTTCTTCGGAACCCGCTGGTTGACGATCGCACCGGGCGGCAGCACGAGCGCCGCGGCGAAGTCCTCGACGGTGAATCTGCGGGGCGAAGGCGTCACGGCATGGGCTTGGGCGGCGCGGGGGGCAAGACGAGCAGAAAGGCCAGGACCTCAAAGTCGTTCGAGCCGGCAAACTCTCCCCGCATGGCATGCGTGCCGCCGCCTGAGAACAGGCTGGCGACCGCCCGCTCCTCGGACTTGCCCACCACAGACGAAACGGCGGCCGCCAGCAGACGCTGTGCGTGGCGCATGTCTTCACCATGTTTCGTCGCCCGATCATGTTGGGCACACGCTGTCGCGTCCGGCAGGTCGCGGCCTGCGCAAAGACGTTTCAAGACATCCAGCGCGCGTTTGGCCTGCGTGTACGGCAGGACAACCGTGCCACTGTCATCAACATGAACGAGGTAGTGCGGCGCCAGCGGGTAGCTGGGATCGATGGCGGTCTCGGCGGCCACACCTTCCGCTCGCAGGCAGAAGACGATGCCGGGCGGAATGTCCGCATCAAATGTGGTCGTGACGGCAAAGGCACCCAGCGACATCGCATCGAGTTTTCCGGGATGGGCTTTGAGATGGTCTGCGAGATCGATTCGAAAGTCGTTCAGCGTGAAGTCGGTGATCGAGACGCCTGATGAGAGGTCTTCCAGATCGATGACCGCATCTTGTAGCTTCAAGAGCTGCTTGCGTCGGTACTCAAGGTCGTTCATGGCGTTGCCAGACTGTGCCTCGATGAGGTTCTCCTCCCCTGTGGCTGACACGTCGAGCAAGACCATCCGTCCGCTGACACGCTGCTCGAGGTTGATGTACTCCTCCAGCTGCATGTTGGGCCAGAAGTTCACCAATTGGATGGCCTTGTTTCGCGAACCGAGCCTGTCGATCCGCCCGAAGCGCTGAATGATGCGAACTGGATTCCAGTGAATGTCGTAGTTGACCAGCCAGTCGCAGTCCTGCAGATTCTGGCCTTCGCTGATGCAGTCGGTGGCGATCAATAGGTCCAGCTCGCCTTCACTGGCCATATCGGACGGGCGCTCCTTGGACAACGGCGAAAAGGACGTGATAATAGTCGCGAGATCCTTGCGAAGTCCGGGCAGCGTTGCCCGGTTGCGCCCGGAGCCGGTGACCAGCGCGGACTCGACGCCCAGTTCAGCTTTGGCCCACCCGGCAAGGTTCTCGTACAGGTATGCGGCCGTGTCGGCAAACGCGGTGAAGACGATGATCTTGCGGTTGCCCGGATTCGTCGGCTGCTGGCACTTCCGTGCAATCAAGGTACGCAACGCGGTCAGTTTGGCATCCCGAGCGGCGTCCACTTGTTCGGCAGCAGAGCAGAGCGTTGCGAGTCGATTTCGGTCTTCGATGAGGTCCTGCTTCCAGCGGGCCAGGTCAACATCACCGAGCAGCACCTTTACCTTGCGGCCAACCAGCAATGGCTCGAAGTTAGGGTCATCGATATCAACATCTGAGATGTCGAGCTCTTCTACGTCTGAGGCGTGAGCTTCGACTCTGGCGAGCATCGATTCGACATCGCGAAGCTGACGACGCACGGTCAAACCGAACGAGTTGACCGAACTCTCCATGCGCTTCAAGACGTTGACGCGCAAAAGGTGGATGAGGCTTTCCTCCCGGTCTGCTTGTCTGAACGAGCTTTCTCCTCCGCGGATCTGGGTGCTGTACTTTGCGTCGTAAGCCGCTTGCTTGTGCGGGAGGACGTATCGCAGAGGGGCATACGACGCCAGGTTGAGCCGCCTGATCTCGCGGTTGATCTCTGCGATCGGTCGGAACTCACCTGCGAGGTCGACGTCAGCCTTCAGGTTGATTGGCGGCAGGCGATCTGGGAAGCGGCCTGTCTCGGTCGTCCCGTAGTACCGCTCGATGTGGCGGCGCGATCGAGCGATCGTGAGGTGGTCGAGCAGGGTGAAATAGTCGAACCCCAGCATCTCGACCAGCACGGAGGGCGTTCGCTCGGCATCCTCAAGGCCCAACCACTTGTTGAACGCGGCCTGTGCACGCCGAGTCGTAGCAGCGATGCTGTCGATGCCGTGCGCCGACAACGCCGTGTCGTCGCCTTCAGTCACGAACGCGATCTGGTTGCGCAGGTCGGCAAGCCGGTTGTTCACTGGCGTGGCTGAAAGCATGAGCACGCGCGTCTTGACCCCTTCCTTGATGATCCGACGCATCAATCTGTCGTACCGGGTCTCCTGGCCCTGACGAGGCGACTTCTTGTTGCGGAAGTTGTGCGACTCGTCGATCACCACGAGGTCATAGTTGCCCCAGTTCACGTTCGCGAGGTCGATGTCGCCGGAGGCGCCACCGTCACGCGAGAGGTCGGTGTGGTTCAGCACGTCGTAGTTGAAGCGATCAGCCGCAAGGATGTTGCGCCGGTCGTTTGCCTTGTAGAGCGTCCAGTTGTCGCGAAGCCGTTTGGGGCACAGCACGAGTACACGATCGTTGCGCAGCTCGTGATACTTGATGACAGCCAGAGCCTCGAACGTTTTCCCCAGGCCGACGCTGTCTGCCAAGATGCAGCCGCCAAACCGCTCCAGCTTTTCAACGGCACCCACGACGCCGTCACGCTGAAACCTGTAGAGCTTGTTCCACACAATGGTGTTGCGGATGCCCGTACCGGAGTCCACAACGCGCTCCTCGTCCAGAGCGTCATCTCCGCCGAGCAGGTGGCGAAGCATGAGGGCATAGATGCTCAGCGGGTCCTGAGAGGCGGCAATGCCGCGAAGAACATCGACTACCGCACCCTTGGCTTCGGGACCTGCCTTGAGAAGGCCCCACTGCTGGTCGAACCATGCCGCCAGCATTGCAGCTTCGGGCTCTGTCTCGGCAGCTTGAATGAGACTCATCGGATTGCCCGGTGACAAGCCCAGGCCTTCGGTGCTCAGGGCGAGAGAGCCCAGCATCGCCGCTTGCGGCTCACCCGAATCCTTGCGCACGACGATGGTGCCCTGCGGGATCGGGCCGGACGCAGATCGAACCTCTGCATTGCGATCAATCCAACTCGCGAGTGTTCTAGCAAGGTAGGGGCCCTGCAACCGATTGCGCGCGGAACGATCGGCCACACCCCCAAGCAAACCAAGATCGGCTGTTGCCTGCGGCAGAACCGCCCTCACGATGCCCGCTTGAGCCAGCGCAGTTCGCAATTCGTCCCAGGCAAACAATGACAAGGTGGAAGTCGCGACATCCAATCGCGTTCGCGGCTTCAGGTGCGGACGAAGGTGATCGACAACCCGGTCTTGGCCAGCGTTCACGACAAATCTCACGCGATCGTTCTCCCCGCTTGACTCAAATCTCGCCCCCGATGGTCCCCGAGCGCCCGGGAAGGCTTCCACCGCGGACAGATCGTAGCGCGACGACTCCAACAGAACCTGAATGTCGCCAGTCAGGCTGCGCGTCTGTTGTGAACTGGGCCGCGCAAGCTGGTCGTTGTCGATTTCTGTGCCGGGGGTTTTCAGGTGGAGATTTCGGTCGGTGCACCGAAAAGCGCTTTACACCGCGCGCCACGCCGACGCCAGCCAGGGTTGCTGCTCGCGGGGAAGCCCAGCCGGGCGAAAGTAGTGCTCCAGCTCGACAAAACCGGCCGCGGCCAAGTAGCGGCGCCATGTGGCGAGGTCATGAAAAGCGCCGAAGCGCTCGCCTTGCCAGCCCTCTTGCCCCTGGCCCCGTGGGTTGGAACTGAACAGAACGCCACCTAACTTGAGCGTTGCATGCAAGGCGAGCAGGACCCGCGGCAACTCGGCGCTCGGAACATGAAAGAGCACGGCGTTGGCGAACACGCCGTCGAACTCGGCTGTCGGCAAGTCCAGTGCCAGCAGGTTCTGCTCCCAGACAACGCAGCCGCTATGCGTGCGCGCAAGGGCCGCTACCT
>Ga0163144_10011136_pt1 | contig 19061 bp, 19 predicted proteins | sample OliLak19BULKMAT1_FD_123175 | JGI IMG/M metagenome (GOLD analysis project Ga0163144, IMG submission 123175) | Freshwater microbial mat bacterial communities from Lake Vanda, McMurdo Dry Valleys, Antarctica - Oligotrophic Lake LV.19.BULKMAT1 | ecosystem: Environmental > Aquatic > Freshwater >... | reverse complement strand
TTTTTCATCAATGTCATAAACATCGGACAAATTTTGATCATCCATGACTAAAATAAGATCATAAATTTCTAAATCTTTTCTTTTTATTTGACGCGAAACATGAGTCAGGTCATAACCACGTTTTTTAGCATGTTCCCGCATTCTTGGGTCGGGGAGTTGTCCATTGTGCAGTCCATTGGTGCCTGAGGAATCTACTAAAAACTTATTTTGCAAATTGTTATCGGTAATAAATTTTTCCATTACGCCATGAGCCGCGGGTGATCTACAAATATTTCCTAGACAAACAAACAAGATTTTTTTCATAATAATGTCATGACTATACAAAAAGTTATTCGAATGGGGAATCCTCTTTTATTGCAAGAGGGCCGAGTTTTATCCCTCGATGAAATAAAATCCATCGAGATTAAGACCTTGCGAGAAGATTTGCTAGAAACCATGAGGCATGAGGGCGGAATTGGTATCGCTGCGGCGCAAATTGGTATCAGTTTACAGCTAGCATTGATTCAAATTAAAGATGATCAGTCTCGTTACCCAGAGGCGAAAGCAACTAAACTTTTGACTATTATTAATCCAGTGATTCATATTATTGACCCAACCTTGCAAGGTTTTTGGGAAGGCTGTCTTTCGGTGCCAGGTCTGCGTGGCTTTGTTGAGCGCCCGCGAAAAATTAGAGTTGATTTTTTAGATGAGCATGCGCAGCCGCAAAGTCTAGAGATTGAAGATTTCCTTGCGACCGTTTTTCAACATGAATTAGATCATCTTTTTGGCAAGCTTTATATTCACAGGATTTCAGATTTAACTAAACTAGCTTATATTGAAGAGTTTCAAGATTTTTGGGTTTCTAAAGCAGAATAACTTATTATTTTGTACCGAGGACTGTCTTACTTAGTAAATAATTTTGTGATTTAACTTGGGCCCAGCCTGCCGATTCGACCATCTTCTCTATGGGATTTTTTATATAATTTGTATAGAAAGGTTCATGGTAATTTTTCGGAAATTCTTTTAAAACTTTATTTAGAATGGGTTCATCGTTTAGCTGCAAAGAATCACACAGACCTAAGACACCATTTTTTTTACAAACCCTAAACATCTCAGCAAAGGTTTCTAGTCTTACTTTATTGGGTAATTCATGGAATAAAAAAATAGAAAAAACGATATCAAATGAATTGTCTTGGTAGGGGAGATTGGCAGCATTAGCAACTTCAAAGTGAATGTTTTTATTTTTTAATCTTAGCTTTGCCACTTCGAGATATGCCGTAGAGAGATCGGTTAAATAATATTCACTATTTGGAAAAGCATAAATAAAATCTAAACTAGCAGAGCCTGTTCCCGCAGCGATTTCTAAAATTCTTAATTTTTTGTTTTTAATTTTTTTGAAGTCAATTATTTCTTTAATAAGCATTCGTCGCATGGCCCCTGCAGTTCCAGAAAATAAAATTTCCACTTGGTGATCATATAATTCTGCAGAGACCTTAGAAAGATAGCCATTGGTTTGAAAATGGAAATTGCGTTTAAAGTATTGAGGCAGTTTTTCCTTTAGATTAATTTCTTTTTCATTGAAGTCTTTAGTTTGTCCTTTTTTTCTTCGACGAGAAATTTTTAGAGAGTCCCATAATAGGTAAGGAAGTCGTGTTAAGTGTTTTACTGGTGATTCATGAAGCAATACCTTTGCCGGGTAGTATCCCTTCTCAATGTTGCTAGCATCTTGTAAATGAATTTTTTTAATATTTTCTAAAAGATATTTTAAAATCTTTGGATCTTTCTCACGTTTTGGTGGTGTGAAGTTATTTGGGCTAAGGCCAGAGAGGAGTAAAAGTAATTGATACTCAGCCGTATAAAGTACAGATTTAAGTAATAAAAATGGATAGGTAAATTCTTTTTTCATGTTTTATTCAAAAAGTTTTGACACTAACTGGTCGCGATATTTTTTTTTCCCAAGAAGCCAGTCAACTTTTGATTGCCAGGCATTAAGCTTAGTGAAAATACCTAAGTTCGATCTATCCAGTAAAAAAAACTCACGGCGTGGAGACTTTCTTCCTTTGAAATCTATTTGTGTCATAAAAGACTTCAAAAGTTGCACGGGATTAACTCCCACTACGGCATAGGCTCCATTTTTCAAGTATGGTAAGTAGAGTTGTTTTATCATATCAAAATGATTTTTCATGACATCATGTTGTTCATCAATTTTAAAGAATTCAAGGTTTTTTCCATATTGGCAGTATTCTGAAAAGTTATCTTCTTCCACTGACAAAAGTAGCTTCAGGTAATTTGAAAGAAAATCTTTTTCAAAATCTCTGGTTGATCCAAAATCTAGAATAATAATTTTATTTGGCCTAAACAGAAAATTTCCATTTTGGGGATCGGTGTGAAGCTTATTTAGTCCCCACAAACAAAATAAAAAAGATTCATAAATGTTTTTACCTAGAAAATCTTTATCTGCTTGAGAATAATTTAGAGTCTCTTCAAAACTATCACCTGTGACATATTCCATGGTGAGTATTTCTTTGGTGCTAAACTGAGGATAATTTTTGGGAATATAAATTACCGCAAACTCTTTTTCTAAATGTTGTTTAAAAAAAGACATTTGTTTTGCCTCATGCAAATAATCACATTCTAAAACCAGTGAATGTTTTAGCTCCTCAATCATCAAGTGAAGATTGGGTTTATTTTTATAAATTTTGCCAAATAATTTATCAATTTTTTCTATATTTGAAAAATCATTCTTAATAGCATTAACGATTTTAGGATACTGAACCTTAATCGCGACTTGCTCACCACTTTTAAGTTTCCCGAGGTGAACTTGACCTATTGAAGCAGCGGCAAAAGGTATGCGTTCAAACTCTTCAAATATATCTTCCGGTCTTTGCTTAAAATTACGATAGAAAGTTTCCTTTAATTCATCGTCAGTCATGTGATGAGCACTTTTTTGCAATGTTTTAAATAGTGTCGTAACTTCTGGAGGTAAAATAAGGTCATCAGTTATGGACAGCATTTGCCCCAGCTTCATGACACCGCCGCGCATTTCACTCATTACTTTTATAATTTCCTTTGAAGCAATAACTTGGGATTGAATTTTTCTTAATTGGTCATTATCGTTTATTTTTTCTTGGATTTTTTCCAGAGCAATATGGGTTGTGGCCTTAGTTATCGCCGCACCCAATTTTAACATTCTTCCAAAAGCAGAGACTTTCATTTTCTTCATAATATAATAATAGCAAAAAAATTAAACATTTAGATCTTTTTTGGGCCCAACATAGCTTCTACATAGATTCTGGAGGATGAGATTATGCATTGAATTTCTTGAAACAAGGCCATAATAGGCCTATACTGCGATTCTTGTTTTTTAAAAATAATAGCGAGGCTTTTGGCCATGAAAATGCAAAAAAAATATTCTCTTAAAACCACCGATAAAGACACCTTAAAAACTTGGTACGCTTTGTTATCTTTAGGCCGTCAAATTGATGAGCGTGCTCCTAATTATTTAAAGCAAGCGATCGGTTGGTCATATCACGCGCCTTACGCTGGTCACGATGCCATTCAATTAGCGATTGGACAGGCCTTTACTTTAGGTGAAGATCATTTATTTCCTTATTACCGCGATATGTTGACTGCTATATCTGCAGGTTTGACTCCAGAAGAAGTGATTCTAAATGGAATTTCTAAGGCCACTGATTTGGCCAGTGGTGGTCGTCACATGAGTAACCATTTTGCAAAACCAGAATGGAATATTCACAACGTTTCTTCTTGTACCGGAAATCATACTCTACACGCTGTGGGTGTGGCGCGCGCGATGAAATATTATAAACACAAAGGCGTTTCGATTTCATCTCAAGGTGAATCTTCAGTTTCAGAAGGCTATTGCTATGAAGCCATTAACGGCGCTAGCTGTGAAAAATTGCCAGTGATTTTTGTGTTTCAAGATAATGGTTATGGCATTTCAGTACCAAAATCAGATCAAACAGCTAACGAAAAAGTGGCCGATAATTTTACCGGATTTAAAAATTTAAGAATCATTCACTGTGATGGAAAAGATGTTTTTGATTCTATGAATGCGATGTTTGAAGCTCGCCGTCACTGTATCGAAAAAGAAGAACCGGTGATTGTACACGCCATGTGTGTGCGCATTCACTCTCATTCAAACTCTGATAAACATGAATGGTACCGTGATGAAAAAGAATTAGCAGAGGCCAAAGCACAAGATCCCTTTGTACGTTTTAGAAAAGAGCTTTTATCTGGAAAAATATTTAGTGAAAATGAATTAACTTTAATTGATGCTGAACAAAAAGCACAAATTTTAGAAGCACACACTAGGGCCATGAAAGCACCAGACCCAGATCCAGCTTCAATTTATGATTTTATTTTACCAGAGCCTTATATTTCTCAAAAATATCCTGATGGTGTTCACCATGAACAAGGTGAAGCAAAAACTTTGATCACTGGTATTAATGAAACTTTAAAAGCAGAATTTCGCCACAATCCCAATACTTTTATTTGGGGGCAGGATGTTGCCAATAAGGAAAAGGGCGGAATTTTTAATGTTACTAAAGGTATGCAAAAAGAATTTGGTAAAGAGCGCGTTTTCAACGGACCAATTGCAGAAGATTTTATCATGGGTACGGCCAACGGTTTTTCTCGTTTTAGAAAAGATATTCGTATCGTCGTGGAAGGGGCTGAGTTTGCCGATTATTTTTGGCCAGCAATGGAAGCTTATGTTGAAACCACTCATGACTATTGGAGATCTAACGGAGCGTTCTGTCCTAATATCGTGGTTCGTTTAGCTTCTGGTGGTTATATCGGTGGCGGTCTTTATCACTCACAAAATATTGAAGGATCGTTGTGTGCGATTCCTGGTGCCAGAATAGTTTATCCCTCGTTTGCTGATGATTGCGCCGGTCTTCTTCGAACGGCCATGAGATCGCCAGGTCTAACGGTATTCATGGAACCAAAAACTCAATACAATTCTAAAGTGGCTTCAACTGTTATCCCTGATGATTTTGAAGTACCATTTGGTAAAGCTAGAATTCGTCATGAAGGATCGGATTTAACCATTGTGACTTACGGAAACACTACGCATTTTTGTTTAGATGTAGCGAAAAAATTAGCGGCTGAAGGCAAAACTTTAGAAGTGATCGATCTTAGATCTTTAGTTCCTTTAGATGAAGAGGCCATTTATACTTCTTTGGCAAAAACCAATCGCTGCTTAATCGTTCACGAAGATAAAGTGCATGGCGGATTTGGTGGCGAGCTGGTGGCAAAAATTAATGAACACGCTTTTGATTTACTCGATGCACCTGTCAAGCGTGTAGGTTCACCTTTTATGCCAGTAGGTTTTAATAGAATTCTAGAGCGCGCGATTTTACCAAACTCTGATCGTATCGAGTCTGCTGTAAGAGAAATGTTAAACTTTTAATTCAACGATTAATTTGGCAGAGTATTTCTTTTGTAAATACTCTGTGACCTTGTGGTCGGTTAAGTTAATAACACCTAACTGACGATTGTTAGTATTGACTTTTTTTAGATAATCCACAAATTTCTGTAAATCATTTTGCCAATTTTCATTGCTGGCATCTAAGTGAGCAAGAATAAAGTCTTGATTGAAATGTTTAGTGAAAAAGGTTTGATAGCATAAATTTTTGACCTCTGGCCCATTAATTTTTTTTAGTAACAATCCATCAAAAAAATAATCAAAGGCAGAAAAAAAAGGCGGTTTTTTTTGTAGGTCATCTTTAGTGAACCAAACTATGCCGGCTAGATTAATGGTTGTAAAGTCTTGTAGTGTTTCTAATTCGTTTTGCATTAAATAAATTTTTGTAATACCGAATTGATAAAAGCGTATGAGTTTTCATCACTATAAGCTTTGGCCAAATTAATCGCCTCATTCACCACGACTTTACTTGGTGTCTCGGGTAGATATTTAATTTCAAAAAGCGCTAACTTTAAAATGATACTATCCATCTTTTTAAGTTGTTTAACGCTCCACTTTTGTAAGTTTTCTTCTAAGATTTTTTCCAAGTTCTCTTCTTCTTGATAAGTGCCGTTAATTAACTTCATGGCATATTCTTTAATTGCCGGAGTCAGTAAATTTTCCGGATGTTCTGGGTCAGTTTCGCTATAAGTGGTGTCAAATCGTTGCAATTCAATACTTAAATCATGGGGATTTTTCATTTTGATTTTTGCTTCACGAGTCGCATTGTGCTCCCACTGAAACATAAATTTTAGAGCGTACTCGCGCGCAACCGTTCGATGATTTTTATTCACAATTTCCCCTTAATGCGTAGTATTACTAACGGCCTTACCATCAAAATGCAAGGAACACTTGACGTCTTCATAATATGAGAGCATAAATCACCATCCTCTTAAACTAACTAGTCTTAGAGGTTTTATGAGAGATTTTTCGCAGTTTGTTATTGTTATTTTTTTAATCGTAGTCGCGGGACAATATTTTAGTTATTAATTGATGTAATATTTACCTCGCACCTTTTCGATCAATTTGAATTTTCGCTATATCCACAATATTACTAATTTTTATGAGGAGCTGATTATGAAGTTTATTTTAGCGCTCGCACTTTTAACAGGACAAGCTGTGGCGCAAGAAATCGTCCGCACAACCATCGCCGACGTTCTAAGCAATGCAACGATCGACACTGAAACAAAAGTAATGGCAAATGTTAACGGCAGAATTTATTATGCCTCAACTTCAGATGTTGGTTTAGTGGGTGATTTAGAAGCCGCTAAGATGGAAGGAAGAGTTGTTGAACTTACTATCGCTAATGACGATGAAACAATCGACTCAGTTAGATTAACCAATGAAATCGTTGCACCAATTGTGGCGACTTTTGATAAAAGTATTATTGGATTTAATTTTGAAATGAGCGATTTAAGCTCAATCAATGAAGCACAAAATGTTTTTAATACTTTAAATACTTCTGCTTACCATAGCTGGTTTCGAAAATCTCAGTGTTATAATCGTGCTCATGTTTGGGCACACGATATGTGGCAACAAAAGAATTTAAAAACGACTAAAGTTTATTTATTTTTCACAAAAAGAATGAACCGTGAATGTAACAGCAGATCACTTTGCAAATGGTGGTTCCACGTTGCTCCTTCAGTTAATGTTGCTGGCACAGAAATGATGATGGATCGTGAATTTACTAAAGGCCCAATGCCAGTTTCTAAATGGTCAAAAATTTTCATGTCAGGTTTTGAGAGCCAAACAAGAAGAACTGCTCCAGAGTGTTCAGTGGTAAGCTCATACGTTGAGTATGAATCAAGAAATGCTGCTGACACAGATATTTGTATCATCAGAAAAGCTCCAATGTTTTATTGGGACCCAAGATCTGTGGAGAATTTCGATAAAGGATTAGAATCAGAAAGACAAAGTTTTGTGGATTGGGAAGTGACTAAAGCGCATGGAGACTTCGCGAATTAGGATCTTTTCAAAGCCAATATGTTTTAGGCCCGAGTCTTAATCTCGGGCCTTTGTTTTTCTCTTCTATATGTTCTCTTCATTTATTTCCTCCATTCTATTTTTCATAACATTTTGAATAGACTTTGATTTCACAAGTTGATTAATCAATTAGAAGATTTTTCGTTTATTTATTTGAGTGAGATTTAATTCGGGAAATTTCGAGAATCGATTTCCTTTTCGAGTTGAAATATAAATACAGTCAAATAAGGCCTTTTCTTTAGAAGCGAGATTATAAGTGACAACATCTCCCCACAAGGAAAAACCATCCTGCATAAGTTCAGGAGTAATTTTTATGAATTCAAAAATTGAAAGGTGGGATTAAATTTCATTATGGAGATTTGAATCTTAATGGTCTTAAATCTGCAGAAGGCCTAAAACTACCAATAAATTATAAGGACACAATTTATTATTCTGATAAAAAAATTACCATCCCTTAAGCAAACCTCTGTGATAATTTCTTGTCACAGCAGTTTATTAAGTTAGATCAAATATCTCTTTTAAACCATCAAGCCAATGCAGGCACCTACCTCATCGATCATCTCACAGTGTTTGAAATTGCCTAAAATATATTTCTTTGGTTGCTTAAAAGATTTGGCAATGGTGTTTAAACTTTTAATGTGTTCGGTTTTAATGGTGACGCCAGATTTAATTTCAATGAGGAGAGTTTCTCCTTTTGGTTTTTCGATAATTAAATCGATTTCAACATTGTCTTTGGTTCGTAAATAGGAAAATTCCCAGCGCTTTTCTAGGGCATCTTTTAACTTGAAAAATTCATTGATAATAAAAGTTTCGAAAATGTCTCCGTATTCATATGTTGAGGGATCTAAAGTTTCGCCGGCCATATTTTGTAGGGCCCTTAAAACTCCTGTATCAAAAAAATAAAATTTAGCTTTTTTTGTCTGCCTTTTTCGCACGGATTTTTCGTAGGGATGCAGGTATCTGCCAATTAAAGTATCGATTATAATTTCAAAATGTCTCTCCGCTTGTCCGGAACTAATTCCCGCGTCTTTTTCTATTTTAGAATAATTGATAATTTTTGCATTGGATTGAGCTGAAGCAACCAGAAATCTTCTAAAGGGGTCCAAGTTTCTGACTAATTGTTCGGCAGCAATTTCTTCTTTTAAATAGGTTTGTACATAGGAGTACAAGGCCCTTTCGATATCTTTTTCCTCTAAGTTTTTTTCTTGCCAGAATTTTGGGAGAAGACCAAAACGCAAGGCCTGGGAGAGTTCAAAGTGATCTCCCAATTCATAAGCAGTGAATGGATTGAGAGCAAACGATGCCGCTCTATTGGCAAGTAGGTTTGCTCCGCCTTTTTTTAATTTGCGGGCGCTTGATCCGGTCAGAGCAAATTTGATTTTATATTTTTCGATTCCTTGATGGCCATGCTTGGCCATAAATTCTGTGAGAAAGGCGCAATTTAATTGTGTTTGAATGCTTTTAGTACTGATCTTTAAGCGCTGTGAAAGTTGACTCGCAGATGGTTCCTCCAGGTGAGGAAAAATTTCAAGAATTCGGGCACAAATTTCTGGATTAGGTTTGATCCGCTTAAACTGCAAAACATCTCGCTCACAAGTTAAACGAATCCATTCATCGGGCCTTTGCTCTCGTTCGTGTTGATCACGAATGGCAAAGATTGCTGGGAAGCCGCCGTTTTTAAAAAATCGTATGAAGTCAGATTTTTTGTATTGGCCTTTATTTTTAGTGAAGAAGTTTTTTAGATCATTTTATTTCATGTTTTTTTAAGTTTCAGAAAAAACTAAAGGAAAAAGTCTGATGCGGGAAATACGTCCAGTTAAACTTTCATTTATTTGGTCAAAGAGCACAGGTGCTTTTGCCTGTTTACCTTGCTCCCTGGATGCTCACAACTCTTGAAAAAGATAATTTCTTTTTTAATCTTTCTAGGGAAATTCTTTCTCTTAAATGCGGCATGCTCTAATTTTAACCCTTCCAATAATGGCCGCCTAGAGGATAAAAATGGAATAGTTAAATGCACCATTTCGGCGCCGAAGTCGCATGGGGATATGTAAAATAAGGTGGTTCGGTACAGTTAAGTACTTAGACAAAATGATGGATTTTTACTTATAAACCGGAAACTTCATACACAATTCTTTCACTTCACTATGAATTTTATGAAGAGCAGCTTCGTCCGCGCCAGCGCGAAGAGCTCGCACAATCCATTCACCCATAAGTTCAGTTTCTTTTTTACCAAAACCGCGCGTGGTAATAGCAGGCGTGCCGAGACGAATGCCTGAAGTCACAAAAGGTGAGCGCTTATCATTGGGAATCATATTTTTATTACAAGTAATGCCGGCCTTTTCTAAAATGGCCTCAGCTTCTTTACCAGAAAGATTTACGGAATCAGTTTTTAAAAGAAGCAGGTGATTATCAGTGCCGCCAGTTACTAATTGAATATCATTTTTAGTTAAGACGCTCGCTAGTGTCTGACAATTTTCTATAACTTGTTTTTGATAAGTTTTAAATTCGGAAGTTAAGGCCTCTTTAAACGCTACTGCTTTTGCCGCAATCACATGTTCTAGTGGGCCGCCTTGAATTCCTGGGAAAATATTTGAGTTTATAGCTTTTGCTAATTCTTCTGAGTTAGTAAGAATAATTCCGCCGCGTGGTCCGCGCAAAGTTTTATGAGTCGTAGAGGTAACGACATCAGCGTAGGGCATCGGTGTTGGATGAAGGTCAGCGGCCACAAGACCTGCGATATGGGCCATATCAACCATGAGTTTTGCGCCCACAGCATCCGCGATTTCTTTAAATTTTTGAAAATCAATGGAGCGAGGATAAGCCGAGGCACCGGCAACGATTAAAGCTGGTTTTTCTTTTTTTGCTACATCTAAAATCATGTCGTAATCCAGACGTTCAGTGGCAGGATTTAATCCGTAAGAAACTACTTTAAAAAGTTTTCCCGAGAAATTTACTGGAGAGCCGTGAGTTAAATGTCCGCCTTGCGCTAAATCCATACCTAAAATTTTATCGCCTGGTTTAATGATAGAAAAATAAGCGGCCATATTCGCTTGAGAACCAGAGTGCGGTTGCACGTTGGCAAAACCGGCATTAAAAATTTTCTTCAAACGATCGATGGCATGTTGTTCTACCTGATCTACGATTTCGCATCCACCGTAATATCTTTTTTTAGGATAACCTTCGGCGTATTTATTGGTTAAACAGCTGCCTTGAGCTTCCATTACAGCTTTTGAAGTGTAGTTTTCTGAGGCGATTAATTCTAGTCCTTCTTCTTGGCGTTTTTTTTCCAAATTAATCAGATCAAAAATTTCGCGATCAGAATTTTCTAACATAATTAGTCCTTATAGCGTTTTAAAATTAATGAAGAGTTGGTGCCACCGAATCCAAAAGAATTATTTAAAGCATAATCAACTTGAATTTTTTTAGGCTTGTTGGCCACGTAATCTAAATCACAGGCCGGATCTTGATTTTCTAAATTGATAGTTGGAGGTAGGATACCTTCGTGAAGAGCCAGAGCACAAAAAATAGTTTCAATGCCGCCAGATGCGCCTAATAAATGTCCGGTCATAGATTTAGTTGAACTGACAAATAAATTTTTTGCATGAGCGCCAAAAGTTTTTTTAATGGCATTGGTTTCACCTAAGTCTCCAAGAGGAGTCGAAGTTCCATGGGCGTTGACGTAACCGACTTGGTCAGGAGTAATGCCAGCAGTTTCAAGCGACATTTGCATACAACGACAAGCGCCTTCACCTTCTGGATGAGGGGCAGTTATATGATGGGCGTCAGAGGTCGCGCCGTGACCAACTATTTCGGCGTAAATAGTGGCGCCGCGAGCTTTGGCCTTTTCTAAATTTTCTAAAATAATAATTCCTGCGCCTTCGCCCATGACAAAACCATCGCGGTCAATATCAAAAGGACGAGAAGCACGGTGCGGTTCTTCATTTCTTTTTGAAAGTGCTTTCATTGAAGCAAAACCAGAAATCGGGACGCTACTTAAAACACTTTCTGCTCCGCCTGCCACCATAACATCTTGGCGACCGAACATAATTTCATAACTAGCTGCTGTGATAGCGTGCGCAGCTGAAGCGCAAGCACTAGAGACAGTATAATTTAATCCTTTTAAATTAAATCTAATGGAGGCCAAGCCCGAGGCCATATTGGGAATCATGGAAGGAATAAAAAAAGGGGAAACTCTTCTTGCGCCTTTTTCTAAAAAAATTTTATGCGTGCGCTCCATCTCCGGAAAGCCCCCGATACCAACGCCCATGATGGCGCCCATGCGTTCTTGTTTATAATGAGTGGTATCTAAAAGTTTCGCGTCTTGCATCGCCTCCATGGTGGCGTGCATAGCAAAGTGAATGAAGCGATCATAACGATCGTGTTCTTTGGCGGCCAAAACTTCTTCGCTTAATTTAAAATTTTTAACTTCGCCGGCAATTTTAATGGGAATATCTTTGGTATCAAATTGTTCAATATTACTGATGCCAGATTTGCCTTCTAAAATATTTTTCCAAACTTCTTTTTTATTTTGTCCGACACCACAGATAATTCCGATGCCGGTGATTGCTACTCGATTAACCATAAGTTTAACCTCTAAAAACGACAAAGGGCCCGAAGGCCCTTTGGTTTTATTGTCTTTTGCTTAAGTACGTCACTACGTCTTCGACTTTTTTAAGTCCTTCTGCGTCTTCTTCTGGAATTTCAATTCCAAATTCATCTTCCATTTTCATCATAAGTTCAACAATATCAAGTGAATCAAGATTAAGATCATCAACAAAGCTAGTTTGCATAGTGATTTTAGCTGAATCAATTTTCGTCGCGTCGCTAATAAGTTTGATAACTCTTTCTTCCATTTTATTCTCCTTAATTTTAACTTATGTATTAAATACTTTTTCTTACGATTTTTAAACCCTAAATATACAATCCGCCATCGATTTTTAGCACTTCTCCAGTGATATAGGCCGAAGCACCACTTAAAAGGAAGCAAACTAGGTTCGCAACTTCTGTAGTTGTGCCAAAACGTTGCAATGGAATTTGTGTTTGATAATGTTCGCGGGCCTTGGGATCAAGTGCGTGGGTCATATCAGTTTCAATAAATCCTGGGCAAATAGCATTGCAGCGAACATTTCGTGACGCCAATTCTTTGGCCACCGCTTTGGTTAAACCAATTAGTCCTGCTTTGGAAGCGCTGTAGGCCACTTGCGAAGCGTTCCCCATCAGACCAACTACTGAACTCATATTCACAATCGAAACATTTTCTGCTTTTAAAAAATTGCGTGATAAAGCTTGGGTGACAAACATCGCGCCTTTTAAATTGGTATCAATGATTTGATTTATTTCTTCTGCTTTTAAACGTAAAAGTAATGTGTCTTTCGAAATTCCCGCATTATTAACTAAGCCTGAAATTGGTCCAACATCTTTTGTGAACTGATCGATGGCAACTTTTATTGCTTCAGGATTTGTCACATCAAAATTTAAACCGGTGGCCTTACCGCCCACTTTTTCTAATTCTGTTTTAAGTAGGGCCGCTTTAGTTTCATCGCCACGATAATTAAATAAAACGTGAGCTCCTTGCGCGCACAGAGCAAGAGCGATTTCTTTTCCGATACCGCGGCTTGCGCCAGTGACTAAAATAACTTTATTTTTTAAGTCTGAATAAGTGGCCATCATTTTACAAGCTCCAAAAATTCCGTATAAGATTTTTCATCATCTAAACTTAAAATTTTAATTTGTGGATTAATTTTTTTCATCAGACCCGCTAAAACTTTTCCTGGGCCAATTTCTAAACATAAAGTATCAGGAGTTATTTGTTGCATGCTTTGCGTCCAAAGCACGCTGCCAGCAACCTGTGAAATTAAATTTGCTTTCACCGTATCTATGGTTGTTCCCGCCTTATAAATTTTGGCATCAACATTAGCCAAATAGGGAAGTGTACTAATATTTAATTTTGTTTCCGCTAAAACGGTTTTTAATTTTTCTGCGGCTGGCCTCATTAGAGTTGAATGAAAAGGCGCTGAGACTTTTAATTCAATAGCGCGAGCACGCTCACCACCATTAGTTTTTAGCCACTCGACGGCTTTATCACAAGCGGCTGCGTGACCTGAAATCACAATTTGCTCTGGATCGTTAAAATTAGCTGGCATGACTTGTTCTTGCTCGTCGCTACAAGCGGCACAAGCGCTGCGAACAATTTCTTCATTAGCGCGCAAAATCGCATACATTTTTCCCATGCCAGAAGGCACTGCTTCTTGCATGAATTTACCGCGAAAATGAACGGCGCGAACGCCATCATTAAAATTAATTACGCCAGCAGCATAAAGCGCAGCATATTCACCGACAGAATGCCCGGCGACTAAATTTACGGGATATTTTTTTATTAAGGGTTTTATTTTTTCTAAGAGTGAAACAGAGTGAGTAAAAATGGCGGGCTGAGTATTTTCCGTTAATTTTAAACTCTCTTCTGGGCCTTCCGCGCAAATTTTTTGTAGGTCATATTTTAAAACTTCATTGGCCGTTGTAAAAAAATTTTGTTCTAAATCTTTTCCCATGCCGACATATTGCGAGCCTTGACCGGGAAATAATAATGCGATTTTAGTAAAGGACATAAATTTCTCTCTTAAAAACGTAGAATGGTGGCACCAGTCGTAAGACCTGCACCAAAGGCGTCAAACATCACTAGGTCACCACGCTTAATGCGTCCGTCAGTAATCGCCTCATGAAAAGCAATGGGCACTGTCGCCGCTGAAGTGTTGCCGTATTTTTCGATATTAATTATTACTTTATTTGGATCAAATTTGAGCATGCTGACAGTCGTCTCAATAATACGAATGTTAGCTTGATGAGGAACAAGCCAGTCAATTTGTTCGGGATTTAATTTGGCCTGATCCATGACAATTTTTGCGTTGTTGGCCAGTGTGCGAGTCGCGACTTTAAACATTTCGCCGCCCTTCATATTCATGAAATGAGCGCCTTCTTCGATATGTTGTACAGTAAGTGGAGTAACAGCTCCGCCTAAATGTTGCCAAAAATAATCTTTACCGCTGCCGTCTGCGCCTAAGTAGCTGGCCAGAACATCAGAGGTATCAGTAGGATCTTCACAGCGCCCAACAATCGCTACGCCGCAACCGTCCCCAAATAAAACGCACGAGGTGCGATCTTTCCAGTTCACTACGCGCGAGAGCATTTCGGAGCCAATACATAAAACATTTTTTGCTAATCCCGTTTTGATAAACGAGTTGGCCATATTTACGCCGTAAACAAATCCTGAACAGGCGACGGCAATGTCCATCGCGGCACATTGATTAGTGATGCCAAGTTTTTGTTGTAAAATACAGGCGCTATTTGGCAGTGGATAATCTGGCGTAACCGAAGCAAAAATAATCATGTCGATATCATTGGGTTGCAGTCCAGCAGCTTTTAGCGCGTCAAGAGTTGCATGATACGCCATATCGGTAGGAAATTCTCCACCGTTAGGGTCACAAATATGTCGTTGTTTTATTCCGGTGCGCGAAGCAATCCACTCGTCGTTAGTGTCGACGATCTTGGCCAGATCATGATTGGTCATGATCTTCTTTGGAAGATAGATTCCGGTGCCCAGGATTTTAGATTTTATATTCGTCACGTAAATTTACGTTAACTAAATCTTATTATTCGGCAGAAGTTTCAGCAGCAGCGGCTTTAGCGGCTCTCTTGTCTGCTTTACTAGTAAAAATTTTAACGCCTTTATAAAAGCCACTTGGTGAAACACGGTGTGGCAGTGTTAATTCTTTAGTTGTTGGGCATACACTTGTTTCAACTTTATAAAGTTTATGTGTTTGACCGGCACGTCTTTTGCCTCTTCTCGCTGTACTGGTTCGTTTCTTAGGTACTGCCATAAGCTCTCCAAAAATCTTTCGTATTATGAGGGGTTAGATTTACGCCGACCTCTATGAATTTACAAGTGTTATTTTCTGCGGGCACTCAGGATGGTTACGTTTTTTACATTTTTCAAAATTCAAATCTATGCCGCAGTGCGCGCAAAGTCCTAAGCAATCTTCACTATGTACTGGCATTGGTTCAGTCGCCAGCAATCCATTTTCATGAATCAGTTCCTTAAGATTGATTTCACCTTTATCAAAAAAATAAAGTTCATAGTCGCGATCTTTAACATATATGTGCGTGGTTTCCGCATAGTCTGGATTAGTTTCAAAGCTGGGATGAAAAAACACAGTCAGAAAATCGTGGTCTAAAGTAATGTGAGTTGGAACTAAGCAGCGGATACAGGGAGTATTGTGACCTCCGGTGATTTTTCCTTCGACGATGACGTGATCTTTATATTCTTCGCTATGGCGTTTGCTGATTAATAAATCCACCTTAAATTTGCCGGGAATAGTAATTTTAGTCAGATCATCGTCATCTAGTCCCGATTCTAACTCATCTAATATTTCTTTAACCCAAGGTATACTATCGTCTAATTTTACGATTTCTTCTTTATCTGATTGAAGCTTATTAAGTTTAATGGTGCCGTCGACCGCATGGGCCGCTGAATTTGGATACATATGTCCTCGCTATTGGTGGGTTTATGGCATGGCCAAGGGGGCTTGTAAATGGCCCGGGCAATAACTAGGATAGAGGCATGATCATTTTAATTTGTGGCTTTTCAGGAGCAGGTAAATCAACTTTGCTAAAAAAATTGCAAACTTCGGCGCCGAAGTCAACGGTTTGCGCCGACCTAGATGATTTGATGGAATTTTTTTTAAATCAGCAGTCTAAAGTGCCGAAGAAATTAGGTGAGCATATTCAAATTTTAGAGATGGAAAGATTTCGTAAAATTGAAAGAATGACATTGGATAATTTTATTAAGAACAATCCCGAGGCGATTTTGGCCTTAGGTGGCGGAACTCTTAATGACAATAATATTTTAGGGCTCAAGAAAAAAGCAAAAATTTTATTTATCGATGTCCCTTTTGAAACTTGTTGGGAGCGCATTAAAAATGATTCCAATCGCCCCTTAGTTGCCCAGGGAATGGATGTTATGCGCAAACTTTATAACGATCGCAGAAAAGTTTTTAAGTTGGCGGATGCCAGTATTTCATCTGATATCAAGTATGAAGAGATGATGGAATTAGCAGCGGATCTATAGCTAGGAAAAAGCTATCTGATCAGGCAACTTTTTTTGCCTGGAAATAAAAAGGCAAAATTTTTTAGCTTTGATGATCCACAGATCAAGGATTAGCAAAAAACTCCCTTCTCAGTTTCTATTGCTGGGTTCCACTGAATTTTCTCATCTTTTAAATATTCGAGAATCACTGACGGGGCGAATGGGGCGAGTGAGAGTTTTCCCCATGACCTTATTTGAAAGTTTATATAAAGATAAGAAAGTTAAAATTGATCGCAAGGCCTTGCTTGCGTGCTTGCTCTAAATTAGATTTACCAACAATTCCTTTGATGGCACGGGAGTTGGTGTTGGCAAAATTTTTAGGAGCATCTGAAAGTAGACTCCTACATATTTATCTTATGAATGAAAGATTAGTTTATTTACATGAAAACTCTACTAAGAGTTTTCAGTTTTATTATTATCTTTCACATACAGGACAAATGATCCATTGGGTTGAAGAAAGTACAGAAAAAGAAGCTTTTCAAATAAGTCTGACCGAAAAACTCAAACAGCAAGAAATTGAATTGGCCAATTATTTTGCCGCTAATGAAAAGGCCAAAATGACAATCCTCTGCCGCTCAGCAAGTATGGAAAAAATGCAATCACTATTTTTGAAATCATATGAAGCTATTGCGACTAGGGCCAAGAGTTAGTTGCATCTTTTTCCTTTTCTCTTTCTCTATAATAAAACAACTAAACCAAGGAGTGGTGATGAGATTTTTATTTCTATTGATGATCATTCTAATTGGAAACAGTGTTGTCATTTTAAATTTTTTAATCGAGTAAAATAGTAAGGTCAACTATAGTTGAACATTCCATTCAGTTATTGTGAGATTTTTCGGCACAATTTTCCTCTTCGTGGCATAATAAAAGTCAGAGGAGAGTTATATGATTAAGGATGATCTGTACATACTGTCTCAAAGTCCAGAAGTGGCAAATTCGATTCATCAAGGGATGGCGAGTTTAAATATCAATTGTGTTTTGTTTACCAGTCTAAAAGAGATTTGGCCGGCATTATTAAAAAACAAATGTCTTTTGTGTGTGGTTGATGTCGCCAGCATTAGTGAAGGTGAATTAAATTTAAAAAATCACCCAAGCATAAAGGCGGAAGAAATTCCGCTAGCTTTTTATATTCCTGAAGGGAAAAAGCCTTTGGCCATTTCGGTGCGAAGTTTTTGGCATCAAGGGATTACTTTTTTTGGTCAGGATTTGGGGCGGGAGTTTAGTGAGATAATTAAGCGTGCGCAAAAGATTAGAACACTACAAACGCAATTTAAAACGCAAACTCGTGAGACTGAATTTCTGCAAGATCATTTAGAAAAAAATATGATCGGGGTGGAAGAGTTGCGGGCGCGTGAAGATTATCACCGCAAATTATTGGCGACTTTTACTTTGATGGAACAAGAAAAATCGGCCAGCGATTTTTTTACTGCCATTGGAAATGTTTTAGGAGCAGATCGTGACGTAACACAATTTGCTTATTATGAAGTGGCCCCGTCTGAGAAAAAATTAATTTCACCGTCACAAGGTGGCAATAAATATCGCAGACTGCCTTCGCTCCTTGTTGAAGAGTCATCCCATAATGGCATTAATCCAGTGGTGCAAAACTCTGCCAATCATGTGGCGCTAGAAGCTTTTGGTATTGATTTTATAACGTTACTAGTTAAGGGAACAAAAACTAATCCTGAGGTGATGATTTTTGTTTCTTCAAATAACCAAAAGTATTTAGAAAATTTTCCTTGGAAATCATTAGAAAAATATCTTTCGGGCTTTTATTTAAATTTCAAAGTGACCGGAGTGTCAGAATTGCCAATGTTGTCTCCGTGGAATATGGCACAACTGATTTCTCAAACTTTTTCTGGCCACAAAACGGCGCATCAGCAGTACATTCAAATTTATTTTGGTCAACTTTTGGATATCATTCGCGAAGTGGGAAATAGTCAGTTTAGATGGCAAGAGTTTTATCAAGATTTTTCTTTAAAGATGGAGCGAATTCTAAGCTTTAAGTATCAAATTTCTCATTATGGTTTAGAGAATGTTATCTTGGCCATTGATGATGAAAAAGCTGGGGCCTTTTTAGAAATCCGCGATTTTTGTCAGCGTTATCCTTATTGGAGATTTTTTCATCGCAGTGAAACGATGATGAATCGTGCTCTTGCTCCAGAGGTTAGAGTTTTATCTCCTGGTATTGAAGCGTTCATGAATACACTAGATGGCCCGCAAGGTATGGTTCCAGTGCATGCGCTATAGGACCAGACTTTCTATTGATTTAAATCTTCTAGCGGAAAACTATCAGCTATTAAAAAAAATTTGCAAAAATAATGAAGTGCTTTTTATGGTGAAGGCCGAAGGCTATGGCCATGGTCTTTTACCCATCGTGCGTTTTGCTGCCAGTGAATTAAAAATAAAAGAATTTGGTTGCGCGACTTTGGGTGAAGCGAGACTACTTCGAGAAGAACTTCCAGATTTAGATTGTGA